>Ga0302228_10001917_pt1 | contig 14767 bp, 11 predicted proteins | sample II_Palsa_N1_2_FD_193519 | JGI IMG/M metagenome (GOLD analysis project Ga0302228, IMG submission 193519) | Peat permafrost microbial communities from Stordalen Mire near Abisko, Sweden - II_Palsa_N1_2 | ecosystem: Environmental > Terrestrial > Soil > Palsa > Peat permafrost | place: Sweden...
CTACTCTTTTTGCGGCGACGCTACGCCGCCTTTCGCCAAAGTTGCCCCGCGGTCGTATAACTCCACAAACCGAAAAACGTCTAGCAGCGAGATAGACGAGGCACTTCGACTTATTTAATTTCGGACCACTAAAATCTTACTAATTTATTTTTTTAATCTTTCAAATTCATTTCAATCGTTTGATACCTGCGAGCTCATAAACGAACCGTGCACTACCCGACTCGCATTGCATCGCATCTTCAAGCTACGGGTTAACCTGTAGGACTGCTTATAGATGGATTCCGACCAACCCATCTCAAACATATAGCACTGCATCTAAAACAATCTTGGTGTCCCGACCCAGACCAGCACCGTCTCTTCGCCTGCGGTGTTAGCCCATGCATGCGGAACGGTTGACTCGTAATGCGCGGTGTCACCGGCCTGCAATATGAACGTCGTACCTTCAAGAGTGAGAGCGATCTGGCCGCTCATCACGTACAAAAATTCTTCGCCTGCATGCGTCGTAACTTCCGACGGTTGCTGACCGGCGGGCATCTTCACCAGAATCGCTTCCAGCTTGCGGTCCACCGACAGGTTCGTCAGCCTGCCAAACAGGTTGGCCGAATCGGCAAACCCAAAAAACTTCAGGTCCTCGCCTCGACACACTGACTTGGCTTCAGTCGGCGTCTCAACGAAGTACTGCACCGTTACACCTAGCGCTTGCGCAATACCGACTAGCGACGTGATCGACGGTGTGGCCTGCCCCCGCTCCACTTGCGACAGGAACGGTTTGGAGATGCCTGCCGCTTTCGCCGTTTCATCGAGCGTGCGCTTGAGCCGTTGCCGCAACGCGCGAATCTTGCTGCCTATTGCGAGTGCGGCTGATGCCTTCTTATCAAGTGGCGGAACCATAGCAAGACAGAATCCAGTAGTCAAAATTTGTTTGATGTAAGCAAATTAAGTTTCATTGAAAGCGCGGCGTCGGGCGCGAAGTCGGCTGAAAAATTGGGTGGACGTTCGCCCGTGGTGAAAACCGGATGGGGCCGGTTACCTGGGCAACGGGTAAATTCATCCAGCGTCCCTGGAAGGTTGAATGCACAACTAAAGTGCGAGCGCATTCCCTTCCGGCCTGGAATCATTCAATGGATGTTCGAAATTGGTGTGCACGGAGCCGGCAAAAATCTCGCCGGCCCGGCGCGAGCGCTTTGATGCGCTTAATGAATCGGACGATATCAAGACAAAATCGTCCGTCAAACTTTTTTTGATGGGAACAGACAGTGTTTAGAGCATTTCCTCCAATTACGAGATGAACTCTGGACACAGAAGAGGGTGTAAGCCGTTCCGAGATTGAACGGCACTGTCAGCCGCAAGCAGGGAAAACCCTCGTCGCAAATTTGCGACAAAGGGCCTCCCCTCGACCTTACCCGTGTGTGCCTTCGCCGGCCTCGACCGATGCCGCCAACTGGTTTGCGCCACGCGCCAGCACCGGGCGAAGCGCGGCTCCGGTATGGCTTTCGCGCACCCGCACAAGCCCTTCCGGATCCGTCGCCGCGACGATCGAGCCACCGCCCACACCGCCCTCCGGACCGAGGTCGATGATCCAGTCGGCTTCGGCAATCACGTCGAGGTCGTGCTCGATGACCACCACGCTGTGACCACCGTCCGCGAGGCGATGCAGCACGCGAATCAGCCGCGCCACGTCCGCCATATGCAGCCCGACCGTCGGCTCGTCGAGCACGTACAACGTATGCGGTGCCTTCTGTCCGCGCCGCGTGATGTCGTCGCGCACCTTGCTCAACTCCGTGACGAGCTTGATGCGCTGTGCTTCGCCGCCCGAGAGCGTGGGCGACGGCTGCCCCAGTGTCAGATAGCCGAGGCCCACGTCCTTCATTAGTTGCAACGGATGCGCGATGTTAGTGATTGGCGCGAAAAACTCGACGGCTTCGTCGATCTCCATGGTCAGCACGTCGCCTATATTCTTGCCGCGCCATGTGACCGCCAGCGTCTCCGGGTTGAAGCGCTGACCGTGACAGACATCGCACGGCACCTTCACATCCGGCAGGAAGCTCATGCCGATGGTCCGCACGCCCTGGCCTTCGCAAGCCGGGCAGCGGCCTTCCCCCGTATTGAACGAGAAGCGCGAGGCCGTGTAACCGCGCGCGCGTGCCTCGAGGGTGCCGGCGAACAGTTTGCGGATCGCATCCCATACACCTATATAGGTAGCCGGACACGACCGCGGCGTTTTGCCGATCGGCGTCTGGTCGACTTCGAGCACGCGGTCGATGCTTTCCCATCCCGTGATCGCGGTGCAGCCTTGCCACGCGTGCGTGACGTTCAGTTGCGCGCGCGGTGCGCTACGGGCGAGCACGCTCGAGCGGCGGTTGGTGGCCGGTTCGTCTTGCGCAGCCTTGCGGGCACGCCGGGTAGCCGGCGACGACAGTACCGAGCGCCCCACCGCATCCAGCAGGTTAGCCATCAACACATCGCGGGCGAGCGTGGACTTGCCCGAGCCGCTCACGCCCGTCACCGCCACGAGACGCGACAGCGGCAGCCCCACGGTGACGTTGCGCAGGTTGTGCAGCTTGCCACCGTGCACGGTCAACCATTGTTCCGGCACGGCCGCGGCGCTTTTGGTCTTTGCCTTCACCGTGCGGCGCGGCTGCAACGGATGCACGATCGGATTGGCGAGGAACTGCCCGGTTACCGAATCCGCCTGTGCCGAGAGATCCGCCACACTGCCCTGTGCGACCAGCGTGCCGCCGCGTTTGCCCGCACCCGGCCCGATATCGATGATGTGATCGGCGCGCCGGATCGTGTCCTCGTCATGCTCGACCACCACCAGCGTATTGCCCTTCTCGCCGAGCTTGCGCAGCGCGTTCAGCAGGATCTGATTGTCACGCGGATGCAGCCCGATGGTGGGTTCGTCAAGCACGTAGCACACGCCTTGCAGGTTGCTGCCCAGTTGCGCCGCCAGCCGGATGCGTTGCGCCTCGCCGCCTGACAGGCTCGGCGCCGCGCGATCGAGGCTCAGATAGCCGAGCCCCACTTCCTCGAGGAACTGCAGGCGGCTGCCGATCTCGCTCACCACATCGCGGGCGATTTCCGCGTCGCGACCCGACAGTTCCAGCGCGTCGATCCAGCGGCGCGTGTCGCTCACCGTCCATTGCGCGACATCGACGATCGGCTGCGCATCGAACGTGACCGCGCGTGCGGTCGGATTCAGACGCGTGCCGTGGCAATCCGCACACGGCTCGTCGACCACGCCTTCCGGCTCCTGCTCTTCCGAAGGCAAGCTCTGTTCACGGCCGCGGCCGTCTTCGGCGATCACCGTGTCGTCGTAGGCAGCGCGCTGTTCGCGCGTAAGCGCGAGGCCCGTGCCGACGCAGGTCGTGCACCAGCCGTGCTTGCTGTTGTACGAGAACATCCGCGGGTCCAGTTCCGGATAACTCGTGCCGCACACCGGACAGGCGCGTTTGGTGGACAGCACCTTGATCTCGCCCAACTTCGCCGTGGCACGGCCGCTCTTCAATGCATTCTGCAAGCCATCCAGCGGTGCAAGCAGGTGCATCACACCCTTGCCGAGTTCGAGCGTTTCGTCGAGCAGGCGGCGCAATTCCGCTTCGTTATCCGCCGAGACCACGAGGTCCGCCACCGGCAGTTCGATGGTGTGTTCGCGGAACCGGTCGAGCTTGGGCCAAGGGTCCACCGGCAGGAATTCGCCGTCCACCCGCAGATGCGTATTGCCGCGTGCCTTCGCCCATTTGGCGAGGTCGGTATAGACGCCCTTGCGGTTGACCACCAGCGGCGCCAGGAAGCCGACGTGTTCGCCCTTGTGGTCGCGCAGCAGTTGCGCCGCGATCGACTCGACGCTTTGCGAGCTCACCGGCGTGCCGTCGTGGATGCAATGCTGCAGCCCGAGCTTGACGTACAAGAGACGCAGGAAGTGCCAGACTTCCGAAGTCGTCGCTACCGTACTCTTGCGGCCGCCGCGCGAGAGGCGCTGTTCGATCGCCACGGTCGGCGGGATGCCGTACACGGCATCAACCTCGGGACGCCCGGCCGGCTGCACAATCGACCGCGCATAGGCATTCAGCGATTCGAGGTAGCGACGCTGGCCTTCATGGAACAAGATGTCGAACGCGAGCGTCGACTTGCCCGAACCGGACACGCCGGTAATGACGTTGAACTTGCCGTGCGGAATATCGACGTCGAGCGATTTCAGATTGTGCTCGCGCGCGTTGACGATGCGCACCACGTCCTCGCCTTCGACCGCACGGCGCGCCCGCGCCGCGGTCAGCGCCTCTTGCAGCGGCATGCCTTGCGATCCGGGCTCGGCGGCCGCGTCCATGGCCGCGTCGTATTGAAGCAACGCCTGGCCGGTGTAAGACTCCGCGCAGGCCTTGACCTGTTCCGTCGTGCCCGCGCATAGCACCCGGCCGCCGCCGTCACCGCCTTCCGGCCCCAGGTCGATCAACCAGTCCGCCGCACGGATCACGTCGAGGTTGTGCTCGATCACGATCAGCGAATGGCCGCCTGCCAGCAGCTTGCCGAATGCCTGCATCAGCTTGGCGATATCGTCGAAATGCAGGCCTGTGGTCGGCTCGTCGAACATGAAGAGCCTTGCCGCAGGCGGCTGCTTCGCGCTGCGGGCCGTGCTGGCCTGGGCCGTTTCCGCGAGGAAGCCCGCCAGCTTCAGGCGCTGCGCTTCACCACCGGACAAGGTCGGCACCGGCTGGCCGAGTTTCACGTATTCGAGGCCCACGTCGACGATCGGCTTGAGCACGCGCAGCACTTCCGCATCCGCAGCGAAGTACTGGATGGCTTCGCTGACCGTCAGTTCCAGCACATCGGCAATGCTCAAAGCACGTGCCGGCGTGCCGCGTTCGATCTTCACCTCGAGCAGTTCAGCCCGGTAGCGACGGCCATCGCAATCCGGGCAGCGCAAATAGACATCGCTCAGAAACTGCATCTCGATGTGCTCGAAGCCCGAGCCGCCGCAGGTCGGGCAACGGCCGTCGCCTGAATTGAAGCTGAACATACCCGGCCCGTAGCCGCGCTGCTGCGCGAGCGGCACCTTGGAGAACAGCTTGCGGATCTCGTCGAACGCGCCGACGTAACTCGCCGGATTCGAGCGCGCCGTCTTGCCGATCGGCGACTGGTCGACGAACACCACTTCGTTCACCTGCTCCGCGCCGACGAGGCGCCGGAACGCGCCGGGCGACTCGGTGGCCACGCCGAGATGGCGCGCCAGCGCCGGATAGAGCACGTCTTGCACCAGCGTCGACTTGCCGGAGCCCGACACGCCGGTGACGCAGACGAGACGCTGCAGCGGGATCTCAACGGTCACGTCCTGCAGATTGTGTTCGCTCGCCCCTTCCAGCACGATGCGCGGCGTGTCTTTCTTCACCGGCCGGCTCGACCAGTGCGAGACGTCGGCCACATGACGGCGTCCGCCGAGATATTCGCCGGTAAGCGTGCCGGATGAGCGGATGTCGTCCGGCGCGCCGTCATAAATGATCGTGCCGCCACGCTCGCCAGGACCCGGACCCATGTCGATCAGGCGGTCCGCCGCCAGCATCACCGAAGGATCGTGTTCGACCACTACCAGCGTATTGCCCGCATCGCGCAGGCGGTGCATGGCTTCGACGATCCGGTTCAGGTCGCGCGGATGCAGCCCGATGCTCGGCTCGTCGAGCACGAACAGCGTCTTGGTGAGCGACGTGCCAAGCGCCGTGGTGAGGTTAATCCGCTGCACCTCGCCGCCCGACAACGTGCGGCTTTGGCGATCCAATGTCAGATAACCGAGCCCGACATCGCACAGATACTTCAGGCGCGTGCGTACCTCGGCAAGCAGGAGTTTCAACGCATCGTCGAGCAACGCGCTCGGCAGGCTCAGGTCGTCGAAGAAGCGCCGGATGCGCTCGATAGGCAGCAGCATCAGATCGTGCACCGTCAGGCCCGCCAGCGCTTCAAGCTGCGTGCGGTTCCAGTCCACCCCGCGCGGCATGAAACGCAGTGCCGGATCCAGCACGGTATCCGCGTTGGTTTTGGTGCCGAGGCGCCACAGCAGCGATTCGGTCTTCAGACGCGCGCCGCCACAGGTCTCGCACGGCGTGTAGCTGCGGTACTTGGACAGCAGCACGCGAATGTGCATCTTGTACGCTTTCGATTCGAGGTATTCGAAGAAGCGCTTCACTCCATACCAGTGGGTCTGCCACTTGCCGTTCCAGTCGGGCGAGCCGTTGATGACCCAGTCGCGCTGCGCCTGGGTCAGCTCCGACCACGCCGTATCGCGCGGAATGCCGGCCTTCGCCGCATAGCGCATCAGGTCGTCCTGGCACTCCTTCCAGGCGGGCGTCTGCATGGGCTTGATGGCGCCGCCGCGCAGGGTCTTGCGCGCGTCCGGAATCACGAGGCCCAGGTCGACGCCGATGACACGCCCAAAACCGCGGCAGACCTCGCACGCGCCATAGGCGGAGTTGAACGAGAACAGCGCGGGCTGCGGATCAGCGTAGCGCAGATCGCTGTCCGGATTGTGCAAGCCGGTGGAGAAGCGCCAGATCTGCGGCTCGGCGGACTCTTCCGCCGCCTGCGGCAACACGTAGACATTGACGCGACCGCCGCCGCGCTTCAAGGACGCTTCAATGGCTTCGACTGCGCGCCCCTTGTCCACCGCGCTCAGGCGAAAGCGGTCGGCCACCACGTCGAGCAGCTTGCGCGGGCCGGTGGCCGACTGGACCTCGCGCTGCGCCTGCACGCGCGTGTAGCCGCTCGCGGACAGCCATTGCTCGACCTCTTCCTCGGTCGCGGATTCGGGCAGTTCAACCGGAAACGTGACCACGAGGCGCGGATCGTCCTGCACGGTGCGCGCCGCCAGGTCGGCGTAGATCGTCTCCGGCGAGTCGTGCCGCACGGCCTGCGCCGTCTTGCGGTCGAACAGTTCGGCCGCCCGCGCGTAGAGCAGCTTCAGATGGTCGTTGAGTTCGGTCATCGTGCCGACCGTGGAGCGCGAACTGCGCACCGGATTGGTCTGGTCGATCGCGATGGCGGGCGGCACGCCGTCGACGCGGTCCACCTGCGGGCGGTCCATGCGGTCGAGGAACTGCCGCGCGTAGGCGCTGAAGGTTTCGACGTAGCGCCGCTGCCCTTCCGCGTACAGCGTATCGAACACCAGGCTGGATTTGCCGGACCCCGACGGGCCGGTGACGACCGTCATCTCGCCTGTGTGCAGGTCGAGATCGAGGTTTTTGAGGTTGTGCTGACGCGCTCCGCGAATGCGGATCTTTCCTGTAGATGACAATTTGTCCGACCGTCTGAATGAGTTGGCCACATCTTACGGCCGCTTCGCGACCGACGTGATTCACCGCGCCCGACCATACGGATCAATCGCCGCAGGGCGGTTTTGAAGGGAACACTATACTGTATATTTATACAGTTTTCCATCGACGGTGCGGGAGCGCGCTCCAGCCGCGGCGCAAGCGGCGCGCCACCGCCCGCCGACACCTCGGGAATACAGCGTAAGGCACCGATAGTTTCGGAAAGCCCTATCAAGCCAGTGACTTGCTACGATTCCCGCGATACATACGGGGACCACAACAATGAGTCGCGTGATCAGGATGCTATTGCTGGTGGGGCTGCTCAATCTGCAGGGGTGTGCGTCGTCGGTCGGGTCGTTTGCGACGGGAGCGGTGATCGGCGCGGTGGCCGGCGTGACCGCGCTGACCTGCGCGGTCGTATGTCGCTAAGTACCCACGTGCAAGTCCGCCAAAACGCCTCTGCCCGCGCCGTAGCGGGCTTTTCCGCTCAGGCGACGTGACGCAACTCAGCGCGCGCGGTTTGCGTAGCGCAGCTAAGTGGCGCAGCAACGCAACCTCAACGTGACGCCCTCTGCAACTAAACCGCGCTCAAAGCGGATCGTCCGGAAGCGCCCCGTCCTCCGCGTCCCCACCCATCACCGCACGCTTCCTCCGCACGTGATACGCGGTCAACAGCCCATGCGCCACCATATCGAGCGCCGGCTTTACGAGCCCGTTCTTGTCGGTCCATACCTTCGGCGTGAGCGCGCCGCTCAACGCCACGCTATCCGCATCGTTCAGAGCGAGCAAACCCGTCTGCACATCATCGTCGAAGGCAATCACGTTGACGAACAGCGTGTCGCCGTCGCCGGCAGTCGCCCGCACCTTGCAGGTCACAAAACGCTTGCCGTTCTGTCCCGTGCGGATCTGGGCCTCGCCGTAGAGCCGCCCACCTACCAGTCCATCGATCATCTCGTCCGCTCCGTTTGGCTTCGCCTGATTTCGCTTGATTTCGTTTTCGGCACGCGAGGCGTAAGCGCCTCGCGAAAGCCGTATGATCCCACGCGCGGACGTCGGCCTGCTTTAAAACGCGCTCTTCACGACGCCGCCATCGGCGCGCAGCGCGGCTCCGGTCGTCGCCGAGGCCAGCGGACTCGCCACATACGCTACCAGCGAAGCAATCTCCTCCGTCGACTCGAACCGCTTGATGAGCGAAGTCGGCCGCACATGCTCGAAGAATTCCCGCTCGACCTGGTCGACGGATTTGCCGTCGGCCTTCGCCAGACTCTCGACGAAGTCGCCCACTCCACGCGATTTGGTCGGCCCCGGCAGCACGCTGTTGACAGTAATCCCGGTACCGGCGACGGACTCGGCAATGCCGCGCGCCACCGCAATCTGCGCAGTCTTCGTCACACCGTAGTGGACCATCTCCGAGGGAATCTGCAGGCCGCTTTCGCTAGAAATGAAAATGATGCGCCCCCAGTTGGCGCGCTTCATGGACGGCAGAAACAGGCGCGCAAGACGCACGCCGCTCAGCACGTTGACATCGAAAAAACGCATCCAGTCTTCATCCGGAATCTCTTCGAACGGCTTCGGCTCGAAAATGCCCAGGTTGTTGACGAGAATCTCCACATCCGGATAGCGTCGCGCGAGTTCGTTGGCCGCCTCGGCTTTGCTCAGATCGCCCGCGTATCCCAGGACGTCTGCGCCGGTCGTGGATTTCACCTCTGCGACCGCTCGATCCACAGCCTCTTGCGAACGGCCGTTGACGATCACGCGCGCACCTTCCTGCACCAACGTCGTGGCAATCGCAAGGCCAATGCCCGCGGTACTGCCGCTCACGAGTGCCAGCTTGCCTTTCAGTTGCAGATCCATGTTCTTTCCTCTCTATCAGTTAGCCGCAGGTAAGCCGCAACTCAACCACGGATGAACCGCGCGCGCGGCCGGACGCCGGCGTGCGCTAAAAGCGTGACGGGATCAACCCGCTTCAAATTTACAGCAGACCGCCGCCGTCGACATCGACGACCGCACCGGTCATGAAACCGTTGGTCATCAGCAACCAGTACGCCTGGGCCAGATCGCCGGTCTGGCCGACGCGTCCGACCGGCAAGCCGCTGCCTGCCTTGGCGGCCATCGCCTTGCGCTCCGCTTCCGGCATCTCGCCCCACATGCCGGTCTCGACCATCCCCGGGCTCACCACGTTCACACGCACCGGCGCCAGTTCCTTCGCGAGCGTCTTGCCCATGATCTCGATGGCAGCGTTCATGGTCGCCTTCACTACCGCGCCCGGCACGGCCTTGCGCGCGAGCAACCCGGAGGTCAACGTGATCGAACCGGTCTTCGCAATGTAGCGCGCCGCCTGTTTGGCCGCGCGCAATTGACCGAAGACCTTGACGTCGAAGGCGCCTTTCGCTGTATCGAGATCGAGGTCCGCCAACCTGGAGGAGGCAATCACCGGGCCGGAGGTCACCACCAGATGATCGAGCGCACCCAGCTTGCTGAAAAAGCGCTCCACCGCGGCGTCGTCGGTGATATCCAGCGTCGCCGTTTCGATCTGCTTCGACCAGTCGGCGGGCGCCGCCCGCCGGCCGACTGCAATGACCCGCGCGCCTTCCGCGGCCGCCCGTTCCGCCACCGCACGACCGATCCCCGACATGCCACCGATCACCACCACCGTTGCGTCCTTCATGTTTGTCTCCTTGAGAGATTGACGATGAGGGGATTCTGATTGGGTGCCATCCTTTTGATAATTGGGATAGCATTTGAATAACTTTCAAATCCAAACAGACAATGGCAACCGATCGACTCGGCGACATGGCGTTATTTGTGGAGGCGGCGGCGCTCGGCAGCCTGTCGGCGGCCGGCCGCAAGCTGGGACTCTCGCCGGCGGCCGCGAGCGCGCGGCTCCTCAAGCTCGAGGCCTCATTGCATGCGCGTCTGTTCGAGCGGACCACGCGCCAGTTGCGCGTCACAGACGAGGGACGGCTTTACCTGCACCACTGCCGCATCGCGCTGCAGGCCATCGAAGACGCCGAAGCCGCGCTGCAGGCGGGACAAAACCGGGTGCGCGGCAAGGTGCGAGTTTCGGCCACCTCAGACTTTGGCCGCAACCTGCTATACCGCTGGCTCGACGAATTCAGCGGGCTGCACCCGGAAGTGAGCTACGCGCTCACGTTGTCGGATTCGGTGTCGAACCTGCTGCAGGAGGACATCGATCTGGCGATCCGTTTCGGCCGACCGCTCGACAGCACCCTCGTCGCCCGCCCTCTTGCGCCGAACCGGCGCGTGCTGTGCGCCGCGCCGGATTATCTGGCGAGGTATGGCGAACCGAAGACACCGGCGGATCTCGCGCAGCACCGCTTCATCCTGCTGATGACGGCGGCCGGCCTGCAGAATGAATTTCACTTTGCACAGGACGCCGAACGCGTGACTTACAGCGTCCCTACCGAGCAGGTCTGGGAGACCAACGACGGCGCGCTGGCACGGGCGTGGGCGCTAGCCGGCCATGGGATTGCGCACAAGTCCATCTGGGATATCGCCGCGGACGTGCGCGCCGGCGCGCTCACCATTCTGCTGCCCGACTGGAGCACCAACGAGGCCGGCGTGCATGCGCTCTTTCACGGCAACCGCTATATGGCGCCGCGGGTGCGTGCCCTGCTGGACTTTTTGATCGAGCGGTTCGCGCAGGCGAGCGAAGAGTTGCTCGGCGATCGCGCCTATCTGCCGGAGCGGCTGCAGCAGGATCTGACGCGCTCGCGTTAGCGGGGCGCAGCGCCCGCGCCCACCGCCGCTTCGAAAATATTCCGCAGCCATTGCGCAAACACCCTCACGCGTGACGACAACTGACGGCTCTGCGGATAGAGTACCGAAACCGGCATCGGCGGTGGCGGGAAGTTCTGCAGGATTTCCTGCAGGCGCCCGGTCCTCAATTCCTCAGCGACGCGGTAGCGCGGCACCTGCACCATCCCCAGCCCTGCTACCGCCGCGCCCGTGTAGAGATCCGTCCCCGATACGGACACGACCGCATCGAGATTCATCCCGCTCACCCGCCCGTCGATTGCGAATTCGAGCGGCACAGACTTGCCCGTCGCACTCGACAGGTAATTGACCGCACGGTGCGCCGATAACGCCGCCAGATCAGCCGGCTCGCCGTACCGCGCAAGATACGCGGGACTCGCGACGGTCACCTGTTCGAGTTCTGCGACGCGCCGACCCACCATCGAGGAATCCTGCAAGCTCCCCGCCCGCAGTACGCAATCGACGCCCTCGCGCACCATGTCAACCAGCCGGTCATCCTCGCCGAGCTGCAGTTCGATCTGCGGGAACTGTGTCAGAAAGGCCGGCAGCGCCGGCACGACGAAATGACGGGCGAGCGTCCCCTGCAGGTTGGCCCTCAACAAGCCCTTGGGCGCGGTGTTGCTGAAGGACGCCTCCGCCTCCTCCAGATCGGCGATCAGGCGCACGCAACGGCGGTAGTAGGCCTCGCCGTCGTGCGTCAGCCGCACCGTGCGGGTGGTGCGCTCGAGCAGGCGCGTGCCGAGCCGCTGCTCCATCCGCTTCAGCAGATTGGTGACGGTCGCTCGCGGAATCTGCAGATCGTCCGACGCCTGGGTAAAGCTTTGGCGCTCTGCGATGCGCACAAAGACCCGCATTTCCTCAAAGCGATCCATTCTGCGTGGCCCCCGGCCATTGTTAAAGTTAATGGAACGATGATACCAAGTTGCAGCCAATTATCTTTAAAACGGAATGATCCATGATTCATCTCACGGACCCGCCACGTTGAATCAAGCAGCTGAGTCGCGACACCGGGGCCACCTGCACAACCACTCACCCTGAGGAAACGAATCATGAACAACGCAAACCACACCCAAGTCGCCATCGTCACCGGCGCCTCGCGCGGCATTGGCGCAGCCGTTGCCCGGCGTCTCGCCAACGATGGCTTCGCCGTGGTCGTCAACTACGCCTCCAGCGCCACAGAAGCCGACGCGCTGATCGCTGAACTGAAGGCAACCGGCGCGCAGGCGATTGCGGTAAAAGCCGACGTCTCCAAGGCCGACGACGTGCGCCGGATGTTCGAGACCAGCGAGCAGCAGCTCGGCAAGGTCGACGTCCTCGTGAACAATGCAGGCGTGCTGAAGACCGTGCCGCTCGCCGACACCAGCGACGCCCTGTTCGACCAGACCGTCGACATCAATCTGCGTGGCACCTTCAATACGCTGCGCGAGGCGGCGGCGCGCCTGAACGACGGTGGCCGCATCGTCAACTTTTCGAGCACGACGCTCGCTCTGAATATGCCCGGCTACGCGGTCTATAACGCGACCAAAGCCGCCGTCGAAGCATTCACCCACGTGTTCGCCAAGGAACTGCGCGGCCGCAACATCACCGTCAATGCAGTAGCGCCGGGCCCGATTGCGACCTCGCTGTTCCTCGACGGCAAGACCGAAGAACAGATCCAGACCTTCGCGAAGATGCCGCCGCTGCAACGGCTCGGCCAGCCGGACGACATTGCCTCAGTCGTGTCGTTCCTCGCCGGCCCGGACGCGGCCTGGGTGAACGGGCAGATCCTGCGCGCCAACGGCGGCATCGCCTGATGCCTGACCCAACTCATCCCATCCCTGACAAGAAATCAAACGGAGAGAAATCATGCACAAGGTCATTCTGGTTACGGGCGCCGGCACCGGTATCGGCAAACTGACGGCCCAGGCACTCGCTGAAGCCGGCCACATTGTCTACGCAACGATGCGCGATGTGGAAGGCCGCAACAAACCGCGGGCCGACGAACTGCGCGCACTCGGCGAGGCGCGTGGCATCGCCTTGCATCCGCTCGAGCTCGATGTGCTGTCGCAAGCGTCCGCCGATGCCGCCGCTGCAACGATCATGCGCGAGCAGGGACGCATCGACGTCGTCATGCAGAACGCAGGCCATCTGGTGGTAGGTCCAGCGGAGGCGTTCACGCCCGAAGAGATGGCGAAGGTGTTCGACACCAACCTGTTCGGCGCGCAACGCGTGAACCGCGCCGTGCTGCCCTATCTGCGCAAGCAGGAGGCCGGGCTGATGTTGTGGATCAGCAGCACCACGACGAAGGGTGGCTTTCCTCCGTTCATGGGCCCGTATGGCGCGGCGAAGGCGGCGATGGATTCGCTCGCGGTAACGCTCGCTTATGAAATTGCACGCTTTGGCATCGAGACGTCGATCGTAGTGCCGGGCGCGTTTACGCAAGGCACCGCGCACTTCCCAAGCGCCGGCAAACCCGCCGATTCCATCACTTCCGCCGCGTACAGCCGTTATGACGGTGTGATGGACCAGATCGGCGAGCGGCTCTCGGCGCTCACGCCTCCTGATGCCGATCCGCAAGCCGTCGCCGATGAAATCGTGCGCATTGTCGGCCTGCCCGCGGGCACCCGGCCGATGCGCTCCGTGATCGATTTTGTCGGCGACGGGGCGCGCGAAGTCCTGGACGTTTCGGAGCACGTGCGCATCGAGTTCGCGAAGCGGATCGGCATGGGCGATCTGCTCGACGCGAAAGTCGCGCGCTAAACCACTCGCGAAGGTCTGGCGAGCGTGCCATCATGGGACCTGAAGCAGCGGCGGCGTACGCCCGCCGCTGAACCCAACCGAGGCACTGGAGTTTGTCCATGACCGAACGCGAGACGCTGCATCCGTTGCGCCCCATGCTGAAGAACTTCGTGTGGGAACACGGCCGGATCGGCACGCGCTATCTCGACTGCAGCGATGGCGAAGTCAGATTCGACGACGGCAAGAAGTCGCGCTTCGCCGCTGAAAAATACCTTTATGTGCCGCTCGGCAAAGACGCCGTCGACGACCCCAAGGTTGACGGCCCCTCCATCCGTGAAGCCGCGTTAGACCGCTTCCTGCGCGCGGCCCAACTGGGCAAACCGGAGGAGGCTGGATCGCCCGCGGATGTGCAGCGCGCGGCGCAAGACTGCATGGAGCTGGCGGTTTTCAGCGCCTATCAACAGGATGCCCAGGAGGCGCAAGCCCGCTATGCGCAAGAGGCGATGTTCGACGACGAGATCCGCGCCGCGGTCGTCGCCGATATCCGGCGCATGTATGCAGGCATGCGGGAACACCTCGCGCTGTATGACTTCACCGTGCTGTACGGCTTTCCCGCGCCGCTGTTGTTCAGCGATATGCCCTTCGTCGACTGGCGAGTGCGCGTGAAGCCCGCGCTGCCGCTTGTGTCGCTACCGCTTGGCCCCTACGCGTTGCTGGTCGGAACACCGTCAGGCAGAACGAGCCGCGTTGCACCGGTGGTCTGGAAAACCGCTGTGTCGATGGGCTCATTGAAGGACCATAACCGCCTGCAGGTGGAGCGTGCACGTCTGTGGCTGGTGGCGACCTCCGATGATCAGCTCGTGGCAGTGCAGCCGCGCTTTCGCCCGCCCGAGCCTGACGCGCCGCAGCCGTAATTTTCGCACCTCCGCCCCCTCTTATCCGCACACTGCCGCCCCCCCCGCGCCTTTTCCGCGGGG
>Ga0302228_10001922_pt1 | contig 14752 bp, 7 predicted proteins | sample II_Palsa_N1_2_FD_193519 | JGI IMG/M metagenome (GOLD analysis project Ga0302228, IMG submission 193519) | Peat permafrost microbial communities from Stordalen Mire near Abisko, Sweden - II_Palsa_N1_2 | ecosystem: Environmental > Terrestrial > Soil > Palsa > Peat permafrost | place: Sweden...
GTTACCGATAAAACCGTTGACGCCCAGGATCAGTACGCGAGTGCGACGTGGCTTGCGACCCGACTCGGCGCCGCGCAGGACGGAACCGTCCACCAGGCCCAGCTCATCGGCCAGGGATGGGCCGGCCAGGTACAGGCCGTTTTCGTTGCGCTGACCGAAGGTGATCACCAGCGAGTCTTCACCGCAGGCAATACGCAGCGGATCGACGCTGATCACACGGCCAGGGGCCTGGCCTTCGTTGCCTTTGACGACTTCGGCACTCCAGACGATCAGCTTGTGCTCGCCCACAGCGCAGAATGCACCTGGGTAAGGCTGGGTAACAGCGCGAACCAGGTTGAACAGCTCTTCAGCCGGTTTTTTCCACTCAAGCTTGCCGTCGGCAGCGGTGCGGCGACCGAAGTAGGTGGCTTTGCTTTCGTCCTGGGCGGTTTCCGTCAGCTTGCCCTGGGCCAGTTGTGGCAGCGCATCACGCAGCAGGTTGCTGGCGGCTTCACGCAGCTTGGCGTGCAGGGTCAGGCCGGTGTCGGTGCGCTCGATAGCGACTTTTTGCTGAGCCAGGATCGCGCCGGCATCGGCACGCTTGACCATACGGTGCAGGGTCACGCCGGTTTCGGTTTCGCCATTGACCAGTACCCAGTTGGCCGGTGCGCGGCCGCGGTATGTCGGCAGCAAGGAGCCGTGCAGGTTGAACGCGCCTTTGCTGGCGGTGGCCAGCAGGGCCTCGCTCAGCAGGTTGCGGTAGTAGAACGAGAAGATGTACTCGGGTTTCAGTTTGGCGATGCGCTCGATCCACAGCGGGTGGTTGGCGTCTTCCGGTGCGTGTACGGGAATGCCGTTACGGGCGCACAGCTGCGCCACGGAACCGTAGAAGTTGTTTTCCTTGGGGTCATCGGCATGGGTAAACACGGCGGCGATGTCGTAACCCGCGTTGAGCAGGGCTTCAATGCCTGCACAGCCAATATCGTGGTAGGCGAAGACAACAGCTTTTGGATTCATGACGAAACCTGATCGGAAGGAGAAGTGGAAGTATGAGAGGTGCTCAGGCCGTCGACAATGACGGTCGGAGCAGGTGCTGCCGGTTGGTTGCGCAGCACTTTTTCAATAAAGAACCGTGGACGTGCCCGCACGTCACTGTACATGCGGCCCAGGTATTCACCCAGCAGGCCCATGCCGATGAACTGGCCGCCGGTAAACACGAACAATACGGCGAACAGTACAAAGGTACCGTCGCCCGCCCAGCCGGCACCGAAGGCCAGACGCATCACGATCAACGCAAAGGCGAAGAGCATGCCCAGGGCCGCGAGGCTGAAACCAACGATGCTCAGCAAGCGCAAGGGCGTGGTGGTCATGCAGGTCAGCAAGTCGAACATCAGGCTGATCAGGCGCATCGGGCTGTATTTGGACTCGCCGTGTTCACGCTCGGCGTGATGCACCAGGATTTCCGTGGTGTGGCGGGCGAAGCTGTTGGCCAGGATCGGGATAAAGGTGCTGCGTTCGCGGCAGGCCAGCATCGCGTCGACGATGGTGCGGCGGTAAGCGCGCAGCATGCAGCCGTAGTCACTCATGGCCACGCCGGTGGAGCGCTGCACAGCCAGGTTGATCAGGCGCGAAGGCCAGCGGCGAAAGGCCGAGTCCTGGCGGTTGTTGCGCACGGTGGCGACCACGTCGTAGCCCAGGGCCGCTTGCTCCACCAGGCGCGGGATTTCTTCCGGCGGGTTTTGCAGGTCGGCGTCGAGGGTAATCACCACGTCACCGCGGCAGTGCTCGAAGCCGGCCATGATGGCGGCGTGTTGGCCGTAGTTACGGTTGAGGATCACCGCCACCACATGACTGTCGGCTTCGGCGGCGGCGTCTTCCAGCAGTTGGGCGGAAGTATCGCGGCTACCGTCATCCACCAGGATGATTTCGTATTCATAAGCCAACTGCTTGCAAGCCGCGCTGGTGCGCCGCAGCAGTTCAGGCAGGCTCTGTTCTTCGTTGTAGACCGGGATAACGATCGACACGCAATGAATTGGGTAGGGTTTCAAAGATTCATTACCTCGGGTTTAGAGCAAGTTAGAGCTTGAGAACAAGGACAATCAACAGCCGTAAATAACCAGTGTCGATTAAACATCGAGAGGTTTTATGACAATCATGAGCGGTTCCTGGTGGGTCTGCTAGGGTCTTCCATGAGTACCAAGAGTAAAGCTGAAAAAACCCAAAGGTAAAGCTGAATCAACAGGTTAGTCATCAAGATGCGGTTCGTTCTCAAATCCTGCGGCCAAGATTAAGCGCAAAAATGTATAACGAATATGAAACGCAGATGAAAAACTCGTTTATTTTGCGAGCAGACAGCTAGTGTTCAGCTAAACCAGCGCTAGATTGGCAAACGAGAACCTTTTCACACGGTAAGCCTTATCTGTGAATACCGTGTTGCAGGCCGAACTAGAGCGTTCTCTGTTGTACAACTTCGCGCGGTACTACCGCCGCATCCAAGGCCACGACCTTGAGCGGCACCTCTCCTACAGCCAATGCGCGCTCGATACTCAGGTCATCACCTCGGGATGCCAGCAGTGCCTGCAGACGCTGAAACTCGCCGCACCAGATCGTCTCGATGTCACGGTCCCGGCGGGCGTCATGGTCGGCACTGAGAGCCACGGCGCGCACTTGCAGGCGGCCACTTTCGGCATTGCCGCCGACTTCCACCCCAACGCCCGGTGTTGCCGTTTTGCGCAATACCACGCGACCCTCCTTGGCCCACGCGGTGGCCATGCCCTCGCGGACTTCATAACCCAGGCTGCCTAAACCTTCCAGCACGGCCTGACGCCGGGCCAGGGCCGCACGTTGTCGCAGTTCAAGGGCAATCTGCGCCTGGCACTGCTCCGTCAGTTGGGCGATCACTGCCGCGTCCATATCCGATTCGCTGGTAGCCACCTGATTCAGCAACTCAGTGCTGTCCACCGCGTTTAACGCCTCGACTTCTGCCGCCAGCAACTGCAACTGCTCAAAGGCCTGACGACGCTGTTGATACGCCAGAGTGGCCTGGGCCAGGTCCAATACCAGGCTGTCGAGCAGCAGATTGCGCTGGGTTTCACGGGTTTCGTGTTCCAGACGGCTCAGTTGCAGCAGGAAAGGCGCAGCAATCGCGGGGCCGTCCAGGGTTTGCAGGCGGGCGATATGCTGATCAATCCGCTCCAGCCGTGGGTCGCGCACGGTTTGCCGTGCCTGGTCGGCCAGCCACTGACTGAACTGAACCACAGGCTCACCGGTTTTCAGCTGCTGGGCCAATTGCCGTTGGCGCTCTGTCAGTTGTTCAACCTGAGGGGCGCCACTCAGCAGGGCAAACCCTTGGGCCAATAAGGCCTGGGCTTGGTCCGCGCGCTCGCCGGCGCTTATCTCATGCAATTGGTCGAGCAGGGCAGGTGGGGCGTTCTTGCCTTCCAGGGCCTTGGCCAGCGTTGCGGCGCTCTCCCGCAGGTTGCGCTGCTGCTGGCGGACGTTAATGGCCTTGGTCACCGCCTGTTCTTCGCGCTGGGCCATGTCCCGGGACAGGAACTCGATTTCGATCGGTACGCTTTTTTGCAACTCCAGCAACTGGTCGTCCACCAGCAACTGGCGCAACTGATCACGCCGGGCGTGAGTGGCCGCGCACTCACTGTCGTTCAACTCGCCGATCTTTCGTCCCTGGGCTTCCCAGCGCGCCACGGCCTTTTCCAGGCGATTCAGATGCCCCTGGCAAATCGCGATGATTTCTTCGCGGGTGACGATCCGCACCACTTTAGGGCCGCTCATTGTGCAGGCTCCACATCCAGCAGCGATTCAACGGGCTGCATGACCTTGAGGGCTTGTTCTATCGCCGCTTTGAGCAGGGCTTTTTCCCCCTCGACGTCCTGGTACCAGCCCTGGGACGAGACCCGGTGAATATGCGGGATCGCCCGGCGCAGTACCGACGGGCGCCAGATTTCCCTCGAGCGCGCCCTGGCCAACAGTGCATGCCGTGGGGTGTCACATTCGATGCCCAGGGCATACAGCCCGGTTTGCGGGTTCTCGATGGCAAAGTCCAGGCCAAAGGCATCGCCTTCGTTGGCGGGCGCGGCGGTCCGGCCTAGGGTGTGCACGTACGCAGCTACGGCCTCGGTGAAGCCGTCGCCCAGGCTTGCCTGTTGCTTGCGGGTTTGCGTGCGCTCCGTCAGCAGGCGGCCCAGCACGCTCTGACTGGTGTCGAACTCGCCGGCGGAAAGGGCGCGGGCGTATTCCAGATAGCCTTGCAGGTAATCCCGCGGGCTGGCCGGTGGACGCTGGGTACTGAGCATGTCTGAGATGTCGCCGATCGGCATCGAGGTGATCATCACCACCTTCTTGCGCGCCCGAGTCACTGCCACGTTCAACCGGCGCTCGCCGCCGGTCTGCCCCAGTACGCCGAAGTTGCGGCGGAAGGTGCCCTGGGTGTTGCGGCCGAAGGTCGAGGAAAAGACGATGATGTCGCGCTCATCCCCCTGCACGTTCTCGACGTTTTTGACGAACACCGACATGTCTTCGCCGTCTTCGCTGCGCTCGCGTTCCTGGCTGTAGGCGGCGCGGAAGGCTTCATCCTGCTCGGCGCGCAGTTCCAGGCGTTCCTCGATCAAGTCCGCCTGCTTGCGGTTGAAGGTCACGACGCCCACGGATGGGCGCTCGGCATAGGGCTTGAGCCACAATTGGGCCAAGTGATCGACGACGCGTTCGGCCTCCTGCTCGTTGGTCTGGTTCTGGTACACGCCGTCGACGCGGATCAGCTCCAGGGGCTTGATGCTGAGGATATTCGCCTGCGGGTGACGCACCGGAATACTCAGGCGGTTGCCGTAGAACGAGGCATTGGAAAAACCGATGAGTTCGCGGTAGGCCGAGCGGTAGTGAATCTGCAAGGTGGTGGCCGGCAGCGAACTGCGGGCCAGTTGCAGCAGGTCCGGGCAGTCTTTGATTTCCCGGCGGTTCCAGGTGTCTTCGAAGGCTTCGCGCTGTTCTTCATCGGCCTGGTCTTCGGGCATGTCGCCGTCGAACAGCTCGGCTTCGTCGCTCTCGATACGGCTGGAGAAAAACGCGGTGGGCGGCATTTGTTTCTCGTCACCGCTGACCACCGTGATGCGACCGCGATACAGGGTCGGCAACGCAAACTCCACCGGCATCTGGGAGGCTTCGTCGTAGATCACGGTGTCGAACAGCCCGGCTTTCAAGGGCAGGACGCGGCTGGCCACGTCCGGGTTCATCAACCACACCGGGCGCACGCTCATCAGGCCAAGGTTGGCTCCCAGCTCGATAAATTCGCGCAAACGCCGGGAGCGTTTGCCGGTGAGACGGGTGACATCCTCCCATTCCTTGCGCGTACCGAGACGGCTGAGGTCGATGCCTTCACTGAGCAACTGGCGGTTGAGCCCGCGCATCTGGGTATCGGCCTCGGCAAGGCTGGTGATTTTGTCCTGGGTTTCGCTGTGCTCCAGCATCAACTCGGGATTTTGCTGTTCCAGGTTGCGCTTCCAACCCAGGCGCGCTTCGCGGTTGAGCAGACGGCGGATGACCGCATCCAGTTGTTCTGCCGGGTAGGCTTCCAGGGCTGGCTGGTATTCACGCAGTAAGGCGAACAAGGCGGTATCGGCCTCGGTCAACTGCCCGGAGCGGGCGCGGAACTGTTGGTAGGCGCCCACGTGGGGCAGGGCGTCAGTCAGCGGGTTGAGGGCCAGCAGGTTGCTTTGGTTACGCTCGACGGCCTGTTGCAGTGTTTGCACCGATCCGGCATTTAGCCAATCGGCCAGGCGCTTGAGGGTTTCCAGGCTGTTTTGGCGCGCGTTGTAGCGGATGAAGGCGGCGTCGTACTGGGCCAGCAGCGTTTCGAAGGACTGGCGCTCGCCGGTCAATATGGCGGCGTCTACCTGATCAGCGCGAGGTGCCTGGCGTAAACCCTCGGCAAGGGCTCGCACTTCGTTCAGGCGATTGAGGTCGGTGATGCTTTGGCGATGCAGGTCAGGACCACTGTCGGTGGCAATGGCAGGCAGCCCCAGTTGTTGATGCAGTTTTTGCAGCTCGGCCCGCAACGGGCGCCATTGGCTTTCCAATTGCGCGGCGGCCAGCAGAACCGGCAAGCGCTCCTCGCCGGCTACATCGCCGGATTCGCGGATAAATCCCAGCAGCTTGCGGCGCCGCACAAAACGCACGGGGCTCAGGCGGGCCAACCAGGAGGTGCCCTTGATCACGCTGGCCGCGTTGTTTTGCAGCGTGCGCAACTCGGCGCTGGCCAGCGCAGACAACGCCGGGGACAAGGTTGAGCTGTACTGGTCGGCGGCGCATTGCCGCAGTTGATGCTCAATCCCGGCCACCTCCTGAATCAGGCCTTCGCCTTGACTGTCGGCACGGAACAGCGGTAACCAGCGGGCCAACAGTTGCCGTAGCTCATCATTCAGGGCCAGCAGTGTTTGCACATGGCTGTCGAGCCAGAGGCGATAAGGCGCCGGATCGTCGACTTCAAACGGTGCCGGATGGGCCTGCAGCGCAGCCAAGCGTGCAGTTTCACAGGCGGCGAAGCGCTGGAAGCTGTCATCGAACGCGGCCAAAGTGGCCTTGTCCGTGGGGAATGCCTGCAACTGGGCCAGCGGGCTACCTTCGTAACGGGCGGGCAACCAGAATCGGACCAAAGGCGCGCAGTTTTCTTCCAGGCGCGTCAGGTCGGTGATGTCGAGGGCCGCCAGGCGTTGGCGCAGGGCCGGAATCTCCAGCGGCGGTTCACCGCGTTCCAGTTCGATCAACTCACCGATCAGGCTGCGATAGCTCAAGCCACTGTGCTCATCGACCTTGTGCAGGCTCTGGTGGAAGCGATCCAGCTCACCTTCCAGCGCTTCAATCCGTGCCGCCAGGCGTTCGCGCTGGCGCTGCCAGGGTTGGGTAATCAATTCGGTCTTGAACAGTTCCTCCAACTGCTCGCGTACCCCGCGAATCACCGGCTCACGGTCGCGGTTGACGTCGTTGAGCATGACGATGCGGTTGCTCAAGCCTTCGGCCACCAAACGCTTGTGTACCACTTCCAGCGCCGCGTGCTTCTGACAGACGATCAACAGGCTGCGCTGGCGGCCAATGGCGTCGGCCACCATATTGACGATGGTCTGGCTCTTGCCGGTGCCGGGTGGGCCTTCTACCAGCAAGCCGGGGGCCATGCGTGCTTGCAGCACGGCCGCTTCCTGGGACGGGTCGCTGGCGACGGTGAAGAAGCGCTGCAACTCCGGCACGTGTTCCTGATCCGGCGCTTCGGTACTGCTGCCATTGAGGCGCAACGCGGTTTCCAGGCCGGTGCCGCCGGGCGGCAGGGCTTTGAGCTGGCGCAGGTCTTCGCCAATCGCTTGCCCCATAAAGGTCACGTGGAAGAACACCGCCGCACAGGCCAGTTCATCCTGATACGCCACCACTTCGGTGCCCACCGGGGGCAGGGCGCTCAACACTCGGGCGCGACTGGTCGCGAGCATGCCGAAGGCGTCCATAACATCGGCGGCTTTCAGGGAGGAGCGGCCCAGCACTTCATCGGCGGCCTGGCGCCAGGCTTTGCAGCCGTCGATGCCGAGCATGCCTTCCAGGGCCGGGTTGAGGCGTACTTCTTCGCGCTCACTGTCGAACACCAGTGACACCTGGCCACGGCTGCCGACTTCCAGTTGCAACTTCACCGGCCAGAGCAGCAACGGCGCGATGCGCGTGCGGGTGGTGCCGCGCGGGTCGCGGGTCAGCAAGAATGGGAAACCCAGGTACAGGCCGTCGATACCGGTGTCGCGTTTGTACAGCGAGCTTTGTCGGCTGAGGCTGTTAAGGCGCTGCTCCAGGCCTGGATTGTCGGCAAAGATCGCCGCGTCCAGCGGCACCGACTGGGTATTGCGTTGCAGCAGGTGATCGAGCAAGGCTGCCGCCGGGCGGCGCTCGCTGTGTAACTCTTGCAGGTCAACCCGGGCGGTGGTCTTGCCAATGCTCATACGCACCAGCGGCCCGCGCATCACTGCACTGGAGACCTTTTTTTCGAAGAAATCGAGAATCTGCGCCACATAGTGCTGCTTTTGCGGCTCCAGCCATTGCTCGGCCGGTACCGCCAGCAACACCAGGGCGCGAGCCAGGGGCATGCGCCGTTCCAGACGAAACTGTTCGGCCCATTCGTCCACGGCCGGTACGCCGCAGCGGGCAAAGCCCGTGATGCGTTCGTCCACCTGGCGATAGATGTCCTGGCGCGGCAACGCCAGCAAGGCTCGTGCGCTGTCCTGATCAAACAGCAGCACCTCGACGTCCCTGGCCAGGCCCGCGGCCTCTTCGAGAATGCCGTCCACGGAGCGGAACTGGCCGATGGCAGCGCTCAGCAGCACGATCAGATCTTCTTCGCTGATCAGGCGACGGTCGGACAAGGACAGTAATCCGGCATGATCACTGTCCGGCAGCAGGCGCTGGCGTTCTTCCCACTGCGCGGCGAGGCGTGCCCGAGAGGTGGACAGCAGGTAGATACGCAGGGGTTCTTCGTCCAGCTCAATACTTTGGTGCAGCGCCCGTTGACGCACCTGCTCGGCGCGCTTTTTCAGACGCGACAGCCAGTTCTCACCGCTGTCGCTGACCAATTGGCTAAGACGCTCCAACAGGTCCGGCGCGGGGCCGGTGATCAGTCGGTAGCCTTCCAGCGGATGTTCCAGCAGCCAGCCCGGGGTGACGATTTCACCGCGCTGGATCAGCGGCATTTGCGGGTTCAGCAGTTTCAGCGCGAGCATCAGCCGCACGTCATCTTCGAGGCCATCGTGCTGGGCCACCTGACGCAAGCCTGCCAGCAGCTTGGGTGACAGCCCGGCCTGTTCGGCCCAGGTCACAATCACTCCGCGCATCAGGTGATCCACTGCTTGTGGCCAGTGTTCGGTTTCAGCTGCGGCGAGGGCAAACAACGCCGGTTTACGGAACCGCCGCGTGCCGAGGGCAATGGTTGCGCCTTCGGCGTCATCCTGCTCGGCGACCTGGGACGCCGGGGCGGCCACGTCCTCGCCGGCCAACCACGCCTGGACCTGCGGCCACTGCCAGCGTTGATGGCGGTCGCGGGCCAACAGCCCGCGCAACAGCAGGTCGAGGCGCGGGTCGAGGTTTTCAGGCAACGGCACGCCGCTGGCGAGCACCTGAATCAGGTAGGCGTTGGGGTTGATCCCGGCAAAACACTCGCCCTGGGTCAATTGCTCCAACAGGATCATCCCCAGGCTCCACCAGTCGGACGCGGCGGCGACGCCACCGGCGATGGCTTCGGGGGCCATGTAGCGGCTGGTTTCCAGGGGCGAGACGATGTCCAGGTCGAACTCCGACAAGCGCGCCGAGCCGAATCCGCTGATCACCAGGTCCAGCGGTTCGCGGCTGCGTACCAGCAACGTCCCCGGGCGCAAATCACGGTGACGCAGGCCGGCTTCGCTGAAGGCGTGCAGGGCCTGGCCCAGCTCACGCACGATATGTTCGACGGCGGTCAGGTCGGTGACGACGATGCCCAGCTCGGACAGGGTGCCGCCGGTGAGTTCTTCGGCAATTTCATAGGCGCGCTCGTCCCAGCGGCCAGTGGCGATGATTTCCGGCACATGCTCGCGGGGCAGGCGACGCAGCACTTCGTAAACCGTCGGGTCGGGCTCGGAGCCGGCACGGTACAACGTCAGCACTGCCTGATGGCCGTCGCTGGCCTGCTCGGCCTGGTAACGCTCACGCACGCCGTCGGTGCTGCTGATCTGGCGCAGCAGGCGCCAGCCGTCGATCAGGGTTTCGCTGCTCGTAGCTTCAACCGGCACTTCTACGGCGGGCACGTCCGTGGTGGCGGGGCCGGCATCGCAGACCATGCACATCAGGTCGCCGGCCTCCATCGGGTGACCATTACTGCACTGCAAGGCGGATTGTTGCTCGGCCGCCTCGACGGTTACCACCGTCTGCGGGCGCCAGCCGGCTTGCTGGATGGCGACGCTGGACAAGTCCCAGCCACAGGGCTGGTCGTGGATGCTGCCTTCGCAGAACAGTTCGGCCAGAGAGCGTTCGGTCTGGCAGTTGGGGCAAAAACGTATCATTAAGGCAATTCCGGTAAACGGCGGCGTGAAGTGTGGGCGCTGGTCTGGAGCTGGTGACCCTGGGACTGCAACAGGTCGCGCAAGCGCAACACATCATCGCGTCCCGGGATTCCAGCCATCCAGATGCTGCCATCGTCGTCGAACATCAAATCCAGAGCCCGGTCGCTGGCATTCAGCGGGCGTTCATAGCCCGCGAAGCGCTGGCGGCCCAGCTCGCTTAAAAGTATCAGGCGTTGGTTGTCGCTGCCCCGCAGGACCAGGGTTTGCGGCTGTTGTTGCTCAAAGGGGTCGCAGATCAAGGCGTCGATCAAACCGTCGGCCTGGGCCAGCCAAGGCTCAAGCCGTTCTCGGGCATGGCCGCTGTACACCAGGATATCGACGCCGGTGCGTCGGCGCAGGCCGGCAAGCAAGGCCAGCAGGGCGTCGGGCTGGTCGAAGGGCTCGCCACCGGAAATGGTGATGCCATCGGCCTGTTCCAGCCACGGCGCCAAGTCTGCCAGCAATGTCTGCAGTTCGATCGCGTGTTTGCCCGGGCCCCAGGTATCGGCGGAAATACAGCCGGGACAGCGGATGCTACAGCCCTGGAACCAGATGCCCAGGCGATTACCCGGCCCCAACGTGGTGACCGGAAAATGCACCCGTGACAGCTTCAACGACGCTCCAGGGACAACCCTTGGCTGTCGAGTCGGGTCAAACTGAAGTGCTCACCGGGCTGCGCATCCTGGTCGAACAGGGCGCGGGCCAATGGATTGAGCAGGTGCGCTTCCAGCTGGTTGCGAATCCCGCGGCCGCCGTTGGACAGGTCGTGCAGGCACAACTCGCGCAAGGCTTGCAGGGCGCTGTCGGCCAGCTCGATATGCAGCGCCTGGGCGCCCAGGTCGCCCAAGGTGGCGCTGACCATCTGGGTAAAGATCTGCTCGGCGACGTCAGGGCGAATGAAATCGAAGACGATGATGTTCTCGCCGATACGGTTGAGGATCTCCGGGCGGTTGAGCACCAGCTTGAAGTAACGCTCGATCTCGCTCAGGACCTTGCCCTGTACTTGGTCGTAGGCATCGCCGGGCAACACGTTGGCGACCCGTTCGCCGTTCTCGCCCTGGCGATAGATGCCGAGGTTGGAGGTAAACACGATCAGCGCTTCAGAGAAGTACACCCGGTCGCCACGGCCGGAGGTCAGTACGCCGTCGTCGAGGATCTGCAGGAACTTGTCGAGGATTCGCGGGTGGGCTTTCTCGATTTCATCGAACAGCACCACGCTGAAGGGTTTCTCGCGGATGGCATTGGTCAGCTCTCCGCCCACGTCATAGCCGACATAGCCAGGCGGGGCGCCAATCAGGCGTTGGTCGGCGTGCTCGGCGCTGAATTCCGACATGTCAAAGCGGATATAGGCGCCTTCATCACCAAACAGCAGACTGGTGATGGTCTTGGCCAGTTCGGTCTTGCCCACACCGGTGGGGCCGGCGAGGAACGCCACGCCACGGGGCCGGTTGCCCTTGCGGCTGGCACCGACGCCGGTCATGGCGCGTTTGACGATGTCCAGCATATGGGTCACGGCGTGGGCCTGGCCCTTGACCCGCTGGCGGATAAAGTCGTCGGCCTGGCGAATGCGCTGGCGGTCGATCTTCAACCACGGGTCTTCGGTGACGCCGACCTTGTAGCGGCGCACGGCATCGGCGATGTGCTCCATGGCCACGGCTTCGACCCGGGCCAGTTGGGCGATGGCATTGAGGTCGAGCAGCAACAGGCCTTCGGTGTTTTCGACAAAAGCCTTGGCGGCTTGCTCCTGGGCTTCAGAGGTGGCCTGCTGGGCGCCGGGCAACCCTCGCAACAGGGCCGGAGCCAAGGCCTGGCGGGCTTGCAGGTCGGGCTTGGACACCGGGATGTGGCGCAGGCGCGGGTTGTCTACCAGCAGCCAGTCCGGTAGATCGCCTTCCTTTTCCACCACCCACAGCAGGCTATTAAAGAAGGGTTTGCGTTGTTCACCAGCGGGGCGGCTGGTGGCTTGATGGGACAACACCAGGGCTTGGGTGAACAGCTGGTGTTCCGCTGCGGTCAACGAATCGTTGCGCACCACCAGGCGGGAAGCGAAGTCGATGATCAGGGCAACGGGCTCCCCCGCGCGGGTAATCAGGCGCTGCAGGGTGGCGCTCAGCAAGTCGATGCCGGCCGGGGCATGCCCGTCCACCGGCGTCAGGCCCAGTTCACGCAGCAGGGTCTGGCCGCTGGCGGGATCGGTACCGGGGGCATCCAATACGCTGAAGCCGGCCAGCGGATCCCAGATCAGCACCTGGCTGAAACCGCCTTGAAGCAGTGCGTCCCGCAGGTTGAGGTTGAAACTCTGGGCGGTAATTACCCCTGGCGCGACCTCGCTGGCTTGCAGGTCGCGGACATTGCCGGAGAGCACAAACTGGCTTTTGAGGGGCAAAAAACGCAGCAGGTCGCGTAGCCAGCGCGGCTTTTCGAAGGCGGCAGTCCGTGGCATTGAAAAAAACTCGTCGTAGGAAGCAGGATCGGACATTAGCATAGGGCCGATTTTGCTGACGAATCTTCTCTCCATTGTCCTGCAAGTGTCGGTAAAGTAAGCCATCTCTCGCCTGGATAGACGAATGAACAGCGTGCAACGTTTACGCGGTCAATTACGGCCGGCCCTGATGGTGATGTGGATGACGGTGGCCTGTGCTACCACAGTGTGGGCCGATGACCGAGTGGCGCTTACGCCGCTGGATCAACTACCGGACGGTGTCGAGCTGCGTGGTAAGCAGGTGGGTGCCTATACCTGGAACGACCGGCAAGGCAAAAACCTGTTGGTACTGGGCGAGCAAACCAGCGAGCGTGACGACGATGGCGCGCAGTCGGCCTTCGTCTATGCCGCTCTGTACGTGCTCGACGGCAGCCGCCCCAAGCGGGTATGGATGCTCTACGACGATGTCCAGCACTGTGAGTTTGATGCTGGCGTGCACTTCAATCCCGAGGCGACCCAGGTTACTGACCTGCTGGGGGACGGTATCACCCAGGCCACCGTCGGCTACTCTCGCACCTGTACCAGCGATGTCAGTCCCAATGAGTTCAAGCTGATCATGCACGTGGGCAAGTCGCAGCGGTACCGTTTGCGCGGCGTCGACCGCTATGGCGCCAGTTGGTGGGATGAAGACGCCGGGGCGCTCCAGGGCATGCCGCTGCCCAAGGATTGCAGCACCGCCGGGCAACAGGCGCTGGTCAGCCAATTCAAGGAGCAGGGCACCGAACTGCCATTGCCGGGGTGTTATGGCGATGAGGACGATTTTGCCAAGGCGCCCCAGCCGTACCTGGATTTTATGCGTCAGCAATGGTTCGCGTTGATGGCCAAGCAAGACACCACCTGGAGCCAGTCCCAGGAGCGTTCCGACGATCAGCCGGACGATCAGCAATAAGCCCGTGGTTTGGCGAGCGCGCAGAACCTGCGTTAGAATCCGCGCTCGCCAAACCACTAAATATATCGATTAAACAATTGGTTAGTCGCTGTATTTAATCCAAAGGCTAATCTGTCTTGACTGAGTCTACCCGCAACCCGCTGACCCTCTACCTCACCCGTCTGGCCCCTTCAAGCCAGCTGACCATGCGCTACGTGCTGCAAGATGCCGCTGACCGCCTGGGCTTTGAAGAGGTCAACCTGGAAGACATCCCCTGGCACTTGCTGCAACCCGAGCAGGTCATGGCGCTGGTGGCCGTGTTGCGGGAGGACGGCTACGCGCCCAACACTTCGTCGTTGTACGTCAACGCAGTGCGCGGGGTGATGAACGAAGCCTGGCGCATGAGCCTGATCAGCCAGGACCATCTGTTGAAGATGCGTTCGGTCAAGGCCACACCCGGCACTCGCTTGAGCCGGGGTCGCAACCTGCGGCGCTCGTTGATTCGTGAGTTGATGGACGTCTGCGCGGCTGACCCGCGCCCTCAGGGCCTGCGCGACGCGGCGGTCATCGGGATTCTGTATGGCTCGGGGATGCGCAAATCCGAGTCGGTCAACCTCGACCTGGCCCAGATCAACTTTGACGAGCGCAGCCTGCGGGTGATCGGCAAGGGCAACAAGGAACTGATCAAGTACGCCCCGGCCTGGGCCTTTGCCAAACTGCAGGCCTGGCTGGCGTTTCGTCGCGAGCAGCTTAAGGAGGGGGAGGAGGACGATGCCTTCCTGTTCAACCGCATCCGCCGGGGTAGCCACATCACCCGGGAGCGGATCACCAAGCACGCGATTTACTACATTGCCCGCCAGCGCGGGCAGCAAGTAGGGGTGAAGATCATGCCCCATGATTTTCGGCGTTCGTTTATCACGCGGGTGATTGAGGAGCACGATTTGTCGATTGCCCAGAAGCTGGCGCATCACACTAATATTCAGACCACGGCCAGTTATGACGTGCGCGATGATAATGAGCGGCGGATGGCGGTGGATCGGTTTGATCTTTGATCTGGTGAGGTTGCGGTTGGGGGCTTATCCGTTGCTGCGGTAATGGCTGCTATTGGTTTCGCTCTTACAGCGAGTCACTTTGCAAAAGCGGCAAAGTAACCAAAGCGCTCTTGCCCCACCACTCGGCACCTCGCCCAGGCTCGGTGTGCCCTCTCTCCGGCATTGCTCCGTGGGCCGCCGCAATGGGCCATCCCTGGCCCAGTGCGGCTAAACCGGCGTCCTGCCGGTTTAGCCACTGCTTAATACCTGCGTTCGGCCAGCGTGG
>Ga0302228_10001926_pt1 | contig 14731 bp, 11 predicted proteins | sample II_Palsa_N1_2_FD_193519 | JGI IMG/M metagenome (GOLD analysis project Ga0302228, IMG submission 193519) | Peat permafrost microbial communities from Stordalen Mire near Abisko, Sweden - II_Palsa_N1_2 | ecosystem: Environmental > Terrestrial > Soil > Palsa > Peat permafrost | place: Sweden...
CTCCACACTCGCCGTCCGCGTAGGACCCTATGCCCACCCTCCTTCCTCGCAGCTTCTATCTCGATTCACCCGACGTCATAGCGCGCAACCTTCTAGGCAAGCTCATCACCCGAACCCTAAACGGCGAGCGCCTCACAGGACGCATCACCGAAATCGAAGCCTACCTTGGCCTCACCGATCCGGCCTCGCATTCCTTCATCGGAAAAACCGCGCGCAACGCCGTACTCTTCGGCCCGCCCGGTTTCTCCTACGTCTATTTCATCTACGGAATGCACTACTGTCTGAACTTCTCCTGCCAGCCAGAAGGCGAACCCGGCGGCGTCCTCATCCGCGCCCTCCAACCAGTAGCAGGACTTGAAACCATGGCTCGCCTTCGCGGCCTGCCAGCGCCCATAAAGCCGAGGCTCCTCTGCTCCGGTCCCGGCCGCCTCTGCGAAGCCCTTGGAATCACCCTCGCCGAGAACGGCCTCGACGTAACCCGCACCAAATCGCCCCTGCGCGTCCTCGACGACGGTTTCCGCCCAACCTCCATCACCGCCACACCCCGCATCGGCATCAGCAAGGCAGTAGACCTGCCCCTCCGTTTTCTCATGACCGCGCAGGACCCGGGTGCCCCATCTTCGCGACGGCCCTATCGTCGCTAAGCCGGGGTCCCCGACGGACGTTCTTTGTCCGTTGGGGTGGAACGTGGGCATCGCGCGCCAGCGCGACCGCTCCTGCCCCTCTCCAAACTCATCTTCACAACGGTCTCAGCATCGCACGGGAGCGCAGCCCCGCAGTCAGCTTCTAGTTACCCCAAGGCTTCAGCCTTGGGTCTCATAACGCTGGGCCGAAGGCCCTTCCTTGCTGCCGCAGGCCGAGTGAAGCCGCAGGCGTAGCGACTAAATTGCATTCCTCCACCTCGCCACAAATCAACTCGCCGCAAAAACCTGTCAAGCCCCTGCAACCACCCAAAACCGCGAAACCCCGCATAAACACTGGCGATTAAATCTTCGAAAACTTGGCATAGTTACCCCATCCAACTCGCTACAATAGAAGTAGACAGAAGTAGACCCAAATCCATCCACAGCCCGGCACCTGCCGGGCATTTCGCTTTTAAACGCCGAATCGCCTAAATCCAACCGATTCCCTCCAACCTTGCGCCCAAAAGTACCCCGGGGAGAGCCCCACCTATGAAAACCATCCCAACACCCACCTGCCACCACCTTTTCCCCGACGACCACCGCTGCGGCTCCCCCTCCCTCCGCAACGAAGCCTTCTGCTTCTTCCACCACCCCGACCGCCAAACCGCCCCGAAAACCGCTCCCGCCCGGCTCCCGCAAAGGCACACGTCTACCAGCAAGTCCCGTGAATGCAAACACTTACAATGCCCTTTCAGGCGCCACCGGTGGGTACTTGCCGAGTAACCCCTATTGCCTCAATACCTCGCGCAGTAAATCCCGAGATACGGGTAGGGGGTACTTTCTACCCTAACCCGCTTGAATACAGCCAGTTACCTCGAAAAATCGCCCCGAAACTCAGTAGTACTTTCATACTTAAGCTATCTGGATTGAATCGCTTAGGTCCAAAAAAATGCGTAGAAGGTGGGAGGGGTACCCCTCCCACCTCCTCACACCACCAATCCCTACATCGCGCTCGGCACGGTAATTCCCAACCACCCCAGCACCCTCACCAGCTCTCGCCGAGCCACCGCTGCGGTCGCCAGCAGCAGCATCTTCCGAGCCTCATCCGTCTCGGTCAAAATGTGATGCCGGTGATAAAAATTATTGAACTGCTGTGCCAGCGCAAACGCATACCGCGCCAGCATCGCCGGCTCCGCCGCTGCAATCGCCTGCTCCAGCACCAGCGACAGCCGCGAAGCCGTCAGCCAAACCTCCCAGACACTCGTCCCCTCATCGCCGACAAGCATCGCGCTCAAATCCAAATCAGCGACAGCCGCCAGCGCAGCCTCCTCGCTCACACCAGCTTTACGAAAAATATTAGCCGCCCGAACAGCAGCATACTGCGCATACGGCCCAGTCTCTCCATCGAAAGCCAGCGCATCCTGGTAGTCGAACGCGATCACCGTATTACGCGTAAACCGCAGCAGGAAAAACCTCAGCGCGCCTACACCAATCGCCTCAGCAATCTCCGCGCGCTCGCGCTCCTCCAGCTCCGGATGCCGCGCTTCCACTTCCTTGCGAGCCGCCGCAATCATGCGATCAATCAGGTCATCGGCCTTCACGCCGAAGCCCTTGCGTCCGCTCACCTCAATAAAATTCTTAGCCTTATCTTCGTCGCTCAACACATAGCCAAGATCTTCCGCCGTGCGAGCCGTCAGCCCCACAAACGCATAGTTCAGATGCGTATACCGATCGCTCTCATCCACATAACCCAGCGCCCGCAACGACTCCTTCACCTGCGTCTGCGGATCATCCTGCCGCGAGTCGATCACGTTATAAATCGCATCCGCATGCCCGAAACTGGGGTGCGGATCTTCTCCATGCGTAGTCGAGATCCAGCAAGTATGTGTCGCATACTCCCGAAACTTCGCATAACCAAAGTCTTTTCCCAACAACCCATACTTCCAAAGGTGGTACGCAATGTCTTTCCCGACATACGTCACCGTCCCATTCGAACGCACAATAATCTTCGCGTCTTCGTCCGGTCCACTCTCCGACAACTCAACACCAGCAGCCGCGGAGATCGCCCGACGCATCACCCAGCAACCCTTGTTCTTGCCTTCCGTCTCAAGATACAAAACACCGCGCTCCACCATCAGAGCCCGCGCCGTCTCCCAGAAGTGGGAGTGCAGAATCTCACTCTCGCGCGGCAGAAAGTCATACTCAATCCCCAACCGCTCCATCGTCTCCAGGTGCCGCCGCAGCACACCTGTAGCAATCAACTCCGCAATCTCGGCTTTGTCGTTACCGCCAGCCTCAATCGCATGCAGCGTATCCAGCCGCAGTTGTCTGCGCTCACCCACGCGCGGAGCATCCGCTTCGTACCATTGCGATACCTCCGCATACAGATCCCAGCATGCGTAATCCAAGCGCTTGCCCGCGGCTTGTAGTTCCGCTATCCACGCCCGCACATCAGCCAGCGACATCCCTTGCAGCTCCGTCATCGCCACCACAATATCGGCCACCTGCACACCCGTGTTGTCGATGTAGTTCTGCACGCCAACGTCCCAACCAGCCTTGTACTCATCCGTCTTCAGCATCCGCGCAAAGCTGTCGCCAAGAATCGCATTCCGCAGATGCCCCACATGCGCAGCCTTATTCGGATTGATACTCGTATGCTCGACCAGCCGAAACCCGCCACCACCCACAATGGCATGCTCGTCCGCGGCCATCCGTTTCACCACGCCCGAGCGATCCAGCTTCACATTCAAATAGCCCGCACCGGCAATCTCGACAGCCGCCACACCCGGCGTCTCCGCCAGCTCCGCCTGCAGCTCCTGCGCAATCGCGCGCGGAGCCTTCTTCAGCCGCTTCGCCAACTCAAACGCGACCGGCAGCGCCATCTCCCCAAACTCGATCTTCGGCGGCAGTTCCACCGCGAGATTCGCCAACGAAATCTCGTAGCGCTCCTTCAACAGCGCTTCTATCCGTGACTGCAACTGCAGTTGCAACGTCCTATACATGGCCTTGTCTTTCTAGCTGTTGGTCTGTAATTACGGCAATTCGGCCGGCAGCGTTTCTAGCTCTTGCAGCAGCGGCTTGCGCCGCCCCTCGTGTACGCGATGTACCAGGAACATCCCTCCGCCCGCGCTAGTAATCACCAGTAGCAGCCATGCGTGGACCAACAGTCCATAGAGTCCCGCATCCGCCGCGCTTGCGCCATGACGCATCATCGCATCCTTGCACGCCAACTCAAAAGGTCCAATGCCGCCAGGCGAACTCGGAATCAGAAACGAAAGATTGGCCTCCGCCATCGCCTGCCATGGGCCGATTGCATCGCTGACCATACCGATCGTCTTTGCGATCGAGATATACATGAAGCACTCGCAGGTCCACGCCGCAAGACTATAGACCACCAGCATCAACGTGCCGCCAACCCCGATTTGCTTGATGCAATCGAGCGCCAGCATCAGCCAATGCCCGACCTTCTGTACTTTAGAATTCTTAGCCTTCGCGAACAGCTCGCGCAGCGGTTTGTCCAGCGTTTGTGCGCCCAACACCATCACCAGCAGTCCTGCGACCGAGATCGCCAGCCCAGCCTCCGCCACCAGCTTTAGGTGCGGCGCCACGCGGCCCCCAAACTGCAGGCTCGCCACAAAGAAAACGCCCAGAGAAAACACATCCAGCAACTTCTCCAGGATCACCGTGCTCAGCACCATCGACGGCGTCGCATTCATATCGCCTGCGTAAGTGAATATGCGCATCACGTCACCGATTCGCAGCGGCAGCACATTGTTGGCCGCGAGTGACGTTAAGAACACCCTGGAACACACCGTGAAGCGCGCATGAACGCTACGCAGCATCCACCAAGCGCGCACGCATCGCAGCCCGTACCCTGCTACGCAGAACCCGATGACTCCCACGATCCACACCGGCGAAACAATCCTCAGACCATGAAACGCGGCAGGGTCAAATCCCCGCTTGCCGTTCGGTTCAATGCGAATATAGGTCCACCAGATAAAAAAGCCACTCACCAGCAAGCCTGGCAAGGTCTTCAGTAGACTCAACCGTTTTTCACGCGTCACAGGCTCTGCCTCGATTGAAACGCGCCAGTCATCCAGAAATTCATTGATTCGCTCTTGTTCCTTGGGGGTAATCTTGTTCTTCGATTAGATGTTCATTGTATCGTCCGCAGCCGTCTAAACTATTCGGATGCATCCCGCTGCAAAGCGTTTCCCCGCATTCTCCCCTGTACAACACAAACCGTGGCACCGATCGACTTGGTTTGCCGTGCTCATCCTGCTTGCCCTCGCCACACTTCTACTCAATGGCTACCACCCGCTGGCCGAGGACGGTGGCCTCTACGTCGCAGGCGTCCAACTCACCCTCGATCCAGCACTTTTCCCTCACTACACCGTCTTCGTTAGTGAGCATCTCCACTTCTCCGTCTTCGCCCCTGTCCTCGCCTTCTTCGTCCACTTCACCCACCTCTCGCTCGCCTGGGTTTTGCTGCTCACCGAGCTCCTCAGCCTCTGGCTTACCTTCTACGCTGCTCATCGCATCCTTCAACGCACGATCTCCAGCGAAGCCGCACAATTCGCCGGCCTCTGTCTGCTCGCCGCCTTCTGGACGCTTCCCATCGCAGGCACCTCACTGCTCCTCATGGATCCCTACGTCACCGCGCGCAGCCTCTCCACACCACTCTCCTTACTCGCCGTCGCCTTCGCACTTGATCATCGTCCCAGCCTCCACCCGCTCCTCGGTTCCGCCCTCTGCCTGATCCTCGCAGCGGCCTTCCATCCCCTGATGGCGGCGTACGCCTTTGCCTTTGTGTTCGTCCTGCGCCTCTCCCGCCTGCGCCAACGCTTCAGCGCCTACGCCATCCTCACCGTCGCCGCGCTGGCACTCGCAGCCATCCTTCAAACCTTCGCCCCCACCGAATCTCCCGCCATCATCGCCGCGGAGAAATCCCGTTATTACTGGTTCCTCTCCCAGTGGCAGTGGTTCGAGCTCCTCGGACTCGCCGGCCCCCTCGCCGTCCTCGCTGCGCTGCTAACCCGCTATCGCAAGCACCCCGACCCACTCAACGCCGCCGCAACGACTCTCTGCCGCGCCTGCATGGCCGTTGGCTGCATCGCCACCCTGGTCGCGTTGCTCTTCGCGCATGAAGCCAGTCGTTCTCACCTCGTCGCCCGCATGCAGCCTCTGCGAGTCTTCCTTCTCATCTACGCGATCATGACGCTCTTACTCGGAGCAACCCTCACCCAACTCGCCCTCGAAACCCGCCAGCGCCTCCAAGCGCAAGCCGGCCGCCTTGCGCTTGTTTCCTTACCCACCATCCTCATCGTGGCTCTCGCCGGCACCATGTTCTACGTGCAGCGCCAGGCCTTCCCCGCCTCCGAGCACCTCGAGTTTCCCTGGCGCGCGCAGCAGAATCCCAACCCCTGGGTCCGCGCCTTTCTCTGGGCTCGCGACAACACGCCACTCGACGCCCTCTTCGCCCTCGACACCAAGTATGTCAACGAGGACGGCGAAGACGCACAGACCTTCCGCCCCATCGCTCTCCGCAGCGCCGTACCTGACTTCTCCAAGGACGGCGGCGAGGCGGCCATCACCCCCTCTCTCGCCACGCAGTGGCTACAGGGAGCGGACGCCCAAACCAACCTCTCCACCGAAACCGACGCCGTTCGCGATGCGCGGCTACTCCCCCTCGGCGTTACCTGGATGGTCCTTCACTCCGCAGCTCCGACCGCGCACCAATGCCCTTATAACAACGGCGTGATCAAAGTCTGCAGGCTAGCAGCCGCGCGCCCCTGACCCTCCCGCCCGCGCTCAGTTTCCGCCCGACGCCGCCACCGCCGGTGCGGCCTTCAGCACCACGCTCTCCTGGTCCTTGCTCTCGAATTGGGCATAAAACTTACGCAAGCTGTCATAGTCTTTCGGCAGGACCAGCAACTCACCCTGGATATAGTTCCGTCGCGTAGTAAAACCTTTTGCATCCCCGACAATCGACAACGTGTAGGCCTCCTGTTTCGGAAGATCGAACCTCACCGTGTCGGGCAGCGCTTCCACGCTCACCGTGACCGGCAGGTTAATCCGCTGTGCATCCTGCACATATCGGGGATAGTGAAAATAGACAGCCTCCTGCCGCTTTACATCTGCGAACGGCGCCGACTCCCCGCTCAAAAAGATATCCGAGGGCAGAAGGACGCGTTTCCCCGTATGCGTTCCCAGCGTTCCGGTCACGTCGTAGCTCACCTTCAGCGGCTGCTCGTATTCCGTCACATTTTCTATCTTGTTGACCTTCACCTGCAGCGACCTGGGCACCATTTCCTCGACATGTGTCCGCAGTGCGTGGTTAAGGCTCTCCTCGTCACCACTCAATGCCCTATGTCGCCACTCCACCGCGTCCGCTCCTGAGAAGCCGAGATCGATCGTGCCTGTAATTTGGCCCGCATCATCCATCTTCAAGTTCGCCACCCGTGTCAGTGCGTTGAACTTGAAATCGTCGCTGGGAGTCGCACCAAACTCCGTGCCCTTATCCGACTGCCGCAATCCCTGCACCACGGTATGCTGCCATGCCAGGTGGCCATAGCCGCAGTACCTGCATCCCGGATCGAAATACATCTCCTTCCCATCCACGTTGACAATCGCAATCACGTCGTCGAACTGCCGAAAGCTCATCCAACCCGGAATAAAAATCTCCTCGCTCCGGTCGGGCACCAGCATCAAGTACGCCTTCATCCCCGCTGCTCGCGCCATCCCCACAAACAGTTGCGTGAGCTGTGTCTCGTTGCCTCGCTTGCGGCTCAGCACGTCGGCGGCATTCTTCACCTGGTGCCCGCCCTCGGCTTTATCTTCTTGCTGGTCGTGAGCCCGCGTGTACCGCGTATTTTCCAGCTTCATCAGCGCCACATAAATCTTCTGCAGCTTCTGATCATCATTCGTAGCCCCGGATGTGATTTCCGCCGTCTCCTTCTTCAACTCCGAGTTCGGATCGGCGAAGGAGTCCATTCGCTTCGACCAGTCTTTGCCTTCATCCTTCCACCAGTCTGCCGCACTATGCTCCGCCGTGAAGTTGAACAGAACCCGGTAGCTGAAACTCGCGATAGGAGGCATATAGGCCTCTTTCACCTCGGGCGGAACATCCTTAATTGTCAACTCAAAAACCTGAATAGGTTGGGTCGAAAAGGAAGAATGCGGGATATCACGACGCTCGATCTTCACCCCTTCAGGAAGAATCGGGAACCAGGTAATCGTCGTAATCGGCCCCCGGCTATTCTGGATCTCCCTCGACGTTGGGTACCAAATGTAGTGCGCCTGCTTTACATACAGTTCTCCCTGGATATACCAGTCGGGCGATTCAACCATATCGTCGGAAATCCGCGTTGCGTAGCGGTATTCAATAATGCTTCCCACCTCAACATTCGGCAGCGTGAACACTCTCTCCTGCACCTTCACGTTCTGGCCTTTCTCCAGCACTTTCAGATACGGTTTTCCCGTGAAAGGAATGATCGTGCCATCCGCGTGGATCGTCCGTCCCGTAATGTCATCGAGCGTCTTTTCATTGCCGCCGCCGGAATAGTCCTCCGTCGTACTGACGAACGGCAGCTCCACATTCGCATACTTTTCCCCGTCTTTGGTCAGGATCTTGATGCGTTCGTAATGAAGCACTGCATGCAGATCGTCCTTGGTAGTCTCCTCACGATTCAGCACCACCGCCGCCGCTCCCGGGTATCCCGGCAACGAAGTCATCGATAACTCTTCTGGTGTCGGTGGCGTAAAACTCGTCTGCGCGCACGCCGTTGCGGTCACCGCCACGGCCATCCATACCCATGCACCTATCCGTCGTATCGTCATCACCAGCCGTTCGCTCCCTTTCAGTCTTTGGTACCTTTTAGTTTCCGCGCTTCAAAATTGCCTGGCTGTCTTCATCCGCAGCGATGGCTGCCGCCAACTGCTGTACCTCCGCATACTTGGTGGCGGGCACCGTCACCTGCTTCACGGTATACGTCCGGCTGTAGTGCAACACGCGCCCATGCAATTCGGTCGAGCTCACATAGCTCGCGAATCCAACATCGATCTTGACTGGATCCGGCAGCTCATCCACCACGTATCCCTGGGGTAGCTCAATGTCATATTCATCGGTGCCCTGCATCGTCTGCTCCAGATCGATCTCCACGTGGCGTGGCTTGCGATCTACGTCCAGCTCATAGCTCCCCAGCACACGCGGCCGAACCATCAGCAGCGGCCCGGTAAAACTCGCAAAGTGGCTTGCCTGCAGATCAAACGTGGTCGTCAAATCCTTGTTAAGGGCATCCACGTTCACCACCTTCAACCCTGTCATCGACGCCCCCGTAAAATCCTGTGCGATGACCCGGTTCATATACTCCGTCTGCTTCTTTTCATCCTCACTCGAGAAAATGTGCCGCCGCCTTTCTGCCAGATCCCCAAACCGCAAGTCTGTAACCGACCCCTTCAGCGTTCCATCCGCGCTCAGCTCAAATTTGCCTGAGCGTCGAATCGTATTCAGCGTAGGATCCATCACCGGCAGCTCGATCACCTGGCTGTCTTTGCCTTCGATCAACACTCCGTAGCTTCCCTGCAAGTTATCTTCAAGCTGTCCGAACGGCGTCAGATACCACGTCGGATCAAAGATCAAATACCGCTTGCCGGTCTTCGCGGTCACCACGCTGTGCAGCTTCGGCGATTCATATCCCTTGGGAACTTCAATCGCCGCAATCATGTGATTGCCCCAGATCGAAGGCGCATCCGGATCCACCACGCCGCGCTCCGTGTCCACCATCAATAACGCACTATGAACGCCCACGCTCGACAACATCGCCGAGAGCAGCGTCGCTTTGTCCTTACAATCCCCATAACGTCCGCGAAAGATATCCTCCGCCGGATGCGGCTGGTACCCGCCCACTCCCATCTCAATCACGAAGTACCGGATCTTCTGCTGTACAAACTCTCCGATTGCCTCGGCCTTGTCGTAGAAATCCGTCTTCCCCGCCGTCAACTCCGCAGCCTTTGCCGCAATATCCGGCGTCGATGCCAGCCGGTCGCGCGACAACCCTTCATACCACTCACCAATTCCCTGCCATGTGCCATCCTGCGGCTCCGCCAGCCCTGGACCTGTATAGTGCACCGTCATTCGCGCTGCCAACGCACCCTCCCCCGGCGCCATCGGAACATGTTCCAGATCGATCGCCGGCTCATCATTCATCTCCCAGCGATAGGAGTGGTTTTCCAAGTCGATCCCGTCCACCTTCGCATGCCGCGCCCATGTCGTGGTGTACGTATAACCTGCGGGCAGCGCCAGCGTGAAGCTCTGCTGCAGCCGTGGCAGTCCATCCTGAAACTCCCAGTTCGTCTCCGCCAGGTATGGCCGCTCCCGCTTCTCGTATTCGTACGCGATGATACCCCCGGGATCTCGTCCCGGTGGGTCCGCGACCTTCTCCCTCTCATCCGAGTAGAGTTCACCACCCTCGCCCGGCTGACCTACATCCAGGATCTCGCTGTCTTTTACCGTGTAGTCGTGTCCCGCAGGATCGATGCTCCACACATGCATCGACAGCACCTTCGAGTCCTTGTCATACGAAACGGCCGGATACCCATAATCCCGCCCCTGCGGCCGCAGAATCTTCACCACCCGGCGCACATGCTCAACCGCCTGCCCCTTCTGGTCGACCGTATACGTTGTCTCGTCGAGCAGCACCACCGCCTTTGGATTTCCGTGGAACTCAGGCAGCTTCGCCTGCGCCGCCGTCTTCACCCAGTCCGGCACCGGCTGCGACCCAAAAAGGTTGCCGGCCAGCGCTGGAACACCGCCCCCGAGCACTATCGCGCCCACCAATAGAATTGCCAGCCGACCACCCGCGCGGCCTCGATCTGCTACAATGCTCAACCGCATGGCGGTAGCTCTGTGTATCCCGCCTCGCATTTTCATGGAGACCCGCTTAGATAAGAGATTTGGTGGTTGATTTATACGTGTCTTCTCGACGCCATGCAAGTGCGTATTGAATTCCACCGCCGACGCAACGGATACCTGCCTTCGTGCTACCTTAATCAAGGAGCGAGCGGGTAGCTCAGTTGGTAGAGCATCGCCCTTTTAAGGCGTTGGTCCTGGGTTCGAGCCCCAGCCCGCTCACCAAAAACTATCTCTAATGAATAACTTGGAATAGTCTGCCTCGGTAGGCTCTTCGCCATGGGCTGGCGTCGAAGTTTGTTCCTTGGCTGTCCAGGGGTTCTTGCTTTCGACGTTCGCTCGGAGAACTACGGAGGTTGGCCCTTTGAAACTGCTTCGGCCATTGCTGGCGCTTGCGTTGACGTCACTTTCGGTGGCAGCCCATGCCGAAGTTCAACTGCCCCACATCTTCTCCGATCATGCGGTCCTGCAGCGCGATCGCCCCATTCACGTCTGGGGCTGGTCCACTCCCGGAGCGCACCTGCTGGCCCGCTTCCATCAACAGCAGGTCGCAACGATTGCAGACGCGCAAGGGCTTTGGAACCTCTCCCTGCAACCCGAAACCGCCGGTGGCCCCTACCTCCTTACGCTCACCGGTGACGGTGCGGACGTAACGGTTCACGACCTCCTCGTCGGCGACGTGTGGATAGCCTCAGGCCAAAGCAATATGGAGTTTCCGCTGCAAGGCTTCGGTCCCGACACTCCTCTCAAGAATCAGGCAACCGAGATTGCCGACGCGACTCAACCCCGTTTGCGGCTGCTTCGACTTGAACACAAGAGCAATGATTTTCCCCTCGCGGACCAACCCAGCGACTGGACACTCTGCACGCCCGACACCGCTCGAAATTTCTCCGCCATCGCCTACTTCTACGGGCGCGAGATATCCCAGCGTGAAAACGTTCCCGTCGGGCCATTGACGCAACCTGGGGAGGAACACCCGCCGACTCCGGGTCTCACTAGACACCCTCGGCTCCAACCCGCAGCTCTTGCCGGCCTTTGCAAGCAGGGCTCACTTTGCCGACGAGCAGGCAAGTCTTGATGCAACCATCGCTTCCGAAAAAGCTGAAGATCAGGCGGCGCAGCGCGCTGGCCAACCCCTGCCAAAACATCCCTGGCATCCGAATGAAACCGCCTGGTCTCCGGCGGGGATCTACAACGGCATGATCGCCCCCCTCGTACCGACGACCATCAAGGGATTCATCTGGTATCAGGGCGAGGCAAAACTCCGCACTCGATCGCGCACCGTATTACAAGTCACTGTTTTCAGCCTTAATCGGTGACTGGCGAAGTCACTTCGCCCAAGGCAATCTTCCCTTCCTCTACGTCCAGATCTCGAGCTTCGATTCTCCAACCGAGGATTGGGGAGCAATCCGCGATGCACAGCGTCGCACCCTCGATGTCGCCAACACCGCCATGGCCGTCACGTTGGATATTGGCGACGCCACGAATGTCCACCCCAGCGACAAGCAGACAGTTGCCGCACGCCTTGCTTCGGCAGCCCGGCACATAGTCTACGGCGAACCCATCGTCTCGACCGGCCCCCTCTATCGAGAAGCGACCAGCGAGCTCAACCCCGATGGATTCTTCAGCCTTCGCGTCTGGTTCGACGATGCGGAGCACCTCACCTCCAAAGGAAAGCCACTGACCGCCTTCGAACTCGCAGGGCCTGACCGCCACTTCGTCCCCGCGACCGCACATATCGACCGCGATACCATCCTCGTAAGCTCTCCGAAGATCCCTCACCCGATATACGTTCGTTTCGGCTGGGCCGGTGTGGTGGATGGCAATCTATACAACGCGGCCGACCTACCCGCTTCCACCTTCGTTTCCGAACCTGTCCCATAGCATGAGGCCTTCGCCTACTCGCTCGCCTTCAGCTTCCTCACGATGTTCGAAGTAGAAAATCCTTCCACAGTTGGCACAATTTCCACGCGCCCCCCCGCGGCGATCACCTCTTCGTGCCCCACGACGGTGTCCACGGAATAGTCCCCACCCTTCACCAGCACATCCGGCCTCACCGCGCGAATCAGCTCTAGCGGCGTGTCTTCTTCAAACACCACCACCGCGTCCACCGCCGCCAGAGCCGCCATCACCCTTGCACGCTCATTCTCGCCGACAACCGGCCGCGTCGGCCCCTTCAGCCGACAGACACTCGCATCCGCATTCAACCCCAGGACCAGCTTCGTGCCAAATCGGTGGCACTCCTCCAGCAGCGTCACGTGCCCCACATGCAGCAGATCGAAACACCCGTTGGTAAACACGATCGTCTCGCCCGCAGCTCTCCACTCCGCCACACGCTTGGCCAGCCGCTCACCATTCAACACCTTCTCATCGCCGCGAATTCCGCTCGACGGCGTCATCGCCGCCACGAGCTCGTGCCGCGCAATCGGCACCGTCCCCATCTTGCCCACAACAATCCCCGCCGCCAAATTCGCCAGCTCTACCGCCGTCTCAATCTTCAACCCGCCCGCCAAGGCCGCAGCCAATGTCGCGATCACCGTATCGCCCGCGCCCGACACATCAAACACCTCGCGAGCCCGCGCCGGCGAATGATACGACCCGCCCTCCCACAGCACGCGAATCCCCTTCTCACTCATCGTCACCGTCAGATACTGCAGCGCATGCTTCTCGCGTTGCGCTTCACCAGCATCGAGCAACGCTGCAAGTAGATGCGAGCTCACGCCCGTCGCCAGCGCCAGCTCCTGCAGGTTTGGACACACCATCGTCGCTCCCGCGTACTTCCCAAAGTCCGGCGTCTTCGGGTCAGCCAACACCGGAATCCCCGCAGCCTTCGCCGCCGCGATCACCGCCGTGCACAAGTCCGCCGTCACCGCGCCCTTCGCATAATCCGACAACACCACCGCGTGCACCTTCCCCACCAACTGCTCTGCGCGCTCCCTCAGGCGCTCCTGGTCCTCCGCGCCCGGCGCGTACTTGCTCTCAATGTCCAGCCGCAACAGCTGCTGCTGCCGCCCCACAATCCTCGTCTTCGAGATCGTAGGCAGCTTCGTCGACACCACGCCCACCGTATCGATCCCCGCAGCCTCCACCAGCGCCGCCAGTTCATCCTTGTCCTTGTCCTCACCCCAGAATCCCGCCAGCACCGCCTGGCATCCCAGCCCCGCAAGATTCATTGCCACATTTGCCGCACCGCCCGCGCGCTCATAGTGCCGCGCATGCCGCAGCACCGGCACCGGAGCCTCCGGAGAAATCCTCTCCACCTCGCCAAGAATGTACCGGTCGAGCATTAAATCCCCAACCACCAACACCCTCAGGTGTCCAAACCCACCCTCCAACAATCCCAGAACCGCATGTGTCTCCGGCAGCATCGTCGTCTCAACTCTCCGTCGTACCTAATCCTACCTGCTCTCGCGCTTGGTCTTGCCGTTGCTAGTTTTTCGTCGTCATCCTGAGCGCAGCGTAGGACCCCCGTATTTGCACTTGCACTTGCTTGCTTTTGCTCTTGCTCTTGCCTTTCTGGTTGTCATTCCGAGCGCAGCGAGGAACCTGCTTCTCGCTCGCGCAGCGAGCGCCCGTTCTTCCTTACTTCCTACTTCCTACTTCCTGTTCGCGCACGACCCCCATCACCTCATCCACGTCAATCGACATCAAACACTTCTTCTGCTGCTCGATACACGTCTCCAGCCCGCACCCCCAGCACTCCACCCGGTGATACACCACACGATGTTGCTTCCCAAACGGAAACCACTGCCGCGGAATATTCCGCGCCGCAAAGATCGCCACCACTGGAGTCCCCACTGCCGCCGCCAGATGCATCGGCCCGCTGTCATGCCCCACAAACAGCCGCGTCCGCGCAATCGCAGCCGCACTCTCCCGCGGCGTCAGCGCCCCGCACAAATTCACCACCACCCCACCACCATTCGCCCGCCAACCCTCGGCCGCAAATTCACTCGCCGCGCTCTCCTCTGCAGCTCCCAACAACAGCAGCGCCCGCCCCGGAAACTCCGCCGCCATCTTCCCCAGCAACGCCCGCCAATTGTCCCTGCCCCAATCCTTCGCCTGCACCTTCGTCCCCACGCTCACCGCAATGGACTCCACCGCCAACGCCTCACTTCCAATCGCCTGCGCCGCCCGCTCACGCTCCTCCGCACTCAAATGCAAATCCCAGCTAGCCGGATCATTCAATCTTCCGGGATCG
>Ga0302228_10001927_pt1 | contig 14725 bp, 9 predicted proteins | sample II_Palsa_N1_2_FD_193519 | JGI IMG/M metagenome (GOLD analysis project Ga0302228, IMG submission 193519) | Peat permafrost microbial communities from Stordalen Mire near Abisko, Sweden - II_Palsa_N1_2 | ecosystem: Environmental > Terrestrial > Soil > Palsa > Peat permafrost | place: Sweden...
AACCCCCGCCCAGCTCCCCCAACGCGGCGGCCTCATCACCGTCCAACTCGGCAAGGGCCGCTGGACCTACTGCGCCTTCGCCCTCTACCGCCAGCTCCCCGAAGCCGTCCCCGGCGCCTACCGCCTCTTCGTCAACCTCATCACCCCTTAGCTGACTAACCACTCAGGCATTCCCGAAAACTGCGTCCCAAAACTAGGCTAAACACGTCGATTTGCAACAGAACCCTAGGCTCAGTATGTCGAAAAACCCCCGTAAACCAAGAAAAACGGCCTCCGCAGAGGCCGTTTTCAATTTAACTGCATTTCTCTCTAGTGGTGAACCGGATGATGCGCCGGAGCAGGCTTCGCAGCAGGCTTCTTCGGAACAACCGACCCATCCGTCATCGTGATCATCAGCGGGCTAGCCGTGTACGAATCGTACGTTCCGTCCACGGTAATCTTGTCACCCGGCTGCGGGATCGTCTTCAGCGGTTCCTTCAAATTCACCGTGAAATCAGGGGTTTTGCTGGCAACCGCGTCGTCCGAAACCTCCAGAACCAGCTGGCTGTCCGTAGCCGTAACCACCGTCACATTCGGGAACTCAACCTGCTTGCCCTTCACCGAATCGAACACCTCATCCGCATCCGTCTTCTGCGTCTTCGGATCCTTCTTTCCAGTAGCCGGGTCAACCGTTCCAGTTTTGGGATCGAGTGCCGTGCCGTACTGTAACGCAGTCTCCTTGTCGCCAAGAGCAAGAGTCGCTAGGTCAGGCGTGCTCTCAACAAGGCTAGCCACCAGATCAGCCGGTTTTGGGGCAGCCTTCACGCCCGCCAAGAACCCAGCGGGGGGGTCGAGATTGGTCTGTACCGCCGTCTGCATCGCGTCATAGCCATCCGCGTTGCCGTGATACTTTTTGTAGCAATAGGTCGCCAACGGCTCAATGGTCGTCTTGTACGCTGCGGGAGCAAACGCTGCAGCACGCGTGGCATACCACGCGCAGTTCAAATAATCAGGAGGCGTGGAGCTGTAGTAAGCCTGCGCCAGAACGTACACATCCTGAAGGGTTTGGCTAGGCTTGGTGGTGTCGTCTTTATCGCCGTCAATCTCTTTCTTCAGAATCGTGATGGCACTCGCGTTGTCCTTCTTAGCGATATCCGCATCAGCAATCGCGCTCTCAAACGTAGGATCCGTCTTCGACTTGAGCGTTGCAAAATCAGCGTCGGACATGTCCTTAGGCTTGGTAGCGTTCAGACCCTGCTGCGCAAAGGCAGCAACCTTATCCAACGCCGCCTGCTTGGCTGCGGGATCGGTCAATTTATCAGCATTGAGACGGCCGTAATACACCTCGAACGTCAATGCCCGCAAGTTATTGGGATCAACAACCAAAAGCCGGTCGGCAGCATTGAGCGTGGCCGCCTGGTCACCCGTCTGACTATCAGCAAAAAGGATCTGATTCAGAACATCCGCCTTCACCGCTGAATTCGGATAAGCCTTCAAATAGGCTTCGAAGTCAGCAGCTTTAGCTGCCGCGGTGCTCTCCGAATTAGCCTTGTTGTAAGCCGCGTACTCATCTTGAGACATCTGGATGCCACCAGCTGCCGGCTGCTGAGCGTACGCGAAAGACGCGAATGGTGCTGCGCCGGCCACAGCCAGCAGCGAAGCAAGTACGACCTTCTTCATAAAGAGAACTCCTCGGGGAGATGCGTCAGTTTTGTAAAGCAATAATCAAGAGTAGCGCAAATTGCGCGTTTCGGATCAAAACCTTCCCCAATCAGGGCGATAAGGGGATGATGCGCATTATAGAAACCGTGTTGCCCATGTGCAACTAGGCCGGGTCGCAGGACGATAAATTCGATTCCTCCGCCCTTATCCACAACATCCTTCTCATGGTGCCCGATTACGCGTTGATTCCATCTCGCTTGCCGCTTAGATTCGACCTAGTGGCGTGTTGAACGATCGAGATTGATCGCAATGCGCGCAAAAATTCCTAATCGCGGAAGAGGTCTTGCCCCTTGCTCAAGCTTAAGAAAGTTCAGATTCTCGGTTTCAAGTCCTTCTGTGACCGCACCGAGGTCCAACTTACCGGTCATGGAATCGCAGCAATTGTAGGCCCCAACGGCTGTGGCAAATCGAACATTTCTGACGCAATTAATTGGGTTCTCGGGGAACAGTCGGCGAAAAGCCTGCGCGGCATCAAGATGGAAGACGTCATTTTCGCGGGCACGCGCGATCGTAAAGCGACGGGCATGGCCGAGGTTTCTCTGACGCTGGTTGATCCGGAAGTCTACGATGGCAACACCTTGGCGGACGGCGAAGCGGAGGTTTTGGGCGGCGACCTTCCATCTGCATTGGACGGCGACCAGCATGTCACCGCGATTAATACGCTCAGCGACTGGGACGAGTCGGCGGTTCGCGCCGAAGCGGCCATTGAGACAGAAGAGGCTGTTGCGGATGCCCAGCCGGGCACAACCTATGAAGCGGAACCTCCCGCCAGGAAGGCCGTGGAAAATTCATCTGCCGATTTGGCGGAAGCTGGAGCCGAACTTTCAGCAGGAAACAATGTTGTTCTTAAGATCCGCCGCCGCAAGTTCGGACGCGCACCCATCCGTGCCGGCGAGATCACCGTCACGCGGCGTCTCTTCCGGTCCGGGGATTCCGAGTACCTGCTGAATGGCAAAATCTGCCGTCTTCGCGATATCCAGGACATCTTCATGGGCACCGGGCTTGGCGGCGAAAGCTATGCCATGATCAGCCAGGAACGCATCGGAAGCATTCTTTCGGCCAAGCCTCTGGACCGGCGCGCCATCATCGAAGAAGCAGCCGGCATCACCCGCTTCAAGACGAAGAAGCGGCTGGCTGAGCTGCGGCTGGAATCCGCGAAGCAAAATCTGTCTCGAGTTAACGACATCTTCGAAGAAGTTACTCGGCAGATGGGCGTTCTGAAGCGACAGGCTTCCAAAGCTGAACGTTATGGAGCACTCCGTGACGAGCTCCGCGGAAAGCTTCGGGTGGTACTCGCAAGCCGTCTGTCACAGATGGACGCTGAACAGGCAACGACTTCCAAAGAGATTGAGCGCCTTGGCGAACTAATCGACAGCCAGGTTGTCCAGCTCGAAAGCATGGACGGTGAACACTCTGTCGGCGTTAATCACGGCTACGCGCTGGATGACCAGATTCGTGAAGCGGGAGCACACGCTAATGCAAGCGCGATAGAACTGGAGCGCATCGCCGCACGCACCACCTCGAACGCCGATCGAATTTCGGATCTCACCCAGCGCATTCTCAGCGGGAACGATGATCTTGCTCAAGCTCGTAATCAGATCGAAGCCCTCGCCGGTGATCTTGAGCAACACCGCAGCTTTCTTGAAAATGCCACGGCCGAAGCGACGGCCTCGCGTGAGGCGGCAACCTCTCAGCAAGCGCAGGCTCATGAGGCTACACGCAGTGTTCTAGCGGCCGAGGCTTTGACCGAAAGCCAACGTCGCAATGCTATGCAGTCCATGCAACGAGCTGCGCAGGCAAATAGCGAAATCGCACAAGCGGAAGCCGCGCTCGAAGGACTCGATCGCGAGAATGAACGTTTCGAATCCGAATCTAAGACCGCTCGTGCGGAGTTGGAATCCCTAGACTTGCAACGAGGGACTGCCAAACTCTCGTTCGAAAGTGTGACCGATCGCCTCAAACGGTTAGAGGCCGAAATCCTCGAACTCCGGCACATGCTCGAGACCAGGCGAATGGAGGAGACGCAATCGCGCCGTCGCGGCGACGAATTGCGCGCCCAGGCCGCTACTCTTAACGGACGCCGCAGTTCCCTTGAGTCTCTGATTCGCGAGCACAGTTATTCCACGGATACGGTCCGGAATATTTTCCGCGCCCAGGCGAAACACCAAGACGGATCGGCGCCCTTGGGCACGCTTGCTGACTTCCTCGAAGTCGATGGCCGTTACGAGAATGTCGTTGACGAGTTTCTACGGGACGAACTCAATTTCATTGTGGTCCGTACTTGGGACGCCGCTGATGCGGGCGTGCGCTTGCTTCAGAGCGACGTAGCAGGTCGCGCAACCTTCCTGGTCCATCCCGATGGTCTTGATACCTCGGCGTCGACTGAGGGTATCGCAAACCCGGGCAATGGCGTTGTGGCGCTCAAAGACTGCATTCATGTCCTGAACGGTTTTGGGCATTCGCTCGAGGCAATCCTGCCGAAACTCCGCAACGGCTTTGTGGCGCCCGATACAGATACCGCCCGCAGGCTAGCGGTCGAATTCCCCCAGGCCTTCTTCCTTTCCCCGACCGGCGAAACCTTCCATAACGTCACCGTAACGGGGGGCAAGCCGCGTGAGCAGGGTCCTTTGGCGCTCAAGCGTGAACTTGCGGAACTGCAGAGCAAGCTAGTGAGCGTCGAGACAGAGCTCACTCAGAACGAGTTCGCCACTGCGGCCCTTGGACGAGAGATCTCGGACCACACCACGTCCCTGGACGCCAAAAACCACGAACGCCGCGAAGCCGAGCGGGAGAGCGCTAACTCCGGCGCCGCCCTGCGGCAGATGGAGCAGGAGGCCGCGCGACTTGAAAACCGACTGCAACAATGGCAGATTGCGGCGAACAGGAATAAGGATCAACGCCAGCAACGGCAGGATCTCATCGCCCGAAAGCGCGAAGAGGCGTCTACGTTTGAGGCGGAACGGGCGACGATCGAGCAACAGGTCGCTGAGCTAACGGAAAAGATTCTTTCGCTGCGCGTAAACCGCGAAGAGCTGCAGGCAGCGGCTTCTGCGGCAGCTGCTGCTTTGGCCGGACTGGAAGAGCGGCGGCGCAATGCGAGTGCCAACTTCGAGCAGACTGACCGTCTCTATCGGAGCCAATCCCAGAGGATCGAGCAGTTGGAGTCGCAGCTTGCCAACGCCGCGACCGAGCGGCAACGGCGTGAGGAGGAGACTGCGGAGCTCTCTCTCAAGCATGCCGAGCTCACCGAAACTAGGGCGCAGTCCATTGCTCACATGGAGGCGCTTTCTGCTGAAGCGGCGGCGTTACGTGCCGCCATGTCCGAGTTGGATGCCCGTCTTCGCGCGTTACGCCACGATACGGAGGTCCTGCGCGAGCAACGCGCCACTCTCAGCGCTCGGGCTGCGAAGCTTACCTCTGATCTCGAGCACATAGAAGCCACCTGCTTGAATGATCTGTCCGTTGAAGCCACCACGCTTCGCGAAGACACCGCTATTGAGCGAATCGAAGCAGAGGCTCTGACGGCAGAAGATGAGGCCTCACGCGCCCTCAAGCAGCGTCTCGAAGCCATGGGGCCCGTCAATATGATGGCTTTGGAGGAGTTTCACGAGACCTCCGAGCGCCATGCGTTTCTGGAGACGCAGCGTAAAGATCTCCTGGATTCAATCGAGAATACGCAGGCTTCGATCAAAGAGATCGATGACGTTTCCCGTATCAAATTCGATGAGGCTTACAAGATCATCAACGAAAACTTCTCCGCTACGTTTACTAAGCTCTTCGGCGGCGGACAGGCGTTTATGCGCCTAACCGACCCGGAGGCCAGTGGCGGAAAGAGTTCCGATCTTAGCGGCATTGATATCATCGCGTCGCCCCCCGGAAAGAAATTGCAGAACGTTCTTTTGCTTTCGGGCGGCGAAAAGGCTTTGACGGCTTTGTCTTTACTCGTGGGAATCTTCCAGTTCCAGCCTGCACCGTTCTGCATGCTTGATGAGGTCGACGCTCCGCTTGATGAGACCAACGTGGGAAGGTTCGCCAACTTGCTTTCCGAGGTGGCGTTGAACACCCAGGTCATCATCATCACGCATACAAAGCGGACGATGGAGCAGGCCGACGTGATGTATGGCGTAACGATGCAGGAACCGGGAGTATCGAAGATCGTCAGCGTGTCGCTAAGCGGGCGCAGCCGGGGCCGCGAAGCTCGAAATGCGGCATAGCCAATGAACAGATCAAGTCAATGAACGCTCTTGATTGGCTGCTCGTCCTTCTGCTGGTCTATTCAGTGGTCCGGGCATTGCTGCGTGGTTTTTTTCAGGAGGCATTCGCCTTGGCCGGCCTGATTTTTGGCTTCCTGTTTGCTTGTTGGTTTTATGTATCCCTGGCAGTCGACCTCAAGGGTCTCATTACATCGGCTGAGATCGCAGAACTTACGGCGTTCCTGCTTATTTTGGCGGGAACAATGATCGCCGCCAGTTTGTTGGGGAGGATGCTGCGCCACGCCGCATCGGCCATTGGCCTGGGTTTGGTCGACCGCCTACTGGGAGCAGCCTTTGGGCTTGTTCGCGGCGCATTTTTGGGGGTTGCGCTACTATTCGCTGCAACGGCATTTTTGCCTAGAGCCCCTTGGATCGAAAATTCTCATCTCGCCCCGTATTTTCTTCGGGCCGCTCATGCTGTATCCTTCGTCATGCCCTCAGATCTCAAACAACGTCTGCTTGACGGGCTCGGTCATCTCGAGCACGCGTCACCGGATTGGATCAAGGGCGGTCTGTAGCCTCAAGAGTGTCATCATGTAGTTGGATCCCAACCAGGGCCCACGTCCATTCCACAAAAGGAAGACCCGCGATTGAAACGCGAACTCGAAAACCTCGTCCTCCAAATGCACGCCGCTGGCATCGGTTACACCGACGCAGTGCGCGAGTTCAAGAAACAGTACATTCTCGAGGTTCTTTCGCGTCACCGCGGCAACCAATGTAAAGCGGCAGAAGAGCTCGGCATGCACCGCAACACGCTCAGCCGCACGCTTTCCGAATTAGGCATGGATTCAACCCAAATTCGCCAAGGGATGCGGCGTCCTCCGACCTCAGTGCGACCCGCGCGAGCGACGCGTCCAAACCTTCAAATTGTGTCTGGCGGACGTTAGCCGCATTGGTGCGTCTAAAACAGCACATCATGTTTTCTTTACCCCAGAGCCGCCGGCTACGCATACGCAGAAGTATTGCTCATGCTGCCATGTGGAGGGCTCCGCTCCTGGCTGTCTCTAGCCTTATCGTTTTGCCTGTCGGCGCACAAACGAAAAGTCCCGCGGACAGTCCTGCGAGTGTTCCAGCGGGCGCAATTCCGTCATTTCCCGCCGAGCACAAATCTGGCAAAAATTCTGCAAACCTGTCTGCCAAGCAAATGCGGGCAGCGGACGATGCCTACCTTGAAGGCGCGAAGCACGTGCAGCACAAGGAAATGGCTGCAGCCTTGCGCAGCTTCGAGTTGGCGACCCGTCTTAACCCGGATGACACTGACTATTCCCTCGCTCTGGTCGTCACACGCGAAAGCTACGTTACCGAACTGGTCGAGCGAGCGGCCCAGGCGCGTTCGATCGGCGATATAGTGCTTTCCGACTCCTTGCTTGCTCAGGCACGCACCCTGGACCCCAATAACCATGTCGTCCTCCAGCACTTCGAAAGTGCGCCGGGTGCAGGGAACAAAGTCGCGAGTGCCGTAAAAAAGCCAAACCCGTTCTATTCAAATATCGACCCTTCCAAGTTCCCTGCCCAAAACATAGCGTCGACACTCGAGGGCCCGGTTGAGCTGACTCCAACTCCTGGAAATCGAGATGTTCATCTTCATGGAGATATACAGAGTGTCGTTCGAAATCTGTATAGCCTATTCGGAATCAAGGCTACATTCGATTCCTCTGTGACGAGTGGCGCGCCAATCAATCTCGATATGACCAACGTTACATTTGCTGGCGCTACGAGAACTCTTGGAATCGTCGCAAAAGTTTTCGCTGTTCCCGTCCAGCCAACTTCGGTGCTCATCGCACGGGATACACAGGAGAATCGTGATGCGTTGATGCCGTTGGTAGAGGAGACCGTGTATCTTCCAGGTCGAACCAACGACGAGATGCAAGAGCTCGCCAATGTTGCGCGAAACATCTTCGATATCAAGGAGGTGACCGCGAGCTCCACCGGGGGCTTTTTACTGCTGCGCGGAAACGAGCAGGTCCTTCGCGAGGTCAATGCCGTATACGACGACATGCTGGACGGCAATCCGGAAGTCCTCTTCGACGTGTCGCTCTATGAACTCGACAAATCGTTCAACAACAATGTTGGCGTGATTCTTCCAAACTCCGCGGGCGTTTTCAGCGTTGCCGCTCAGGCTCAATCCCTGGTGTCTGCAAACCAGGCACTGATCAATCAGGCGGTCGCCGCTGGTCTCCTCACACTGAACGGAACTCCACTGCAAAACCTCATTACGGAGGTAGGATTTCTCGTTGCGTCGGGAGCTGTCACCGCGGTTCAGTATACGAACCTTCTGGGGGTATTTGGCGGAGGTCTTACGCTTGCCGGCCTCTTTTTAGGCTCGGATGCAAGCGTCAACCTGGCGTTGAATTCAACCGATGTGAGCATACTTGATTCGGCACAGATACGCGCGACCAACAAGCAGGATGCAACGTTTCGCGTGGGCTCTCGATATCCAGTAGTGACAGGGACATATAGCTCCGGCGTCAGCAGCAGCCTTGCATCCTCACTGACGGGTCTGAATATCAACGGAACCAGTGTTAGCTCGCTCCTGTCACAATATCTCGGGGCCAATTCAGTATCTGTCCCGCAATTCCAGTACGAGGACCTCGGCTTCACTTTGAAGTTAAAGCCGCAGATACTTCGCAACAATACTGTTTCATTGGCCCTAAAGATGAACGTGGAGGCACTCGCCGGCAGCAGCATCAATAACATTCCGATATTGGACAATCGTGAGCCGACCTCGACGATCACCATCCCGGCGGGCCAGACTGCGATGTTGGCAACGCTCGTTAGCTCCTCTGAGATGAAAGCTCTAACTGGCTTGCCTGGTCTAAACGATCTGCCTGGATTTCAGGGCACGAATCAGGACTCCCAGAAGAGCTCGGGGGCACTGCTGATTACGATCACGCCACATATTGTGCGAAGCGGCCGCCTAGAGGTATCTAGCCGCCGCATCGAGACCGCCCGTGGCGGTGGGGCGCCAGCGGGGGTGGAATAGTTGCGTTGCAAAAGGGGTGAGGGCTGGCTATACTTATGGTTGGCAGGGCGGGAGTAGCTCAGTGGTAGAGTGCTTCCTTGCCAAGGAAGATGTCGCCGGTTCGACCCCGGTCTCCCGCTCCAACAACCTCATATCAACCACTTACGGCTCGAAGTTTTTACTGCACACGACGGTTCGGTGTGTTTCGGAGTGTGGGTTTGGGGCTGTTTATCTGCCCAGGGCGCGGTACCCAAGTGGTAAGGGAGAGGTCTGCAAAACCTTTATGCGTCGGTTCGATCCCGACCCGCGCCTCCAAAATTTCCCGAATAATCTTGAGTGAATCATAGGACTGGCACGTTCCAGGCGCGCCTTCGTTGCATTCTCATTCCCCTGCAAGTCGCAGGCTCGGTGGGGCCGGAGCGCGACCGTTGGCACTGGAGAAACTGCGAGGTTACCCCTCACTTATTGCGCGCGAGCCTTTCAAGTTCGGATCCGGCAAGCAGAAATCCTCCGACCCCGTACACATAGCTTGCAGAGGGCTTGAACATGCCCGGCTGACCGTCGATGGGCTGGATGGAACCTAGCCGTCCGTCGGCATAGATGTGACCTAACATTCCACTCCACGAGCGCTGAATCACCGGGAGATACTTGCTTCGATCGAGAATGTGCTCATTGATGCCGTAGGCGATGGCGTAGGTGAAGAAAGCAGATCCGGAAATCTCGGGAAGAGGATACGAATCGGGGTCGAGGAGGCCAGACCGCCACAAGCCGTCCTGACCCTGGATGGAGGCCACTTCCGCAGCCATCTCGCGAAGCTGCTGCTCGAACTCTGGCCTCCGCGGATCGGTCGGTGGCATGGTTTCGAGCACCTGGACGAGCGCGCCCATCACCCAGCCATTGCCACGCGACCAGAAGAGCGGCTTTCCATTACGCTCTGTTTTCGTGAGGTACCGAGCATCACGGAAGTAGAGATGATGAGTTGGGTCGTAGAGACTTTTGGTCGTGATCGCCCATTCGCGTTCCATGAACTGTCGGTAGTTCGGGTCGTTGGTTGCGACGCTCATGCGGGTAAGAACTGGCGGGGCCATGAAAAGCGCATCACACCACCACCAAAGTTCTTTGGATGGATCATCTGGACGCTCGACCAGTCTGTCGAGAATCGCTTTGGTGTCGGCGATGCGCTCGGGCTTTCGACGTTTCGGCCGGTCGATGAGGTAGAGGTCGAGGTATGCCTGGCCGAGGGCCATATCGTCTGCGTGGGGGAAACGGTCGTCGAGGAGTTTCCATTGCTGGCGGGTTGCGTAATTGAGGACGGCTTGGCGGTAGCGCGGATCTCCGGTGGCGGCTGAGGCTGCGATCAAGCCGTCGTATAACGCGGCAAAAGTCCATTGTGAGTTGAAGTTAGGCTCTGCGACGCGCAGTTGCCAGTTGGCCACCTGCTTCATGGCGCGACGGATGTCTGCGGGCTTCAATGCGGGTGAGAGGCCGGTGGCCAGCGGTCCGGGGTCATCGGTGGCGTCGCCGACGTGGTCCCGCTCCACGGTGGGTGGTGTGGGGGCAGTGTTTTGTGCTGTTTGCGGACGGGCTAACGGCGCGGTGATCAGGAACGCGCCGAGGAATAGGTGTACTGCGGTGACGTGCGAACGTTTTACCATTTTTGGGGTTTCGACCTCGTATTTTGGGAGCATTTCTGCGCTACTTAGCCAGGTTTCGGGTACTTAGCGACATGTTTAGCCCTGTTTCGGGACGCAAATCGGGGGGTTAGCTGAGTGATCAGTCAGCTAAGCTGGCCCCGGACCTGGAGGCCAGGTGTCGGAGGTTTGGGCTGACTTCCCTGCTCCGCAGACGAAGGCGAGGAACATGCCCATGCCTCGGCGGCCGTCGGCACTGGCGGCCTGGCGGAAGAGGCGCCAGAGGGAGGGGGGATCCTTGCGGCGATCGAGGACTTCGGTTTTGGTCTGTGCGAGGACGGTGGGGTCGAAGCTGCCGAGGAGTTCGCCGAGGATGAGGAGGTTGCGGATGGCCTGGGTGCTCATGGGCTGCTTGGCGTAGTAGGCGAGCTTGCCGGCGATGGCGTTCTTGCTGCCGACGGCGCCGTGGAGCAGGTCGAGGAGGCCCTGATCGTGTGCCTCTTCGATTAGGTCGAAGAGGACGAGCAACGCCTCCGCATGTTGTTCTGGAGCAGCTTTGAGACGCCGTTGCAGTTCCGTTTGCGGGTCTACCTTTGGTGAGAAGTGAATTGGGTTTGCCATCGTGCGTCTCCTGCTTGCGGGTGTTGCTGTGGCTAGACGGTGGTGGTCTTGATCTGGATGAGCTCGTCGCGCGGCTTGGTTCCGGGGACGTAGTAGTCGGACCGCTGCCACTTGTTTTCTACTTCGACGCCTTCTTGCGGGGTGCGGTGTCCCCAGCGGAAGTTCTCGCGCGGGAGAGGGTTGGGGCCTTGCTCGTTGAGGACCGTCATTTGGACGGAGAGTTCTTTGAAGGCTGGCGTGTGGGTGGCGCGGTCGAGGTGGCTGCTGGTCATCTTGTTGACGGGCTCGAGGACGGAGTTCATCGGCATGTAGAGTTCTTTGCCGTGGACGCGGTCGGTGACGAGGACCTGGACTTTGACTTGGCCGTAGGGGGAGCGGAGTTGGACGTAGCTGCCGTCGGTGACACCGCGCTCTTCGGCGAGCTCATGCGAGACCTCGACGAAGGTGCGGGGGGTCATGCGCTTGATGCCGGCGGTGCGATAGGTCATGCTTCCCTGCTCGAAGTGTTCGAGGAGACGGCCGTTGTTGAGGTGGAGGTCGAACTCGGCGGTGGGTTGCTCAGAGGGTTCGATCCACTCGATGGGATAGAACTTTGCTTTGCCGTCGTCGAAAGGAAATTTTTCGAGGAAGAGGACGGGCGAGTCTTTTCCATCTTTCGCGACGGGCCACTGCAGGGAGCGGTAGCCTTCGAGGCGTTCGTAGGTCACGCCGGCGAAGAGGGGCGTTAGGCTGGCGACTTCGGCCATGATCTCGGAAGGATGCGTGTAGCACCAGTTGGCGCCGAGGCGTTGGGCGATGAGCTGAATGATCTCCCAGTCTGGCTTGGATTCGCCGAGAGGCTCGAGCGCTTTGTAGATGCGCTGGATTCTGCGCTCGGTGTTGGTAAAGGTGCCTTCCTTTTCGAGCGAGGGAGAGGCTGGGAGAATCACGTTTGCATATTGCGCGGTGATGGAGAGGTTGACGTCCTGAACGACGAGGAAGTCGAGCATGCGGAGGGCGCGTTCGACTTCGTTGGCATTGGCGTCGGAGGTGATGGTGTCTTCGCCCTTGATGTAGAGGCTGTGTAGTTTGCCTTGATGGATGGCGTCCATCATCATGCGATTGTCGAGGCCGATGCTGGTGGGGAGACTGACTTCCCAGGCGGCTTCGAACTTGGCGCGGATGGTTCCATCGTTTACGGATTGGTAGCCGGGAAAAAGGTTGGGCATGGAGCCGAAGTCGCTGGCACCCTGGACGTTGTTGTGGCCGCGGAGGGGATAGGCTCCGGCGCCTTCGCGCATGTAATTGCCGGAGAGCAGGAGGAGGTTGGAGATGGCGGTGGAGGTATCGGATCCGCCGCAGTGCTGGGTGACGCCCATGGCCCAGAGGATGCAGGTGCCGTCGGCCTTGGCGATTTCCTGGGCGATGGTTTCGATGTCGGCGGCGGGGATATTGGTGATGCGTTCGGCGTAGTCGAGGGTGAAGGGCGCGAGCGATTCTTTGTAGGCGTCGAGGTTGTTGACCCACTTCTCGACGAAGTCCATTTTGGCGAGGTTGTGGTCGAGGAGATACTTCGCTACCGCGTTAATCCAGACGGGGTCGGTGGAGGGGTTGGGGCGAACGAAGAGGTCGGCTCGCTCGGCCATCTCGTGCTTGCGGAGGTCGGCGACGATGAGGCGCTGGCCGTGAAGTTTGTGGGAGCGTTTGACGCGGGTGGCGAGGACGGGGTGGGACTCGGCTGTGTTGGAACCGACGATGAGGACGAGGCCCGCTTTCTCGATGTCGGCGATGGAGCCGGCGTCGCCGCCATACTTGACGGTGCGCGAGAGGCCCATGGTGGCGGGGGTTTGGCAGTAGCGCGAACAGTTGTCGATGTTGTTGGTGCCGATGACGGCGCGGGCTAACTTCTGCATCAGATAGCTCTCTTCGTTGGTGCACTTGGAAGAGGCGATGAAGGCCAGGGCGTCAGGGCCGTGCTTGGTTTTGATTTCGGAGAACTTGGAGGCGATGAGGGTGAGGGCTTCTTCCCAGGTGGACTCGACGAAGCGATCGCCCTGGCGGATGAGGGGCTTGGTGAGGCGGTCGTCGGAGTTGATGTACTCCCAGGCGAACTTGCCTTTGATGCAGGTGGAGATCCCGTTGGCGGGACCGGGGCCGGGCTCGATTTTGAGGATGTGGCGGTCGCGGGTCCAGATGTCGAAGCTGCAGCCTACTCCACAATAGGTGCAGACGGTTTTGGTTTTCTTGACGCGGAGCTCGCGCATGTCGGCTTCGAGTTCCGAGAGGGAGAGGATGGGGCCGTAGCCGATTTGCGGCTCGATATCTTTGACGACTTCGATCATGTCGTCGAGGGTTTCAGGAGAGAGGTTGGTGAAGTAGCCGGCGCGACCGAGCATGGATTTTTCCATGAGCGCGTTGCAGGGGCAGACCGTGACGCAGTGGCCGCAGGAAACGCAAGAGGAGCCGGCGATGTCGTGGCCGCCATCCCAGAGGACGCGGGGGTGCTCGGAGGTCCAGTCGATGGTGAGGGTTTCGTTGACCTGGACGTTTTGGCAGGCTTCGACGCATCGGCCGCAGAGGATGCATTGGTCGGGATCGTAGCGATAGAAGGGGTTGGTGCGGTCCTGCTCGTAGGGCTTCTTTTTGTAGGGGACGGCCTGGTGCTTTACGTCGAGGTCAGCACAGGTGTTGTGGACGGTGCAGTTCTCGTTGTTGTTGTCGCAGACAGTGCAGTAGAGCTGATGGTTGACGAGGATGCGATCGTAGGCTTCGCGCTGCGCGGCGTCGGCTGCTTTGGTTTGAGTTTCTACGTTGAGGCCGGCGGTGATTTCGCAGGTGCAGGCGCGGGTTAGTTTGCCGTTGACCTCGACCATGCAGGTGTCGCAGGTGCCGATGGGGCCTAGCTGCGGGTGGTAGCAGACTTGCGGGAGCGCGGTGGAGCGGGTGCTGGTTTCGTTGATCGCGTCAATGAGGAGAGAGCCTTGGGGGGCTTCTGTCTCGGCGCCATCGATGGTGAGCTTGAGGAGAGGCGTGGCATCGGGCGGCGAGTTCAGACGGCGATTGAGGAAGGCCATATCGGCTTTGATGGTACGCCGGGTTTGGTGGTTGTAGGGAATTTAAGGCTAGTCGGCGACCATGGATTCGCCGGGGAGGATGGGGCGAGTGCGGGGGAGTTTGCCTTTCGTTGCGGCGAGACCTACGAGGGTTAGGGTGGCGAGGAAGACGAGGAGCTTGAGGGCGTCGGCGGAGCGGGTGTGGGGGAGGAGTTTCCAGAGCAGCATGAGGATGGCCTGGCCGATGGTGACGGCCCATACGGAGCCGTAGAAGTAGCGGCGCTCCGTGCCCTCGCCGAGGGTGGAAGGTTTGACGCGAGGGAGTTTGCCGAGGGCTCCGAGGAGAAGGATTAAGAGGCAGAGGGGGGCGTAGGCGTAGTGATAGATCTGCTTGAGGTACCAGCGGCCGGTGACGACTGCGATGGCGAGGCCGGCGAGGTTGAGGAGAGCGAAGCTGAGGACGGCGTTCCAGGCGAAGGTGTAGCAGACGCGGCGGTAGAGAGGGTTGGGCTTGTCTTCGTCGAA
>Ga0302228_10001935_pt1 | contig 14697 bp, 16 predicted proteins | sample II_Palsa_N1_2_FD_193519 | JGI IMG/M metagenome (GOLD analysis project Ga0302228, IMG submission 193519) | Peat permafrost microbial communities from Stordalen Mire near Abisko, Sweden - II_Palsa_N1_2 | ecosystem: Environmental > Terrestrial > Soil > Palsa > Peat permafrost | place: Sweden...
CGCGGCCACTCTCTGCCGGAGCATTGCCTTGCTGAAAGCCAACCGCGTTGATGAGGCAGATCGCGCGTTGGCAAAGGTGACCTCAGCAGATGCCGAGATGTGGTTGGACAAACATTTCACACTGGCTGATGTGCGCGCAGAAATTCAGAGGCGGATGCTGCTCGACGTCGCCAAAAGCAAGCACATAAAGCGAAAGCCGGGCAACGACCACTGACTCGCCCTTGGCGGCGAACGTGATACCATCGGTGAACCGTTTTACTTCATACGAAATTCTGGTTCACCATCGCCTAAGCGATTGATCTTGCTGGAGAATCCTCGGGGTCGGGTTTGTCCTCCCTGATTCGCCACCAGTTTCAAGAAAAAGCCGCTGCTTCTCACGAAGCAGCGGCTTTTTTGTTTCGGCGCACGGTTTGGGACTGATTGCGCATCGACACCACATTGGCGTCAAAGGCAGACGACGGCCCAACAAACTGAACCTTTGCCTCTCCCCACGTGTCGAGTATGAACACACCTTCCGAGAGTAAAGCCCCCCGATGAAGAACCTCGCAGCCTCAGCCCTCCTCTCCCTCGCAGCCTCAGCCCTCCTCTCCCTCGCCGCCCTGTCTGCCCACGCGGCTCCGAACCAGCAATGGAAAGACGCCTCGACCACCTTCGCGACCTTAATTCAAAGCGGATACAAGCTTGTCGCGGTGGACCATGCCCCGTCGCCTGGCAGCCTCAGTCTGGTCACAACCGTCTACTACCTGCAAAAAGACGCGAGCGTGTTCGCGTGCAATGAGACTCACCGCGTCACCGACGCGAAAACAGGTTCGACAACGGGTGAGTTCACATGCTCGGAACTGGTTCAGCCTTACGACTCGACCATGCCGCCTCAACAGTAGGCTCAGCGGGAGCAAACATTCATAGCCTGGACCAGCGCATCCTGCTCCGCCGGATTCTGAAAGAACGCTTCCAGACTCACGTGCTCCTCGTTTGCGACCTGCTGAAGGCAACGCGCGTTATTGGACCTCACGCTCGACGGCGCCTTCGCGACAGCCAATACGAACAAGCCGAGTATCAATAGCATGTTGGCAATGCCAACCACCCACTGCAGTCCCTCGCCCGAAACAAACCCTCTCCAACCTGCGACATCTCTATTCACCACTGGCTTCTGCATCTCCGAATTCATTTCGCATTCCTATATATGACGTAGTAATCAGTCCAACCAGAAAGCGTCGATCGCGCCTTACCGCGCCACCGGCAACAAGCTATCGAAAGCGCGCTCCACCCAGCGCACCACAGGCCATCGATCGAACCTACGTCGTCGCCCAACGTACTCGCTAGTTAAAGTCACTTCCGCTGGACGTTCGCCGTCTGCACTCAACCAGATGCGTTCGCCGCGCGCGACCCGGATCACATCTCCCGCTTGCAGCCAGTGGTCGTACGGAGAAAAGATGCGCGTCAACCAGACACGCTCGCCATGAGCGCGGATCTCGCAGTGGGCCATCACGCGCCACGACATGGTCTGCCGCGGCAGAAGGCTTAAGTGAATCACCATCCTCGGCGCATGCATCGCTCGCACAGAATGGTCATGAGGGAAGCAGGAACAATCGGACTGCTGGCTAGCGTCGTGCATGGTCATCTCCGTCGATTGAGCCGCGAGACGGAGGAGCCACCAAAAGAAAAAGGCCTCATCCGTTTCCGGCGAGGCCTTGTGACTTGCGCTACTGCAAATTGCTAACGCACACACGCCTCCGATGATTCGTACCAACGTACGATCATTCGGTGTTTAGTCGCGGTGGCGATATGGGCGGGCGCTTTCATGTCTTGAAGTTTCTATTGCACGCTATGGCTTGTCAATAAAAAGTTGCCAAAACGTGCGTGAGGCGCGACACGCGTGACGCCACGTTTTGCGCTCATGCAGCGTGCATTCGCAAGCTGCGCGATCCAGCATCGAACTATTGATGCTGATCCGCCCGCACAGTCCCGACCACCGAAAGCACCGCGTCGATCACCGCATCAGGGCGATAAAACTGAATGTAGTGGCTCGAGTCGTTCACGAGTTGATGCTGACTTCTCGACGACCACGTCGCCTCGTCGTCCTGCATCTGCTTCCAGACCGCCTTGATTTTCTGCCCTTGCGTAGCCGTGATCTGCATGGACTGAAGCTCCGCATCGGAGAACGGCGCCATGGCGGTCAGCACAAAAAGCGGCCGGTTGCCGAGCTGGCGGAAAGTCCCCGCTTCGGTGAGCGTCTCGTTTAGCGCTTCGTCTTCAAGCATCATCGGACCGAGAGACGTGGGCGCGTACGCGCGAATCGTCTCGACATCGTGCAGATCCTGGTGCGGCTCCTGCGGAACCAGAACGGGCGCAACGGGACGCAACGCGCCGGTCCAGGCGAGCGACGCGGCGAGTTTGCCGAGGAAGATGCTCTGCTCCGGCATCACACCCTTGAGCCGTTGCGTCTGGTCCGGATGCGAAGCATCCACGAACACCAGACCCGCGACGTCCTGACCGTAGTAATGGGTATAAGTCATGATGTAGGGACCGCCCAGCGAGTGCCCGACCAGCACGAACGGACCATGCTCGCCGGCTGCGTTCAAGGTCTTGTGCAGATCCTCGGCCACGGTCCGGCCGTTTTGAGCGCGACCTGGCGCGTCGCTCCACATGATGCCTGCGCGGCTATACGAACAGGCTCTCGTGGTCTTAGCCACCGCATCCTGAACAGCGGACCAACTCAGCGATCCATTGATATCCAGACCTGATTCGAACACAACCGTGGGCGATCCCGTGCCTCTGCAATCAAGCTGAATCTTGCGGCCGCCGATATCGACTAGCGTCCCCTGCGCAGGAAAATCCCGCGTCACGTGATGCCGTTGAATGAACTCATAACCACTGCCTGTCAATACGACTAAAGCAATCAGCGCAACAAGCGCCGATGCAATACGAATAATCCATCGCTTCACGACTGTCCCTTGTCCGAACCTGGCGAGGGGGCAGTATGCTCCGCGAAGAATGCAACCGCCAACCGGCGACGCAAACGTACTGCCCGACTACTCCACTAACCCCAGATCAAGCGGAAAGCAGATCTCAAACGTCGTCCCACGACCTTCACGCGACTCGAAGCGGATTTGCCCATGCAGTACGCGGCAAAGCTCCTTGACGATCGCAAGGCCCAGCCCTGTGCCCGGTATATCGTCACCGGCGGCGCGCTCGAATTCATCGAACACCCGGTCCGCATCCGAAGCCGCGATCCCAATGCCCGTATCGGAGACCCGGATAGACCAGTGGCCCTCTCCCGCGCCGCCGATAGCCAGTTCGATTTCGCCCGTGGCCGTGTACTTGGTCGCGTTCGACAACAGATTGAGCGCCACCTGCTTCACCTTGAGACGATTCGAAGTCACGGACACGAGCTCGGCGTCACAGGCGGTTTTCAGGCGCAAGCCTTTTGCTTCGATAGCAGGTCGGCACGAAGTCACCAGTTCGTCGAACAACGCCCTCACATCAAACGGCTCCGCTTCCGACGGACTGTTATCGCCCAGCACGACCGAATACTCCACCATCTGGTCGACCAGTTGCTTCATATCCGCCGCCTGACGATGGGCCAGCGTCAACGCGGCCTCAGCCTTGGCCGGTGCGCGCCCGATCAACGTCAAGGCCACCGAGAACGCATTCAGGAAATTGCGCAGGTCATGCACCACGCTGCGGGTGATCTGCATGCGCGACTCATGGAGATCGCTGACGAGCCGTTGGTTGAGCTTCAATTCATGATTCGCGCGTTCGAGCTTGCCGGTGTAGTCGTCGATTTTCCGGTCGCGCTCGCTCACCACCTCGCGGATCGACGTCAAGGTGACGAAACTCAACGCTTCGGCAATCAGGCGCCGGGCCCGTCTTTCGTGGCGGCGCGTGAAGCCGCTTTCGGTATCGGCGAATGTCTCGAGAGCCCCGGCCAGCGTCTGATGGAACAGATCGAGTTCACGCACCAGTTCCTCGATCCGGTATCCCTGGCGCCAGCGTACGAGACCATGCATGCGCGCGTCGCGTTCGATGGCCGGCTCCACCTTCTCGAGATCCTCCGCGTCGAGCGCGGCGCACAACCCGTCGAGAATCTCCGGCAGGTGATCGGCAAGCTGTTCGTACGTCAGTTTGTCGGCCTCGATCAGGTCGACGTCGCCGAAGACCTCTTTCATCCACTGCTCGGTCAAGCGAACCCGCTCGCTGCGGAGAAAATCGGCGAACCCGCGCAGAGGCCCTTTGGGTGTATCAGTCATAACGGCCACTCGGTGAGTAACGTTTCTACAAAAAGGAATCGACATCTACCGTATCGAACGCGGCACGCGCGGTATCGACGACGCTCTTCATCCGAACATTCGCCCCGGTCAGATCTGCCGCCGCAGGCCCGCAACCCTTTGCGGCAGGGGCTCGGACCGGCCACGCGCACCCCACGGCCCTTGAAAGCGAAGTCATTATGGCCCCAACCACGCGCAATGGAACGGCTTTTGCATGCCTGTAACGGCTAAAACGACGTTCACGAACTGGCCATTGCAAATGCACTCGATTTTGCTTGTGGATGACGACCCGGAAATCCTCGCCGCATGGCAGGTCATTCTGCTCGACGAAGGTTATAGGGTATGTTGTGCACGCAACGGTTTCCAGGCACTCGAGCGTCTGAAGGAAAGCATCCCGGATCTGGTGATCACCGACTGGATGATGCCCCTGATGGGCGGCGCCGAGCTATGCCGCCAACTAAAGGCTCATCCTGACCTCGCCCGCGTGCCGATCATGATTCACTCGGCCGCGCCGCCCAGCGTCGAAGAGGTGCAAACGTGGAATGCCTGCCTGCGCAAACCCGCGCCCATGCAAATTTTTCTCACTACGATCGAACAACTCTGCAAGGGTGACCGACCGCCGCGTTGATCGCGCCGTGGCATGAGCCTTGCTGCACGCTTAAGAACCCGTATTAAAGGCATTCGAGAATTGCACCAAGCCCCGTCCCCATCACTCTGTCAAACCTGGAGCGCCCGCAAGATTCGTGTCCTCAACGTCCACCCGCGCGTGCTGGTGGTCGACGACAACGCCGACGCGGCCGAAGCGCTTGCCACCTATCTTTCTTACGAAGGCGTTGAAACGCGCACCGCCGGCGGTTGCGGCGAGGCACTGCGTTGTGTCAGGAACTGGGTCCCGGATGTAGTGGTGCTCGACATCATGATGCCGGAGCGCGACGGCTTTGAAACCGCTCAGGCCTTGCGCACGTACTTACCCACGACGAACCTTGGAATCGTGGCTTTTACGTCGCTCGATGACGATCATGTCCGCGAAACCGGCACGGCGCGGCACAACTTCGACGGTTACTGCCGCAAAGGTACACCGCCGGTCGCCCTGCTCGCACTGATGCAAAAACTTTGGCGCTAGACGCATCCACCCGACCCTTTAGCCCCCACGCAATGACGCAACCCAAAAAAATACTTCTCGTCGACGACCAGGCCGACGCCATCGACGCCCTCTCCATGTTGCTGGAAATGGACGGGCACGAGGTCCGCACTGCGTACAGCGGCGCGGATGCATTGGCCGCGGTCGAGACGTTCGTTCCGGACCTGGCCTTGATCGACGTCTCCATGCCGGATATGAGCGGCATGCAGCTCGCGCGGATACTGCGGTCCAACGCGAGTCTCGCCGGCACACGGCTGATCGCGCTAACGGGCTATGCCGGCGAGGCAGATAAACGGGCCGCCACGGAGGCCGGCTTCGACGTGCACGTGACCAAGCCGGTGTCGGCGGACCAGTTGACGAGGCTCATCGCGCAGGCGGACTGACGACCACCGTACCGCATCACAGCGACCCCCGTGCCCTGGCGGCATGGTTGTTGCGCCAAAGCAGGAAAGGCATCTGAATGTTGGAACCATGTCTACCATTCTGCTCGTCGACGATGAGATCGATTCGCTCTGGCTTTTCAAGCTTGTGCTGGAGGAGCGCGGCCACCACGTGATCGTCGCGGAAGACGGCAAGACGGCCCTGGCGAAAGCGAGCCGCTGTCTGCCCGATCTGATCGTCACCGACTGGAACATGCCGGGCACCGACGGCGTGGAGTTGTGCCAGCGCCTGAAATGCTATCCGGCCCTCGCCCAGATTCCCGTGGTGATGTCGTCGGGCCGCACGCCGCCCGCGGACAAATCGGCGCTCTGGAATGTGTTTATTCGCAAGCCAGTCGAACTCGAGACGCTCGAATCGGCCGTCGACTCCTTGCTGATGATGCGCCTCGCCGGCCCCCAATCGCGAACGAACGCACCCGCCCCGCCTGCCGCGCGATGGCAGCCGGTCCCGTGGAAACTCTGGGTTTAGCGGGCATGGCCTGCTCGGAAACGGACGGGCCAATCCGTCGCGCGAGCGCACCCTCTATCACCGTTTAGCGATCCACAATCCGGCTGAGATTGCCGCGCACCCGCTGCAGCAACGCGATCAACTGCTTCGCCTCCTCGTCGCTGAAGCCGCTCAGACCCTCCGCGGCCACTTCGTCGCCGACCTTGCGCGCCTTGCCGAGCGCGCGCTCGGCCTTGGCGGTCATGCGCACCTGCCGTTCGCGGCGGTCCTCGGGATTGCTCCAGCGCTCGATCCAGCCGCCCTCTTCCATGCGGTCCAGCAGACGCCCGGCCGAAATCGGCGCGACCTCGAGCAGGTCCGCGAGACGGGCCTGGTTGACGTCCCCGTAGTGGGCGAGATAAGCCAGCACACGGCATTGCGCGCGAGTCAGATCGAGGCTCGACTTGGCGAGATCGTCGAAACGCTTGCCGGTCAGGCGGCCCACGTCCGAAATCAGGAAGCCGAAGCGCTCTTCGAATTGGGTTTTCATCGCGCGATTATACGAAAGCCCCGGCTAAGCGGGCGCCGAACAGCGGCCCCGCCCCGTACGATTGCACCACACACCACACCCGTACTGTTCCTGGTATTCGCACGGCGTCCTCATCTATATACTAAGCATGCTTACTATCTATTCCAACCCGAGTCTCCACCCGCCGCCCGCCCCGCCCACCCATGTCTTCCGACTCAATATCTGGGAGTACTGCCGCTGCGCTGAACCGGCCCATGATCACCGTATCGATCATGCTCGCCACCTTGATGCAGACGCTCGACAGCACCATTGCCAACGTGGCGCTGCCGCACATGCAGGGCACGCTGTCGGCGTCGCAGGACGAAATCACGTGGGTGCTGACCTCGTACATCGTCGCCGCCGCCATCGCCACGCCGCTGACGGGTTGGCTGTCCGACCGCTTCAGCGTCAAGCGGCTGCTGGCGTTTTCGATTGCCGGCTTCACGATCGCCTCGGCGCTGTGCGGCCTGTCCGAGACGCTGAGCGAGATCGTCGCCTCGCGTTTGCTGCAGGGGATTTTTGGGGCCTCGCTGGTGCCGTTGTCGCAGTCCATCCTGCTCGACATCAACCCGCGCGAGAAGCAGGGGCAAGCCATGGCCGTATGGGGCATGGGCGTGATGGTGGGGCCGATTCTCGGTCCGACGCTCGGCGGCTGGCTCACGGAAAGCTATAACTGGCGCTGGGTGTTTTTCATCAACCTGCCGGTCGGCGCATTTGCGCTGTTCGGGGTCCTGACGTTTCTGCCGAGCAAGGCGCCGCGCCATGACGTGAAGTTCGATGCCTTCGGCTTCGCGACGCTGGCCCTCGCGATCGGCGCGCTGCAGGCCATGCTCGACCGCGGCGAGCAACTCGACTGGTTCGGTTCGCACGAAATCGTCATCGAAGCGCTGCTGGCGTCCATCAGCTTCGCGTTCTTTCTCGTCCACACAGCGACGGTCGGCAAAACTTCGTTCTTCAAATACGAGTTGCTGAAGGACCCGAACTTCGCCACCGGCACGTTCTTCATTTTCGTCATCGGCGCGGTGATGTATGCGACGCGCGCGCTGCTACCGCCCATGCTGCAGACGCTGATGAACTATCCGGTCGCCACCACCGGTCTGGTCACGGCGCCCAGCGGCGCCGGCACGATGATCGCCATGCTCTGCGCCGGACGCCTGCTCAAACGCATCGACGCGCGCCTGCTGCTGCTCGCGGGCTTCCTGATTTCCGCGTTCGCGCTGTGGCAAATGATGAACTACACGATCGTGCTGTCCGCCTCGGATATCGTGTGGCCCGGCGTGATCCAGGGTTTCGGACTCGGTCTCGTGTTCGTGCCGCTGAGCGCGCTGACGTTTTCCACCCTCACGCCGGAACTGCGCGCCGACGGCACCGCGACCTACAGCCTGATGCGCAATATCGGCAGCAGTATCGGCATTTCGATCGTGCAGACGCTGATGACGCGCGGCACCCAGGTCGCCCATGCGGACCTGGCGGCGAACGTCAACATCTTCAATCCCGTCATGCAGCCCATGCTGGAGAACGGCTCGCGCTACGACATCGCCGTGATGAATGCGTCGATCACCCAGCAGGCTTCAATGATCGCCTACCTGAACGACTTCAAGCTGATGTTCGTGGCCACGCTGCTGGTGGTGCCGCTGCTGCTGTTGATTCGCCCTGCGCACAAAGCGCCGGACGCGTCGGTTGCGCACGCGGCGATGGACTAGCGCGCGTAGCGGCGCGCTCGACGCTCAGCCCTCGATGCGCCGCCGCGTCACGCCGAGCAAGCCGGCCATTGCCTGCTGCGCGCCGGCCGCGTCGCGTGCGCGGATCGCTTCGAACACCGCCGTGTGCTCGGCGAGCGACGCGTTGTAGACCTCTGCACGCTTCGCATTGAGGCGCAACTGCGCCTCGAGCGTGCGTTCGATCAGCGTGCCCAGCGGGATCAGCAATTCGTTGCTGCACGCCGTCAGCACGCTCAGATGAAAACGCAGATCGGCCCGCACCCATTCGTCGACGTTGCGCGCGGCCACCATCGCCGCATGCGCCGCGTCGAGCGCGGCAAACGTCTGCGCGGTATGAGAGGCCGCCGCCAGCGCCGCCGCATACGGCTCGATCATCTCGCGCATTTCCTGCAGCTTGAGCGCGAAGGCCATCGGCTCGGCCACCCGCGAGTACCAGTCGAGCACGTCCACATCGAGCAGGTTCCACGCCGCGCGCGGCCGCACGCGCGTGCCGATCCGCGGACGTGACTCGATCAGCCCCTTGGACGTCAGCGTGCGCAGCGCTTCCCTGAGTACCGTGCGGCTCACGCCGAAGGTTTCCATCAACTCGGCTTCGCGCGGCAGGATGGTCTCCGGCGCGTAGTCGCCGCGCAGAATGGCTGTGGCCAGCAGATGGGCGACGCGCCCGTGCAGATCGTGCTGAATAAGTGCTCTCCCCGCCGTCTTCCGGCGCTCTTCATTGTCGAAACGACCGCGATTATCCGGCATCCCGGCCACAGCACCTACACCGGGAGCGCATGGAATGCGTCTGCCAATAGTACTATTAATAGTATTTAAAGGCGATTTTGTTGTAGCATGTGACTCCTCAGATATCGCGCCGGTGGACGCAGACGCATCCGCCGGCATCCGCCACTCAAGGATCGGCCTAGCAGGCTCAAGGAGACACGCACCATGAAAATCACCAAGCTCGAAACCTTCATCGTTCCGCCGCGCTGGTGCTTCCTCAAGATCGAGACGGACGAAGGCATCGTCGGTTGGGGCGAGCCGGTCGTCGAAGGCCGCGCGCATACCGTCGCGGCGGCCGTTGAAGAGCTGTCGGACTATCTGATCGGCAAAGACCCGCTGCTGATCGAAGACCACTGGCAGGTGATGTACCGCGCGGGCTTCTACCGCGGCGGCCCGATCACGATGAGCGCGATTGCCGGCGTCGACCAGGCCCTGTGGGACATCAAGGGCAAGCACCACGGCGTGCCCGTGCATGCGCTGCTGGGCGGCCAGGTGCGCGACAGGATCAAGGTCTACTCGTGGATCGGCGGCGACCGTCCGAGCGACGTCGCCAACAACGCGCGCGCCGTGGTCGAACGCGGCTTCAAGGCGGTGAAGATGAACGGCTCGGAAGAGCTGCAGATCATCGATACCTTCGACAAGGTGCAGGGCGTCATCAACAACGTGGCGGCCGTGCGTGAGGCGGTGGGGCCGAACATCGGCATTGGCGTGGACTTCCACGGCCGCGTGCATAAGCCGATGGCGAAGGTGCTCGCCAAGGAACTCGATCCGTACAAGCTGCTCTTCATCGAAGAACCGGTGCTCTCGGAAAACGCCGAGGCGCTGCGCGACATCGTCAATCAGACCAACACGCCGATCGCCCTCGGCGAGCGGCTCTACTCGCGCTGGGACTTCAAGCACATCCTCGCGGGCGGCTATGTGGACATCATCCAGCCGGACGCCTCGCACGCGGGCGGCATTACCGAGTGCCGCAAGATCGCCTCGATGGCCGAAGCCTATGACGTGGCGCTCGCGCTGCACTGCCCGCTCGGCCCGATCGCGTTGGCCACCTGCCTGCAGATCGACGCGGTCAGCTACAACGCGTTCATCCAGGAACAGAGTCTCGGCATCCACTACAACCAGGGCAACGACCTGCTCGACTACATCAAGAATCCCGAGGTCTTCAAATACGAAGACGGCTTCGTGTCGATTCCGCAGGGCCCGGGGCTCGGCATCGAGGTCAACGAGGAGAAGGTCCGCGAGATGGCCAAGGTCGGCCATCGCTGGCGCAATCCGGTGTGGCGCCATACGGATGGCAGCGTCGCCGAGTGGTAAGCCTGTGATGTGATGAAACGCCGCCTGCGGGCGGCGTTTTTGCGTCGGGTGAGATCCGGCGCGCAAGCCAATAAAAGAAGGAGCATTAAGTGGAGACAACCACGTTCGAAACGCAAGCCGCGACCGGCAAGCGCCACCGTCTGCTGGTCATGCTGTTCATCACCGTCGTCATCACCTATCTGGACCGCAGCAACCTGTCGATTGCGGCCACCGCCATCGCGCAGGACCTGCAACTCGATCCGGCCCACATGGGGCTGGTGTTCTCGGCCTTCGGCTGGTCGTATGCCTTGCTGCAGATTCCCGGCGGCATGCTGGTGGACCGTGCGCGGCCCCGTCTGATGATGGCGCTGATCATCGGCCTCTGGTCGCTCGCCACCGTCCTGCAGGGCTTCGCCAGCGCGTTCGTGCTGCTGCTGTCCTTGCGCGTGCTGCTCGGCGTGCTCGAAGCGCCAGCCTATCCGACGCTCAACCGCATCGTCACCACCTGGTTTCCCGATAGCGAGCGGGCCCGCGCCATTGCCGTCTACACCTCGGGCCAGTACGTCGGTCTCGCCTTCCTGACGCCTGCGCTCGTCCTCACCCAGCAGCACTTCGGCTGGCACGGCGTGTTCATCCTCACGGGACTCATTGGCGTGGTGTGGGCGCTGGTCTGGTATGCGCTGTATCGCGAACCGTCCGAGACGGCGGGAATCAACCAGGCGGAGCTCGATACGATCCGTCGCGGCGGCGGCCTTGTCGAACTCAGCAGCGCCCGCGCGTCTCAGCCACGCTACAGCGCCGCCGACTGGCGCGCCGTGCTCGGCAACCGCAAGCTCTGGGGCATCTATATCGGCCAGATCGCCGTGACCTCGACGCTGTGGTTCTTCCTGACGTGGTTTCCCACCTATCTCGTCAAGTACCGCCACATGGATTTCCTGAAGGCAGGCTTCATGGCCGCGGTGCCGTTTCTCGCCGCCTTCGTCGGCATTCTGGCCTCCGGGCTGATCTCCGATGCGATGATCCGGCGCGGTGTCTCGGCCACGGTCGCACGCAAGGTGCCGATCGTCACGGGCCTGCTGCTGTCCACGACGATCGTCGGCGCGAACTTCGTCGACAGTCCGTCGATGGTGATCCTGTTCATGGCCATCGCGTTCTTCGGCAGCGGCTTTTCGTCGATCACCTGGGTGCTGGTTTCATCGATGGCGAAAAAAGAACTGCTCGGCCTCACCGGCGGCATGTTCAACCTGATGGGCAACCTGTCGTCGATCTGCGTGCCGATCGTGATCGGCCTGCTCGTCAAAGGCAACGATTTCGCGCCGGCCCTCGTGTTCATGAGCGCGGTCGGCGTGGTGGGCGCCTTGTCGTACCTGTTTCTGGTCGGCCGGATCGAACGGATCCGATAAGCGTCTCCATGCCTGCCCGAGGATGTTACGGGCGCCCGACGGCCACGGCGTCTCAGTTACGTAACATTCCGGACGGAATCCGTCTAAAAACGCCGTCCGGGGCCTGCTCACGATTCCTCCTCAACGCCTGAAAGCCTTGCCGCACAAGGCTTTCGGGCCGTCACCCCGGCGTGCGCCGCGCGCCTGGCCCGCTCTTTGCTCTATCGCATGCAAAAGACGATGCGAGAGACCATCATGGGCGAATTTCTTCCTGACTATCTGATCCGCGAACAGGCGGCCGTGGGCGCGCTAGTGGTGTTCGGCGTACTGCGCGTAATCGGCGCGGTAATGGCGTTTCAACGCGGCTGGCGCATCTCGACGGTGGAGAAGTGCTTCCTCGCCGCCGCCGTGATCTATTGCGCGCCGCAACTGTTCGACCTGCTGACCCAGCTCTACGGCGCACACGCCGCCAGCGCCGAACTCGAAGGCAAGGTAAGCGGCTGCGCGATCGCGCTGTTCTGCGCGCCGATCCTCGGCCACAAGCTGGGCTTCGAATAAGCCGCATAGCTGCAACGCACCGGGCAGCCGGCGCGGGTCATCAGGCGTTGAGCGCCCGGCCCGACCGAAGCAGCCGATAAGAACCGAGTGGACGACCGAACGGGATGAAAGCGATGCTTCTGTCAAAACGAACCCCATACCGCGGCGGCGACGTGCTGACGCTCAAATCGGGTGGCCGTGCGATGACGGCCACATGGGTCGGGCCGGTGGTGTTCGCACCGGGCACGTGGCTGATCTGCCAATGGTTCGACGACGGCGGCGAACTGCGTCAGGAGATGTTTTCTGAAACGATGCTGGAGCGGGTGCCCAAGGCGCTCGCCGCTTAACCTGCAATAACGGGGCAACCGGCTCCTGCCGGGCGACCGTGTGTTTAACGCCGCACATGTATGCTGTGCGGCGTTTTTTTGGCTGGGACGCGGTGGGGCGAGACGCCACGGGCCGGGCTGCTATAGGCCGGGCCGTGATTGATCGGGCCGCGAGCCGCGAGCCGCGTCCCCGCGTCCCCGCGTCCCCGCGCCCTCAGCCCAGCGTAACGAACGCCGGCACGCTATGCGACAGCGCGGCCGCCGCGATGAACACGCCAATCATCGCCAGCGCTTCGAGATACAGCACGTTGGTGAAAGTGTGAGCGTCCATCGTCGACGCGGTGCGGCGCAGCCGCGGCAGCGCCAGGAAACGGTTCAACCCGCCGAGCACCAGCGCCAGCGCGACCAGTGCCAGCTTGAGGATCAGCACATGTCCCCACGTGCTGATCTGAATGGCCTCGAACGACCCACCCGATCCCCGCACAGCGTTGAAGATCCCCGTTAGCAGTACGAACACCACCGCGACCAGCGACACGTTCGAGACCTGCATGGCCGTGCGGATCAGGATGCCGCGCGCGGTCGACGTGCCGAGCGCCGGCAGCACCGTCAGGCCGGCCGTCACGACGAGCCCGCCCCACACGCTGGTGGCGAGCACGTGCAAGGTCTGCACGCCGATCGCGGCGGACGCCGGTCCGGCATCGGCCGCATGACCGAGCGACGCCTTGCCCGCGCCGATCGCGATCACCGCTAGCCACAGCAGCGCATTGCGCAAGGTGCTCGCGTGCGAAGACATGGCGGTCAGCAGCAACACCAGCGCACCGACAAAGGCAACGCTCCACGCATAGCCGACGTGCGTCTGCGACAGCACCGTCGGGATCACGCCGAACGCCTGCGGCAAGGCGCTGCCGCTCATCGCCGCGGCCTGATACAGCAGCCAGCCGAGGTCGGCGAGCACCAGCACGACGGTGGCCGTCAGCATCGAGCGTTGCGCACGCAACCATGCGGGACGCGCCGGCGCGACCTTGGCCTGGGCATCTTTCGCGAGCCACGCGCCGAGCAGCGCCGAACCGACCGCATACGCAAACGCGACATTCATGAGCGCGGCCATGGCGACCTGCCCGATCCACAATCCGTCGACCCTCATTTGACAGCCAACGCGTGAGTGCCCTGGATACGACTACCGGCAGCCGAAGCCGCGGTCCATGTGATGGTGGAGCGTCCGGCAGCGAGTGGCTGCGGCGCTGAACGGGGGAAATCGGATAGCTTCATGAAAGGCGGATTGCTTGTCGAAAATACAGGGGGAAGGGATGCGCGCAGCGCAGCAAGACACCGGCGCCCCGGGAGTGTACGCTTCGATGGTCCGTGTGCGTGTGGGTTCAACTTAGTTGCAGGCCGACGCCGCGCAATGGTCAGCGAAGGGTTGCAAAGCCGATCCAAAAAGCATGTGAGACACGCCCGATACACACTGCGCCAAACTGTCACATCGGCGTTTACGAGGGGAACGATGCAGCCTGTGGCAAATAGTCACCATCACCCAGCGATGATAGAATGCTGCGTCGCGCCAGCCCCCCGTTGCCCTCAAGCCGAGCCGCACGAAGTTCGGTCGGGTCCCCGAATTTGATGGAGTTACGCGTGTCTTCTAGACGCATTTTCCGCCCGCTGCTCGCCCTGCTGCTGATCTCGGCCGCAGGCGTCTTTAGCGCTGCGAAAGCGCAGACTCAACCCAAGACTCCGGACACGATGGAAGCGCGCGTGCAGGCCTGTGCGGCCTGCCACGGCACGCACGGTCAGGGGACGGACAACGACTACTTCCCACGCCTCGCGGGCAA
>Ga0302228_10001937_pt1 | contig 14686 bp, 10 predicted proteins | sample II_Palsa_N1_2_FD_193519 | JGI IMG/M metagenome (GOLD analysis project Ga0302228, IMG submission 193519) | Peat permafrost microbial communities from Stordalen Mire near Abisko, Sweden - II_Palsa_N1_2 | ecosystem: Environmental > Terrestrial > Soil > Palsa > Peat permafrost | place: Sweden...
ACGACCAGCAACAGCACCAGGCCCGCGACTCCCCACGCCGCGCCGCGCCGGATCGCGGTGCGATCGCCGCCCGAGAACATGCGCATCCATTCGGCAGCGAACACGCGCCATTTATGCGGGCTGTACACGGACCGTGCATCGTGATCCGCTGCGTGTGGAACGTGGGAGACCGCCTCATTGACCTCATCCTCTCGCTGCGTGACCTGATCGACGCAAAAGATCTCGAGAAATGAATGTGCGGCACCAACGAAGGTGGTCTTGTCGGTATCGAGCAGTTCGCACTGTGTAGGGTCGGAAACGGATATCGCGGTCACAGTAGCCTCGAGGTCGGACGCCTTTTGCAATTGCACCTTGTAGACGAAGTGGTCCCCGCCGAATGCAAGGACATCGCCGTCATGTAGGGAAACTGCCGATGCCTCGAGCCGCTTTCCGGCGACAAAAGTACCGTTCGTACTGCCGAGATCCTCGATGCACGGAACGCCCGCGTTTAGAAAAATGTGGGCGTGACGCCGCGAAATGTAATTGACCTGATGCGGATAGCGCGTCTTGTAGCGCGAGAACAGTTCGTCGATCTTGCTGACGAGAAATGGGAAGGTGTGGACTTCAATAGGCTGAAGCCCAAGGTCGCCGCGCTCGGGAATGAGCGCGAGGGTGACGGGTTGTGCTGTGTAGGCTTCGACCTGCGCACGTGATTGAATGCCCACGCGATAGCACAACGTGCCGCCAAAGCAGAGTTCGTCACCGTCGCGCAGGCGGTGCGGCGTCTGCCGCACGCTTGTGCCGTTGACAGTCGTGCCGTTCTTGCTGTCGAGATCGGCGACATAAGCGACACCGTGCTCGACGAAGACTCTGGCATGCCTGCGCGACAACGCAGAGATCAATTCGTCAGGGTAGCCGGTAAAGGGAGACTCGCCGCGACCGACTGCGAACAGGCTATCGCCGATACGGATCGTCCCCAGCTCTGGGTGCGAGACAGACGAGAGCACCACATCGAACTCGCGTTCGTGGGTCACCCTCAACTCTGCAATTGGAGCCTCGCCGGGATTCATTTGTCTTCATCACGAAGCGTTGATTCGCTGCTGCCACGAATGGTTCAGCGAGGGCCGGCGAAACCCGCGGCGCGAATGCTTTGGCGCGACGAACCGTCGGACGGGCGATGACAATCAAATTGTAAGACACGCATCGCGGGAGTCAATTAGCCGTTTGCCCCCTGTGTTGTCTTTGCCTTGATGTTGTCTGCGTGTACCTACGCGTTACCTGAGTATTCCCTTAGTTTTCCTTCACTTCGGCCTGCACATCGAGCGCAGGCCAGCCACCGCCCAGCGCCTTGTAGAGCAGCACGGTGTCCGAGAGAATCTGCTGATGATTGGCCAGCAGAGCGAGTTGCGCCTCTAGCAGCGTGCGTTCCGTCTCGAACACTTCAAGCTGCGACACCACGCCTTCCTTCAACTGCGCTTCGATCTGGTCGGCAACGAGGCGTAACCGCGCTACTTCCTGTTGCAGTTCCACACGTTGCTTGCGATGCGAGTCAAGATTGACGAGCGCGTTCTCGACCTCTTCGAATGCACCCATCACCGTGCGGCGATACTGCTGCTCGGCGAGATCGCCTTGTACCTTGCTTGTCTTCACGTGGGCGCGCACGCCGGGATCGAAAATCGGAAAATCGATGCTAGGCATCAAGCCATACGTGAACGCCTTCAGCAGGGAGGACAGCGCAAAGCTCGCGGTACCGGCATGCCCCGTCAGACTGATAGTGGGCAATTGGGCGAGCTTCGCCTGACCGACAAGGTCATAGGCTTCGAGCACGCGGAATTCCGCGGCCACGACGTCGGGCCGGCGCGCCAGCAGCTGGGCGGGCAACCCGGCGGGGACCGGCGGCAACTGGACGCGTTGCTGCAAGTGCCCGTCCGGTAGCTGAAACTCGCCCGCAGGCACGCCAACCAGCGTGGCAAGCGCATTGTTCGCGAGATCGCGCGAGCGGCGCAGTTCCAGCAACTCATTCGTCAACCGGTTAATTTCGGCCTGTTGGCGCATAACGACGGTTTGAGGAATCAGGCCGCTATGGCTTTGACCCTCGTAGATCGTGAGTATCTGCCGGTTAGTGGCCAGCGTCTTCTCCTGTTGAGTAATCTGATCGTCGTACTGAAGAATCTGGAAATAGGTCACTGAGACGTTGGAAACCAGTTCCAGATACCCCGCACGCCAATCCGCTTCCGTCGCATGAAACTCGGCTTTCTGTGCCTGCACGCCTTTCTCGACCTTGCCCCAGATGTCGATGTCCCAATTGACCTGGGTCCCCAGCATGTACTGCTGCTGGAACGGCACGCCTGTGCTCTTCTGGAAGTTGCCGCCAGCGCCTGCGTCCAGGGTAGGCAGCGCGCCCGCCTGCGCCTCGCCGATCTGGGCACCCGCCACCTGGATACGTGCGGCAAGAATCTTGATGTCGAAATTGCCTGCTATCGCTTTCGCAATCAACGAATTCAGATACGGGTCCTGGAAGGTCTTCCACCAGTCGGGCTCGATCGTCTCGGCGGCAGATACGGCCACGCTCCCGTTCGACCATGAATCCTTCGCCGGCGTATCGGGGCGCTGATAGGCGGGCATGCTGACGTCGACGCAACCGCATAGCAGTACTGCACACAGCGTCGTGGCCCCCAGCACCCGCAGCGCTGAGCTTCGATGCTCGACGTGCACACGGCTGCAGGTACTTTCTTGCGTCGCTGCCGCAACCGGCGTGCGATGACCCGCTGCCAGACAGAACAAGGCAGACACGATTTTCTCCAGTAAGCGCGGCTGTATGGACAGAACGATCAGCTGCAGGCGCGTTTTGATTGCGCCCTGTAGCCGGAACGCAGCTGTCAGATCAGCGTGATGCTGTTATTGGCGGACTGATGCGGGGTGATCGTCGAAGACATGTCAGTCGCGAAGGCCGTGTCCATGCCATTGACGTTGTCGATGTTCAGGCCTTGATTGATCAGTTGCGAAGCGCCGATCGTGATGCCATTGCCGAATTTGAACTGGCTAAGGGAAGGAAACGAGGACATCAGGCCGCCTGCCGTCAGACCGCCGCGCACAACGCGCATCGTCTTGCGGTCGAGTTCTTCTGTGACGGCCAGGTCTGAAATCATGAGCGTGTTCATTGCGGTTCTCCGGTGTCGAGGGTGCAAGCATCTCGTGTCTGCTCGCACCCATCTTATGCACAGGCCGTGCCATGACGCCGCTGCTGCCTGGGCAAAGCACTCAACCGCTTGAAATCACGCCGCTATTCAGGAAGTCGAAGGAAGCAGCCTCGTGCGCCGTCGGGTTAGGCAAGCCACCATGTGATGGCCGCATTCCAACACGATCCGTTCACACCGTTGGCGTCGCACCAACAGATAACGCCCGACACATCATTGATGTAGTTACTTGACGTAGATCGTGATCTTCTTCGAGTAGACCGGTGGGTCGTGCGGCATATGCATGTAGTCGCCCATCAATAGCTGAAGCGTGTGCTTCCCAGGCGGCAGAACCAACGTCGTTTCAGTTTCGCCCGCGCCAAAATGCAAATGGTTACGATCGGAAGGAATCTCCTGATCGAATGGGGGCAGGCTGGTATCGATCAGCAAGTGGTGGTGTCCAGTGTTCGGGTAATTGACGCCTTTGGGCGCCACGCCCATGTTACGCAGCCCGAACCACACGCGAAACGGTTTGCCCGCAGCCATCGTCTGGCCTTCGTTCGGATAGCCGATATAGCAGAATGCGCCTGGCGGCGACGGCGTGCCAGCCGCAAAGGCAGCACTCAGCCAGACCGTGGCGGCCAATGCAGCGAGAGCGATTATCTTCTTCATCGTGCGTGCCCCCCGTCTTCTCGGACCGAAGCATACAAAGCGGTCCTAACGTACGTAAATGGTGATCTTTTTCGAATACACCGCGGGAACCTGCGGCACGTGGTTCTCATCCCCAAGCAGAAGCTGCAGGGTATGGGTGCCCGGTGCGAGTTCGACGCGCGCGTCGGTTTCGCCTGCACCGTAGTGCAGGTGAGTGCGATCGGAGGGGATCTGCTGGTCGAGCGGAGGAAGATCGGTATCGACCAGTAGATGATGATGCCCGCTATTGGGAAAGCTGACGCCCTTCGGACAGATCCCCATGCCGCGCAAGCCCATTCTCACCCAGAGCTTGCCGCCGTGAATCACGGCGCCGTCGGGTGGCCAGATGATGTATTCCTCGGCGCCGGGCGGCGACGGCGACTGATGCGGGACTGGCGCCGCTGCCGTCAGGCAGATCACGGCCAGAACACTGAGCGCTGTTCTTACTGGCATGTTGCGCCTCCTTCGGGAGAGCGGAGCTCGTATTTCGTCCTTTAGCTTAGAACGTAACTTCACAAAAAGAAACGAACCATTCGTTAACCTTGTGACACATGTAGCGCGTGCTATCGTTGTTTCATCGGGAAGCAGGTTCGGTACGGACAACCAGGATTTGAATATGTGGCGAAAATTCCTGCTCGTATGCATAGCCGGGGTCCTACACGTGTCGTGGACGGATGCCAACGCTGTCACGCAAGCTGGCAGCAGCGCGATTCTTCAGACGACAGCACGATCCGTGGAAGGTACGGCCGAGCGGCGCGTTGCGCTCGTCATTGGCAATAGCGATAGCGCAGCCACTTCGCCTGGCAATGCAATCAACGACGCCAGCAGCATGGGCGCGCTGCTGGCGTCGCTAGGCTTCGAGGTGAACGTCCTCACGGATGGGACCCCGCAACAGATGCAGCAGGCGCTCGCCGCGTTTCACACGCGTCTTGCGAGCGGTGGTGTCGGCCTCTTCTATTTTGCCGGGCACGGTCTGCAGGTCGGCAACGAAACGATCCTGGTACCTGAGGGTATCGACGCCCGCTCCCCCGCCTCTCTGCTCGTCAATGGAATCGGTTTGAGCAGCGTGCTTGCAGCGATGTCTGCACCCCGCGTCCACAAAGCCAATGTGGTCATACTCGATACCTGCCTGGAAAACCCATTCCATTCCGCCGATACCCAAAAGCCAGGTTTGCCACTGCCTCAGCAGACTTTTATCGCCTACGCTTCAGCCCCGGGCGGGTTTGCCGCCGACGGTCTCAGCCATGGCGTCTATACGCGCGCGCTTTTGCGCGCGCTCGGCAATGCACCGGAACGCGACATCGACGGGATCATTCGTGACGTTGAGCGAGCCGTGCGCGCCGATACCGGCGATAAGCAAAGACCCTGGTCTGTGTCGTCGCTTGCCGGCAACTTTCGCTTCGCACGCTATCCGGGTAACGCCGTGGCAAGCCAGCAAAGTGCGGAGCTTGCCAGCGCAGCGATTGTCTCCGTGCGCAGCCGCGGCATCATGCCGAAAGACAGCAGCGAACAATACGAACTGACGTTCTGGGATTCGATCAAGAACAGCAACTACGCTAGCGATTACCAGGCCTACCTGAAGGCCTACCCCGACGGCCGCTTTGCAGCGCTCGCGAAGGCACGGATCGAGCGCTTGCAGGCCGCCGCGTCAGCGCCGCCGCCGGGTGCGGCGCCCGCAATTGCGGCGCCCGCGCCGCCTGCCGCATCGAAAGCTCAGGCAGCCGCGGCGCAACCGGGTCACGCGGTTGTGGCGAGTAGTGCCGCGCCTGCACCCGCGCCCGCACCTGCCCCTGCGACGCCGCCCACGCCTGTCGCCGCCGCGCCCAAGGCGCCGGTTAATTCCGCGGCCAATAGTTCAGCAGTCGGCGAGAATAAGGACTGCGCAGCTTGCCCAGTGATGGTGCCGCTACCCGCCGGCTCGTTCACGATGGGCAGCAATGCGGGCGACATCTCGGAGCGGCCGCCGCATCATGTCGCGGTCGGCGCGCCGTTTGCGATCGGCAAATACGCCGTGACTGTCGAACAATGGAATGCCTGCGTGACGGCCAACGCCTGCCCGAAGCTGTCGAGCGAAAACGCTTCGGGTACAAAGGCGCCCGCTCGCGATCTCAGTTGGGACGACGTCCAGCAGTACCTCAAGTGGCTCAGCAAGGCGACCGGCAAACCCTATCGCCTGCCCACCGAAGCCGAATGGGAATACGCTGCGCGCGGTGGCACCTCGACGCCATACTGGTGGGGCGATCAGATGCGCAAAGGCAACGCGAACTGCAAGGGCTGCGGAGACCCCTGGCACGAGACGGGGCCGGAAAACGTTGGAACATTCGCGGCGAACCCCTATGGTCTGTACGACATGGGTGGCAACGTCTGGCAATGGGTGAGCGACTGCTGGCACAGTTCGTACAAGGACGCCCCGGCAGACGGTCGTATCTGGGATGCGTCCGGTTGCAACATGCGCGTCATTCGTGGCGGCTCGTGGCTCGAAGGCGCCGACTACATGCTCGCTTCGACGCGCTTTAAGTACAGCGAAAGCGTGCGCCAGTCGCAGAACGGCTTCCGGGTTGTCAAAGATCTGAAGTAAGCGAAAGCAGCAGAGATGAGCCGCGATGTCGAAGGGGGCCGCGTTGCGCGGCTGTCACTGCTTGCGGGGCTGCGTGTTGATCTGAGTGACGTCGGCCACGATGTGATCCGCACCGTACTTTCCCGCGATCTGTGCGAGACGTGTGTCCAGTGCGCGCAGATAATCCGCGCGCGCTTCGCTTTCCGGCCGGAGTGCGTTGAAGAGCGGCGCCGGCGTGACCAGCAGCACCACCAGTTCGGTTCCGAACGGTTTGGCAATCATCCAGTCCCCTGCGCCGCCGACGGTCGCCGCGTAATTCGCGGGCGCCTGATTATCTGGCGCCCGCGGACCAGGCACCATATGCACGACACTGCCGTCTAACTGGTAGTAGTCGATATTCACGTACGACTCGTAGTCGGGAGTCGTCAAGCTGACCACCAGAGGATCGCCCTCCGCGAGTTGTCCGCCAGTCGCTTTCACCTGAAGCGCGGCGGGGTGGCCAGCCTGCCAGTTGCGTGTCCAGTATGGCGCTACGAACTGGATGACATCGCATTTGTCCGCCGCAACCGGTGTCACGTCGACATTCAGCGTGCTCACGCCCGGTAGCGCACTCAGACGATCCTTGAGCGTGATGATCCCGTTTGCCTGCGGCACGAATCCATGCACTTTTACCGCATGACCCTGTACCGAGGCGGCGAGTGCAGAACACGGCATGTGCGCAAGCAATGTGGCGACCGATGCGAGTGTAGGTGGAAGCGGCGCCGACACCGCGGCTAACGACGACGCCACCCCTGACGCCAACGCAGCTTGCGGCGCTGGCGTGTGCACACGATCGGTCGCCGCTTTCGACGTTGCCGGCGCCGCCGCAATCAGTGGTGCTGAAGCTGTACTCGGCGCACCGTTAGAATTGCCAGGCGTCCGGTACCAGAGCAATCCGAGAGCGGCCACGCCCAGCCCCGCGAGCGCAGCCCCCCCGGCAATCAGCATGCGCTGTTTTGTGATGCGCGGCTGGGCCGAGAATTCGCTGACGAACCGGTTGACGGTTGGCATGCGCGTACGGCGATCGAAGGAGAGCGCGCCGCGCAGGGCCCGCCACGGGCGCGTACCCAAACCTTCGGGACGCTGTGGCTTGAGATCGGCGTTGCGGGCCTGGGTGGCCGCGAGCCGGCCGAACGGGTGATGTCCCGTCAGCAACTCATAGACAATGCAGCCGAGCGCGTACACGTCGTCACGCGGATCGGGCTCGAGGTGCTCGAGCATCTCGGGACTCGCATAGGCAGGCGTCAACGCGCCGAGCGTGCCCGGATCGAACACGGTTGCATCGCTCTCCTCATCAGGCCGCTGAAATGCCCGGGCGATACCGAAGTCGATCACCTTGACGTCGCTCTTGTCCGTCAGCAACACATTGCCTGGCTTGAAGTCGCAGTGCACGAAACCATGCTCGTGCGCATAGGCGAGCGCGCTGGCCATGCCTTTGACGATTGGCAGCGCCGCGTCGTACGGCATGCCCTTGAAATTCTTGTTGCGCAAGAGACGGCTGAGCGGCTTGCCAGACAGATATTCCATCGTCAGATAGACGACTGCACCGTCCCGGTCGAAGTCGTAGACGGTGACGATATTGCGGTGCGCCAGCACCTGGGCTTTCTTGGCTTCGCGTTGCAACGCGATCAGCGACTGGGGATTGCCGCGGAACTGTACGTTGAGGACCTTGATAGCGACGTAGGGCTTGCGGTCCGATGCTTCCAGCTTGCGCAGGTCAAGTGCCTTGTAGACGGTGCCCATGCCTCCGACGCCAAGGCACTCCTCCAGCACGAAGCGGTTATTGAGCGTATCGCCAACGCCTTTGACAGGCCCGGAACCGGTGGTGGGTTGAGCGTCGGAAGGCGCACCTGCCTGTCCGGGTTGAGCCGATTGACTCGGTTGTCCCGCTTGACCCGTGCTGCCTGCAGATCGCGTCTGGCCACTCGCAGGGGACGCGGGATATCGGGGCGTTGTCTGCACGCGGGTCTCGCCGCCGCCCAGCGTCAGATTGGTACCGCTCAGCCGCTCGATCCTCCGCTGAACTTCCGCGTAGACCGCCGGGGGCAGCGGCATGTGTGTATGTGCTTCACCCAATATCTCCAGTAGCCGCGCCGAACCAACACTGTCCTTCGTCAGCGTGCTGTCGAGCTGTGCAATGAAGTCATCTTGCGACAGCTCGCCGTTCTGGAATTCGCTAATCGCATGCGCAAGGTTTGCCATTTTTTTAAAGCCACGCAGCTCCCGATAAACGGTAATCAACCTGTCGTAAGAAGTTACATGCTCACGATCGATACTAGTCCGCACCCATGCCTTCCGCAATTCAGGATTACACAACAATGTCACAAGATCGCTCTGCACCACACAGGTGTTGTGCCGCTTCTGACAGCATCGCCTTATTGTGTTGGTTTTAACCCATCACTTCATGGTCACCACGCTGGTCGCATCCGTGCATAGCAAAACACGTGCGAGCGATGCATTGTCTATACTGTTTCGGAGCAATCCTTTTGGATTTTCCGGCGCTCCGGCACATGCGGAAAATCTCCGCCGTCATTCCACTCAGCCACCGATCACGACATAAGGAACAGCCATGGCTATCATCGTAATCAAGGATCTTCCGGACAGTGTCGAACTCGACCGACAGGCCATGGCGGCCATCGTAGGTGGCGCGCGAAGCGGCGCACAGTACGGTTCGCTTCTGCAACAGGCACCGAACCCAACCCGCCTCATCGACTATCCGCAAGGCTTTTTATCCACGCGTCAACCCGTTCCCACCGCCAAATCCTAGTCACGCATAGACACGAATAAGCACTCACGCTTTACCCGGTCTTCTTTCGAGCGGCCTCATGAATAGCCGCCCGGATGCGCGGGTAGGTACCGCAACGGCACACCACGTTCGACATCGCGTCGTTGATGTCCTTGTCGCTCGGCGTTGGCTTTTGCTTCAGAAGCGCCGAGGCCGCCATCAGTTGCGCGCTCTGACAATAACCGCATTGCACCACGTCGATGTTGCTCCAGGCAGCCTTGAGCGCGACGGCCTCGGCACCTCCGAGTCCTTCTATCGTGGTGATTCTGCTGTTGCCCAGCGTGGAGATGACAGCCAGGCACGACACCTGGGCCGCACCATCCAGATGCACCGTGCAGGCTCCGCACACGCCAATTCCGCAACCGAATTTGGTTCCCGTCATACCCAGCTCACACCGCAGCACCCAAAGCAGCGGTGTAGCCGGGTCCGATTTCACCATCACCTTCTTGCCGTTGATGTCGAGCGTTAGCATGTTCTCTCCCACCACTCACGCTAGTTGCAATGGCAGCGTACGCAAACGCTGCCCAGTCAGTGCAAAAATCGCATTGGCCACGGCCGCCGCGATGGGCGGCGTGGCAATTTCGCCCACTCCTTGAGGCTCCCCCTCGCTCGACATGATGTCGGTGTCGATAACCGGGCAGTCGTCCATGTGTACGATTGGGAAGTCGCTGTAGTACTGCTGCTGCACCTGCCCATGATCGATCGTGATAGCTTCGTACAAGGCCGCCGACAGGCCGAACACAATGCCGCCTTCCACCTGCTGGCGTATCAGGTTCGGGTTCACGGGCGTACCGCAATCGACCACGCAGACCACCCGTCGCACGCACACGGTTTTGTTCGCACCGATCGAAACCTCCGCCACCTGCGCGACGATGCTGCCAAACGCCTCGTGCAGTGCAATGCCGCGTGCGCAGGCCGCGCCGTCAGGGGCTCGCGCAAGCGGACGCCCCCAGTTCGAAAGTACGGCGGCACGCCGCAACACGGCAAGATGCCGCGGATGATGCTCGAGCAGACCCGCCCGGAACTCCACCGGATCCTTGCCTGCGGCCGCGGCCAGTTCGTCCATGAAGCTCTCGACAAAAAACGCCTGGTGCGAATGCCCCACCGAACGCCAGAACCCAACCGGAACCGGCAGTTCGACTGTGGTCTGCGCGACCCGCAGATTGGGCCACTCATAGGGCTGGTCGAACGCGCCCTCCACCGTGGTGCGGTCGCACAGCGGGTCGGGGATGCCGTAATTACGCTTGAGCGATGCAGCAACGGCAGACTGGCTGGCCGACAGGTTGCGCCACGCCACCAGTTCGCCTGCGCGATTCAGCCCGGCCCTGAAGCGCGACACGCAGGCTGGCCTGTAGAAGTCGTGCGTCATGTCTTGCGGACGGCTCCAGATCGTCTGCACCGGTCTGCCATCAGCCTCACTCGCAATAGCCGCAGCCTGCGATACATAGTCCACTTCCAGGCGCCTGCCGAACCCGCCACCGAGGAGTAGCACCTGCACCTCCACCTTGTCGGTATCCATGTGCAACACCTTCGCCACCTGCTTGCGCGCGAGCGCCGGGACCTGGGTGGAGACCCAGACTTTGGCGCCGTCGTCTGTGACCTGTACCGTACAGTTCATGGGCTCAAGAGGCGCGTGCGCGAGATAGGGCGCGCGGTATTCGGCGCTCACAACCCTGGCAGCCGTGCCCAGGGCGCCATCGACATCGCCCCGGCTGTAGTAAGCATGCCCTTCCGAATGCTCCAAGGCATCCGTGAGGCTGCGAACCACGTCGGAATCCGAAACGTCTGCCGCCGCACCATGATTCCATTCAATCCCCAAGGCGGCGACGGCATCTAGCGCGTACATCGCAATGAAGACATTCTCCGCAATCACCGCGACACCGCCGGTGCCGCCGTTATAGGCATCGACCTTCAGCACCTTCACGACACCGGGTAAGGCGCGAGCCACCGAATCGTCGCAATCCTTGAGCGTTCCCCCGAGTGTCGGACACATCAGAACGCTCGCGTACAATAGCCCGTCGGGCAATGCGTCGATACCGAACTTCGCGCTCCCGTCGAGCTTGGACGGCCCATCGATGCGCTTGACCGGTTTGCCGATCAGCCTGAACTGCGCCGGGGTCTTCAGCACGACGTGAGTCTGCAGCGATTGCTGGCCTGCGAGTTCGGCCAACTCACCGAAACTTGCCGAGCGTCCCGACGGATGCAGCACGCGGCTGTTCTCGGCTCGGCACTCGCCCACCGGTACGTGCCATTGTTCGGCCGCCGCGCCGCACAACATCATGCGTGCGCTTGCCCCCGCTTCGCGCATCGGCTGCCACAGGTCGTTGATGCTCGTGGAGCCGCCAGTGATCATCGTGCCCACGAAATCGCGCGAGGCCTTGCGTAACATCCAGACGGTCAACTCTTCGAAGACGCTGTGATCGTCGGGGCGAAACGGAAGATCGCCGACGATGTTGTCCAGATTGTTGTATATCTTGTCGATCGGCGACTGCTGGACCTTCACCTGCGTCCAATCGGCGTCCATCTCGTCCGCGAGCAGCATGGCCGCACCGGTATAGATGCCTTGGCCCATTTCCGCTTTACACATCATCACTGTCACGCTGTTGTCCGACGAAACCTTGACCCAGCCGTTGAGCGGCACTTCCGCGCCCTGTACCGGCAATGGCGCGGAGCCCACCAGACGCTGGCGCAGTGGTAACGCCGACCAACCGACGACCAGTGCACCGGCAGCGCCAGCGACGCCGAGACCACCGATCAGGAAGGTTCTGCGCGTTAGCATGAGAGCTCTGGGAGCCGGTAGGTCATCGTCGATCAGTCCTGTTGCCGCGTCGGCTGGCGTGTACCGACCATCAATAGAAGAACGCGCGCGCTTGCGCGCAATTGAAATAACGGACTCCAGATCGTTTTGAAAAGAACAACACTTCCTGCAAACAGGAACACTAGCGGCACGACCAGGGACATCCGCTAGTACCGCAAGCACACGAATCACCTATATTAGTCTGGGCAGTAGGCCGCCGAAACCGGCATTCATACCAGGCAAGAGACCGTCAACGCACCGCACGCCAGAAGCAGAGTTCGTATAGCAACGCCACGCGGAGGTCGCCGATGCTCGTTGATCTTGTACGCGATTTACTGAATCGCATCGCCCCTACCTGGGAAGCGGCTTTCGCACGTCACGGCCTAAATCTTCGCGCGGCGGACACGGCGAGCGAACTCGCCCGGGTGCTGACGATCGACTGGACCGATCCGCTTGCCGCCGATTTATGCCGTGCCACGTACCGGGCCATCGAACCCGGGGACCCAGCACGCAGCCTGCTTTACCACGTGCTCGCGCATCCTGCGGAGGAGCCCGTGGGCGGAAGCGTCTCGCTCGACGAACTGGATCTGTTGGAGAACTACGTTTATTCACTGGCAGGGCCGCCCGACGACTGGCCAGAGCTGAAGGTCGCGGTGCTCGCCTACCAGTATCGTCCGGCCCGACGCACCGGACACCAGGTACACGCCGACATGGTGTTCTCACGCCTGGGGATTGCTCGCAATGGCGACCGTGAAGCTCAGTTCGATCCGCTTAGCCGTGGCTTTTCGCCCAATGCCGGGGACGTCGCACATGTCCGCGTGTTGCCGGCACGTTTCGGCGCGTTCCTCGTGCGTCACCAAAAGGGGCCACACGCGTTAGCGCTGATCGAAGGTGAGAAAACGCGTGATCATGGGCGCGACTTCGTGACGCCGGTCTACAAGCTATTCGAGGGTCCGGAATGCCTTCCCGGAATCTCCGTGTCGCTCTCCTTCATGCAACACCATGTCGGCGACAAGCTCAAACGCGCCGCGCAGGCGAAATGGGGCGTCACGGTGCCGAGCTCGGCGAACCTCGATGCCGCGCCGTTCACCATGACAAGCAGCGGCCAACCTGGCGATACAGTGGGACTGGTGCGATCCGGCTCTGCCGTGCTGGTGATGCCCAAGCCTCTGCCGCTTATCGAGTCCGTGCAAGCCGGCACCGCGCCAATATATAGCTTTAAAGTGCCACGCCAGTGGCCGTGGCTGCTCGAGATTGTCAATCGGCGCTATACCACGATGCGCATCGTCAATTCCCTGTTCCGGGTGTTTCTCGCCGGGATCGATGAAGTTCGGCAACTCTACTTTCCACACTTCGCGCCGAACTGGTTGCGCTACCCCGAGCCGCGCAACGCACCGGAATTCATCAACATCCGTCACCCCGCAGGAGCTGGGGCCGAAGCGCCGCTGAACATGTGCATGCACCCGGATAACCGTGTGAAATTTCTCGACGAGGTCAAAGACGGCGGATACGACACCCGGTTCTTCATCGACCATTGCGCGGAAGGCGTGGTTAGCGTCGCGCTTGGCGGACCGCCGGCGTTGCCCGTTCTTCCCGCCTATTCGATCGTCGCAGCGCCCGATTTTTATCCGTATGCCGATCAGGTCGAGTTGGAGCGCTGGTTTCAGCAAACGCACACCGATCCTAAATCGCAGTTCAGAAATGGCGGTCCTTCGTCGCTCAGCGGAGAACGGCTGACTGCCAACCCGGAGCATAACGATCCGCTCACCGGCGAGCCGGCCTTCACATCCAAGGACACTACGATCTCCGTCGCATTCAGTCTCGCGGCCCGCACCGATCATCACACGGGGCCGGTGGCATCCAGCGTGAGAATGGTGTCGTTCCTGTCGGACGCTTCGTCCAATGTATTTGCGCCCGGCTGGGACGTGACGTATTCGGGTGATCGCGGCGGCATATTTCTCGCCACGCACGGACTCGGCAGCCCGTTCGTCGAAGACGTCAAGCTATGCGCGGCCTCGAACAGCTTCTGGCCCGCGCTCAGCCCGGACGCTTCGCGCACCTTCAATCGCGCCGATGCCCCAACCGCCATCCCGATGCTGGACGAGGAGATTGGCCTGCATCCTTCGCATCCGCTGGTGGTCAAGGGCATAGCCGCTGCCCGCCGTGGATGGGACGGCGAGTACGGCCCCTATCTGACGCCAGACGGTATGGCCGAATACGCCGATATCTATCGTTCGGATTACGTAGCGAATGCGCTTGCGGGCAACATGTTGTTCGGCGCCTTGCAGCATGTCGACGCTGCCGAACTGATCCGGCGCATCAGGGCGCTACGTCACGCCGTAGCTGCCTGCGATCCAGGACAGACGCCTGCTCATACCCGGCTGTGGCTGATCTCGGTACGCCGGATCGACGACCGGTCGCCAGATGCGCAAGCCGCTTACCGTTTCCTGTTTGTGCTTCCGGTCGACCATGGCCCCAAAGCGGTGCAAACAGCACCGGGCCGCCTTCGCGTGCCGTACGCAAAAGCCCTGTGTTGCGATTCGACCGCCACCGCGCTGCAGACCCAGGTTCGCACCGCCGCGCCGGATGCTGAGGCGTTAGCGCTTTACCTGCGCGGCGCTTGACGCGCGATACGCGGCGCGTCATACGCTAGCTAGCGACAT
>Ga0302228_10001941_pt1 | contig 14664 bp, 14 predicted proteins | sample II_Palsa_N1_2_FD_193519 | JGI IMG/M metagenome (GOLD analysis project Ga0302228, IMG submission 193519) | Peat permafrost microbial communities from Stordalen Mire near Abisko, Sweden - II_Palsa_N1_2 | ecosystem: Environmental > Terrestrial > Soil > Palsa > Peat permafrost | place: Sweden...
CTCCTGCGGACACTGCGTCACGGTGTGCCCATGCAATGCGCTGATGGAGAAGTCGATGCTGGGCGAGGCAGGCTATATGACCGACCTGCCCGACGAAGCGCTGCACAACATGATCCAGGTGGTCAAAGGAGTCGAGCCTCCGATTGGATACGGGCCGATTCTTTCGCTCTCCGAGATGGAGTCGGAGATGCGCAACGAGCGCACCAAACGCACCAAAACCGTCTGTACCTACTGCGCGGTCGGATGCAGCTTTGAGGTGTGGACGAAGGAGCGTCACATCCTGAAGATCGAGCCGTCGCATGGACCGGCGAATGGAATCTCGACCTGCGTGAAGGGCAAGTTCGCCTGGGGACATATCAACTCCGACGACCGGCTGGTGAAGCCGCTGCTGCGCGATGGCGACACCTTCCGCGAGATCGAGTGGAGTGAAGCGCTGGACATCATCGAGCACACCTTCAAACGCATTAAGAACGAGCATGGGCCGGATGCCCTGGCGTTTATCGCCTCGTCGAAGTGCACCAATGAAGAGAGCTTCCTGATGCAGAAGCTCGCTCGTGCCGTGATCGGCACAAACAACATCGACAACTGCGCCCGCTACTGCCAGAACCCGGCGACCATGGGGTTGCAGCGCACGGTGGGCTACGGCGGCGACTCAGGTTCGATCGCCGATATTGAGAAGGCCGGCCTGGTGATTATCGTCGGCGCAAATCCGGCGGAGAATCATCCTGTGCTCTGCACGCGTATCAAGCGGTCGCATAAGCATCGCGGCCAGCGGCTGATCGTCGCCGATCTGCGAAAGCATGAGATGGCGGAGCGCGCGGATATCTTCTTCCGGCCCAACCCGTCGACCGACGCAGTGTGGATGTGCGCCATGGCGAAGTACATCATCGACAGCGGCCTGGCGAAGATGGACTTCATCAACAAATGGGTCAATCACTTCGAAGAGTACAAAAAATCGCTCGAACCATACACGCTGGAGTACGCCGAAAAGATCACCGGCGTCCCGGCGGCTACGCTGACGACGGTGGCGCACGAGATTGCCGCGGCGGATGGCGTCTGCATCCTGTTTGCCATGGGCGTAACGCAGCACTGCGGCGGCTCGGATACTGCGACGTCGCTCTCGAATCTGCTGCTGGTGACCGGCAACTATATGCGGCCTGGAGCGGGCGCGTATCCACTGCGCGGACATAACAACGTGCAGGGCGCCAGCGACCTGGGCTCCATGCCGAATGTCTACTCGGGCTATCAGAAGGTGGACGACCCCGAAGTCCGCGCGAAGTTTGAAGCCGAGTGGGGCGTTACGCTGCCGACCTCTACGGGCAAAGACAATCATCAGATGATCGAGGCCATCCTGGAAGGGAGTCTGAAGTCTCTCTATATCAAGGGCGAGGACACGATCACGTCGGACTCGAACGCGAACTTCGTCGGCAGCGCTCTGGAGAAGGTCGAATTTCTCATCGTGCAGGACATCAACTTTTCCGAGACCTGCCGATTTGCAGACCTCGTTTTACCTGCTGCCGCATCGCTTGAAAAAGATGGAACCTTCACCAGCACGGAGCGCAGGATTCAGCGCATCAACAAAGCGATGGAGCCGCTGGGTGAGTCGAAGCCGGACTGGGAGATCATTCAGCTGATCGCCAACCGCATGGGCGGCAACTGGAACTACACGCATCCCTCCGAGATCATGGATGAGGTGGCGCGGCTTACTCCGCTGTTTGCCGGCGTGAGCTACAAGCGGCTGGAGGGTTTCAACAGCCAGCAGTGGCCGGTCCACGCAGACGGCACGGATACGCCGCTGCTGTTTACCGAAGGCTTCCCCTTCCCCGATGGCAAGGCCAGGTTTTATCCCGTCGACTTTATTCCGCCATCGGAGGAGACGAGCACGATCTACGACCTTCACCTGAATAACGGCCGTCTGCTGGAACACTTCGAACAGGGCAGCATGACCTATCGCACGGCCGGTATCAAAGAGATCACGCCGAATAACTGGGTGGAGGTCTCACCGGAGCTGGCTGCGGAGCGCGGCGTAACAACGGGCCGTTATGTTCAGGTGACCTCGCCGCATGGCAAGGTGCGGGTGCAGGTGCTGGTATCGGACCGGGTAAAGGGCAAGCAGCTTTACATGTCGCTGAACTCCGTCGAGGAGCCGGTGAACCGGCTGACCAGCAGCTTTACCGATCGCGCCACGCATACGCCTGCATTCAAAGAAACAGCGGTCAGCATGACTCTGCTGCCGGAGCAGGGTGAAAATCCTCTGCCGCGGAAAAACTTCCGCTATGGCACACGGACTCCGCAGAGCGGGCTCGAGATTGAACGCAAGTGGGCGCGCGCGGATTACCATCTGCCCGGCACTGCGCCTGCGGACAAACTCGTTCAGATTACCTCCACCACCGTTTAGTTTTCTTTACTGCTCTCAGGAGTTGTTATGGCACATCCGATTGCGTTCAAACCTATCACCGTCGACTTTAAAGCAGATCTTCTGCGCAAGCTCGAGAAGGCTCCCGGCGAACATGCCGAGGCATTGCTGCTGGCCTACGATGTGCTCGAAGCCGCGCACAAAGAGGGGCTGCTCGACCTGCTGCATGGAGCGATCGGCGCGCGCGATACGATCCTCACCACGGTCTCGAAGTACGCGGCACAGCCGGAGGGCGTTGCGGCGATCCGCAATCTGCTGACGGCGGCGAAGATATTGACGGAGCTTGATCCGGAGGTGCTCGATCAGCTCTCCAAAGTGATGGGACACGCAACCAAAGAACATCAGCAGGAAAAGAAAGCACCGAGCCTGTGGCAGCTTGCCAAACGGGCCACCAGCGAAGACAGCCGCCGCGGACTCTCATTCATGACGCTGGTGCTGTCAGGGCTGGGCAGGTCGCTGAAGGACTAAAAGGATGCGGTGCAGGAGCAACCCTGCACAGCGCCGGCTATGGTCAAATAATGAACGTGACTCATCCATTCGATATCGGCAACGCTCCTCATAAGGTCTCTGTAGGTCGCGGACAACTCTTTCTTATCGCAGGCCCGTGCGTTCTGGAGTCCGAAGGACACGCGCGTATGCTGGCCGACGCCATCCAGCGCATCACCTCCGACCTCGGTGTCCCATACATCTTCAAAGCCAGCTACGACAAGGCCAACCGCACCTCGATCAAAAGTTTTCGCGGGCCCGGCCTCGTCGAAGGCTGCCGCATCCTGCGCGGTATCAGAGAGAGCACCGGCCTGCCTGTGCTGACCGACGTCCACACCGCAGTCGACTGCGCGGCTGTCGCTGAATCGGTCGACGTGCTGCAGATTCCGGCGTTTCTCTGCCGCCAGACCGATCTGCTGATCGCAGCCGCGGAGGCCACCAGTAAAACCGGCGGCGCAATCAACGTGAAGAAGGGCCAGTTCGTCGCGCCGTGGGATATGCGCCACGCCGTCGAAAAGATTCGCGAGAGCGGCAACGAGCGCGTCTCGCTGACCGAACGCGGCGCCAGCTTCGGCTACAACAATCTTGTCGTCGACATACGCTCCCTGCCGGTGATGCGCGGCTTTGCGCCGGTGGTCTTCGACGGCACGCATTCGGTGCAAACGCCCTCAGCCGGCAATGGCGTCAGCGGCGGCCAGCCGGAGTTCATCCCTGTGCTGACCCGTGCTGCGGTCGCTGCAGGCGTCGACGGCGTGTTTCTTGAAGTGCATGACAATCCGGCGGAGGCGAAGTCCGACGGAGCCAATGCGCTGCACCTGAACAGGCTGAAGGCCGTGCTGGAGCAGCTGCTGGCCGTGCATGACGCCGTCTCCGCAACGAGGGCCTGAGCTCGGGTTCCTGCTAAGGTCTCTTTTTTCTCTGTACCCTGAGAACGCGACATGGTTCCGAACGCGTGGAGGTCCACAGAACTCCGCCGGCCACCCGGGCAGTTCTGAGAGAGATCTCAATGGCATGACGGTCAGCACCGGGGTAAGGAAGCTCAAGGGAATACTGCATTCCCGGATAGAACAGCCCGTTTTCCGTATGACAGACTTCACCTCGTGCTGTCTGAGCCTTAGGCGGCGTGCAGGAGAGATTCAGCTGCTGGACAGGAACCTTGCCTTTGTTCATGAAACTCAGCGTAATGCTGTCCTGATTCGCATCCCCGCTGATGAATCGTACCGGGCAGGGAATCTGAGCCTTCGCTGAGAGAACGATCAACAGAACGGGTGCGATAGCCTTCCACATTCCTGGAATATACAGCATCAATCACCCGATCCGAGGGGCTATGAAACCTCCGCGTCGACAGGCCGTACCCTGGCGTAAGAGATCAGTTCCCTGTCTCGTGGGCTGCATTAAAAAAAACGGCCCCTCAATGAGGGGCCAATCTGCCTTGGTTCTCTCTGGTTAGGAGAGGTTTTTGCGAGTGCGCTCTAGGTCGCTATCTCGGCAAACTTGCGGACGGTACAAGGAAGGAACAAAGTTCGCTTAGTTGTACCGCCCTGGGGGGAGGGCCTACTGATTCGCCTCTTGCGGTGCACTTACTCCTGTGTGAGAGGCCTGGGGCGCTGTTGAGTTAGACGCCGAAGTCGAGCCCATCGTTGCCAGACTGTTGTGCAACAGTGTGACGCGAACGCCGTTCACGATTGCCTGCTCTCCATCGGCTGCCGGGGTGGTGTTTTTACCGAGGCCGCTCTTGTAGATGCGGTAGACCGGCACCTGATGCTCGGTGACGAGGTAACGGACGACAGAGTCAGCCATCGCCTGCGAGGTCTGTACGCCTGAACGGCTGTAGCCCTGCACTTCGATGATGTAACCCTTCTCGCCGGCGAGCGTGGTGGCGAGTGCATCCAGATCAGACTTGCCGGTTGGACCAAGCGCCGTGCGTCCCGATGCAAAAGGAACCGCAGTCGACGAGACGGTCTGATACTGGTCAAGATTTCCTACGGTATTGCCGAGAGCATCGGTGCGGCTGCTTGCGTTACCCGCCAGCGTCTGAGCGGAGTTGGCGCGGTTGGCTGCATCCTGAGCATGCTGATCAGCCGTATTTGCCGCGTTCATCGCATTTTTGATGCCTGCCTGAGCGCGACCGTCTACATCCTTGATATCGTTAGCGTTCTTGGCCTGAAGCTGATCAAGCTCGTTGACCTGATCCTTGATGGGGCTGACCTGCCGATTTACCCACTTCTTGCGGGCAAAGGGGTTCATGTGCCCCCAGAAACCCTCCTTGGACTGCTGCTCCAACGGCTTGCCGGTGGCGTAGGTTGCCTTGTCGTCGGGGTTCATCGTGCTGGTGGAGCTGGCTGCTGCGGGGTCCTGAGACGGGGTCGCCTGGGGCGCGGGTGTGCTGGACTGAGCGAATGCCGATACACCCAATGCGCTTCCTAACAACAGTGCGGGGAGGCCGAAAGTACTTCCGGATTTCATCATTTGTTTTACTCTCCTGTCGTAACGATGCGCCTGTGTTCCAGACGTCAACACGCAATGACTAGAGCATGTACCGTGCCAAACCCAGATCATCTGCCAGGTATATGAAAACAATAGGCTTCCTGAAACTGCTCCATTTTGGCTGCATGGGACATTAGGACCGACTCACGCAAATTCTTCCCGATGGGCCGGTAACTATTACCTGAACAGTCAGGCTGGACTGGCAGCTCAGGCCCTTATAACTCAATCACTCAGACCCTTATTTTGCCTCGACCTGAATAATGTGGATCTCCGGCATCTGCATATTCCAGTTCTGCGGAATGGTCTCGAAGATGAGGCGAAAGTCTCGCTCGTCGCCAGGCTTCAGGGGAGCCGCGCTCACGGGCTGCGTATCTATATAGGGCTCGCGCGTACGGATCAGCGAGAGCGGCAGGGTCTCGATCTGAGGGGGCATCTGCTCGTCGTTGCGAAAGAGCACCTGCACGGTGATGCCGGTCACGGTCTGCGAACCGGAGTTCTGGACATGGCCATCAATATAGGTCGACTTGCCGCCGGAGAGGCTGGTCGATTCGCTCATCGCAAGCTGCGACAGCGGCAGACGGGCCGCATAAGCCGCCAAAGGCTGAACCGTATTAGGAGGAGTCGGCTTGCGGCGAGTGGCAAACAGCAGCCCCGCCACGATGACCAGTACGACCGCACCCGCCACAGCCCAGGCCACGGCAGGAATGCCACCGCCTTCCGCAGGCTTGGTGGCGAACATGTCCGCCGAACGCGCCGCGTTTTGGATCACAGGGACGGGGCGGGAGGGATTCGATGGATCGTTCGCTGGATCATTCACTGGATGATTCGATGAATCCGTGGCGGTATCGTCGGGCCGATGCAGTTCGCTCATAAGCCGAGATTTTATACCCGCAGCTCACCGCCGATGAACGCGTGACGTATCGCGGGAGGAATCACAGCGGTGTCTTTTTATGAAACTTCGCGTGATTTTCATCGAAGACCGGAACTTGTTGATGCATTATCGCGTTAACAAACATCAAAGATCTGTCTGCTGCTAACCCCGGAGCGAGGAGAGGCTGATGATGAGCCAGAACGACGATACCCTGCCGAACGCTCTTATCGAACCGCAAAACGGTCTGGAGCAGATGGCTTCCTTCGGCATCGAGCGGACGGCTGCGTCCGTTGCGGCAGATCGGCTGTACCAGCTCGCGGCTCTCACCGCCGGTATCTTTCTGCTGGTGACGCTGCTTTAGCAGGGATCGCCCTGCGCGCATTTGCGTTTACGCGAAGCTGGCGCGCTTTACCTTCTGGCGGAAGTCGTCGCCCTGCATCTCCACCACCACGCACATCTCCTGCAATCTGGACCTCATACGCTCGCCGATGCGGTCGCCGAGGGTCTCCTCACGCATGGAGGCGCGTGCCCCGGACTCTGTGCCCAGCGGGCCGGCGTTGGCGTAGTTCGTGGTGATGATGGTGGTGCGGCGATCGTTATAGCGCGTGTTCAGAATGTGAGCGACGGTATCCCAGACCCAGTCGGTGGGCTTCGAGGCGCCAAGTTCGTCGAGCACCAGAACCTCAGCCTCGAAGACCGGAGCCAGAATCTCCAGCTCGGTGGCCGAGACCTGGCGGTTGTAGCTGTGCTGCACCTGCTTCAGAAGGTCGCGATAGTCGAAGAAGAGGCCGGTCGCGCCCCGCTCAGCCACCAGAGCCTGCAGAATTCCGACCGCAAGATGAGTCTTCCCAACGCCGATCGAGCCGGTGAGCAGCAGCCCCGTTCCAGCGGTCTCCAGCGGATAGCTTTCGACGAACTTTCTCGCCCGAAGATGCGCCGCGCCGAGACTGCGGTGCGAAGACGGGAAATTGGCCTCGTAGCTTTCAAGCGAACAGTGCTCGTAGCGTCGCGGGATGTGCGCCCGGCCCAGCATCCGTTCGGCACGGCGCTGCAGGCGGCAGACGCACTCCTGCGCGAACTGCTTTCCATCCTCCTGCACAATGCACAGGCCCCTTCCGCTACAGATAGGACAAACTTCACTCATCGTTTACACACAGACCACACACTGCCGTCCCTCCAGTATCGCAGCACCTGAATCCAATTGCCCCCTGTGCGAATCGAAGATAATTAGATAAACTGAAATAACTGCCTCTGCGCTTCCTGACCGAAGCGTAAGCGGTGGCGCGACAGGCCCTTCGATGTGACGTGAACACTACCGTTGCAAGCGATCCGCGAGCCGCAGGCAGAAAAAGATCAGGAAAAGGATAGATATCATGCCAAAAGAAGGTATTCACCCGAAGTACGACACCATTAACGTCAAATGCGCCTGTGGAACAATCTTTCAGACCCGTTCCACGCACAAGGGCGACATCGTCGTCGAAATCTGCTCCGCCTGCCACCCGTTCTTCACCGGCAAGCAGAAGCTGATCGACACCGCAGGCCGCGTCGAACGCTTCCGCCGCAAGTTCGCGAAATCGGACGCAGGCAAGGCCGAGACCGCAGCCGCGAAGTAAGCGGAGCCTAATCAACCCCAGGGGCCTCCGCCAACCGCGGGGGCCTTTGTTTTGAGATGATTCACCCACGATTTTCTCTATTTCTCTATGAAGAAGCGCTACACCCTCGAACAAAAACGCTGGGACGACCCCGCCGAGCACGCCATGCCCGAGCAGGCCCGCGTGCCGGCGAGCTTCTCCATCGGCAATGTTCGAATCGCTCCGGCGACCGTGCTGGCCCCAATGGCCGGCGTGACCGATACCGTCTTTCGCCGCTTCATCAAAAATGCCAGCCAGTTTACCGACACGACCGGCGGCACAGCCGATGTCGAGAGCACGACCTCGAATCAGCAATCCGGCTGCGGCCTCATCATGACGGAGTTCACCTCCGCCGACGGCCTGTCCCGAATGCGCGAGACCAAGCGCAAGCGCTACCTCACCTACTACGACGACGAGCACCCGATCTCGGCGCAGCTCTTCGGCTCAAACCCGGCGACGCTGGCTGACTCCGCCCGCATCGTGCAGGACGCCGGCTTCGATCTCGTCGACCTGAACCTCGGCTGTCCGGCCAAGCGCGTCGTCGCCTGCAACGGAGGCTCCGGGCTGCTGCGCGATCTTCCGCTGATCGAGACGATCTTCAAAGCCATCCGTGGAGCCGTCACGATTCCCTTCACCGTGAAGTTCCGCATGGGCTGGAACGACAAACACATCGTCTGCGTGGAGCTGGCGAAGCTGGCCGAAGACTGCGGCCTGAACGCCGTCGCCCTGCATGCGCGCACCCGCGAGGACGGCTACACCGGCCAGGCTCGCTGGGAGTACATCGCCGCCGTCAAGAATGCCGTAAAGATCCCGGTGATTGGAAATGGCGACATCCGCACTCCCGAGGACGCCGCCGCGATGGTCGACGTCACCGGCTGCGATGCCGTCATGATCGGCCGCACCGCGCCTTCGAATCCCTGGATCTTCCGCCAGATTGCCCAGTACACCGCCTCGAAGGAAGCCACCGGCACAGGCACCTACGATCAGCCCACCGACCAGGACCGCTACCGCATGATCCGCACCTACTTCGGCATGCTGGTCGATGAGATTGCCATCGAAGAACGAGCCGAAGCCGCCCGCGCCGCAGCCATCACCGCCGCAGGCCAGACCGCTCGCGACCAGCGGCATCGCGACTGCGTCGGCAAGATGAAGCAGTTCGCCAGCTGGTTCACCCACGGCGTCCCCGGCGGCGGCGCGCTGCGCAAACAGATCTTCGAATCCAAAAACGGCGACGCGGTACTCGACGCCATCGAAAACTTCTTCGCGAACCGTCTGGAGAACGCCACGACTCACAACGTCGCCGCCGAGACAGAGCAGGACGAAGAGCTTCTCACCTCAGCCGCTTTCTGCGATTAGAGCGTTTGCGAGCTGCTGCTTCGCTTGCGCCAGATAGCCTTTACCTTCGCCCGCCAGCGTTCATCGAGCGCTACCAGAATCCACTCCACCCGTGGAGAAAGATAGCGAAGCACAACCTCCGTTGCGGAATGAATCCGCAGCGCGGGGGCGACCAGATACAGTCTCGGCGCGTCCGGCGACAGCCGCAGAGCGCCGAAGTATCCATGCCTCTGAAACTCGCCAAGGCCGGTGACATTGTCAGGGTTCTGCAGATGATGCCAGCGAACGCGGACCCAGTAATCAAGCCCCTGCAGCGCGAGGTGCAGGTCTTCCTCGGCCTTCAGTTCAATCACTGCTAAACGGCCGTCGCTCGTAACACCAAGCAGATCGAGCATCCCTCTATCTGCCGCAGCAAATGCGGGCACCTGCGTGTAGACATGAGCCGGCTCGAGATGAGCGTCAAGCGGTTCGACGTCGCGGCGCAGCACACTTTCGAGCCAGCGTTCGGGCTGCATGCGGTAGAGCGGATCGCGCTTGTCGCCACCGGCGATACGGCGCGCAAACAGACGAGTCACCAGTTCGCGCAGCTCGCTCTCATTCTCGTCAGTCAGAGGAGTCTCGTTCGCCCCCGCACCAAACGTAATCTCCTGCGCGCTGTTGAAGGAGTTGCCCGCATAGCCCATATGCACTCGCGCAAATTCGAGACCGTGAAGCAGAAATGCCAGCTCGGTCCCGCTGCGAATGCGTTGCTCGACGACCTCACGCATGGTCTGCGGAACCAGAGCCATCACGCGTGCAGTCGACTCACCAAAGCGATCCCGCGCAGCCTGCTCGTTGGGTGCATGCATCAGGCGAGTGGTCAGGTTGCCGTGGTCGGCAGCGTCGCGCAGTTCAAGCTCCTCGATCTTCTGGTCAAGCTCCCACAACTCCCACTGCGCAACATTTGGATTGAGCCACGCCAGCCGCGAGAGCGTGAGCGTCGCCATGCCGCGCGGCACAATCAGCTTCAGCCCCTGATAGAGCCTTCGTCCATCCCCGGACTCGCGACAGTGGTGCAGCCAGAGAATGCCGAGCGTCAGTATGCCGTCGACGATGGACTGCGTCTCCTCCTCGTTGACGGCGATGACAGCCCACGCCTTCTGGCCCTGCACCAGCGTGCCACGCGCATAAGCCGGACCGAAGCTCTTTTCGAGGTCCATCGCGGTGCGGAAGGCATCGGGTTTGAACTCAGGAAAGGTGCGCAGCAACACGCGTTCAAGCACCTTCAGATATTTCACCCGCGTCGCCTCCCGCGTGGAGGGAGTGCGACGATCGCGGTCAGCCACCAGCTCCAGCGTCTGGGGTTTTGTCTGTCCGAAGCGGTGCGTGCTGAGGCGCAGCACACCGTTGCGCATCGTGGTCGCGCTCACGCGCCGGACGAGATTGCGATCCTCGCTCCAGAGATGCAGCGTGCAGCGGCCATGCTCCGCGGCGAGCTTGTACTTTGCCTCGCGCATGTCGAAGACGATCTTTCCCTCTTCCAGTACGACCGTGCGAGAATGCTCTGCGAGAAAGGCTTCCAGCGCGGCGGCGATCTGCTCTACGGTCTGCTCCGGATCGCCGCCTGCAGCCCGGCGCGAGATCACAGCCTTCATGCCGGCCTTACCAGTCTTCTTTAGCGCGAAGGTGCGTGATGTGCGCGACGTGATGACGCGAGTGCCAGGCGTAGGTCAGCGCCGCGAGCTCGACCGTCACCGGCCCATCCTCGGGGTGCAGGAAGCCGCGCTGCCACTGCTGCTCGTCGAGCGACTGCAACAGCATCACCCAGCGCGCATGCAGGCTTTCGACCAGCTCCAGCGACCACTCCACCGGCGCCACGGAGTCGTGCAGCTTTGCCCACGCGGCTTCGTCGTAGGGCTTGATCGTCGGCCAGTCTTCGGTCAGGGCCAGACGAACCCGGATGAAGGCGTTCATGTGGCTGTCCGCGACATGATGCACGACCTGGCGCAGCGTCCAGCCACCTTCGCGATAAGGCGTGCTCAACTGCGCGGAGTCGAGCCCTTCGACCGCGTTGCGCAGCTGCTCCGGCAGTTCAGCCAGCGTCGCAATCGCGCCGGTACGCTCGTCCTGCGTCAGTATCTCCGGCTCAACAAATATGCCGATTGGATACCGGGGGTCAACATCACTCCGGGGCATACGCGGTTCCTCCATGTCTTTTAAATGCAAGGTAGCACACGTCATTGTGTAATCTTGCCAAAGACTCACGCGGGATTGAATTTTCTATGCGACTCCACGCCACCAGCCTCACCTTATTGATACTGACCACCCTCGGCTGCGCGCGGCAGCATTCCTCAGAACCGTCGCCCCGTCCGGCTCCTGCCGCAGCCGAGCAATCCGCCACGCCGGACAACTACATTGGCTTCGACAGCAATGACTATCCCGGAGATGCAGCCCTGCCTATGCTGAAACAGCACTTCGCCTTCGCCGGCTACTGGCTCACCAACCCGCCCGGCGCGCACCAGAACACCTGGACAGGCAAGCGCCAGGCACTTCTGCGCAACGGCTTTGGCTTCCTCGTGCTGGCCAACGGCAGACTCGAAGCCGAGATCAAAAAAGCAAAAAAAGCAGGCACCACGCCTGTTGCGCTGGGAGAGAAGAACGCTGCAGAGGCCGTTGCCACAGCCCGCCGCGAAGGCTTCCCCGCTCAAACCATCCTCTATCTCGATCAGGAGGAGGGCGGCCGTCTTACCGCGGATCAGTCCGCCTATCTTCTTGCATGGACCGAGGCCGTCGCCCGCTCCGGCTATCTGCCCGGCGTCTATGGCAGCGGCCAGCCAGTCGCCGATGGCCCAGGCAGGACGATCACCACCGCGCAGGACATCCGCGAGCAGGTCGCAGCGAAACATCTGCACGAGATCGCGATGTGGGTCTATCAGGACGCCTGCCCGCCTGCGAACGGATGCACTCTGCTGCAGCCTCCGGCATCTACCGCCAGCGGGACGCCGGATGTCGCGGCCTGGCAGTATGCGCAGTCTCCGCGTCGAAAGGAGAACACCGCCGCCTGCAGCAACACCTACGCCGCAGATGGCAACTGCTACGCGCCTGAGCTGCCCGCATTCCACCTGGATCTCACCGTCTCGGCCTCATCGGACCCCTCGCATGGGCGCTGATAACATTGAGGCAACACCGGTAAATCGTTTGTCGACAGGGGCTCCGGGGCGCACATTCGCGCTCTGCCGCGGACCGGCCCATTTGCCGCGGCCCTCCGCGAAGCCTAGAATCAATTGAGATGACCATACCCCCTCCCGACCACAAACGCTACTTCATCGATAAGCTGGGAGTCTCGGAACGCCTGATAGAACGCTGTCTGGGTGAGGCCCTGTCGGCCGGGGGCGACTACGCGGACCTTTACTTTGAGTCGGTTACCTCCACTTCTCTGGGAATCGATGAATCTCTGGTCAAATCGGCGAGCCAGGGAATCAGCGTAGGCTGCGGCATCCGCGTCCTCTCCGGCGAGCGCACCGGCTACGCCTATACCGACGATCTTTCGAGTGACCGCCTGCTGCGTGCGGCACGAACCGCAGCCCTGATCGCCAGCGGCCCCGCCAAAGAGCTGATGAGCGGCTTTCGCCAGACCGATACGCCTTCGCTCTACCCTGTCGCGGGAGCCACCAGCGACGCCGAGATCGCCGCAAAGCTGGCTCTGATTCAGCGCGCCGACAAAGCCGCTCGCTCCTTCGACTCACGCATCACCCAGGTCCGCGCAGGCTTCAACGACGAGCTTCGCCGCATCCTGGTCGCGGCTTCCGACGGCACCTTTGCCAGCGACACCCAGCCTCTCGCTCGTCTCAACGTCTTCGTCATCGCGAAGGACGGCACGAACACAGCTCGCGGCACCAGCGGCGGCGGCGGTCGTGTAACGATGGACTTCTTCGAAGGCAATAAGTCACCCGAGCACTTCGCACGCGAGGCAGCAAGGACAGCAATCCTGCAACTCGGAGCGATCGAAGCCCCCGCAGGCGAGATGCCCGTCGTGCTTGGACCAGGCTGGCCCGGCGTCCTCCTGCACGAAGCCGTGGGCCACGGTCTTGAAGCCGACTTCAATCGCAAGAAGACCTCGGCGTTCGCAGGTCTGATCGGCCAGCAGGTTGCCAGCAGCAAGGTGACGGTCGTCGATAACGGCCTGATGCCCGGCCGCCGCGGCTCCATCAATATGGATGACGAGGGCAACCCAACCCAGGAGACCGTGCTGATCGAGAACGGCATCCTCAAAGGCTTTCTCTCCGACAAGCTCAACTCCCGTCTGATGGGCGTGCCCAACACCGGCAGCGGACGCCGCGAGAGCTATCACCACATCCCCATGCCGCGCATGACCAACACCTACATGCTCAACGGCGACGACATGCCCGAGGACATCATCAAAAGTGTGAAGCGTGGACTGTACGCCGTGAACTTCGGCGGCGGCCAGGTCGATATCACGAACGGCAAGTTTGTCTTCTCGGCCAGCGAGGCTTACCTGATCGAAGACGGCAAAGTAACACGGCCCGTAAAGGGTGCGACGTTGATTGGCAATGGGCCCGAGGCGCTGAAGTACGTGTCGATGGTTGGCAACGACCTGGCGCTCGATGAAGGAATCGGTACCTGCGGCAAGGCCGGGCAGAGTGTGCCGGTCGGCGTAGGCATGCCCACAGTAAAGCTCGACCGCATGACGGTCGGGGGAACGGGACAATAATGGCAGTCGAACGCGAAAAGATGTATGAGTGCGAAGTGAAACGTCGTCGCGTCAAGGATGGCGGAGGCTATGAGCCTTTCTGGAAGGTGAAGGAGGTTGCAGTCGCACTGGCCGACAGCGACACCGAATTCCGCTGCAAGGATTGCTACGGCGTCGTAAAGCTGCTGGGCCGCAACGGCAAGGCAGGCTCGGTGCCGTATGTGGAGCACAAGTCCACCGCCGATGCGGAGTACTGCGTCAGCGGCCTGTTGTTCAAAAAGGCGACCGACGGACGCGAGCCGAAACATTCAGCGCATCCCGTCGAATAACACTCTTTGGGAATGGCTTTGGTTCTCCGTTCTACGCATAACACCTGAAAGAATCACTCAACGGTACGACTCAACAGCATGCAGTACACGAGGTGTCTTATGGCAGTCGAGCGCGAAAAATTCTATGAGTGCGAAGTAAAGCGTCGCCGCGTAAAGGCAACCGGTGGCTACGAGCCGTTCTGGAAGGTGAAGGCGATCGCCGAGGCGCTGGACGACAACGACACCGAGTTCCGCTGCATGAACTGCGGCGGTCCCGTCAAGCTGTTCAAACGCCGCTCCGAGGATGGGCCCGCGACGCACATCGAGCACAAGCTGAAGAGTGACTCCGAGTACTGCTCTGCCGGCATGTACTTTCTCAAAGCCACCGATGGCCGTCAGTCACGGCCCTCCCAATCCCCTGTTCGTTAATCCTGTTCGTT
>Ga0302228_10001955_pt1 | contig 14609 bp, 10 predicted proteins | sample II_Palsa_N1_2_FD_193519 | JGI IMG/M metagenome (GOLD analysis project Ga0302228, IMG submission 193519) | Peat permafrost microbial communities from Stordalen Mire near Abisko, Sweden - II_Palsa_N1_2 | ecosystem: Environmental > Terrestrial > Soil > Palsa > Peat permafrost | place: Sweden...
GGGACAATACATAGCGATGAAGACTTCGGGATTGCCGGAACATGCTATGTTTGCGCCTTCGCAGAGGGTGCACTTTATTGGGATTGGCGGGATTGGGATGAGTGGGATCGCGGAGATCCTGCTGACCATGGGGTATGCGGTTTCGGGGTCGGATTTGCGGGCGTCGGCGGCGACGGAGAGGCTGGAGCGGTTGGGGGCTACGATTTATCTGGGGCATGCCGCGGGGAATGCTGCGGCTAGTGATGTGGTGGTGACGAGCTCGGCGGTGGCGAAGGATAATCCTGAGGTGGTGGAGGCGCGGGCGCGGAAGATTCCGGTGATTCAGCGGGCGGAGATGCTTGCCGAGTTGATGCGACTGAAGTATGGGATCGCGATTGCCGGGATGCATGGGAAGACCACGACTACCAGCATGGTGGCGGCCGTGCTGGCGGGTGGGGAGTTGGATCCTACGGTGGTGGTGGGCGGGCGCGTGGATGCGATGGGGTCGAATGCGCGGCTGGGGAAGTCGCAGTATCTGGTGGCTGAGGCGGATGAGAGTGATCGGAGTTTTCTGAAGCTGTCGCCGATCCTGGCGGTAGTGACGAATCTGGATCGCGAGCATATGGATTCGTATGCGGATATGGCCGATGTCGAGAACTGCTTTGTGGAGTTTATGGATAAGGTGCCGTTCTATGGAGCGGTCACCGCTTGCGTGGATGATGAGAGGCTGCGGGGGATTCTGCCGCGGGTGCGGCGGCGGGTTTATACGTATGGGGTTAGAGCGGAGGCGGATTTTCGGTTGAGGATGCTGCCTGCAGACCCAAGTCCCAAGGGTGGGACCTGGGGCAGCCCGAGTCTTGGCGAGGCGCATGCGCGGTTTGAGGTGAATGCGCGGGGGTTGGTGCTGGGGCCGTTTGAGCTGCATGTGCCGGGGCGGCATAATGTGCTGAATGCTACGGCGGCGGTGGCGATTGGGGTGCAGTTGGGGCTGACTCCGGAAAAGATTGCGGCGGGCCTGGCTACGTTTCGGGGAGTCGACAGACGGTTTCAGGTGCGTGGTGTGGAGTGCGGGGTGACCGTGATTGATGACTATGGGCATCATCCGACGGAGATTCGCGCTACGCTGCAGGCGGCGAGGGAGTGCGGGTATGGACGGGTGCTGGTGCTGTTCCAGCCGCATCGGTATACGCGGACGAGGGATTTGATGGAGGACTTTGCGGGCGCGTTTGGGGATGCCGATGCCGTGCAGGTATTGGATATTTATGCAGCCAGCGAGCAGCCTATTGAGGGGATAACGGGCGAGACGCTGGCGGCGGCAATCCAGGCGAAGAATCGGGGGCGGGTGATGTATGCGGCGTCGATGGCGGAGGCGGTGGGCAGTTTGGTGGAGGATGCGCGGCCGGGCGAGATGATTTTGACGTTAGGGGCGGGGAGCGTGTCGCAGGCAGGGCCGATGTTGTTGGACGCGTTGCGGTCCCGCGCGGACGGCGAGCGTTAAAGCAGTGGCCGGAATGCGCGGTGGAGCGTTCCTGATGCGATACCCCGGGGCTTAGTATTTCGGCGGTGGGGGTGGGGGTGTTTATAGTTGTCATAACGGCGATTCTTCCGCGGCCTTGCTCAGGGCCTTGCGGAGATGAAGAAGACAGGTGCGAAGCGCGTGTCCGGGTATGAATCCGGACTGGGCTCGGCGGTGCTGACGGCGCCTGAAGACAGCTATGCTTCGGAGGGTGACACGCGGAAGACGCGGCGGGCGCCGGCGCCGGCGGGCGCGCTACAGCGTGGCTATGGCGAGGACCGCTATGGGGAATCGGGGGCTGAGAGTTCCTATGCGGATGAGTCGGAGTATGTTCCGCAGCGTGGGAAGATTCTGCGGTTCCGCAGTTTGCCGCGCAGTGTCGGCGGACGAATCGTGTTGGGGTTTGCCGCGTTCTCGTTGCTGGCAGCGGTTGTGGTGGCGTTTGCGGGTGTGCGGTCTTACCTGATGCACGATGCTCGGTTTTTGCTGGCGAGTTCGGATGACATTCAGATCACGGGGGCGGACCACCTGACGCGTGAGCAGATTTTGAGTGTGTTTGGCTCGGACCTGGAGCGGAATATTTTTCGGGTATCGCTGGGAGAGAGGCAGGCGGACCTTGAGCGCTTGCCCTGGGTGGCGCATGCGACGGTGATGCGGCTGCTGCCGGATGTGCTGCGCGTGCAGATTACGGAGCGGACGCCAGTGGCGTTTGTGCGGCAGGGATCGCAGATCGGGCTGGTGGATGCAAGTGGCGTGTTGCTGGACATGCCGGCGGATGCGGCGGGTGATCCACACTATTCGTTTCCAGTGTTGACGGGGTTGCCGGCGGATGAGGCGACGCCGGAACGCTCGGCGAAGATGGAAGTGTACGAACAGTTCCTGCATGAATTGGATGGCTCGGGACAGCGCTTGACGGACTCAGTGAGCGAGGTGGATGTTGCGGATCCGGAGGATGTGAAGGCGCTAATTACGTCGGGAAGCTCAGACATCCTGGTGCACTTTGGGCAGGAAAAGTTTTTGCAGCGGTACCAGGAGTTTGAGCAACATCTGCAGGAATGGAAGCAGCAGTATCCCAAGCTGGCGTCTGCGGACATGCGGTATGACGGCCAGATTGTGCTGGAGATGCAGGGCGACGGGAAGCCGGTTGCGGCTGGCGCGGTGGAGAAGGCAAGCCTGGCGATTCCTGCGCCTGTGATTCCGAAGCCGGTGGCGGAACCGAAGCCGGTCGCGAGAGTGAAGCCTGCGGTGAGCGTTGCTGCGGCGAAGACTCCAGTGCCGAAGCCAGCTGCGACGAATGTTGCTGGGGCGAAGGCCGTTGCGCCGAAGACTGTTGCGCCGAAGACTGTTGCGCCGAAACCTTCTACGCCGACGACGGAAGCGGTGAATGTTGCCGCAGCGAAGTCTCCGGTGACGAAGCCTGACTTTTCGCATGCGGATATGCCGAAGGCTGCAGCGCCCAAGCCGGTGGCGATAAACGCGCCGGCAACGAAAGCTGCTGCCCCGAAGGCTGTTGGTGCGTCAAAACTGACGACGACGAAAGCGAGTCCGCCGGCGGCGAAGAAAGCAGTGGCGAAGCCGGTCGCTGGGAAGGCGAAGCCGGGGTCGGGGATGAGCGCGGCGAATGAGAAGGTGTTTGCGCGGCTGGCGGCGGAGCACCAGGCGGAGTTGGCGAAGCAACATAAGGATAAGGCGGGAACGGGGAACGTCGCGAAGAATGCTAAGCCGACTGCCGGCAGTTCGGGTAAGAAGACTGGAGTGACGCCGTGAATTCAAGAGGAGTGAATCCATGAACACAAAGATGGACAACCTGATCACGGTGCTGGACGCGGGAAGCTCGAAGAGCTGCGTGCTGGTGGCGGAGTTGATTGATGGCGTGCTGCGGTATCGGGGGCACGGGATTGAGGCGTCGCGCGGGATGCGGCGCGGCGTGATCTCGGATTTGGGACCGGCGGCGAAGGCGATCAACGAAGCGGCGCTGATGGCGGAGAAGTCCGCGAAGGCTCCGATTGAGACGGCGGTTGTGGGGGTTGGCGGGCCGCATGTGCGGGGAATGAACTCGCAAGGCGGCATCAGCATGGGCAGCCGGATGAAAGAGATTACGCGCGAGGATGTGCGGTCTGCGATTGACCGGGCGCGGAGTGTGGGACTGGCTCCGGATCGCGAGGTACTGCACCTCTTACCTCAGCAATTTATTTTGGACGATCAGAACGGGATTCATGATCCGGTGGGGATGGTGGGGAACCGGCTGGAGGTTTGCCTTCACCTTTCTACGTGCTCGGGGAGCGCGGCGCAGAGCGCGGTGACGTGTGCAAATCGGGCGGGGCTCGAGGTAGTGGACACGGTGTTCGAAGGGATTGCGGCGGCGGAAGCGGTGCTATCGGCGGACGAACGCGAGCTGGGCGTTTGCGTTGCGGATATTGGCGCGAGTTCGACCGAGCTGGTGGTGTTTTTCGAGGGCAGCGTGGCGCATACGGCGGTGCTGCCGATTGGCGGCGACCATTTTACGAATGACCTCGCGGTGGGTCTGCATGTGAGCGTTGAAGAGGCCGAGCAGTTGAAGCGGATGTATGGCAACTGCGTGGTGACGTCAATTCCGCAGATGAACGAGATTGAGATTGGGAGTGACCTGGCGGTTGGCGGGCAATCGGTGCGGCTGGTGCGGCAGCGGTTTCTTGCGGAGATCCTGGAGCCGCGGGCGCGGGAGTTGCTAACGATGCTGCGCGACAATCTGCGCACGGGCGGCGTACTGGAGGCGATGGGAGCGGGCTGCGTGTTCACGGGCGGCGGATCTCACCTGGTGGGCTTCCTGGATAACGCCGAAAGCCTGCTACGGGTGCCCGCGCGGATTGGCTATCCGGTGCCGTTGAGCCGCATGCCGCCGGAGCTGGCGAAGCCAGAGTTTTCCGCAGCGATTGGCATGTTGCTATACACGCACCGCACCCAGGTACGCAAGGCGAGCGAAGAGCAGGGGCTGGCGCAGAAGCTGAAGTCGATCTTCGCGGGCAGTTTTTAGGCTTATCTGGCTATGTATGAAGGGCTGAAGACGGTAGACTGGGTGTATATGAGATTTTGCACAAGGTTGGTTGTAGTTCTGTTCGGAGTTTTTGGACTTGGGTGTGCCGCGGCGGCACATGCCCAGGCAGGTGTGTATATCGGGTATCAGGCGACGCAGTTGCATGGAATTACGTGCTTTGAGCCGGCTCCACTGCAGTGCTCGAGCACCGGCGGCAAGGTGAACCCGGCAGGCTGGCAGGCGGGTGCTTATTACGATTTTCGCAACGTTGGGCCGATCCGGCTGGGAGTGGATTTCCGGGGTGGCGTAATGCACTCGAACAAGTCGGCGACAAGTTCCGCAGGTGGGGGCAACACGACGGTATTGGACAACGCGCTGCTGGGCGTGAGAGGTACGTTTCACACGCCGATTTCGTGGCTGAGGCCCTATGCGCAGGTGTCCGTGGGCTATGGACGCAGCAATGCGACGCTGCCGTTCGGCGAGGACCAGACACCCCCGCTGCAGCCCCGGCTGGAGGACAGCTACATCATGTATGAAGGGTTTGCGGGGTTGTCCATACCGATCTTTCCGATGATTGATTTACGGCCGATAGAGCTGGGCATCGGGAACATGAACCGCGTTGGCAGCAGCGGCGCGACGGTCGATGGGCCGAGCTCGGTTGGCGTGCTGTCGATCGGTGCTTCGGTCGTGTTTCATTTGCCGTCTTCGCATTAGGTTTGAGCGACAGGTTTGCATGAGGTAACTAGTGCACGAAGAGGTGCGCCGGTAACCGATGTAGGTGCGCGGCGGATTTCCTGAATGCACTTGAGGCGTTCGCCGTGCAGAATGAAGAGAAGCAAATCGCCAACGCCGAAGGAGATACGCTGATGCCCATGCCGCCTGAAGATGCACCCGGCGTTCCGCAGGACTCGCACGAGGAAAAACAGGATTCGCTTCGGATTCAATATCACGACGAGACGCGGCGTAATGCGCGGATCAAGGTGATTGGTGTGGGTGGCGGCGGCAACAATGCCATCAACCGCATGATCGAGGCGAATGTTCAGGGCGTCGAGTTTATCTCCGCCAACACGGACGTGCAGGCGCTGGAAGGGTCGCATGCGCCGGTAAAGCTGCAGCTGGGTGTAAAGCTGACGAGCGGTCTGGGCGCGGGAGCGAATCCGGATGTAGGACGGCGCGCGGCGCTGGAAGATTCAGACAAGATTATTGAGGCGCTCGAGGGCGCGGACCTGGTATTTGTGACGGCCGGCCTGGGCGGCGGAACGGGCACGGGCGCGGCGCCGGTGATCGCGTCGCTGGCGAGCGAGATGGGGGCGCTGACGATCGCGGTGGTCACGCGGCCGTTCGCGTTCGAAGGCAAGCGGCGGGCGATGCAGGCGGAGCGCGGGTTGCAGGAGTTGCTGGAGTCGGTGGATACGCTGATCGTGATTCCGAACGACAAGCTGCTGACGACGGCGAAGGATGCGGGGTTCTTTGAGAGCTTCCGGATCGCCGATGATATTTTGCGGCAGGGCGTGCAGGGGATTTCGGACATCATTACGATTCCGGGCGTGATCAATCGCGACTTCGCCGATGTGAAGACGACGATGGCGGGGATGGGTTATTCGGTAATGGGGACGGCGGTACGGTCGGGGCCGGACCGTTCGAAGGAAGCCGCGAAGGCCGCGATTGCTTCGCCGTTGCTGGAGGCTGGAGCGATCGATGGAGCGCGCGGGATCCTGATCAACATTACTGGGTCGAGTAGTTTGAAGTTGAGCGAGGTCATCGAGGCGTCGTCGATTATTCAGGAGGCGGCGCACGAGGACGCGAACATTATCTTTGGCGCGGTGCTGGACGAGACATTGGGCGACGAGGTGAAGTTTACGGTGATCGCTACGGGATTCCGGGAGGCGATGCCTGCGCGACGGGAGCGCATGATGGCGGCTTCTGCGCTGCCGACCGCACACCATGAAGTTGTGGCGCCGAGGATTGTGTCGCGGCCGCTGGTGCCGGTGTCTGCGACGGTGGAGAATTCTGCTGAGGAGGCGCAGCCGGTGATGTTTGCGTCACAGGCAGCGCAGCCCGCGATTCGGTTTGCGAGCGAGACAGAGGTTGAGGAGGCGCTGGGCGCTGCGGCCGTTCCTGAGCAACATGCGCCGCCTGCACCGGCACCGGTTGCTGCGGCGCCGGTAGTTCCGCCACCTGTCGCTGCCCCGCCGGTAGCAACGGAGTCGGCAGCCGAGGCGTCGCCAGCTCAACGGCCGACGTATCCTGTGTCGTCGTACTACGAGACGGCGCGTCGGCAGGCATGGCATGAGCTGCCGCGGGTTGAGTACACGCCGCATCCGGCGGAGAGCGTTGAGCGGGTCGTGCCGCCTGCTGCGGAGGTGGTCGAGGAGCCAAAGGCTATCGAAACTTTTCAGACGGCGAGTGCGCCGGTTCCCGTAGTTGTGGAGCATATTGCGCCGGTGGCTGAGCACGCGGCGGCGGATGCGGAGTCGGCGAAGGGCTCGGTGTTTGACGATGACTTTTTCCGGAAGCCGAAGGAAGAGGTTGGGGAGGCCAAGGCGGCTGAGGATACGGCGGCCAAGTCCTGGCCGGATCCACGGGTTCCGTCGTTCGCGGGGTACGCGGGTGAACCTGCCGCCGAGAACGATGAGCTGGATATTCCAGCGTTTCTGCGGCGGAAGCAGTAGACGGTTCGTCGCGGAGCGATCGAGAGAAAGATGCTGGAGTTTGGGGCGGTGTGGCCGATGAGAGGTAGCAGGGCGCGATAGTTTCAGTCGACGTGTTTGTGGTCACGGACAGAGTGGCTGCACGGCATGAAGGTAGCAGATACAAGAATTTTCGTAGGAAAGAGATTCGATGGGACGCAGGATATCAGGGCTGGTGATGGTGTTGGTGATGTTGGCAGGCGTGCTGAGCGCGCATGCGACGATCACGCCGGTTCGGCATAAGCACAAGATGGTTGCGGCGAGCACGTCGCATCGGTTGGTAGTGCACAGCGCTGGAGCGACCCGCAAAGTCAATTACGGGCACGCGTCGAGCGCGCATGTTGTGGTTCACGGGGCGAGGCGTGTCACGGTTCACGGACGCCCGGCGATGGTGCGGGTGAGCGGTAAGCGCGGACGGGTTCGGTATTACGGGGAACGGTTTACGGCCAGCAGCTTTACGGATCAGAATCTGCTGACGATGAATGATGTGACGGCCGGCGAAGATCCGGTGGTGCGGGCTGCGGCGATTGAGGCTCTGGGCAATATGAACGGGACGGTGCTGGCCATCGATCCTTCTGACGGGCGCATCCTGGCGATGGTGAATCAAAAGCTGGCGCTGAGCGCGGGCGCGGAGCCGTGCTCGACGATCAAGGTGGCCGTGGCGCTTTCGGCGCTGAAGGAAGGGTTGGTGAAGGCCGATACGCCGGTTAACCTGGGCGGACATTATTCGGTGGATTTGACCCATGCGCTGGCGCGGTCGATCAATTTGTACTTTGAGGTGCTAGGTCGCTCGATGGGCTTTGAGCGCGTGAAGCACTATGCGAACGAGTTTGGGTTGGGCGAGCTGGCGGGATATAACATTCCGGGCGAACACCTGGGGGTCTATCCGGATACGGAGTTGCCGGCGGCTAGTGGTGGGGTGGGCCGAATGTGTTCGTTTGGCGAGAGCATCAGCATGACGCCGCTGCAGTTGGGTGCGCTGGTGTCGGCGATCGCAAATGGCGGGACACTGTATTACTTGCAGCATCCGACGACGCAAGCCGAGGTCGCGAACTTCCAGCCGCAAGTAAAACGGCTGCTGGATATCAAGGACGTGATTCCGCAGATCCTGCCCGGCATGGAAGGCGCCGTGGACTTCTCGAATGGCACGGCGCGGTCGCTGCGGACGAACTTTGTGCAGTTTCCGGTGTTTGGGAAGACAGGTACGTGCTCGGATAACGGGACGCGGTTTGGCTGGTTTGTGAGCTACGGCGACGCGCCGACAGGACGGATTGTTACGGTGATCTTCCTGGAAGGTGGGCGGGATACGTTTGGACCGAAGGCAGCCGAGTTGACGGGGGCGTTCTATCGGGCGATGTTTGAGCGGAACTATTTCCTGCAGTCCAAGCCCGAGACGGCTGCGTTGGTAGGGAGTGGCGGGGCGGCGCAGCAGTAGGGGTGTGCATACAGCCGGAACTGTTGCATCCTAATGGATGAGGCAGTTTTTCACGATGAAGATTCTTACAGCGGAAGAGATGGGTGCGGCTGACCGGCGGTCGGTAGAGGCGGGTGTGTCCGTACGGACGTTGATGCAGCATGCGGGCGAGGCGGTGGCGCGGTTTTGCCTGAGGCGATTCGGTGGAGACGGGCTAGTGGTGGTGCTCGCGGGTAAGGGAAATAATGGCGGCGATGGGATGGTCGCGGCGGCGCGGCTGGCGGAGGCTGGGCGATCGGTACGGGTGGCGCTGCTGGGGAAAGCGAGTGAGCTGAAGGGGGAGGCGGAGAAGGCGTTTTGCCTGGCGAAGATCGATAAGGCGGGGAGAAAGCCAAGTCGCGTCGAAGTGCGAGAGATCAAGGATGAGGCGGGGATGAGGGCGGCGCTGGAGGGTGCGGCGCTGGTGATCGATGCGGTAGTGGGGACGGGGGTCAAGCCACCTTTGCGGGGGCTGGCGGTGGTAGCGCAGGGATTGTTGGCGGAGAGTGACGTGCCGGTGGTGGCGGTCGATCTGCCTAGTGGGTGGGATGCGGATTCGATGGAGGAAAAGGCGGAGGGGGCGTTTCGTGCGGATGCTGTGGTGACGTTCACCGCTCCCAAGCTGGCGCACGTGTTTGGGCACCTGACGGCGGCTACGTTTGGGCCGGTGGTGGTAGCGGAGATTGGGACGCCGGAGGAGGCGATTGAGTCGGCGACGAGGCTGACGTGGGGCGGGAGCGCGAAGGCGGTTGCGGAGGCGCCGCGGGCGATCAATGGAAATAAGGGGCGGTTGGGGCATGTGCTGCTCGTGGGCGGGGCTTATGGGAAGGCGGGAGCGCCTTCGATGGCGAGCTTGGCGGCGATGCGGGCCGGTGCGGGGTTGGTGACCGCTGCGGTGCCGCGAGAGATTCTGCCGCTGGTGGCGGGGGTTGCGCCGGAGTTGATGCTAACGCCGCTGGAGGAGCAGGGTTCGGGAGCCAGGGTCCACGGCTCGGGGTTTGAAGTCGGCGGATTGGCGTTGGACCAGTTGGAGAGCGAGGAGTTGAAGGCTCTGCTGAAGGGGATGACAGTGGTTGGGATTGGGCCGGGTTTAGGGCAGGAAGGAACTACGCCGCAGTGGGTGCGGTCATTTGTGGGGCGGGTGAACCTGCCGATGGTGATTGATGCGGACGCGCTGAATGCGCTGGCGGGGAGGACGTCGCTGCTGAAAGATGCCTCGAAGAAGGGGCGGACGGTGGTGCTGACACCGCATCCCGGTGAGATGGCGAGGCTGGTGGAGATGAGTGTGAAGGAAGTGGAGGCGGACCGCGTAGGATTGGCTCGGCGTTTTGCTACGGAGCACGGAGTGACGCTGGTGCTGAAGGGTTGGCGGACGCTGGTGGCGCATCCGGATGGTCGGGTGGCGGTGAATACTACGGGGAATTCGTCGATGGCCAAGGGTGGAAGTGGAGATATTTTGACGGGAATTGTGAGCGCTATGCTGGCGCAATATCCTGAAAACGTTGCGGATGCTGTGGAGGCGGCTGTCTTTCTACATGGTCTGGCTGGGGACTTCGCGTGCCTGGCTCAGGAGGAACATACGGTGCTGGCGACCGATACGGTGGGGCATCTGTGGGAGGCGTTTCGGGCGCGGGTGAAGGATGCGGATGGCCTGACTTGGATTGCGGGGACGGCAGCGAATGGGGAGGTGCGATGAAGGTGTGGGCTCGGGAGAAACGGCTGCGGACGCGGAGTGAGAATGGGACGCTGGCGCTGGGAGAGATGCTGACGGAGTTGCTGCCGGCTCCGAAACTGGTGGTGTTGCGTGGGGATTTGGGGATGGGGAAGACGACGCTGGTGCGCGGGATGGCTGCCGCGTTAGGCGCTGATTCTACGGAGGTTACTAGCCCGACGTTTACCCTGGTGCATGAGTATAAAGGGCGAAAGACGCGGCTGATTCACCTGGACCTTTATCGGCTGGAGGAAGAACGGGAGATCGAGGGGATCGGGTTGTGGGAGATGGCGGAGGCTGCGGATGCGTTGGTGGTGGTGGAATGGGGCGACAAGTTTGCGAGCGTGATGGAGCGCGCGGACGCGGAGATTTCGATTGGGCAGGGCGAGGCGGAGAATGAACGGCTGCTGACGGTGCGATGGTAAGGGTCCAGGTGGAAATGGAAAAGGCCGCGAGTGATCGCGGCCTTTGGTTTGTTCGGGTTACGTCGAATTACGAGCGGCCGTGCCAGTCAGCGTTCGTACGATCGCGGATGGCGATGAAGCTGGGAACGAAGATGGTGGAAGCGGAAGCGAGTGCTACGAGTGCGAGGTACATAGTGTTTCTCCTTTGGCGCGCGCGACCGGGCAGGCCGGGATTGCGGCGCTCTACTAAAGCGTTTGATATCAGTGAATGTCGTCCGTGCGGGCGGTGTTGAGATCTTGACTCAGCCGTCGCGTTCGCGGGAATAAGGTTGTGGCTAGTGCGATCCCAGGAGCTCACCGGGAAGCTTCAGCCGCCGGTCGCTCGCTCAGTTTGAGGGAGGGCATCCGGGTATTGTGCACACAACCTGTTACGTATAAGACTAGCGATTGGTTCCTTTGGATGCAACCTTTTATCGCTCGGTCTGTTTCGTTATTCGCACAGTACCCTTGATTTGTTGGGAAAAGTGGTGCGAATCAGGTCTGGGTTGTAGTACGGAAGGCTAAGGGAGTTGGTTCCGTGAAAGGAAGGTGAATCGAATTTATTTGATTTTCGGCTGCAATTCTTCGCGACTAATGTAGGAATTATCGCGGTTTTCGGCCTTTAAAGCGGTAGATGGCGCAGAGTTCGTCGCCGGTGGAGCCGTATTCCTTTTGTTGGGCGATGGCGGCTAAGTCGGCGGCGTGGTCGGCGGCGGACATGGGGACAAGGCCGGTCCAGAGGCGGGTAAAGGCGGGGTGGTGGTCGAGGTAGGAGTCGTGTTCCGCGTTGACGTAGAGGAGATCGAAAGGCTTTGGGTTGTTGGAGATAGAGGTTTCAACGTGGCGGAGGTAGCGGCGCAGGATGGGGAATTCGAAGGGGTGGAAGAGGAAGGCAAGGGTGGGTTCTGAGGGGAGGGGGTGGGTGGTCGCGTCCGCGTGGTGGAGGTTGAGGGGGGCGAGGGCGTTGGCTTGTAAGTCATTGTGCCATAGGGAGATATTGGCATTGGCGATGGCTGCGAGGTCGGCGTTGAGCTCGACGCCTTCGACGCGGCGGAAGGGAAACTGGGAGGCGAGGAGCATGGCGCGGCCTTTGCCGGCGCCGACGTCGAGGAAAACGGTTGACTCGATGGGTTGGGGAGCGGTGCGCTGGAGCCAGATGTCTAACAAACCATGGAGGATAGAGGGTGCGACGGCGTAGTAGGCGGTGAGCTCGGAGACGGGGATAGAGGTGCCCTGGGCGATGACGGAGCCGGGAATGAGGCCGGAGGTGTCGGTGCCGTGGAGCTGGTCGAAGGGGTGGATGGCGGGTTGGGGCTTGGGTCTGGGCATGATTTCGGGTGCGTTTGGTGTCGGTTTAGCCTGGTTCCGAGTAACGCGGTGCATACACAGCCCGGTTTCGGGTGTCGCGAATTTCAGAGGATGGGAAAAAGTGCGGGGAGGAGGTGGATCTCGACGCGGGAGATGGAGGGAAGGCCGAGCAGGCGATTTTCGATCTGGGCAGAGAGTTGGGCGGCGGCGGCCTCGTCGGTTGAGGGGGAGTGGAGGGTGATGGCTGCGATGAAGCGTGGGGGAAGGCCGGGGATGGAGGCGCCGGGGGCGTCGAGGTCGGGGGTGAGGGTGGCGGAGCGGACGAGGCCGGCGGCGACGATGTTGGGGCCGGCGGGGGTGTAGCAGTCGCGGAGGAGGTGGAGGAGTTGGGCGTCGGTCATGGTGAGGTAGGCGCGTTGAGGCGCTGTTCTCACTGTATCGTTTTGGACGGCGGGAGGGAGAGCGGGTTGCAGCGCAGGGGGTACGAGAGCCAGCATTCCCTGCCTCCGGGACCAAACGATGGGGCAGAAATCAACGATCCCCTGCCCTTGTTGAAACCTCGGAGCAAGAAACCGCAACAAACTGACCAAGGAACGTGTCTAATCTGACGAGAGCCGATTCGGGAACCAACGAGCCGGGACTCTCCTCGCCGCATTCGCGGTCCTGCTGGACCATGCGAACGGCGGACGGAAGGATTCCATGCAACTCACACGCGCAATTCGCACCTCTCTCACCGCGCTCGCCGTCGGCTCAGCCGCACTCGTAGCCGCGCCAGCGTCGCACGCGCAAAACTATCCGGACCCTCAGGCTCAGACCTACCAGGGCCAGCCTCCTCCACCTCCTCCTCAGGGCCAGTATTCTCAAGGCCAGGACGATCAGGATTATCAGGCTCCGGGACCACCCGCCATCCAGGCCAACGTCGCTCCTCCCGATTACCCCACCTACGACCAGCCCGAATGCCCCGGCGACGGCTACCTCTGGACCCCGGGCTACTGGGCCTGGGGCGGTGGCAGCTACTACTGGGTCAACGGCGCCTGGGTGCTTCCTCCCTACTCCGGAGCGCTCTGGACCCCCGGCTATTGGGGCTATGGCAGTGGCTACTATGGCTGGTATCCCGGCTATTGGGGGCTGACCGTCGGCTACTACGGCGGCATCAACTACGGCTGGGGCTACTTCGGCATCGGCTTCTACGGCGGCTATTGGAACGGCGGTCACTTCTGGTACAACCACGCCTACGGCCACTATGGAGCCGGCTTCCATGGCAACTACTATAACCACACCTACGCCGGCTACAACGGCGGACGTCCCACAGGCGGAGCGTCTTACGCCCACACCAGCTACAACGGCGGCGGTCAAAGCTACCGCGGTTCGGGCATCAACGGCGCCAGCCGCGGAGGCTACAACGGCGGCAACGCAAGCCACTACAACGGCGGCGGCAACCCCGGCGGCAACGCAAGTCACGGCAGCTACAGCGGCGGCGGCGCAAGCCATGGTGGCGGCTACAGCGGCGGAGGTGGTGGTCACCCCAGCGGTGGCGGCGGCGGTGGAAGCCACGGCGGTGGTGGTGGCGGCGGCGGAAGCCACGGCGGTGGTGGGGGTGGCGGCGGACATCACTAATCACCGAGTCTGCTGACCAAAACCAATTCAAGGGCTGAGGATCAACTCCTCAGCCCTTCTTCTTTTGTCCTGAACTTCTTGGATCTATCGCCCCGCCAGCCGCAGCACCATCTCCGCAATCCGCTGCAGCGCTCCCGGCCTCGCCAGCGAGCGCGCCTTCTCCGCCATCAACGCCCGTCGCTCCCCATCCTTCAACAAGCCCTCCAGCGCGAAGCGCAGCGTCTCCGGCGTCACATCGCGTTGCAGCAACATCTCTGCCGCGCCGGCTTCCACCAGCACCTCCGCGTTCTTCCGCTGGTGATCATCCGCAGCGCCCGCAAACGGCACCAGCAACGAAGGCTTGCCTGCCGCGCACAACTCCGCCACCGTACTTCCCGACCGCGCCAGCACCACGTCCGCCGCCGCATACTGCTGCGGCATATCCATCAGAAACGCTTCCACCACCCATCGCGCAGGATCCGCGCGACTCTGCGCATACGCCGCCCGCGTGCCCTCCACCGCCCGCGGCCCCGACTGGTGCACAATCGTCAGCCCCGGCACATCCTCCAACAGCCGCACCGCAATCAGCGGCATTGTCTCGTTGAACACCAGCGCCCCATTACTCCCGGCCGTCACCAGCAGCCGCGGAGCCGCACCCGCCACCCGCGCTGGCAAAGCAAAAATCTCCGACCGCACCGGAACCCCCGTCACCTCGGCATTCCGAAAATACTTCGCCGTCTGCCCAAAGTTCACCGCCGCCGCGCTCACACGTTTTCCCACCACCCGATTCGTCATCCCGGGCACCGCATTCGGCTCGTACGCCAAGGTAGGAATCCGCAACAGCAGCGCGGCAATCATCGCCGGCCCGCTCGCATACCCACCCACCCCAACCACCACCAG
>Ga0302228_10001956_pt1 | contig 14605 bp, 12 predicted proteins | sample II_Palsa_N1_2_FD_193519 | JGI IMG/M metagenome (GOLD analysis project Ga0302228, IMG submission 193519) | Peat permafrost microbial communities from Stordalen Mire near Abisko, Sweden - II_Palsa_N1_2 | ecosystem: Environmental > Terrestrial > Soil > Palsa > Peat permafrost | place: Sweden...
CGGTGAGCATCGAGACGGCGGCCTTGCTCGAGCCGTAGATGATCGCGGGGTAGTGAAATTGGCGCCGCTCGGGATTGGTGACGGCCCAGAACGAGCCGAGGGCGCTGGAGACGTTGACCACGACCGGGTTGTCGGACTTGCGCAGCAGCGGCAGGGCGGCCTGGGTGACACGGATGACACCGGTCACGTTGGTGTCGAATACCTTCAGCGCGACCGGGCCGCTGACGTTCGCTGAAGCACTGATGCCGGCGTTGTTGACGAGGACGTCCAGGTGGCCCTCACGCTCCTCGATCACTCGCACGGCGGCCTGCACCGACGCGTCGTCGGTGACGTCGAGCTGCACGAACTGCCCGCCGAGCTCGGACGCGGCCGCCTGCCCTCGCTCGACGCTGCGCGCCCCGATGTAGACGGTGTGCCCCTCCTTGATCAACCGGCGGGCGGTCTCGCGCCCGAGTCCCTTGTTCGCTCCGGTGACGAGCGTCACAGTCATGTCTGGTGTTTCCTCTCGTTGTCGATGAACCAGCTACTGCCCATTCTTCGAGGAGACACGGCGCCGAGGGAGGCCGCGAAGCTCAGCCTGCTGGCCTCTTACCAGGCCAGCCCCCGCATGCTGGGCGCAACGCCACAGACGCGCTGACAACTGCGGATATCGGCGGGTGGAGTCGGCGGCCGGCAGCGCTCTGCCCGCTGGTTTTTCCGGTTACCTCGCCATCCGGTCTTGGCGACCTCTGCTGCGGCCGTGTAGGCGGCCATGGTGGCTTCCTGGCGGCTAGCGGATCGCGAACCGGTTGGCCGCCTCGTGCATGTACCGGATCTTGGTCTGGCTGTCTAGGCCCCAGGAGTAGCCGTACAGCAGCCAGCGCTCGATGCCCAGATGCTCGCGCAGCCGCTCCATGTCGGCGATCAAATGCTGGGTTGTGTTGTGCCGCATGTCGGTGGCGCGGGGTCGCCGGCCTGCGGGGTGCTGCTGCCGCAGCCGCGCAGGTTGAACAGGGCCAGCTGATAGCCCGCCCGGTCAAAGAACCCGTATCCGCCGCGGAAGAAGGCATCAACGTCTTGTAGACCTCGTAGACGTACACCACGTCAGGTTCGCCTTCCACAGGTCACACGTCGAGCGGCAAGGTGCCGGGCCCACGATCCCTGGCCGTCCTGGTGTCCCAGCGCAGAAGCTCCAGGAACTCGTCCCGCTTTCCTGCCCTGACCACGAACCTGGCGAGTCCGCCGTACATCGGAACCTCCTGCCCCCGACCTCCCGCCCATCGTCGGGCCTGGAACATGGCGCGCCACAGGATAAAATTTTAACTATTACGATCGGTATTACTGGAATCAGGACGATGCCGGAGCCTCTCGACAATCCGATACGTGGCTCGCTGATCGGGGCGCACGCCCATCTGGCGGAACGCCGTGGCAACGTGCTGCGCTACCAGACCGACGTGGCCCCGTTCCTCGCGCTTCCCGACGAGCCCAGGGATGCCGACTGGGCGGACGCCGCGGACCTGGTGGGGCCGGGCGGCCTCGTCTCGCTGGCCGGCGTGGTGGCGGCGCCGCCGGACGGCTGGGAGCTGGTGATCGATGGCCAGGGGGTCCAGATGGTGGCCGAGACCCTGGAACCGGCCGAAGACCCGGAGGCCGTCCGGCTCGGCGCGGCCGATGTCCCCGAGATGCTCGCTCTGGTCGGGCGGACGAAGCCGGGGCCGTTCCGGCCGCGGACGGTCGAGCTCGGGACCTACCTGGGCATCCGCCGCCACGGCAAGCTGGTGGCGATGGCGGGGGAGCGGATGCACCCCGAAGGCTGGACGGAGATCAGCGCGGTGTGCACGGACCAGGCCTGGCGCGGTCGAGGGTTCGCCTCCCGGCTGACCCGCGCGGTGGCCGCGGTCATTGTGGCGCGCGGCGACATGCCGTTCCTGCATGCGGTCGCGGCCAACACCGGCGCGATCCGGCTGTATACCGAACTGGGCTTCAGGCTCCGCCGCACCACCGTGTTCTCGGCGGCCCGCGTGCCGGAAACCCAGCCCGTGGCGGACTAGCGCGGGCTAGGCCCAGTGCCGGGCCGGTGGCTGGAAGCCGGGGAGCGCCTCCCGGCCGAGGTGGAGGCGCTCCTGGCGCTAGGGCAGGCGGCCGCAGGAGCGTGGGGCGGCCTCGTCTCACCCGACGCAACCGAGAGGGCAGTGCGCATCCACCGGAACCGGCTTCGCATCGTCGGCATCAAGTTCTTTTGATCCCAGGAAGACCCGCACACGCCGCCGGGAGCGCATCTCATCAACCGCGCCGGGACCAGACATCTGGTTTACGGGATAATGCTGGCCGAGCCGCCCCATTTGGCCGAGAGGTGATAAGTGGCGAACGCCAGCCCTAGGCCGACGGCCAGGGAACCGGACAGCAGCAGCCAGCGCGTGGCCCGGGCCGCCAGCAGGTGGCGGGTGTGATCCGCTCGGCCCGACAGCATCCTGGGCAGCTTCGGGACGTACGAGGCCAGGTGGATGATCATGACGACCGCCCAGAGCAGGAATGACATGTGGTGCAGCTGGATCCAGGGCCCGCCGCCCGGGCCGTTGCCCTCGGTGATCAGCATGATCCCGGTGCCCAGGACGGCCACGGTGGTCAAGACGACGAATGGCCCCGTCACCCGCTGTAGCGGAGCCGGTGGTCCCTTCCGCACGTAAGCCGCCGAGCCGGTGTAGTACCTGGTGAAACGCCAGAGCGTGGATCCGATCTTCAGGCCGACCGGGCCCAGCAGCAGCATCCCGAGGAAGACGTGCAGCGTGAGCAGGTTGCCCAGGTTCAGCAGGGTGAGGCACTCGGCGACGAACAGCACGAGCAGCACTGCTCCGGTCATCGCCGTCATGCGCTCGTTGCCCGCCGGGTCAGTCGGGCGAGTCGGCTTCTCGCGGATTTCCGGTCCCCGCGTGGTCACCTTGTGATGCTAGGCACCGCCCGCCCGGCGCCGCGATGGAGATACCCGCCGTCTTTTAGGTAGACCTAGGTACACACTCCGGTCCTCTCAGCCGCACGAGACCCGTCGGTGCCCGTGGAGGATCCTTCGGACCGTCATGCACCGGCCGGGCCTCGTCCTCAGTTGTCGATCTTGTGCAGGTTGGGAAGCGGAACCTACGATCCTGAATCGTTGGCATCGACCCGAGCACCGGCAGGCCGGCCAGAGACGTGATCCAGGATCAGACACGACAGGCGCTGACGAATTGCGAGGCCATTCTCCGGGCCGGTGGCGCCGGCTTGGATGACGTCATCGAAGTGGGAATACTGCTTACCCACCCAGCCGACTTCGCGGGCCTCAACGAGGAATACGCGCGATGGTTCCCGTCCGAGGCACCGACCCGCTACGTCGCCAAACTCGGCGTCGATCTGCCCGGGCTCCCTGGCCGCCGTCTCGCCATCGAAGCGGCGCTACAGCTCGGATCAGCGCACTAGCGCAACGCCGTTACCGCCAGCCGCACCCTCGACCTGCTCGCCACCAACTCCGGCGCGCTAGCGCTGACTTCACCAAACTGCGGGAACGCTACGAAGTCACCCGCCGCGCCGCGCCGCAGCAGAAGACCTTCTCGCTGAGGCCACTGACCTGGCAGATTCGGTGTCCGGCGGGAACCCCGATTGACCCCTATTGACTACCCCGTGTCTCAGGAGGCTTTGATGCCGGCGCACAGTCCGCTCATCACGACTCGCTTCGACGCCGCAAGCACCGCCGATGAAGTCGTCGCCGATGAGGACCTCACCAGCGTCCGTGCGATCGTCACCGGAGCGTCGTCCGGCATCGGCCTGGAGACCGCCCTCTCGCTCGCCCGCGCCGGAGCGGAGGTCACCCTCGCGGTCCGCAACCCCGACGCCGGGGCGAAGGCCGCCCAGGACATCGGCAAGTCGACCGGAAGTGACGACGTTCGCGTCGCTGTTATCGACCTCGCCGATCAAGCCGCGGTGGCCAGCTTCGTCCAGACCTGGAACGGTCCGCTGCACCTGCTGATCAACAATGCGGGGGTCATCACGCCCGCCCTGTCCCGAACCGCGGAAGGCTGGGAACTGCAGTTCGCCACCAACTACCTTGGCCACTTCGCCCTGAGCCGCGGATTGCACAGCGCCCTCGCCGCGGGCGCCGGGGAACGGGGCGAGGCGCGCATCGTCTCGCTCACCTCCGGGGCGCACATGCGCTCACCGATCGTGTTCGACGACATCCAGTTCGAACGGCGCGACTACGATCCGCAGGCGGCCTATGCGCAGTCCAAGACCGCCACCTCGCTACTGGCAGTCGAAGCCTCGCGCCGCTGGGCACACGACGGCATCGTTGCCAACGCCGTCAATCCCGGCGGCGTCGCCACGGGGCTGCAGAGGAGCTTCACCCAGAAGCAGAAGGATTACCTGGCCGAAGCCGAGGCAGCGGGAGCCTTCACCTACAAGACTGCCCAGCAGGGCGCCGCCACCACCCTCGTCGCGGCGGTCGCCGCCGAATTCGCCCACACCGGCGGCCACTACCTTGACGACGGACGCGAGGCCCACACCGTGCCCAACGACGCTGACTTGTTCACTAATAGCCACGGCGTCAAGCAGTGGGCGATCGACCCGGAAATCGCGCAGAAACTGTGGACGGTCTCGCTCGACCTCATCAGCTAACCGGCCGATGTTCCGGTCTGGTCCGTCGTTCCCGCAGGCGCAAATCTTCCGTATGCGCGAGGGCCGGGCGAAGGCTCGGCGAAGCCGGTCGCGCAGCGGGCGAACTGGACGAGGAGATCGGTTGACACGGATATCGCGTCTCGCATCATCAACGGTCAGCTCAATGGGTCATTGGCCGCCAAGCTGGCCGGCGCGACATGGTGCGTGACCTTTGTGACAATTGGTGGGCTATGGCAATGGGCGACCATGCGGAGTGGGGGCCTGCTCGTCACGTGATGAGCTGGAGCACTGGCTCGGCCGTGTGATCGTGCTGGACTCTGACGAAGCAATTTCAGGAACGTGGGGGCCGTATCTTCGCTGCGGCCCGCCGCCGGGGCAGAGCGCAAGTAGTGCTGCGCCACGCTGACCAGCTTCCCCGGAAAAGATGAGCAGCAACGGTAGCCTGCGCCGAAGGAAGCCGATTCACCCGTTTACAAGTTTGCGGACGCGCGCAGCCCACGAGGCGGTCTTGCTGCTGGCACCGTGCGAGACCATGTTTCGCTGTCCGCCATCATCCGGCGCGTTGGCTGAGTTCTTGGCTGCACTCTTGGCTGCAGGGTTGGACTGTTCCCAGGATGCTTCTCGCCGCCGGGCCATTGTCTGCGTGTCGCAGCTCAACTCGCGCCAGCTAACGAAGTGGGTGACCAGCTTTGGGGCCAGGCAGACTTCACGCGCTCATCGACGGCGTCTTCGCCATCGCCCTGACCCTGCTGGTCTTGGACCTCCCGAAGCCCGCCCACTCCGCGCAGCTCGTCCGTGATCTGCTTCGCGCCTGGCCTTCGTACGTGGCCTACCTGGTGTCGTTCATTACGATCGGCATCTTGTGGATCGAGCATCACGGCATGATGAGCGCCGTTCGCGGTATCAACCGGCGGTTCCTGGAGCGGACCCTGGCCTTTCTGCTGTTCATCTCCATCATCCCCTGGCCCACTGCGCTCGCCGCGGACTACGCCAACCAGTCTGTGTCCGAGGCACGGGCGACAGCGGTCCTGTACGCGGCCACGATGCTGATGATGGGCCTGACGTTTGCCTGGGGATGGCGCTATCTTGCGGCCCACCCGGAGTTGGTCGCCGAGCCCGCCCGCCCCGCATTCCCCGCTGGGGCGCGCCGGGCACTGCTAGGCGGCCTGGTCTACCTAATCGCGATCGCCGTGGCCTTCCTCAGCCCCACGGCATCGTTCGCGATCGACGCCATCGTGGCCGTCTACTTCGCCGCTTCCAGGAGCAGGGTCCCTGGTCTGATTGTCCGACCAGCGCCGGCAGATGACTCCGGCTAAATCTGGTCACACGCGGCACGGCCCTGTAATAGCAGACTGCTGGCGCCGGTCGTCCGCGCCGACGCTGGCGGGACAATCGAAGCCGCCTCGTCCGCGTCGCCGTACCGACCGTGGAAATAGACGACGGACGCCTTATCGACGCCGATCCCAAGTCGCGGGCCGGGACCCGCACGGTGCGAATCGAACCCGCATGACACCCCAGCATGGAAGGCATACCAATCTTGCCTGTTGAGGCCCCTGAGCTCGCAGCTTCGGTGTCCCTCCGTAGCCCCGATTGAGCCCTGTTTACCTTGGTTAATGGCCCAGCTCACGATGGGCGACTATCAGCGAATTCTTGAGAATCCAGATTGCTGGGATAAGCTCGGCTGGACGCTGGACGCTGGACGCTGGACGCTGGATCGTTGGTTGTTTTCTGCGCGCCCAAGGGAAATTTCTCAGGTTCGCAATAATCTCATGCACTTCAACAACGATCCGCTTCCGGACGACATGGTCTCCATGCTGCAAAACTTTCTTGACTTGCTCCACGAATATGGGAAATAAGGGCCGCGAGAGACGGTGTTTTAGCTGAAAGCGGGCGACGGGAATCGAACCCGCATGACCAGCTTGGAAGGCGTATCGCCTGCGGCTGTCGGCGTGCCTGAGCTGGCCGAACGGGTGTCCTTAGGTGTCCGTAGTTGACCGCTGTTGACCATGGCTAATGGCCCGTCAATGGCCCTGCGCTGGGTATCGCCGCGGTCCTCCTGGCCCGTGTTGTGCTCACTGCACGTTGCCCATCGTTGCTGAGCGGCCTGGCGCGTGACACCGAGCCGAGCCGCGATCTCGGCCCACGAGTACCCGGCCCAGCGGAGCCCTGCGACGGCGTGGCTGATCATCTCGTCCAGCTCGGTGGCGAGCCCGGTCATATCGGCCAGGGCGTCCGCGTCACCGGCGGCCACCGCCGCGCGTAGGTGCGCAGGATGCGGCGGATGGTGCAGCGTATGACCTACAAGTTAGATGATCGTTGGCCCCGATGCTGTGATCTGCCTGGCCGCAGGTGGGTGCAGTTGGCCTATTGTCCCTTGGTGACCGTGGCATGCCCCTGGTGGCTGGCCGATCGGGCACGTAGCGGGCACGTCATCTGCGGTCGCGCACTTGACCTCCACGGGCGAGGACGTCGGCGACGCCGCAGCGATCAGTATCGCCCAGATCGTGCTGCCGGGCGCATTGACCACTTCAGGGCTGAAGATTCGCAACTGATCAGCACACTCGGACACGCCCCACCGGCCTAAAGCGCACTATCAGCTTGGGAATCGGTACTGTCCGGGCCTGCATGTGGAGTGAACTGCGGCGCGGCTTAGCCGCGAGTGACCGTGAGAGACCCCTTTTTACCGGGGTTAATGGCACGCTAATGGGCGCGATGGCCTAGAGCTGACCTGGCCTGATCCTGCCTGCAGTCCGCAACTGCGAGCATATCGGGCAAATTTATGGCAGATTCCATTCAGAATGGCATCTCCTGTCATTCCGGTATTCCGGGACGTCTGGATATGAAATTCTGATCGGCGGTAATGCTGGTTAATTCGGCATGTCTCCTGGCCCCTGAGTGCTTATACTTGGCCCACCGAGGTTCAGACCCCGCCTCTCCCATGCGTGTGCCGAAAACGTCATAATGCTCAGGGCGGAGACAGGGCGTGTCAATTACCAATCCCACCTCAGGCCTCGTCGCGAGTCACGCCGAAATCATGCCGGACCCGAGGCCGCCAGACGTGCGCGGACCAGCCGGGCTGGTAATGAATGGGCAAACTGATCTGCCCGCCGGAGGCCTGGAGGAGTCCCTGACTCGTGTGGCGGCCTTGGCGGCAATGTCCCTTGGAGCGCCGCGCGCGTTCGTTATAGTCGCCGGTACCCGCTCACTCCCCACGATGAGATGCCCCTCAGGTTTCCGCGGCAATCCGAGCATGTTTGAGCAAACAAGGTGCGCGGATGTCGCTGGCTCGGGGGACAACCTGATCATTGACAACGCCCGGGTGGACAGGCACGCGAGCAGCAGCGACGTGCTGGGGTCGGCGAGCACGGTGGCATGGGCCGGAATCCCGGTCCATCACCAGGATGGTCATGTACTGGGGGTGCTCTGGGCAGCCGACCCGGCACCACGCCAGTGGAGCGCCAGCGACGTCACGCTCCTGGAGATCTTGGCAGAGATCGTGTCGAGCGAAGTTGCGCTGCGGACCGTGCTGGCCCACAACGCGAGACGAGCCGCCCTGGCCCAGACCCTGGAGGAGAGCCTGCTTCCGCCACGGCTGCCCAATATCCCAGGCCTAGAGGTGGCGACGCGTTACGCGGCTGGCGGAAAAGATACGAAGGCCCTCGGAGATCTCTGCGATGTGTTCCCCTCGCTGGGGAGGACATGGGGGATGGTGGTCGGCGACGTGTGCGGCAAAGGTCCCCTAGCCGCCAAGAACGCCGCCATGGCCCGCAACACCCTCCGGGCCATGGCCCGGAGACTGACACGGCCAGCCCTGATCCTGGCTGACCTCAACCAGGTGCTGCTGGACTGGCCTACCGATGACCCGCGCTTTCTGACCGCGATCTATACCTCGGTACGGCCCTTCCCCGGCGGGGCCATGGTCCGGATCAGTTCGGCGGGTCACCCACTGGCGCTGGTGCGCAGTGTAAACGGCTACGTGCACGAGTTCGGGAGACCAGGAACACTGCTCGGGGTGCTGTCCGATCCAGAACTGCATGACTCCCAGAAGATACTGCGGGCCGGGGACAGTCTGATCTTGTTCTCCGACGGTGTGACTGAGGCCCGCAGCGAAACCGATCGCCGCCTGTACGGCGATGAGCGGCTCCACCGTCTGGTCGCCGGACTAGGCGACCAGACGGCGGAGGCCATGGCGGAGGCCATCCAGCTCGCTGCCCTCACGTTCACCGGCGGGCGCCTCAGCGACGATATTGCCGCTCTCGTGATGAAGGTTCCCCTCACACCAGGCACCCCCAGCCTCCGGTAAACGGCCGTGCGCCGTGATGCTCACCAGGCCGGTCCGGAGTGGACTGCCCGGGTTCCTTGGAGGGTGACCTCTGGGAAGTTGGGGCTCCTGATATCCAGGAAACCGCATCCCGCTGAGCTGCGGGAACAGGCAGTGAACATGGTCTTCGAGTTGCGGGCGGAGGCTGGCAACGCGCCTGTAAGAGGCTGAAGCAGCGACGTCCGGTCGGTGGCGAGCAAGTCCACGGCTGACCGGCGCGCCGCGCTGAGTCGGCCCGGCAGGGCCGCACGCCCGGCGCGAAGCGCGACCGGCCGCTTGCAGGGCCCGGACGAAGGTGGCGTCGGCGTCGTCGGGATGGCGCAGGTCGAAGAATCGAGGCGCCCGCCAGCAACAGGGCCTCGGCCAGGGCAGTGGCGACGATGGTGTGGCTCACTCCGTCGGTTTCGCCGAGCAAGTGTGCGCCGAGGCGGGCGTGCTCGACGACGGGCGGGCGCAGGTGGGTGGGCAGCACGCTGGCGTAGAGGCGTCGGTAGGGGACGGTGATTGCCGCGTAGTCATTCGGAGACCTTCGCGTGGCTCCCAGCGTGGCTCCCGGCCGCATACGACACCGGGCACCGTGACGCCCTGGTCCTCGTCCCAACATCGGCCCGTCTCGGTTCATCCTCCTTGGGTGATTTGGCTGGTTGAGCCGGGCCGTAGTGTCGGGCAGGCCGGGGCGGCTGGGTCCTGGGTCATCGCCCTGATGGAGTGCGGTGATGGCTGGGATGCGGCGTTCAGGGAGCGGACCGTGGCTAAAGCAGACGCCGGGCACAAGTTCGATCACGTCGTGTCGGTGATGTTCGAGAACCGGTCCTTCGACAACCTGCTCGGCCGGTTGTACCAGCCGGGTGAGGTTCCCTCGTTCGAGGGCGTGATCGGCAAGGACCTGAGCAACCCGATCCCGGAGTGGGCCGAGCACGGCGCGGACCGCAAGGTCCTGCCCTACGGGGTCGCGGCGACCATGGACGCCCCGAATCCCGACTCCGGGGAGGAGTTCACGCACGTCAACACCCAGCTGTACGGCATCATCGACCCGCCCGGCAACCGGGGCATCATGTCTGAGCAGATGGCCGCCCCGTTCAACGCGCCTGCCGACCCGCACGCGGCGCCGACGATGGACGGGTTCGTCGCCGACTACATCAGCGCGTTCACCGCGGAGATGGGCCGTCAGCCCACCTACGAGGAGTACGCGCAGATCATGACCGGCTACACCCCCGGGCAAGTGCCGGTCCTGTCCACGATCGCCCGGGGCTTCGCCACCTTCGACCACTGGCACTGCGACGTGCCCTCGCAGACGTTCACGAACCGGTCCTTCTACCACGCGGCCACGGCGTCGGGGTTCGTCGTCAACGCCCCCTACAAGAACTTCCCCCTGAACAACGATGCCGAGACCATTTTCGAGCGGCTGGATGCCGCAGGCCTGCCGTGGCGGGTCTACGTTGACCCCGGGATGCGCATGTCGGCTACCGGGATGATCCACGCAGCCCGGCTGTCGGGGCACTTCGCCACCAACTTCTCCACCCTCGACGGCTTCTTCGGCGACGCCGAACGCGGCACCCTGCCCGCCTACTCATTCATCGAACCGTGCCTGATACACGCGCACAATGACTACCACCCTGCCGTTAATGCGGTGTTCGCGGGAGTGGAGGTCGACCCGCCGTCGTCGATCCTGGGCGGGGAGGAGCTGCTGGCCCGCATCTACACGGCCGTGCGCGCGTCCTCAACTGCCGGTGGCTCCAATTTCGCCAACACCTTGTTCCTGGTCGCGTTCGATGAACACGGCGGCACCTACGACCACGTGGTACCGCCCCGGGTCGATCCGCCCGGCCCGGCAGCCCCGCCTGGCCAGATGGGCTTCTGCTTCGACCGGGCAGGGATCCGCATCCCCACCCTGGCCGTGTCCGCATACATCGACCCCAGGACCGTCATCACCAGCGGGTACCGCAACACGTCCTTGATCCGGACCCTGCGGGAACGCTGGCCGCTCGGACCCCCGCTGACCGCCCGCGACGCGACCGCCCCCGACATCGCGACCGTCCTCACCCGCGCCACCCCCAGAGCGCAGGAAGACTGGCCCGAGGTCACGCCCAGGCCGGTGCCTCAGCTGCTAGGAACGCTGCTTCCCCTGGACAAGCGGCTCCCGCCGCTGGGCCAGTACCTGCTCGGCGTAGCCATCGCGCTGGACACCAAATACACCGGGCACGTACCCGACCTCGACCCCAGGACCGCGACCGGGCAGCAAGCCAACGACTACATAACGACCGGACCGCCAGAATCTGGCCTGGCCTCGCCACCCACCCCTCCTGACCATAGACCGGCCTGCCGAGACCCCAGCGCGGCCAGCGGCTCGCATTGTTCACATGTTCCTGCTCCTCCCTCTAGGCGCCCTTTACGCGCTGGCCGCGACTGGGACACTGATATGCCGAGGAAGACGGCTCACGTCTGGCGCCGTAATGCTGCCGGTAAGCCCATCCGATCATCGGATCGGGCGCGGGTGCCCGGCGCGCCGCGCCGGGTCGGGCCCCCAGGGCCGCAGCCCGGTGCGGGCGCGGCCGGGCGCCGCGGAGCGCAGCGGTGCCGCCTTGATCAAATACGGCTCTATTCGGCAAAGCGCTGCGTCGTCGCGTTGGCCAAGGAGCGCTCGGCCTGCATGACGGCTTGGCCTCGCTGGCCCCCGGGGACGCTGCCGTAGGGTAGCTGCCGTGATTGGTGCGGTCGTCTTTGATGTTGGCGAGTGCTTGGTGGACGAGTCGCGCGAGTACGGGACGTGGGCTGACTGGCTGGGTGTGCCGCGTCATTCGTTCTCGGCGGTGTTCGGCGCGGTGATCGCGAAGGGCCTGGATTACCGAGAGACGTTCCAGGTGTTCCGGCCGGGGTTTGATCTGGATAAGGCGCGGCAGGAGCGGGCTGATGCGGGTCAGCCTGAGTGGTTCGGTGAGGACGGTCTATACCCGGACGTTCGGCCCGCGCTGGCGCAGCTCCGGGCCGATGGCCTGTGGGTCGGTGTTGCGGGGAATCAGACGATCCGCGCTGGGGGCATCCTGCGGGAGCTGGGACTGCCAGCGGACATGATTGCCACGTCGGATGACTGGGGTGTGTCTAAGCCGGACCCGGGATTCTTCCGGCAGATGCTCGAAGTGGCCCCGGGCGGCCCGGGCGAGATCTTGTATGTGGGTGACCGGCTGGACAATGACATTCGGCCCGCTGCTGGTCTCGGGCTGCGAACGGCGCTGATCCGGCGGGGGCCGTGGGGGATCATTCAGCAGGATGACCCGGATGCGGATCAGGTGCCGACGATGCGGATTGACTCGCTGGCCGAGCTGCCGGGCAGGATCGCGGCGTTTAACGCTGCAGGGTGCTGAGGGTGGCTTGCCAGCCGTAGAGCTGGTCATCGAGAGCCTGAACGCAGTCCTGTTCAGCCCAAGGCTGGAGGGCCTTGCGGACTCCGAGGACCCGGTGCATGCCGGTGGCGTACCAGGTGATGGCGAGCTGCCGGAGGGCCTGTTCGGCGTAGCCGCACGCGGCGTCGGGGTTGCGCTGAGCTGCTTCGACGGCGGCCAGGTCGCCGAGGATGACCGTGCGCTGCTTGTCATCGGCGCTCGTCGCGTTGGTGAGCGCGGCGGTCAGGGTCTCCTGGGCCTGGGCGAGGTGCCCGGCCTTGAGCTGGGTGTTGCCTTTGAAGGCGGCCAGACGCGCGGGGGAGAACCAGGTGAACCAGTCCGGTGAGGCATGCTCATTGCCTGCGGCCAGGACCGATTCGGCGCGCTCGATCAGGTGCAGGGCCTCGCGGGGGTGGCCGCTGATCGTCTCGCACTCGGCTTCGACGGCATCCAGCCACGCAAGGAATTCCGCGGAGGCGGGAGCGCGACCAATGCCGCGTCGTTAGACCTGGCGGCTGGTTGTCAACCGGTACCGGTCACCTTTTCGTCACGGACTAGCTCGTGTCCCTTGAACGTGGCGGAGCTCCTGTAGATCAAGGGATTGCGACATCACCTTTGATCTTGAACAGGAGCTCCGTTGAATCAGTCTGCCATGGTTACCGTGCCGTGCCCGGTGACGGTCGCCGCGGGCGTGTTCGCCCCGGGTCATCTGGGTGAGCTGACCCGGTACCTGCCATTTGAGCTGGTCGATGACGTGCTGGAGATGACGGGGGCGGTGCAGAAGCGGATGCGGGCGCTGCCCTCGCGTGTCGGGATGTACTTCGTGCTCGCGATGACGCTGTTCCCCGGGATCGGGTACCTGAAGGTCTGGGACAAGATGACCGGCGCGCTGGAGGACCTGGGTCTGCCGCGCCCGTCGGAGAAAGCGCTGCGGGACCTGCGCCGCCGGCTCGGCCCGGCCCCGGCGAAGGCGGTGTTCGAGACGGTCGCGGTCCCGCTGGCGTCACCGTGGACCCGGGGAGTTACCTGGCGTGGGCTGCGTACGGTCGCGTTCGATGGCCTGAATTCGGTCCATGTGCCTGATAGTGACCGGAACCGGTCCTGGCTGGGGAAGCTGAGGAACCGTCTGGGCCTGGCCGGGTATCCCGCGATGAGGATCGTGGCGCTGGCCGAGACCGGGACCCGCGGGCTGCTGGGGGCGGTGATCGGCGGCCAGGGCGAACGTGCCGAGGTGCCGCTGGCCCGCAAGCTGGTCGCCCTGCTGGGTGAGGGCATGCTGCTGCTGGCCGACCGTGCCTATGACGCGGCGGACCTGCTCTCTGCGATCGCCGCGACCGGGGCGCACTTCGTGGTCCGCGGCAGCGCCAGCCGCAAACCCGGAGTCGGTGAGATCCTGCCCGACGGGTCGTACCTGTCCCGGGTGGACGGGCTGCAGGTGCGGATCATCGAAGCGGACCTCGATGTTCATGGCGCGGACGGGACCCGGATCGGGGACGGCTACCGGCTGATCACCACCTTGCTGGACTGGCGCCGCTACCCCGCCAGGGAACTGATCCGCCTTTACCATGAGCGCTGGGAAATCGAAATCGCCTACCTGGCGCTGCGGCACACCCTGCTCGGCCGGTACGTGCTGCGCTCCCGCGACCGGGCCGGCGCCGAGCAGGAACTATGGGCGCTGCTGGCCGTCTACCAGGCGCTGCGGATGGCCATGACCGCTGCCGCCGAGTCCGCCGGAGCCGACCCGGACCGGGCCAGCTTCACCATCGCGCTGCAGGCCGCCCGCGACCAGGTCACCGCAGCCCGCGGCGTCGCGGACCCCGGTGACCCAGCCGACACCGGCCGGATCGGCCGTGCCGTCCTGGCTGACTTGCTGCCTGCCCGCCGCCCGCGCTACAGCGCCCGCAAGGTCAAATGCTCCACCTCCCGCTACCACGTCCGCGACCACGAACGCGGCCAGGACCGTCCCTGCCAGCCCGTGACGATCACCCGGGTGCAGATCACCATCCGGGTCCCGCCCCCGGACCGTCCCGCCGCGCGCCCCCGCCGCACGAACCAGCCGCCCCGGCCCGGTCCCCGCCCGCCCTGCCCGGACAGCAGAAGAGACCAGGTCACCCGCATCATGGCCAGCCAGCCCGGCCAGGACTGGCCCGGCAGCGACCTCGCCAGCCGACTCGGCGTAAAACCCCGGAACCTGCTCACCCAGCTCGCCGAGTGGACCCGCCTCGGCTTCCTCTCCAAAACCGGCCGCGGCCGGTACGCCCTACCCGGTCCGGCCGGACCAGCC
>Ga0302228_10001969_pt1 | contig 14561 bp, 16 predicted proteins | sample II_Palsa_N1_2_FD_193519 | JGI IMG/M metagenome (GOLD analysis project Ga0302228, IMG submission 193519) | Peat permafrost microbial communities from Stordalen Mire near Abisko, Sweden - II_Palsa_N1_2 | ecosystem: Environmental > Terrestrial > Soil > Palsa > Peat permafrost | place: Sweden...
ACAGCCAGTACCGGCAGTTGACGGCGATTGATCACCTCGGGCGCACCGTGCATTTCAGCGGCAGCGAAACCCTGGGCACCCACAACGCTGTGTCAGGTGAACAGTGCGTCGCCGCCGGCAACATGCTCGCGGACCGTTCGGTGATTGAGGCCATGGTTACAGCCTTTGAAAATGGCGAAGGTCAACTGGCTGACCGCCTGTTGGCCGCCATGCACGCCGCCATGGCTGCCGGCGGCGAAGCCGGGCCCGTGCATTCGGCCGCCATGGTGGTGGTCGGTGAATTGACGTGGCCGATCATCAACCTGCGGGTGGATTGGGCCGCCCAGGATCCGATTGGCGAGTTGCAAACGCTGTGGGACGCCTATCGCCCGCAAGTCCAGGACTACATCGACCGCGCGCTGGCCCCCGACAAATCCCCGGGCTACGGCGTGGCCGGAGATGATCGATGAGCACCAGCCGTGATTTGCTCAAGACCCTGGTGGGGTTTGATACCACCAGCCGCGAGTCCAACCTGCAATTGATCGCGTTTGTCCGCGACTACCTCGAAGGCTTCGGTGTGGCCAGTGAGTTGGTTTACAACGATGAGCGCAGCAAGGCCAATTTGTTCGCTACCCTCGGCCCGGCGGATCAGCCGGGCATCGTGCTCTCGGGGCACACCGATGTGGTGCCGGTGGATGGCCAGCCGTGGACGGTCCCGCCATTCGAGCTGACCGAGCACAACGGCAAGTTGTATGGCCGGGGCACGGCGGACATGAAGGGCTACATCGCCTGCGTGCTGGCCTTGGTACCGTCGCTGGTCAATGCACCGTTGCGCATACCCGTGCATATAGCCCTGTCCTATGACGAGGAAGTGGGCTGCCTGGGGGTGCGTTCGCTGCTCAAGGTGCTGGAGCAACGGCCAGTCAAGCCAATGCTGTGCATCATTGGCGAGCCCACCGAGTTGAAGCCGGTGCTGGGTCACAAGGGCAAGCTGGCGATGCGCTGCGATGTGCATGGCGAAGCGTGTCATTCGGCCTATGCGCCGTCTGGGGTGAATGCCATTGAGTACGCCGCCGAGCTGATCGGTGAGTTGGGACGGATTGGCCAGCGCCTCAAAGGGCATCAGGATGCGCGGTTTGATCCGCCCTTCACGACCGTGCAAACCGGGGTCATCTCAGGTGGCAAGGCGTTGAATATCGTCCCTGCCGATTGCCGTTTCGACTTTGAAGTACGCGCCCTGCCCTCACAGGATCCGACGGTGGTGGCCGAGGAGCTGAAGGCCTACGCCGAGCAGCAGGTGTTGCCGCGCATGCAAGCCGTCAGCGAGCAGAGTGCGATTCGCTTCACGAAGCTGTCGGCGTATCCCGGTTTGGTCACGGATGAGCGTAGCCAGGCGGCAGAGCTGATTGCGGCGTTTTCCGGTTCGCGGGAGTTTGGCACCGTAGCGTTTGGCACTGAAGGTGGGCTGTTTGATGCGGAGGGCATCCCCACCGTGGTGTGCGGGCCTGGCAGCATGGACCAGGGGCATAAGCCGGACGAGTTTGTCAGTGTGGCGCAGTTGGAAAGGTGCGATGAAATGCTGCAGCGGATGCTTATATCGATCTGCGCCTAACCCCCAGGGATCCCCCGATCCTGTAGCCGCTGCCGAGGTACGAGGCTGCGATCGGCTGCACAGCAGCCGCCACCCAGAACCCTCGATTTACCTGACACACCGAGGTGTCTGATTGACGATCGCAGCCTCGTGCCTCGGCAGCGGCTACGCTAATAACCGCGCCAACTCCTCCTGGCAGTAGTCCACAAACAATTGCACCGGCTTGGTCAACGGCGCCCGCCGCAACCACACCGCCGACAGCCCTGACCCGGTCACCGTCTCCGCCAGCGGCACGCACACGACCTTCTGCCCGTCATAGGTGTATTCCGAAAACGGCTTGGTCACCAGGATCGAAAAACCAAACCCGCGTCCCACCATGCCCCGCACCATCTCGATGGACGGCGAACTGAACACGATGTGCGGCGTCAGCCCGCGCTCCTCGAATATGCTCACGAAGTAGGTCCGGCTCGGTAGCACGTCCAACAAAATCATCGGTTCCAGCACCAGGTCCGCCAGGGACACCCTGGCCTGTCGGGCAAAGCGGTGATCCGCCGGCAGCAAGGCATACGGCTGCTGCGGCGGCATCAGCGGGACCGTCTCGATGGTGCTGCCCAAGTCATGCTCAAACAACATCGCCACATCAATACTGCCGGCCGTCAGCGCCTGGACCAGTTCCTGCTGCTCGCCATCGCGCATGCGTATTTCCACCCCCGGCCAGCGCTCCTTGAACCCGGCAATCAAGCGTGGCAAATACAGCGGCGCTACCGTCTCAAAACAGCCGATATCGATCTGCCCCGCCACCACGTCATTGTCCGCCAGGGCGTTCTGCTCGAACTCATGAGCCACCCGCAGCAGCTCCAGCGCCTTGCGATAGAACCGCGCGCCACTGGGCGTCAGCGACACACCCTGGGCGTGGTGGCGGATAAACAGTTGCACACCAAAGCTCTCTTCCAGGTGCTTGATGGCCGTCGACACTGACGGTTGCGCGATGTAGAGCTTACGCGAGGCCTCGGCGACGCTGCCGCACTCGGCGGTGGTTACAAAATATTTGAGTTGGCGCAGGTTGTAGGCAGCCATGGGCACCTCTGAAAACGTGGGATTTCGCCCCAAACAAGTGCAAGAAAAGCGGCTTTTTTGGTGGTTTTATTGCCATGCAACATACCGGAGCAAAAAACACTGCGAGATATTTTTTTTAAGGTCTGAAGCAACAAACTTACTAATTTACCTGCCTGCGACCATTGCACATGATCACTCCAACAACAAAAGCGTCGCCCATGCGACGCACAGCGAAGTACGTCCACGTACTCACCTTGCCTTGGAGTTCGTCATGGTCACCACTGCAACATCCTGCGCACCGCTCATCGAAAAACACACGATCGGCTATGTGCCTCCGGAAGATCGCCACGGAAAGGTAAGAGACCTGTTCACCCTCTGGTTCGGCGGCAACATCGCGCCGTTGCCCATCGTCACCGGCGCCCTGGGCGTACAACTGTTCCACCTGAACCTGGTCTGGGGCATCGTCGCCATCCTCGTCGGCCACCTGGTGGGCGGCGTGCTGATGGCGCTGCACTCGGCCCAGGGCCCGCAGATGGGCATCCCGCAAATGATCCAGAGCCGCGCCCAGTTCGGCTCCCTCGGCGCCCTGCTGGTGGTGGTGATCGCCGGTGTGATGTACATCGGCTTCTTCGCCTCCAACATTGTCCTGGCCGGCAAATCCCTGCACGGCGTGGTCGACAGCGTCCCGGTTCCCGTCGGCATCGTCATCGGCGCCATTGGTTCGGGGATCATCGGCATCATCGGCTACCGCTTCATCCACGTGCTTAACCGCATCGGTACCTGGGTACTGGGCGCCGGCATCGTGCTGGGCTTCGGCTACATCTTCACCCACGTGCAGACCAGCGACTTCCTCACCCGTGGCAGCTTCAACATCTCAGGCTGGCTGGCCACCGTGTCCCTGGCCGCGCTGTGGCAAATAGCTTTTGCGCCCTATGTTTCGGACTACTCCCGCTATTTGCCGGCTGACGTGCCCGTGGCGTCGACCTTCTGGACCACCTACCTGGGCACCGTGCTCGGCTCCAGCCTGTCGTTCATCTTCGGCGCCGTGGCGGTCTTGGCGACCCCGGTCGGCATGGACACCATGGAAGCGGTCAAACTGGCGACTGGCTCCATTGGTCCGCTGATGCTGTTGCTGTTTCTGCTCAGCGTCATCAGCCACAACGCCCTTAACCTTTACGGTGCGGTGCTGTCATTGATCACCCTGGTGCAGACCTTTGCCTATCGCTGGATCCCGACGGCCAAGGCGCGTGCGGTGATCTCGGTCGTCGTATTGACGGCTTGCTCGATTGCAGCGGTGTTTGCCTCAAAGGACTTTATCGGACACTTCGTGGACATGGTGCTGGTGTTATTGGTGGTGCTGGTGCCATGGACCGCGATCAACCTGATCGACTTCTATGCCATCCATAAGGGCAAATACGATATTGGCTCAATCTTCCGGGTCGATGGCGGAATCTACGGGCGCTACAACCCACAGGCGCTGCTGGCGTATGCGGTGGGGATTGCGGTGCAGATTCCGTTCATGAACACACCGCTGTATGTAGGGCCGATCTCGGCACACATCAACGGGGCAGACCTGTCCTGGGTGGTGGGACTGGTGGTGACGTCACCGTTGTATTTCTGGCTGGCAAATCGGGACAGTGCGTATAAGCGCCGGATGGATGCGGGCAAGTTGGTGGGTAGCGTTTGAGTGTGGCGAGGGGGCTTGCCGGATCGCCACAGGTTCAGTGCTCGCGCTTAACTGATCGACATTAGGGCTGCCCCCCTTTTCAATCGCTCAAAACCCGCTAGGATCGTGTTCTCGATCCTCTCAAACCGGTCATCTCAATGCCCACCCTGCACTTTCGCAACGCCGTCCCCGCAGACGCCCCCCGCTGTTACCACATAGAAATCGGCGCCTATGAAGGTGACGAAGCCGCCACCCTGGAAAAGATCGCCACACGCATCGCCCTGTACCCGCAGGGCTTTCTGATCCTTGAAGTCGAGGGTGAGGTGATCGGTTTCATCAACAGCGGTTGTGCCCATGAGGTGGTCATGTCCGATGAGTCGTTCAAGGAGCTGGTGGGCCATTCGGCCGATGCGCCTAACGTGGTGATCATGTCGGTGGTGGTTGACCCGGCGCACCAGGGCAAGGGCTACTCAAAACGCTTGATGGACGCTTTTGTCCAACGCATGAAGGGCATGGGCAAGCAGACTATTCACCTGATGTGCAAAGACCAGCACGTCGAACTCTACCGACGGATGGGTTATCGCTACATTCAGCCGTCTGCCTCTGACCATGGCGGTATGGCATGGCATGAGATGGTCATGGATATCTAAAGTGGGCTGAGCCTTAAAATAAAGGGATGAGATGAAACAGCACCTGATCGAAATCGGTGACAAAACCGATGCAGAGGCCGAGCACGTCATCGGCAGCGGTCTGGCCGCCTTCAACGAACAGATCACCGGGTTCAATGATCGACGTGTGTTGAACGTGCTGGTCAAGGATCCCCATACCCGGGAAATCCTTGGCGGGATCACCGGAAGAACCACGTTGGGAATGGCCTTTCTCGACCTGTTCCATCTGCCGGACGCACTGCGCGGCTCAGGCATGGGCACCCGGCTGTTGCGAACGTTCGAGGATGAAGCGCGTAAGCGTGGTTGCCGCTGCGCCGTGCTGTACACCATCAGCTTCCAGGCACCCGGGTTTTACGAGAAAAATGGATGGGTACGTTTTGGAGCGGTTCCTTGTGATCCGCAAGGCACCAGCCGTGTGTTCATGAGCAAGCAGCTCTGAGACCTCGGTTGCCAGTGCTGCCTGGCCGAAGTAGGGTTAACCGTTTCCATCACGAGCAGGCCCCATCATGACTTGGTTTTCGGACCCCGACGCAGTCGCTCGTTACGCCGAAGGCCCCGTGAGATTGGTCCCAGGCTTTGATGCCTTGCAACGGATGACAACGCTGCTGCTTCGCGAAAGCGTACCGCCTGCGGGCAATGTGCTGGTGCTTGGCGCGGGCGGTGGCCTTGAGTTGAAGCGGTTTGCCGACAGCGAGCCCGGGTGGCGCTTCGTCGGGGTTGATCCGTCCGCCGAGATGCTCAAACTGGCTCAGGCGACACTGGGCCCGCTGGCAGAGCGGGTTGAGCTGCATGAAGGCTACATCGACACCGCACCCGACGGTCCATTTGATGGCGCCACCTGCCTGCTGACCTTGCACTTCGTCCCGGCCGAAGAGCGGCTGCGCACACTCAAGGAGATCTGGCGCCGCCTGTTGCCGGGTGCGCCGCTGGTGGTGGCGCATCACAGTTTCCCTCAGTCGCTCGATGAAAAAGCCCGCTGGCTGAAGCGTTATGCCGCGTATGCAGTGGACTCTGGCGTACCGGCCTCAGATGCGGAGCGCGCGATCACGGCGATCAGCGCACAACTGCCGGTGCTGGCTCCCGAGGAGGATGAGCGGTTGTTGAAGGCCGCTGGATTCGAGGGCGTCGAGCTGTTTTTTGCAGGGTTCAGTTTTAAAGGATGGGTCGCGCACAAGCCGGCTTGATCACGCTCAATGCGGTTAAGCGCCTGCCAGAACGCATCTGTGACATTGCGCATCACCTTGCCTGTAGCCGCTGCCGAAGAATGAGGCTGCGACGGGCAGTGCAGCGGCCCCAGAGGGCGGTCCTGCGGACACGCATCGCAGCCTCGTACCTCGGCAGCGGCTACAGGTCGGGAATTCAGCCAATGTATAGATACTTGCCTCACCAACTCCCCGAAGCCCCGCCGCCGCCACTGGAGCCACCACCTCCGGAAAAACCACCACCGGAGCTTGAACTTGAACTTGAACTCGACCCTGAACTGCCACTGTCCCCGGAGTCTGAACCGCCTGCGACATTTCCGAAAATGACCAATGCCGCACAGGAACTCAGCGGGAAAGCCAGCAGCCAGCCGTTAAGCCCTTCGTCGAGCAGAAACCCCGCCACCGCGTATACCGCGGCGACAACTGCCAATTGGATAAAAAACGCCACGCGGTTCTTGTTCCAGGCATTTTTCATCAGGACGAACAAGAGCAGATACAACCCCAGTACCACCAACCCCGCCAGCGGCAGCACTAACCAATAGATAAAGGACAGCTCGCTCACATAGTGATCGACCAGCAACAACCCACTGCTGTAGGCCAGCAGCCCCAACATCATGCAAAACAACGTTTTTGACTGCCAAAAGGTCCCGAACAAAGCGCCGCTGATCGACATGCAGAACGGCACCGCCAGTAGATAAACCGACCACTCCCTGCCACCGATGACCGCCGCCAGCGTCAGCACCACTGTCACCACCACGAGGGTCAGCAACGCCCCTCGCCAGTACAGCTTGCCGGCGGCGATCAGCACGCCGCCGACCGCACCGAGTATCAAGGCCAGAATTAGTGTGTAAGCCTCAGGGGTCAATGAGCGTTGGCCGACTTCGGGCAAGGTTTCACCGTCCACCAACAGCACCAGGTCATTTACCGCCTGTTGTACGCCTCCCGCGTAATCATCCAGACGAAACGCCGGCTTGATGTGCTCCTCGATGATGCGGTGTACCAGCAAGTCGGTGACGGCGCCCTCCAGGCCGTAGCCAACTTCGATGCGCACTTTCCTGTCGTCCTTGGCCACCAGCAACAGGATGCCATCGTCAATACCTTTGCGCCCCAGTTTCCAGGCACGGAACCGCTGGTTGGCGAATTCGTCGATGCTCACCCCGTCAGTCCCAGGGACCAGCAACACGGCAATCTGCGAGCCCTTGCGCTGCTCAAGGGCCGCCAGTTGCTCAATCATGCGAGCCTTGGTGGATGGGTCGAGGGTGTTCGTGAGGTCAATCACCCGCTGGTCCAATACGACCTTGTCCAGGCCTGACGGCACGCTGTCGGCTTGGGCCATCAAGCCCCAGCTTGCGAGGAAGACCACCAGCACGCACAGCGCGCATTGCCGCAGAAATATCACCATCTCGTGTTTACCCGAACGATTCATCCTGAAAACGCCGCCTCTACCTTCCAAGAAGATGGTCCGCGACCGCGCCCCGCAATGTGACTTCGACAGAACCAATCAGCACCACTCCACCGACCCCGTCCCATTGCACGGTCACTGTGCCCCCATCACATGCCACCTCGACGGTATCATCCAACAGTCCACGCCGGATCCCATTGACCACCGCGCCACAACAGCACGACCCCGACCCTTGCGGAATACCACCGCCCCGCTCCCAGATGCGAAGCCGGATACGGTTGCGGTCAATAATCTGGACAAAATGCACGTTGGTTTTGCTGGGAAAAAGCGGATCAGTCTCGATCTTCTGGCCTATGCCTGCGATATCAATGGATGCCAGATCCTCGACGAAAAACGTGCAATGCGGATTGCCCATGCTGCACGCGGTGGGACTCCCGGGCAGCGGTAAATGATAGGTGTCCATTGCCTGCGCAAGCGGGATCGCTTGCCAGTCGAGCAACGGTTGGCCCATGTCGACCGAGACCTGTTGGCCCGACGCTCGCGCGCACGTCAGCAAGCCCCGCTGGGTCCTGAGCACAATGGAGGATGTGCCGGCTTCACGCATCAGCATGTCAGCTACGCCACGGGTCGCACTGCCACAGGTATCGAGCGGTGAGCCATCGGCGTTCCAGAACCGTATACGCGCCGCCGCATCTTCGCAGTCCAGCACCAGCGCAAGCTGGTTGAAGCCGATACCACGATGTCGATCCCCCAGGCGGCGGGCGACTTGAGCGGTGATTGGATCGCTTTGGCCACGCAGGTCGATCACAACGAAATCATCGCCATGGGCATGCATTTTTACGAAGTTCAAGGTCATGCGTTGTCCTGTCCCCGCCGATTACTCTTGCTCAAGGATACTGAGACTTCGGGTACTCCGTCACCCTTGCACAATGGAGCTCAACCTGTAACCATTCGTTTCAATATAGGGTGGGGGGGTATGGTATGTCGCACATCAAATCAGGCAAGGACGACCTGCTCAAACGCGTCAAACGGATCGCCGGGCAAATCCAGGCGGTTGAACGCGCGTTGGAATCTGACGATGACTGCGCCAAGACCCTGCATCTGGTGGCCGCTACACGGGGTGCGATCAATGGACTGATGGATCAGATCATCGAGGATCATGCCCGCGAGCATGTTGCCAACCCCGAGTTAAGCCATGAAGAACGGGCCAAAGGTGTAGAGGAACTGCTCGAAGCCATCCGCCGCTACACCAAATAGGACACCGTGACATGAACACTTCACACACCAGTCACATCCACGATCACGTGTTCCTGGGCGCCTCCCATGATGAAAACGCCAAGCGCACCTTATGGGTGGTTGCGCTGACGGTAGTCATGATGGTGGGAGAAATCGCAGCCGGTTACATCACCGGTTCCATGGCGCTGCTGGCAGACGGGTTTCATATGGCAACCCATGCCGGCGCATTGGGTATCGCGGCAGCAGCTTACGCCTACGCCAGACGCCACGCCTCAAGCGCCCGCTACAGCTTTGGTACCGGGAAAGTCGGTGATCTGGGCGGATTTGCTTCGGCATTGGTGCTGGGGTTGGTGGCGATTGGCATCGGAATCGAATCGCTGATGCGTTTGTTCGAGCCGACCCAGGTCGACTTCGGCACCGCAACGCTGATTGCAATCGCAGGCTTGCTGGTGAACATCGTCAGCGCCCTGCTACTGTCTGGCAGCCATGATCATCACTCCCATGACCATGGGCACGATCACAGTCACAGTCACCACGGGCACGACAACAACCTGCGATCGGCCTATGTTCACGTGCTGGCCGATGCCGTGACATCCATCCTGGCCATCATCGCCTTGCTGGCGGGTCGTTATCTGGGTTGGGTCTGGCTGGATCCGGTGATGGGGATTGTCGGCGCACTGGTAATTGCCCGCTGGGCCTGGACCTTGATACGCGACACCTCGAGTGTGCTGCTGGACCGTACGGATGATCACGTCGCCGAGGAAATCCGCGAGATTCTCGAGGCTACAGGTGATGCAAAAATTACCGATCTGCACGTATGGCGGGTGGGGCCGCAGGCGCGGGCAGCCATTGTAAGTGTACTGGGCGACGCCAGCATCACGGCCGACACCATTCGCGAACGACTGGCGCCGGTGCATGAAGTCACCCATTTGACCGTGGAATATCGTAGTTTCTAGCCTGGCCCACTGATCGAAGGATCCACGATGCTCATTGTTTTCAGCGGTCTTCCCGGCACCGGAAAGACGACGATTGCTTCAGCACTGGCCAGCCAAATCAGTGCCGTTTATTTGCGTATCGACAGTATTGAGCAGGCTATTCGGGATGCAGGGGTTCTCAACCAGGACGTGGGAACCAGCGGCTACAAGGTCGCCAATGCGCTGGCGCTGAGCAATCTTGGGTTGGGTCACCGGGTCGTCGTCGACTGCGTCAACCCGGTGATTGAAAGCCGCAACGACTGGCGCGAAGTGGCCAACCGCGCGGGTGTGTCCTTGGTCAATATCGAGGTGGTGTGTTCCGATCAACAGGAACATCAGCGACGCGTAGAAACCCGCAAGGGTGACATTGCGGGCCTGACACCACCCAGTTGGCAGTCGGTAATGAGTCATGAGTATGAGCCGTGGATGGAGGCTCCGTTTATCATCGACACGGCGCAAGTGGCTGCGACTGAAGCCGTGGCGATGATTACCCGGGAACTTCTAGCCGGTACACCTCAAAGCACACTCCCCATAGCCTTGAACAACGCCGGATCGCGCCCATAAATATCCGGCGCATACAGCAGCGCGCCCTGACTATCCACCTGCACCGTCCAATACCCCAGCAACACCGGCACCGGTGCGGCAAGCCGGAACTCGTGGGTCAAGCCAGTGGCTATCAACTCGTCCGTACGGGTGCGCTCAGCCGGGCTGACCAACAGATCCCGCAGATGCAACGGTTCCTCTACCCTCACACAGCCTGAACTGAACGCCCGAGGCCCCTTGGAGAACAGCGGCTGGCTGGGAGTATCGTGCAGGTAAACCGAGTACGGGTTAGGAAAGCGCAGCACGATCCTGCCCAACGGGTTTCGTGGCCCAGCACCCTGGCGCAGAAGGATATTGCCTGGGCGGGACCAATCGACCTTATCAGGGGACAGCGGATTACCTGCGCTGTCCAGTACCTGCAGGTTCTGTTGACGCAGGTATTCAGGGTTCAAGCGGATGGCCGGCAGTTTGTCCTCGCGCAGGATGGTCGGCGGAATGGTCCAGGTGGGGTTCAATGTCAGCCGCGTGATCCGGGACTTCAATAACGGCGTCTGCCGTTCGGCGCGCCCCACTTGCAGACGGGTCTGCCATACCGGTATGCCGCCCTGGTAAAAACTCAGTTGGGCAGCCGCCACATTGACCAGCACGCCCTCGGGCTCCAGATCCTGGGCTAGCCAACGAAAGCGTTCGAGGTTGATGCGCAGTTGTTCGCGACGCACCGCCGGGCTGACGTTCAGCTCGGTGACCGTACCCGGCCCGATGACGCCATCGGCCTGCAGTGAATGGCTCTGTTGAAACTGTTTGACGGCACTGACCAGGCTCCCCGTGTATTCCCCTGAAAGGCCGGCGGGGATGCTGCTTAGATAACCCCCACTGAACAACCGCTTCGCCAACGCGGAAACGCGGGCATCATTCATGCCCGGACGCAACAAGGGCCCCCCGGCGATAGGGCCCCAATGGGGCAGCGGTTGCTGGCGTTGCGCGGCATAGGCCTTGCGCAGGCTGCGATACAGCTCGGCGCTCGGGCGGGCCTGATCGAACCCCTTGGCCATGTCCTGAAGCCCAACGCCGGCTATCGCCAGCACCTCGGCCTCCGGGTCCCGCGTCGGCGGCTGGGAGTGCCAAAGGGGTTCGAAACGGGCTTGTTGCAAGCGACCGTAATGCAGGTCCTGCAAGGCTTGCAGATACTGTTGGCTGGTGCCGATATCCGTGCAGAGCACGTTACCGGTGGCCACGTCCGACGGTAGCGGATAGTGAGCAGGGTCCAGGCCGTCGTCGGCCAATAGCTGTAATTGGGCATGCAAAGCCGAGCGCCGCGCGCTGTCAGACCAGAGCTCAACGTTGCCCTGCTGCTGGTAAAAAAGCTGCAGTCGCCGCTCACCCGCGGCATCCACCTTTCCTGCTAACCCGGGGCAAACACTCGACAATTGTGCAAGAGCCAACTGTACTGGGGATGGCAGCTCGACAATCGAGTCTTCGGCCGTCGCGACCAGTGGTGCAACGAGCAAGCAAATGCTCAAGTAACATGCGTGTTTTTTGAACAATGGCTTTACTCCAATCCACCGGGGAGATGCTTTATACATGCTGACTTTTTGCTGCCGACTCGGCTTGATCACCGCCACCCTGCTCGCGCTGTGTAATCCCGCGCTCGCCGGCAACAACAACCCCTCTACCTTGTATAGCAGCCTGGCCCGTACGGCTCCAGAACTCAATCCCGATGTTCTGAAAAGAGCCCTGAGCGCCATGCAGTGCGCCGTCGGCAATGGTATTGAACGCTCCGAACGCCTGGCCGTGATCGACTACTCAATGCCTTCGACCGCTCGTCGCCTTTGGATCTTCGACCTGCGCCAGAAGAAGTTGGTTCTGCGAGACCTGGTGGCCCACGGACAAAAATCCGGAGAAAACTTCGCTACCCAGTTCTCTAACCGTGAAGGCAGCTATCAATCCAGCCTGGGGTTGTTCCGTACCCAGGAAAGTTATGAAGGCGCCCACGGCTATTCGCTACGTATGGACGGCCTGGAGCCGGGCTTTAATGACCGTGCCCGGGACCGGGCGATTGTGATTCACGCCGCCGACTATGTAAGCCCGTTGTGGAGCAAGCGCGAAGGCCGGATCGGCCGCAGCCAGGGCTGCCCCGCCGTGCGGCCGCAGGTGGCACGCCAGGTGGTGGACAAACTCAAGGACGGCCAGTTCATGTTCTCCTGGTACCCCGACCAACACTGGCTCAAGTCCTCGGCTTACCTCAACTGCAAGCCACGGCAGATGGCGAGTGCCGGTTGAGGTAGTATCGGTCAGCCGAGCCTGACAAGAGAGAACCTCACATGCTTTTACACCAGTCAACGTGGATCGAGATCGAGCAGTTCCTGCAGCGCAGCCGCACCGTGGTGATTCCCATCGGTTCCAATGAGCAGCATGGCCCCACGGGCTTGCTGGGCACCGACTGGATGTGCCCGGAAATCATTGCCCATGAGGCGCAGAAAAACGCCGACATCCTGATCGGCCCGACCTTCAATATCGGCATGGCCCAGCACCACCTCGGCTTTCCAGGGACCATCTCCCTGCGCCCATCGACCTTTATTGCGGCGATTGGTGATTGGGTGCGTTCGCTGGCCGGCCATGGTTTCGAGAAAATCCTGTTTCTCAATGGCCACGGCGGCAACATCGCCTCGATTGAAGCCGCATTCTCGGAGCTCTACGCCGAAGCCAGCTTTGCCCGCCGCCCAGCCGGGTTCGCGCTGAAGTTGTTTAACTGGTGGGACCTGGAAGGCGTTGGCGAACTGGCGCACAAACAATTCCCGACCGGCCACGGCAGCCATGCCACGCCCTCAGAGATCGCCGTCACGCAATGGGCCTATCCGGACGCGATCAAGTCGGCGCACTACTCGCCGCAAATTGCCAACACCGGCCCAATCCGAGAAGCCAAAGACTTCCGCGCACGTTTCCCGGACGGTCGCATGGGCTCGGACCCGGCCCTGGCGACACCGGAAAAAGGCGGTGAGCTGGTGGCCCTGGCAGCCAAAGGGCTGGTGCAGGCAGTCGATACCTTCAGCCGAGAGCCCAAGCCGGACTGAAAGGACTGCACGGGCATATCAATCACCTGTGGCGAGCGGGCTTGTCCCGCTCGCCACAGGGTTACTCGTCAGCCTTCAAGGCGCTCTCATCCAGGTTTACTCGCCTACAAGCACTCCTGTGACACCTGCTCGAACCGCGATGGTTTGAACGTCGATGCCAGTGGCTTGCGCTCATACAAAAACACCTTTGTGCCAGTGGAAACCTTATAGGCCTCCAACACATTGTCGGCAGCAATCTTGCTGCTCACCACAACCCTGACGTGGCGCGACGATTGCGACACCGTTGGCGTCAGGGAATTTTTCTGTAGCTTGGGCACCACGCACTGCACATAGACATCGGGGGCTTTGCTGGTCTGCAGGATCAATGTCGGATCATTTGGGGCTGATGCACAGCCGGCCAGCAACAAAGATGCAACGGCCATGACTGGCACAAATAGAGAACGCATAGGGTTTCCTGAAAATAAAAAAAGGTGCACTTCAACCCGCCGCCACCAGTGACTTGAGCGAGGCATCAAACTGCTTCAACGCAATCAGTTGCACGTCACGCTGGCGTTCGATTTGCGCAGCGATCTCGGGTGCAGCTTTGTTATGTACCCAGACCGAGGGTATCTGCTGCTCCACTGAGCCCTCTGCCTTGGCGATGTATTGCAAATTCGCGTCATAGAATGTGGCGACAAAACGTGCCTGAACCTGGCTATTACGTGGGGTCAGCAGCTGGTTATGGGTATCCAGCATCACCACCACATCGGGGTGAGCCTGCACCAGCGCATCGAGGTTGTTGTAGACAGTCACCGACAGGAACGTACTCTGCAGTGAACTCATCAACCAGTCGATTGCCAGTTCCGGGTCGGAACTGTTGACGAATGCTTGGCGAATCCGTCCATCCAGCGCGTTCCGGGCGCCATTCTCGGCCATGGCGTGATAGCGTTCAAGGTAGTGCAGGTTATCGAGGGTGCTTTCGCTGTAGAGCACACCCACCGTTTGCGCGTGTTGCAGGGAGGTCGTACTGCCGGCAATGGGCAGCAAATGGCAGCTTTGAGCATCATCGGCATAGACCGGCGCCGCGAGCACAGTGCCCAGCATCAGGGCCATCAAAACCCGTTGGGTGAACGTCCTCATCGCGCAAGTTCCTTGAGTAGCCTCTTCGGTGAAAGCATTTTTCCGCGTTTTCCG
>Ga0302228_10001970_pt1 | contig 14555 bp, 10 predicted proteins | sample II_Palsa_N1_2_FD_193519 | JGI IMG/M metagenome (GOLD analysis project Ga0302228, IMG submission 193519) | Peat permafrost microbial communities from Stordalen Mire near Abisko, Sweden - II_Palsa_N1_2 | ecosystem: Environmental > Terrestrial > Soil > Palsa > Peat permafrost | place: Sweden...
ACCGACCACCACGTGCAAGCCAGTGAGCGGCTTCAGTTGCGCGGCGAGATCGGCCAGCGCCGCGGCACTGGCGGCGTAGAAGGCAGGACGCAGCAGCAGGTCTTCGGGCGGATAGCCGGAGAGCGCGAGTTCCGGTGCGACCAGCAGTTTCGCACCATCGTTGTGCGCGGCGCGGGCCGCGGCGACGATCTTCGCGACGTTGCCGGCGAAGTCGCCGACAGTGACATTGAGTTGAGCAAGAGCGATTCGGGTCTTCATGGCAGGATCGGGGGCAAGCCGCGCGGCTTGCCGGTTACGGCGGCCAGACGGCTCGACGCAACGGACACACACACGGACAAACGAACGATGCTCCGCTACACGCGGAGCGCCGCTCAGATCAGGAACAGTCAAACAGATTGAACCAGCAACGCTTTGATTATCGCACGGGCATTCTGGCGTCGCCCTCCGAGGTGGACGCGGCCGAGTGGAACGCCCTCCTCGCCCAGCAAGCACAGCCCACGCCGTTTCTGCGGCATGAGTTCCTGAGCGCGCTGCATGCAAGCCAATCCGCGGTCGCCGATACCGGCTGGGCGCCGCAGTTCGTTACGCTGACCGATCCGCGCACGGACCGGCTCGTCGCGGCGGCGCCCGTATATCTGAAAGGGCACTCTTACGGCGAGTATGTCTTCGACTGGGCCTGGGCGGACGCCTACAAGCGCAACGGCCTCGCGTACTATCCGAAGCTCTTGTGCGCCGTGCCGTTCACGCCGGTGCAAGGCAACCGCCTCCTGGCCGCGGACCCGCACGCGCTGCGTCACCTCGCCGCCACGCTGATGGCGTTCGCCGAACAGGCGGACGTATCGTCGCTCCACGTGCTGTTTCCGACCGCCGACGAAGCCGAAGCACTCACCGACCTCGGCATGATGCAGCGCGAAGGCGTGCAGTTTCACTGGCTGAACGACGGCTATCGCGACTTCGACGATTTTCTTTCGACGCTCGAGCAGAAGAAACGCAAGAACATCCGTGCAGAGCGCCGCAAGGTACGCGAAGCGGGCATCACGATGCGTCGCGTGCGTGGCGAAGACATCAGTGATGCGCAATGGCGCTTCTTCGCCAAATGCTATAGGCAGACCTACCGCGAACACTTTTCGAGTCCGTATCTGAATCTCGACTTTTTCCGCATGATCGGCGCGACCATGCCGGAGAACCTGCTGCTCGTGATCGCGGAGTATGAGGGCAAGCCGATTGCAAGTTCGCTAGTGGTGTACCAGCGCGACGAACAAACCGGCGGCACGTTGTATGGCCGCTACTGGGGTGCGCTCGAACATGTGCCGTGCCTGCACTTCGAGACCGCGTACTACCAGCCGCTCGAATTCTGCATCGAAGAGAAACTCGGGGTGTTCGAAGGCGGCGCGCAAGGCGAACACAAGATGGCGCGCGGCTTTTTGCCCACCGTCACGCGCTCGACGCACTGGCTCGCCCACCCGGCGTTTTCCGACGCAGTGGCACGCTTTCTCGACAGCGAGACGAACAGCATCCATGCTTATGTCGACGAACTGCGCGACCATAATCCATTCAAGGGCTAGCCATGCCGTGGTTTCTCTATCTGATCGAATGCGCCGACGGCAGCGTCTACACCGGCATCGCCGTTGACGTGCAGGCGCGCTTCGAGAAGCACGTGAGCGGCACCGGCGCGCGTTATACGCGCTCGCGCAAGCCGTTGCAGGTGCTGGCCTCGTTCGAACTCGCGGACCGCTCAAGCGCGTCGAGCGCGGAGTACTGGGTCAAGCGTTTGTCGCCGCCGGAGAAGCGGGCGCTGGCAGCAGGTGTGCGCACGCTCGAATCCGTGTTGCCGGTGGTGGTTCAAGCCGAGGCGGTGTCAGAGACCGAAGCTGAAGAGACGGATAGCGCGTAGCGCTTGTCCCAGATCCGCGCGCCCAATGAAAAACCGCGCCGCCCTCTCGGGCCAGCGCGGTTTTTTTTACATCTGGAAATGCGGACTAGCTTACTTCTTGTAATTCGCCACGCCTTCGCTGATTTCCTTGTGTGCGGCTTCGACGTCTGCCCAGCCTTCGACCTTCACCCACTTGCCTTTTTCCAGCGCCTTGTATTGCTCGAAGAAGTGCTTGATCTGGTCTTTCAGGTACGACGGCACGTCGTCGATCGACTTCAGGCTTGCCGTCATCGGGCAGACCTTGTCGTGCGGCACGGCGACCAGCTTCGCGTCGACGCCCGCTTCGTCCGTCATCTGCAGCATGCCGAGCGCGCGCGCACGCACGACCGAGCCGGCCAGCAGCGGGAACGGCGTGATCACCAGCACGTCGACCGGGTCGCCGTCGCCCGACAGCGTCTGCGGAATGAAGCCGTAGTTGGCCGGATAACGCATGCCGGTGCTGATGAAACGGTCGACGACGAGCAGGCCCAGATCCTTGTCTGCTTCGTACTTGACCGGATCGCTTTGCGCCGGGATTTCGATGATGACGTTGAAATCGTGCGGAAGGTCTTTGCCTGCGGGGACGTGATTGAAGCTCATGAGCGCTCTCTGAACAGGATGAAATTCGGAACACGGCGCGCAATGCAGCGCCTAACGTAGGTCGGGCGTGGCACACCGGACCGGAAGTGCGGAATACACCATTATAGCCAATCGGCCGATGGCACCGCCCGCACGATCGGCGCGATAATCGTTGCGACACGCGGTGTAACACCGCCATTTCAGCCAGGAGCATGCATGGAAGAAGCGAAACACTTCATCGGCAGCGAATGGGTCGCCCCTGCCGGGGGCGAGACGATTCCCGTGCTCGATCCGTCTGATGGACAGCCCTTCACGCAATTGGCCCGCGGCACCGCGGCGGATATCGACGCCGCGGTACAGGCCGCACGGCGCGCGTTCGAAGGTCCGTGGGGCGCCGCCAGCGCCGCCGACCGCGGCCGCATCCTTTACCGCCTGTCCATGCTGGTGGCCGCCCGCCACGAACAACTGGCGCAACTCGAAGCACGCGATACCGGCAAGCCGTTGCGCCAGGCACGGGCCGACGCGGCGGCACTGGCCCGCTATTTCGAGTTCTACGCGGGCGCCGCCGACAAGCTGCACGGCGAAACCCTGCCCTACCAGACCGGCTATACCGTCTTCACCGTGCGCGAGCCGCACGGCGTGACGGGCCACATCGTGCCGTGGAACTACCCGATGCAGATCTTCGGCCGCAGCGTCGGCGCGGCGCTCGCGGCGGGCAACGCCTGCGTCGTCAAGCCGGCGGAAGACGCCTGCCTGTCGGTGCTGCGGGTCGCCGAGCTAGCCGCTGAGGCCGGCTTGCCGGCCGGCGCGTTGAATATCGTCACCGGCTACGGCCAAGAAGCGGGCGCGGCGCTCGCGCGTCATGCGGGCATCGACCATATCTCGTTCACCGGTTCGCCGGAGACCGGCAAGCTGGTCGTGCAGATGGCCGCCGAGAATCACGTGCCCGTCACGCTCGAACTGGGCGGCAAGTCACCGCAAATCGTGTTCGCCGACGCCGATCTCGACGCCGCCCTGCCCGTGCTCGTCTCGGCGATCGTGCAAAACGCCGGACAGACCTGTTCGGCGGGCAGCCGCGTACTGATTGAGCGCTCGATCTACGAGCCCTTGCTCGACCGCCTCGGCGCCGCGTTCAGTGGGCTGCGGGTCGGGCCGTCACATGCCGACCTCGACTGTGGGCCGCTCATCAGCGCCAAACAGCAGCAACGCGTGTGGGATTTTCTCTCCGATGCGCATCACGACGGCATTGCCATGGTGGCGCATGGCGAGGTCATCCACGAGGCGCCGGAAACCGGCTTCTATCAGGCGCCCACGCTGCTGCGCGATGTCCCGCCGGGCCACCGTCTGGCCAATCAGGAGGTGTTCGGGCCGGTACTCGCCGCGATGTCTTTCGCTGACGAAGACGAAGCGGTGGCGCTCGCCAACGGCACGCCGTACGGTCTCGTCGCGGGCATCTGGACGCGCGACGGCGCGCGCCAGTTGCGCCTCGCGCGGCGCGTGCGTTCGGGCCAGGTGTTCATCAACAACTACGGTGCGGGCGGCGGTGTCGAATTGCCGTTCGGCGGCGTCAAGCATTCCGGCCACGGCCGTGAGAAAGGGTTTGAGGCGCTTTACGGCTTTACGGTGCTAAAGACGGTTGCAATCCGGCACGGGTAGCGGGCGGGACAACGGCACAGGCAGGTGCATGAGCGGATGCAATCAGCAGCAATGGCAGAGGCAAAGGCAAAGGCAACATCAACGCGGATAAACACGGAGACATCATGCGGTTGACAGGTAAAACGGCCATCGTCACGGGTGGCGGCTCGGGCTTCGGCGAGGGCATTGCCAAGACCTACGCGCGCGAAGGCGCAAACGTCGTGATCAACGATCTGAACGGAGCGGCCGCCGAACGCGTCGCGAGCGAAATCGCGCTGGCGGGCGGCAAGGCCATCGCGGTGGCGGGCGACGTCACGCAGAGCGCCGACTGGGAACGCCTGCGCGAAGCCGCGCTCGAGGACTTCGGCAGCGTGCAGACCGTCGTCAACAATGCCGGCACCACGCATCGCAACAAGCCCGTGCTCGAAGTGACGGAGGCCGAGTTCGACCGTGTCTACGCGGTCAACGTGAAGAGCATCTACTGGAGCGTGCAGGCGTTCGTGCCGTACTTCCGCCAGCAAGGCGGCGGCGTGTTCATCAACATCGCCTCGACCGCCGGTGTGCGGCCCCGGCCGGGGCTCGTCTGGTACAACGGCAGCAAGGGCGCGGTGATCATCGCCAGCAAGGCGCTCGCCGCCGAGCTGGGACCGGACCGCATCCGCGTGAACTGCGTGAATCCCGTGATCGGCGAAACCGGGCTGCTGACCGAGTTCATGGGCGTCGAAGACACGCCGGAGAACCGCAAGCGCTTCCTCGCCGGCATCCCGCTCGGCCGCTTCTCGACGCCGCAGGACATCGCCAATGCGTGTCTCTATCTGGCGTCGGACGAAGCGGATTTCGTCACCGGCGTGTGCCTCGAAGTGGACGGCGGGCGCTGCGTATAGCCGCGCTCCAGGACAGGTTCAAACCGGCGGCACCTGATTTCCACAAAAAAACGAGGAGACACCAGCATGGCAAGTCCTGCGAATCCGCTTCACCATCCCGGCGCGGGCGCGCCGCCTTCCACGTTCGAAGAGGCGACTTACCGCAAGGTGGCGTGGCGTCTCACGCCGCTTCTGATGCTCTGCTATGTGGTGGCTTACCTCGATCGGGTCAACGTCGGCTTCGCCAAGCTGCAGATGACCACCGACCTGAACCTGAGCGACGCGGTGTATGGCTTCGGGGCCGGCATTTTCTTTCTCGGCTACTTCCTCTTCGAGATCCCGAGCAACGTAATCCTGCACAAGGTCGGCGCACGCGTGTGGATTGCCCGGATCATGGCGTCGTGGGGCGTGATCTCCATGCTGACGATGTTCGTCACCACGCCCACCATGTTCTACGTGATGCGCTTTCTGCTCGGGCTGGCCGAGGCGGGCTTCTTCCCCGGCATCATCCTGTATCTGACCTACTGGTATCCGGCGCACCGGCGCGGCCGCATGACCACCTGGTTCATGACTGCGATCGCGCTGTCGGGCGTGATCGGCGGCCCGGTGTCGGGCTATATCCTGAAGACGTTCAATGGCGCGAACGGCTGGCATGGCTGGCAGTGGCTGTTCCTGCTCGAAGGCATTCCGTCGATCCTCGTAGGCATCCTCGTGTTCATCAAGCTCGACGACCGCATCGCCAAAGCCAGCTGGCTCACGCCGGAAGAGCGGCAACTGCTCGAACGCAATATCACCACCGAGGACGCCACCAAACACGACCTGCCGATCCGCACGGTACTCGCGAGCCCGCGCGTCTGGCTGATGAGCCTGATCTACTTCTCGTTCGTGATGGGACTCTACGGCGTGAGCTTCTGGCTGCCGACCATCATCAAGGCAACCGGCGTCACCGACGCTTTCATGATCGGCCTGCTCTCAGCCATTCCGTTCGCCGCCGCCGTAGTGGGCATGGTGCTGGTGTCGCGCAGCGCGGACCGCAAGCGCGAGCGGCGCTGGCATATCGCGCTGCCTGCGGCGGCGGGTGCGGTGGGACTGGTGCTGTCGGTGCTGTGGGCACATAACACGCTGCTGGCAATGGCGTCCCTCACGCTTGCGACCATGGGCATCCTCACGACGCTGCCGCTCTTCTGGAGCTTGCCGACCGCGTTCCTCGCCGGCACAGGCGCAGCGGCAGGGATCGCGATGATCAATTCGATCGGCAACCTGGCCGGGTTTTTGAGCCCCTATGCGGTTGGCTGGCTCAAGCAGGCCACTGCCGCCAACGACTCGGGCATGTATATGCTGGCGGCGTTCATGCTGTTGGGTGGGTTGCTGGCCCTGAGCGTGCCGGCGAAGCTCGTGAACAAGTAGGGCCGCGAAATCAAAAAGCCCCCGGAGAACGGTTCCTCCGAGGGCTTTGCTTTTGCTTTTTGCTGCGGTGCTTGCCGCTGCGCGCTTGCGCCGCTATATCGCCGCGCCGCCTCAGCACTCAAACCACGTTCATCGCCAGTGCGCTTTCCCGATAGTGCTGGCTCGCCTTCTCGCCATCGCCAAGTTGCTCGTGCAATCGTGCCAGCGCCCGATGCGAACGGATCTTCAGCGTCTCGTTATCGGCCAGCTTCAGCGCCGTTTCGAGGAACGACTGAGCCTTGCCCCACAGTTGCTGATGCAGACAAAGGCGTCCCAGCGTGAACATCAAATCGGCGTCTTCCGGACGCTCCTTCTGCCAGGCTTCAGCCTTCTGGATCAATGGCAACGCATCACCGCCGGCCGTATCCGGATAACGGCGCAACAAACGCGCGTCCCAGTTCTGCGCCAACGCTTCTTCGACGATCTTGCGTGCGTCCTGCGGACGATTGAGCGTCACCAGCAATTCAGCCGCCAGATCGGCGAGGCGCGGCGAGTGCCGCTCGGTCGGCGACAGCGAATGCCACAACCCCAGCAACGCGTCGGCGTTATGACGACGGTCGCGCAGCAGGTTCTCAGCTGCGAGCTGGCGCAAACGCACCGCCACCGCAGGGTGAATCGCCTCACGCTTTTCTAGCGTCTTGACGAGCTTGAGCACCTCGCTCCAGTTCTTCAACTGCTGTTGCGCCCGCAACATGATCTGCTGCGCATGAATGCGGCGTCCGCCTTGCGACTGCATCTCGGTCAACGCGGTGAGCGCGCCGTCCGCATCGCGGCCGTCCGCGCGCATGTCGGCGGTCGCCATCAGGCGAGCGTCCTGCCAGTCAGCTTCGTCGATCTGCGCCAGCCATTCGTCGCGCCGCGCGTACTCATGCATCCGATGCGCCGCCGTGGCTGCGACGAGCCCCGCGGCGCCCTTGTTGTCGCCGTTGGCGAGCGCGTCGCGCGCCGCCTTCTCAGCGCGCGAGAAACGTCCGGCATACAGATTGCCGATCGCATCGCGCAGTGCCGCATGCGCCTTCGCCACACGCGAACGGGCCCGGTAAGCCGCCACGCGCTGCGGCATGCGCCAGATGTTGCGCACGATGCGCAGCAGCGCATACACCACGATAAACAGCACCACCAGTCCGACCACGAACAGGTTCAGCGACACGTCCACCCGGTACGGCGGATAAACGAGCAGCACCTGCCCCGTATCGAAACGCCCAACCGTCGCCAGCGCCACCGCGATGACAAACAGCAGGGCCAGCCAAAGAAGTCCCCGGATTGCCATGATTAACCTCGGCTCCGGTATTGATTGACGGCCTGCAGGCTCGTATTTAGATTCGGCACGTCAACGGCCGCCGAGCCATCGTCCACGTCCTTCACCAGCCCGCGTACAGTCTGTGTGCGTTTCGACGCGTTGTCGAAATAGCGCTCGAGCGCCGCGTCAGCCGCGTGCAGATCGGACTTCAGTGTGGTCTGGTTGCGCGACAGCAGCGCAAGGCGCGCCGACAGCAGACGCAGCTTCAGGTTCTCGCGCACGAAGTAGCCCTCGTCGGGCGTGATCAGCATCGCGTCGGCGTTGTCGATGCGGCGCACCTGCACAAGGCTTGTGAGTTGCTGAGCGATGCCCGCCGAGAACGCCTGCCACCACACCTTCCAGCGCGGCTCGCCGGTGGCCGCCGCAACCTGCGCGCTATCGGCCGGCGTCGCGGCGTGCGGTACGGTGTGCGCGGTGATCGCTTCGCCGTTGAGCGGCAACGAGTCGACCTGGTCGATCGCGTTGTCGAGCTTGATGGCGAGGCCCGTCAGATCAGTGGACGGCGCCGACTTCAGCTTGTCGATGTCCTGTGCAATCGCCTTGCGCACCGCCAGCGCCTGCGGACTGTCCGACGCAGCCAGCCGCGTGTCGGCGCTTTGCAGCGCAAACAACGCGAGCTGCGTGTTACCCGTCAGTTCCAGTTGCTGGCTCGCGCTCGACAGCATCTGCCCCACTTCGGCGAGGGTCCAGTCGTCGCGATTGCGTGCGAGGTCGGCGTATTGCTGCTGCAGCGCCTGCTGGGCCTGCTGCGCATCGGTCAGCTTGCCTTCGAGTTGCGACATCTGCGAATCGATCCCATGCACAGTCGCCACCGCCTGATCGGTCTTCACGCCCAGTGCAGCGGTTTGCGCGTCATTGGCTTGCTGGCGCTGCGTCAACTGCTGATCGAGACGGATGACCTTGCGATTGAGCGCAATGCCGCCGGCCACAGCCGCACAGGCAACGATCACCACGACAAACCACAGCAGCGGTCCGCTCGCACTGCGGCGCGGCTGTTGCGCTTCGTAGGGCGTGAAGGGGGGATTGGGCGGCAACGCTGTGGTCGCAGCCGGCTGGGGTGAGGCGTTCGTGGAAGCGTTCGTTTCTGTCATGCGTGATTGAGCCGGGTTGGTCGGTACCGGTTGAACAACGGGAGGTACGGCAGCAAGCAAGGCACGGGCAATGCGCTCATCGCCCGCGCCGGACACCGTAATCCTATCAAAACCCAGTCCCCGCGCGGTCTGCGCGATACGTGGATGTGGCGTGACAAGCGTGGCGCGCTTCAGTTGCGCGATTTCGATGGGGTTCAGGTGCTCGCGCGCCAGTTCATCCAGATTGCGAACGCCCTCTGAACTGGTGACGAGCCACGCGTGCGGCTCGCCCGCCAGCAGTTCATGGACACGGGTCCAGGCGCCGATCGACGGCTCCGGCACGAGGCGCCGGTAGGCCGCCACGGTTTCCACTTCGAGGCCCGCTTCGCGCAGACGCTCGGCCAGCCACTCGCGACCGCCGTCGCCACGCACGATCAGCACGCGCTTGCCTTCGAGCGAGGCCGCGTCAAGCGACGCGTCGATGGCCGCGAAGAGTGCCTCGGAGTCGAAGCGCGCGGACTCGTCGTCCGCCGCGGCCGACGGGCTGATCACCCGATACGCCGGCGCTTCGACGCCGTGCCGTGCGAGCGCCGCGACACTGCCCGGCCCCACCACGCCGACCGGCAGCGCATGCGGCCAGATCGCGCCGAATTGGCCAAAGGCGTAATCGACCGCGTTGGGCGAGACGAACACCACCAGCGCATAACGTTCGAGCGCGCCTAACGCAGCATGCAGCGGCGCCACGTCTTCGGCAGGCGCAATCTCGATCAGCGGAAAGTCGAGCGTGGCGATGCCGGCCGCCACCAGTTGCGCCGCGAGCGCGTCCGACTGGCCCGCCGGGCGCGTGATCACGACCGTATACGGCGCCTGGCCGTTCGAGTTGGGGGATGAGTTGACGCCTGCCTGTGCCGCCATCACGCGCCAGTCGCCGGACCGCTCGCCGTGCTGAGCGCACGGACGATTTCAAGTGCACCCTGGCTTTCGAGCGCGTTCGCCACCTCGCGGCCCAACTGCAGGGCCCGTTCGACGGTCGGCGCAGGCGCCGAGGCCTGCGCGCTCAGCACGCGCCGGCCATCGGGCGTCGCCACGATGCCGCGCAGATGCAGCGCGCCGTCGTGCCAGGTGGCGTAGGCCGCCAGCGGCACTTCGCAACTGCCGCCCAATGCGCGCGACACCATCCGCTCAGCCTCCACGGCCGCCGCCGTGTGCGCGTGATGCAGCGGCGCAAGCCACGCTTCCAGCTCAGGGCGCCCCGCGCGAATCTCGATGCCGAGCGCGCCCTGTCCGGCGGCCGGCAAACTGTCGTCCGGGTCAAGATGGGCACGGATCCGCTCGCCCAAACCCAGACGCTTGAGACCGGCCGCGGCCAGGATAATCGCCGCGTAATCGCCGCGGTCGAGCTTCGCGAGCCGCGTGTCCAGATTGCCGCGCAACGGCTGCACAACCAGTTGCGGATAACGCACGCGCAGCATTGCCTCGCGGCGCAGGCTGGACGTGCCGACCACGCTGCCCGCGGGCAACGCGGCGAGCGAGTCGTAGGCGTTCGAGACGAACGCATCGCGCGGGTCTTCGCGCTCCATGATGGTGGATAGCGTGAAGCCCGCCGGCAACTCCATGGGCACGTCCTTCAGCGAATGAACGGCCAGATCGGCGCGGCCGTCGGCCAGCGCATTTTCCAGTTCCTTCACGAACAGGCCCTTGCCGCCGACCTTCGATAGCGTGCGATCGAGAATTTGATCGCCACGTGTCGTCATCCCGAGGATTTTTACGTCACAAGATGGATATAATTTGTGCAGCGCACACCGCACATGTTCGGCCTGCCACATCGCAAGGCGGCTTTCCCGCGAAGCGATGACCAGGGTGGAGGGCGGTGGCGCCGAAAGCGTCTCGGAATTCATTGCAAGGTCACTGGATAACGGGAGGTAATAACAAACAATGTTAGCACGCGCTCCAGCCTTGCTTTATCGGCCTGATGGCTATGCTGGCGCGCCACCGTTGGAGGAGACAGGCCCGCTCCGGGTATGCCGCAGTAGTTCAGCCCCATCGCCATGCCGCCGCGCCGTGCCGCCTTTCACGCACGATCGTTCGCGCGCCGGACGGCATCATGCGGGATGATGCGATGCGACGTACCGCGCGACAACACTGAGGGCCTCTCCTCTTCCGCGTGCTGCTGGCAGCGTTGGTTGCTGCTCATTGCCGCTCTCGCCGATCCCGTAGTTCCCGCGCTGTTCGCCGGGCGGCCTATGCCGCGTGGCTGGCCGCGCAAACGTCGTGCATCGCAGTACATGCGCAGTTCGTGCGCAGTGTTCATGTAGTAGCAGTCCATCTCTCTATAGACCCTGGCTTCCCTGAGGAAACCCATCGTGACGTCTTCCGGATCGGCGCGCCCTGCCCGCCGCAACACTGCATCGCTCAACGGTTCTGCGGGTGCGCCCGTAGTCGTCCCCACCGCACCGGCCACGTCCAGCGCCTTGTCCAAACGCAGCGCCAGCCCGGCGAAGTCCAAACAGTCCAGCAAGACGGCCAAGGCAGATAAGCCAGCTAAGGCCGGTAAGGTAGACAAAGCGGCCAGCGCCGTGAAGCCGGGCAAGTCCACGAAGACCCAGTCCAACGCCAAGCCTGCCAGCAACGGCACGGCAGCGACGGTCCTGCATGCGGTGTCGAAAGAGGCCGCCGCGCCCGCGCCGAAAGCCGGCAGCCGGACGCGCGAAGATAAAGACCAGCCGCTCTTCCAGGACATCCGCTATCTGGGACGCCTGCTCGGCGACGTAGTGCGCGAGCAGGAAGGCGACGAGGTGTTCGAGGTGGTCGAGACGATCCGTCAGAACGCCGTGCGGTTTCGCCGTGAAGACGACAGCAGCGCCGCGCAGGCGCTCGACAAGAAGCTGCGCTCGCTGAGCCCCGAGCAGACCGTGAGCGTCGTGCGGGCATTCAGCTATTTTTCGCATCTTGCGAACATCGCCGAAGACCGTCATCGTAACCGCCGCCACCGCATCCACGCGCTGGCCGGTTCGGCCTCGCAGGCCGGCACGATTGCCTACGCGCTCGAACGGCTGATGGAAGCTAACGCGGCCGCCACGCCCGTCTTGCAGCAGTTCTTCAACGACGCGCTAATCGTGCCGGTGCTCACCGCGCACCCCACTGAAGTGCAGCGCAAGAGCATTCTGGATGCCCAGCACGACATCGCCCGCCTGCTTGCCGAACGTGACCAGCAGCTCACCGACCGCGAGCGCGCGCACAACGAAGCCATGCTGCGTGCCCGCGTCACCTCGCTGTGGCAAACGCGAATGCTGCGCGATGCGCGCCTGACGGTGGCCGATGAAATCGAGAACGCCCTGTCGTACTACCGCGCGACCTTCCTCGAAGAAATCCCTGCCCTGTACGCGGATATCGAGGCCGCACTCGTCGAGCACGGTCTTGACGCCCGTCTGCCGGCGTTCTTCCAGATGGGTAGCTGGATTGGCGGCGACCGCGACGGCAACCCGAACGTGACCGCCGCGACGCTGGAAGAAGCGATCACGCGCCAGGCCGCGGTGATCTTCGAGCATTATCTGGAGCAGGTGCACAAACTCGGCGCCGAGCTCTCGGTGTCGAACCTGCTGACGGGCGCGAGTGATGCCGTGAAGGAACTGGCAGCCGCGTCGCCGGACCAGTCGCCGCACCGCGTCGACGAGCCGTATCGTCGTGCGCTGATCGGCATCTATACGCGCCTTGCGGCAAGCTCGCGGGTGCGGCTCGGTGAAGGCGCAGTGCCATTGCGCAGCGCCGGCCGCGGCGCGGCACCGGTGCGCGCCCAGCCTTACGAGGACGCCGACGCGTTCGCGCGCGACCTGCATGTGCTGATCGATTCGCTCGCCGAGCACCACGGCGCGTCGCTGGCGAGCCCGCGTCTGTCGCCACTCGCGCGTGCCGCCGAAGTGTTCGGCTTCCACCTCGCCAGCATCGACTTGCGGCAAAGCTCGGACATCCACGAAGCGGTGATCGCCGAATTGCTCAAGCGCGCCGGTGTCGAAGAGGATTACGCCGGACTGTCTGAAGCCGACAAACTGCGCGTGCTGCTGGCCGAACTCGCACAGCCGCGGTTACTGCGCTCGCCGTATCTCGACTATTCGGAGCTCGTGAATAGCGAGCTGGGCGTGCTCGAAGCCGCCCGCGTGACGCGCGAGAAGTTCGGCGCGCGCGCCGTGCGCAACTACATCATCTCGCACACGGAAACGGTCAGCGATCTGGTGGAAGTGATGCTGCTGCAAAAGGAAACCGGCCTGCTGGACGGGCTCCTCGGCGACGTGCACAACCCGGCCAAGGCTGGCCTGATGGTGATCCCGCTGTTCGAGACGATCCCCGACCTGCAAAACGCGCCGCACATCATGCGCGATCTGATCGCACTGCCAGGCGTCGACTCGCTGATCGAACACCAGGGCGGCGAGCAGGAAGTCATGCTCGGCTACTCCGACAGCAACAAGGACGGCGGCTTTCTCACCTCGAACTGGGAGCTATACCGTGCCGAACTCGCGCTGGTGTCGCTCTTCAACGAACGCGGCGTGACGCTGCGGCTGTTCCACGGCCGCGGAGGCACAGTCGGACGCGGCGGCGGCCCGACCTATCAGGCCATCCTGTCGCAACCGCCGGGCACGGTCGACGGCCAGATCCGCCTGACCGAACAGGGCGAAGTGATTGCCAGCAAGTTCGGCAATCCGGAAATCGGCCGGCGCAACCTCGAAACCGTGGTCGCGGCGACGCTCGAAGCCTCGCTGCTGCCGCACGGCAACACGCCCGCGCAACTGCCGGTCTTCGAGGAAACCATGCAGCAATTGTCCGATGCGGCGATGGCGTCGTACCGCGCGCTGGTCTACGAAACGCCTGGGTTCAAGGAGTATTTCTTCGAGTCCACGCCGATTTCGGAGATTGCCGAATTGAACATCGGCAGCCGGCCGGCCTCGCGCAAGCTGCAGGATCCGAAGCAGCGCAAGATCGAAGATCTGCGCGCCATTCCGTGGGGCTTCTCGTGGGGCCAATGCCGCCTGCTGCTGACTGGCTGGTACGGCTTCGGCAGCGCGGTGGCTGCCCATCTGGACGGCGCGCCTTCCGATGCAGAACGTGCCCGCCGCCTTGCACTCTTGAAGAAGATGCACAAGACGTGGCCGTTCTTCTCGAACCTGCTGTCGAACATGGACATGGTGCTGGCCAAGACCGACCTCGCGGTCGCGTCGCGCTACGCCGCGCTCGTGACCGACAAGAAGCTGCGCAAGCATGTGTTCGAGCGCATCGTGGCAGAGTGGGAGCGCACGTCGAAGGTGCTGTCTGAGATCACCGGCAAGACCGAACGGCTTGCGGATAACCCGCTGCTCGCACGCTCGATCAAGAACCGCTTCCCGTACCTCGATCCGCTGAATCACCTGCAGGTGGAACTGCTCAAGCGCCACCGTGCGGGCGAGACGAACGTCCGCTTGAACCGCGGGATTCACCTGACCATCAACGGGATTGCGGCGGGCTTGCGTAATACCGGCTGATACTGGACCGGCGCCGGGGGCGAATTCGTTCGTCGCCGGTGTGAATGAATTTCTGAGCGGGATACCTGAAGCGCTCCGTACTGCACAGCAATACGGAGCGCTTTGTTTTGTGGGCTCATCCACAATAAACGGATCGCGGCCACGCGCGACCTCGGCGTGCGCATGCGGGGTTCCTGCCGCTACAATAGAGTCCGCCTTGTACCAGTACAGGCCGAGCAATATTCTGGTCTCGCCGACACC
>Ga0302228_10001971_pt1 | contig 14553 bp, 9 predicted proteins | sample II_Palsa_N1_2_FD_193519 | JGI IMG/M metagenome (GOLD analysis project Ga0302228, IMG submission 193519) | Peat permafrost microbial communities from Stordalen Mire near Abisko, Sweden - II_Palsa_N1_2 | ecosystem: Environmental > Terrestrial > Soil > Palsa > Peat permafrost | place: Sweden...
GAAACCGGACCAGGTACCAATTGCTCGACCACGCCTTTTCTCGTCGAAATTCGCGCTGATGATCGACAGGCTACCTGGCACGAGAAAGGCAGCCCCTATACCCTGGGCGCTTCGCGCAATCACGAGTTGCTGAATGTTCGAAGCGAGGCCGCAGGCGATAGAGGCCGCCGCGAAAGCCCCTACGCCAACCAAGAACATCGACCGGCGGCCAAACAAGTCGCCGAGAGAACCGCCGACAAGAATTAAGGCTCCTAAGAACAGCCCATAAGACTCGACCACCCATTGCACGCCGATGACGGTTGCGTGAAGGCCTGCTTGCAGCGCGGGCAAAGCCACATTGACAACAGTGCCGTCAATAAACGCCATGCTGGATCCGAGAATTGTCGCCGCCAGGATCCAACGTCCCGCTCGCGCTGTGCATGGAACGGCAGCATTCACCGATCGGACTACCGCTTCGTCGCAGGGCGGCTTCATAGAGGTTATGGATGCATTCTCTTGTGGATTAGGTTCCGGTAGTCCTCGGTTGTTTAAGTGCTTGTATTAAGGCACTTAGACGTTCACCTAGAGGTCACTTTAAACTTACCTGCCGTGCATTGACCGTTTGGTGAGTTTGACATACAAGCCATCTAGCTAGGAGAACCTCTTGCTTGTCGCAAATGATCGATGTGAGGGACGCGAGTCCCACCGGACTTCCGAAGTGCTGGATGTTCACTTGACACCGCCGTCGAGTAAGCGTAAATCTGCGGACACTCATTCGAGTAATGACGCTGCGCGTGCCCGGCCTCGTGGCGAAGACAAATTGGTTCTGTTATTCCCAGTACTTCCTAGGCTCGTTGAATGCGGATTGAAAGACTGTGCCTTTCGTTATTCCAGTCCTCAGCGTGCATTCAGTTTTCTCACTTTTGCGGAATTCCCTTCGATACAGGCAATCGAAGACCGACGTAGGAGCGGCATTTTTCGCGGGTCACGAAATGGTTTTTTATTCCGAGAACTTTTCGATAAAGGAGACTGAAAATGCGTAGAGGAATTTTGCTGATCTTGTTTGTTTTGTGCTTTGCTGCTACGGGCCGGGATTTGAGTGCGCAGACCGTTTATGTCTCAACGGGACACGGTACCCAAATCCTGAGTGTTAACGGGCAGACCGGAACCTTCACAGCGATCTCCACCGGGAACCCTCTTCCGGGCGTGATACCGAATTTTGTCCCCGAAGCGATGGCAATTGGACCCGATGGGAAAATTTACGCGGTCGATCCAACCGATAGTCTGATCGTCCGGATGAACCAGGACGGCTCCCAGCCGGAGGTTCCCTACCGTGCTGACTGTGACAGCGATTGCCCCACTAGTCCACAGGGCCCGAGTTTCAACCCCAGCTCGACCGGCGACCTGTACTTCAACACCGAGTACGCCAACGCTACCGGCAACGGTGTATGGGTGATGACAGGCGCTGGGAGCGTGCCGTTCGGTGGAACGTTCCCCGCACCCGTGATTGTTGCGCCCGGCACCTGCAGTGTCCCGCCTTGCTTCTTCCCGGGAGCCGGCGCAGGTACCACGTTCGATAGCACCGACAATTTGTTATTCGATCAGCAAGCGGCGATTGGCGGAGCAAGCAACCCGAATTCAGTCCTGAGTGTTCCTCCGCCTTACACCTCGGGCGCCAATCCCGCTTCTTTGGCGACCGGGCTGAACAATCCAACCGGCCTAGCTTTAAACCCTGCAACCGACATCGTGTATGTCGCAAATACTACGTCCGGCACAATCCTACCGGTCGGTTCGGCAACTCCTTACTTTAGCGGTTTTACCGCGAGCAATGCCAATTGTCAGGAGGGCCAATCTGTTCCGGAATTGCCGCTCTACATGCAGTTCGACAGCACGGGACACCTTTTTGTTGTGACGGCGATCAATGCGGCCGGAAATTGCGGACAGCTATGGAGGATTGACCCGCCCGTCGGCGCCGGTGGAGTGGCCACCGGAACATTGGTCCTGGACCTCGTTACGGCGTTCAACGATGAGGCCGTTAACTCGGATCAAGCGATCGGGGTCGCTCTTGCTGCCTCGAATACAGTCACCGTGGGGCCGTTCGCGGTTGCTCCGGGCACTACAGTCAACTTTATAGACGGCACCTTCATCAACCAAAAAGTGGCTATCCCTCCCGATGCGATCATGAACGGCGTTGCCTTCATGCAGATGAGCTTCATCCAAGTGGCGCCCGAAGTGTTCAATTCGACCAGGCTCACAGGTGTGGAAGGCAACACCTTTTCGGGTGGCAACCAAGGTCCGTTCATTTCCCCACCGACAACCTGCACGGTCATCACGGGGACGGTGAACAACAGCAATTGTGTGGTGATGGAGGCCAAGTGTTTCACAGCAACCGGCACCGCGCTTCCCACTTGCGACATAACGGCCCCGACGACTCTTATTACACTGACTACTTCGTATGAGACGCCGTCCCCGCAGCCGACGCCGGGCTTCCTTATCGCCGACGATGGTGCGAACAATTGGGCGGACATCCTCATCGGATATACCGCGAGCGCATTTAACGTGAACGATCCGATCATGGTAGGAGGAACAAAAAGCACCCAGGAAGACACTGTGATCGTTAACCTGGGAGGCCCGGTAACTCCGTCGCCGGCGAGCGTGAACTTCGGCAACGTGATTGTCTTCGGATTCCCCATTGCCGTCGTTACCGTAACAAATACCGGAAGCGCAGCTGTGAACATTACGAGCAAACTCGCGGCCGTACCCGGCGGAGACTCGGATGACTTCGGTGCCTTGAGCTTGTGTCTAAGACCGTTACAACCGACGAAGAGTTGTTTCATCCTGGTTAGCTTCTTTGCAGATCCGGATGACTTCAACCCGCAATCGGCCACTCTGGACATCACCAACAGTGCGCCCGGCAGCCCTGAGCTAATCGTGCCTCTTTCTGCTACCGTCGTGCTGCCGAAGAAGAAGTAGAGGTAGAAGCAAAGTCTGCATTTCAAAGGCTGTGACCGGATTTGACCTCGACCCGGTCACAGCCTTTTTTACTTTTTTTCGCCTTGAGACCAACGGTTGGATTCGGTGTAAATCACGCTCAGGTCGGAGCGTTTGAGAACTGCATCGCTTCCCGTGTCTTTCTCGATTTCATCGAGATACCGAAGCGCCTCGCGATAGTGGCCTGAAGCCTCCGGAACATTGCCGGTAAGGCGGAAAACGGTAGCCAGCAAGTAGTGCGTTCTGGCCAGCAAAGTTCGCAGTCCTAATTTTTCGCTTTGGTTCAGGGCGCGATCGAGTGCTTCCCGCGCGTGCGAATAATCCTTGGCGTTCATCTGCGCCTCGGCCAAATCAATCGAGCACTCGACCGATAAGTACTTCAGCCCCAGGCTGTCCGACTCCCGTGCCAAGGCCTTTAAGGAACTGATAGCCTCGCCCGAATGCCCTTCGCTGGCGCCCGCTTTAGCCAACCGGATTTTGGACTCCAGGATCTTCTCTCGATCTTTACTTTGGGATGCTGCCCGCAGGGCTTGCTCGTAAAGTGCTCGCGCTGACTTAGTGTCACCCTGGTAGAAGGCGACGTCTCCCTGAAAGTTGAGCGTCTGGGCCACGAGCGCTTGAGCTTTAAGCTCGCGTGCCAGGTTTAGTGCTTCACCCAGGGTTTTCTGGGCTTCGTCCCAATGTCCTGCATCGGCAAGCGCGCCGCCGTAGCCGCTTAAGATTTCTGCCATCATGGCGCTGCGGTCCTGTAACTCCTGAAAGGCCTTAACCGCCTCTTCCTTGGAACTCAGCGCCGCGCCGTAGCGCCCCTGAATGCCGAACAGAGTGCCCATGCTATAGGAATCGATGGCCGCATTTCGCTTGTCGTCGGTACTCCGGAAGAGATCGAGGGCACGATGATAGTGGCTGAGTGCCTGGTCATATTGCCCCAGCCTCGCTTCAGTTTCGGCCAGATTGTAAGTCGTCTCGGCGATTTCGCCCTGGACCTTCAATTTCTCGCGCAACTCGAGGGCTTGCTGGAAATACGTTAGCGCGTCATCGTACTGCCCGTTTGTGAAGTACACACCGCCGATGTTGTTCAGGCAAAGCGCCTGATAGCTTTCGTCGCCCGAATCGCGCTGGATCTGCAGTGACTCCTTGTACATTTGGAGCGCCTTCTCGTGCTGGTCCATGCCCGCATAGAAGTTGCCCAGATCGATCAGAGTATCGCCCACCTCCTTCTTCGCCCCAATTTCCTTTCGCACTTGCATGGCCTCGTTGAGGCTGGCCAGGGCTAACTGCGGCTTACCCAGGAGCGAATAGACCTGGCCCATTTCGTTAAGGCTGGCGGCCACGCCACGCTTGTGGCCGATGCGGCGCTGGATCGCAAGCGACTCCTGATAATTGCGCAGAGCTTCCTCCGGTTTATTCATCAGCCTGTAGGCAATGCCCATATTTTGTAAAATCAGCGCTTTCTTCTCGTCGTTTCCGTTTTTGATGGAAAGAGTAAGGGCGTTGTTCAAATATTCAAAACTGCTCTGCGGATTACCGCTCTTAATCTCCAGCACTCCCATGGCCCAGAGCCCTTCTACGGATCGCGGGTCGGATTTCAGTACCGCCGCGTAGTGCTCGCGGGCTTTTTGGAATTCGCCGGTGTCTTGGTAAAGCGAACCAAGAGCGAATTGCACGTCGGTGTCATCCGGCGAAGCTTTTGCCAAATTCTCATAAGACTCGATGGCTTTTGGGTAATCCTTCATGATTCGCGCGTGGCTGGCATCGATCTCATACTTCTCGCGAACCGGAAGATTCTCGGCTAATTCAACAGCCTTTCGGGAGATCTGTTCCGCTTCGTTGTCCTGCCCTAGATTTGCATACGTCTGCCCCAATTTTGCGTAAGCGAGGGCAAATTCGGGATCGGCCTGAGTGGAAGCCTGAAAACGTTTCAGGGCTTCGAGATTATTCCCCTTGCCCGCGAGGTCAACGCCTTGGCTGTAAAGGCGGATTGCGTCCAGCGATTTCGAAGAAGGCTTGAAGGACTGCGCTTTTAGCTCGTCCACAACTTGCGGCGATAGGGCCAGGTTTTCGCGAATCCTCTCGGCGAGTTCATCGACAGCCGCCAGCAAATCCTTTTCGCCCGGCGCTTGTGCCTTGAAACTGACGGTGCGATCCTGCTTCAAATCTCGCAAACTGGCGTCGATACGAATTTGATCTCCGAATTTTGCATACTGCCCTAACACCACCGTATCCGCATTGATCATCGATGAGATCTGGCGCAGCGTCGCGGCGTCCGAGGTGGCGTCCGGCGTGATCTGCAAATCGTGCAGCACCTGGCGGAGCCGGTCGGAAGATACGGGATGCATATGAGCAGACTGACCCACATCCGTGCTCAGCATGTCCGCGAGACTTGAGCCCAGCCAGTCGAGCGATGGATCGCCCGATGCGTTTCGAAACGGAAGAATCGCCAGCGTTACTGGCGGCGTCCCTGCCATCGCGGGGCTCGACGAGGGTTTAGTCGTTACTTTTTCGCGGAAAACCAGGCTTAGCACCATTAACAAAACCGCAGCCGCTCCGATGGCCAACCACTTTCCGTACGGCGCCGCCTTGCGTAGCCGGCGTTGCATCGGAGTCGCCGCGGAAATCGAGCTTCCCGCCTCCCATGCTTCCAAATCTTTCGCGAATTCTGCGACGCTTTGATAGCGTCGATCCCGGTCAATTTCAAGGCACTTCACCACCATGTCGCTAACGGCCTGCGGAATTCCGGGTTCCAGCTCAATCGGTGGGCGCGCGGCTTCGTGTGTCCTCTTCCAGAGCGTGGCCATCGCCGTGTCGGCTTTGTAAGGAGAGTATCCCGTCAGCAATTCGTAGAAAATAATCCCCAGCGAGAACAAATCCGACCGCGCGTCCAAGTGCTGTCCCTTGGCTTGTTCCGGCGACATGTACTCGGGAGTGCCTACGAGCGCGCCAGTCTGAGTCATTCCACCGCCCGCTTCCATACTTCGGGCGATCCCGAAATCCATCACCGAAACCTTCCCTTGCTCATCGAGCATGATGTTTTGGGGTTTAAGGTCCCGGTGAATCACCCCTTCTGCATGCGAAACCTCGAGAGCCTTACAGACCTGCACGACGATCTGTTCTGCTTCCTTCGGTGTGAATTTTCCCTTTTCGCGGATTATGCTCTTTAGATCCCGCCCCTCGATGTACTCCATGGTGATGAACTTCATGCCATCTGCTTCGCCGAGGTCGAAGATCCGAATCACGTTACGATGAGTTACCTGGCGGGCTAGAATCAGTTCCTGTTTGAACCGATGTAGCGCGTCTGCGTTCTGCGCTAGCTCAGGGCGGATGACCTTCAGTGCTATCAGGCGGTCGACTTCCCGGTCCCGCGCTTTGTAAACCGTGCCCATCCCGCCTTCCCCGAGCATTTGCAGAATCTCATAGCGGTGGCCTAGCACGCGTCCGGGTTCGATTGGTGTCGAAGCTCCCGCACCTGCCGCCGAGGCTGGAGCCGACCAGCCGCTCATGCCGTCCGCCTTACGCTCGGAAGCCCCGGGCACGCCGGGAGTGGTGCTTGGAGTGATCGTAACTGTGCGGTCGTTAACGGGCAGAGGCGTACTGCACGCGGTACAGAGAATGATGCCGGGAGGGTTTGTTAATCCGCATTGCGGACATTCCATGCAACTGCCTCGCTATTTTGAGTTTACGGTACACCCGCAAGGAGACCTTTACAATGACCGTGACGTCAGAGGTTTTTCCGCTGCTTTCGCGACTAACAAACAGTGCGGCACCGCGCTCGCATGGCTGTTCAGAATTTGAGAAGGAACAGGGATGGAAATTCCCTGATACCAGACTGCAGCGGAATGGGTCGAGGTCAGCGCGGTGTCCAGTGCGGATGGCTGGTGAGCAGTCCATTCACGAAGCCAATCTCGTAAACAAGGAAAAGACCGAAGGCCACGCTGATCAAGCCGGAAGCGATTCGCAATCCTTGATTGAGCCGCGAGAATCGTTTGTTCGCGTAAGCAAACGGCAGGACCATCGCTCCGGTGATCAGCATCATTCCTGCAATTGTCCCGATCCCAAACACGAGGAGATACGCAACTGCCCATTTCGGATTCTGAATTGTGGTCAAGACCAAGAGCGCGACTGCGGCCGAACCAGCGAGGCCGTGGACGAGCCCCACGATGAGCGGCCGCACGCCCTGATAGAGTCCAATCTGGCCGAAATGTCGATCGAACCAGCCCAATGGCGTTTGCTCAGACGCGTGCGGGTGAGCTTCGGGTTCATGTTCGTGCGGATGAGTATGAATGTAGTCGCCGTGACTATGAGGGTGAGAATGGGCCGCCGATATTCCGACGGCTGGAGAAAATGTGTTGGTAATCCACTGGAGCGTGCCGGTCAGGTTAAGAACGCCGAGGAGAATCAGCATCAAGCCGACGGAGAATTCCATGGAGAGACCGACGCGCGCCGGAATAACCCAGCCGAACAGAATAATTCCGCTTCCCACCAGGAGGATGGTGAGCGTGTGGCCTACTCCCCAGACTGCACCGATTAGCGCGGCGTGGCTGATCTTCCGGTATCGAGAGACGATGGTCGTAACGGCGATTACGTGGTCGGGATCGGTGGCGTGCCGCATTCCGAGGAAGAAGCCGAGCGCGACGATGGAAAGTAGGCCGATCATTTTTGTTCAGTGCAGTTGTCCTGCGCTCGGCGGTCAGCCATTAATCGGGTGCCGCGAAAGCTTTTGCACTTTGAGAGGCGGCAACGACGCGAGCGGCGTTGTGGCGCGATCGCAGGAAATCGAGAAACTGTTCCATGCCTCCGCCGGACTTTGCCGAGACGTCGAGGACTGTCATCCCCGGCCGCACCGCCTGAATGTTGCGATTTGCAACGACAGCATTAAATTCCACTGCCGCGGCCAAGTCAATCTTTGTGATCAGGGCTACGTCTGCACTGTTAAAGATTGTGGGATATTTGAGAGGCTTGTCTTCACCTTCCGTCACCGACATTAGAACGAGCCGCAGATCCTCCCCGAGATCGTAGGAGGACGGACAAACCAGATTGCCTACGTTTTCGATGAATAGAAAATCCAGCTCGTCCAGGTCCCAGCCTTCGAGGGCGCTTTGGACCATGGCAGCTTCCAGATGACAGACGGTTCCGGTGATGATCTGCTTCACAGGAGCCTGACTTCGCGCGAGCCGCGCGGCATCATTTTCCGTGGCGAGATCGCCGACCAGAGCGGCCACGCGAAATTCTTGCCGCAGCAAAGTCAGGGTTTTCTCGAGCAGCGCTGTTTTTCCTGCGCCGGGACTCGACACCAAACTCACGACAAAAACTCCGGCTTCATGAAATCGTTGCCGAAGCGCGCGGGCCACGATGTCGTTCTGCTTCAATACGTTCTGTCTCACTTCAATCATGCGAGTCTTCGGGTTCATTCTTCAACCTCCAGGCCCACTACAAGGAGCTCTTTGCCCTGCACCACCTCGCCTGTGGGAGTGCCGCATTCGGAGCAGCAGAACATTTGAGTGGAGTGAACAGGCCGCTGCGCTTCACACTGGCGGCAAAAAACCAGGACAGGAACTTCTTCGACGACGAGGCGGGATCCTTGCAGCGGCGTATCCTCACATGCCATTTCGTAGGATGAGAGCAAAGCATCCTTCACTACGCCGGACAGGAGACCAAGGCGAAGATGTACAGCCTTAATCTGCACACCGCCTCTGCGGTCTGCCTCTTCCTGAGCCAGGTCCACGATACTCATCGCAATGGAAAGTTCGTGCATGGCCGCCTTAAAGAGAAGCTGCCTCTTTCGCTGTCACTGACGCTACGAAATCGAATTGGCCGAACGATGCAAGGGCTGCTTGTCCCAGGCTGATACCTCCATCGTTTGCCGGAACGGCGTGGTTGGTCCAAACCTGGAACGGCGTCGAGTGGAGCATGGATTTCAAATCCTGCAGGAGTAGTTCATTTTGAAAAACTCCTCCTGAAAGAACGATCGTGTCCGTCTCGTGCACGCGACAAAGCGTAGTCACCGCGTCGAACAGTCCTTGTGCAATTCCACGTTGAAACGCGCGCGCGCATTCGCTCGCAGCCCGTCCTAGGAAGCGATCCCGAGCTAAATTTGTCAGCAGGGGGCGAAAGTCGAGTTCGCCATCTGCGAACGGAAATGGGTATGGCTCCATAGGCGAGGCGCTGCGGGCTAATTGCTCGAGCCACATCGCGGCCTGTCCTTCAAAACTCGCTTCCCGCGCGAATCCGAGCAGCGCGGCGGCAGCGTCGAAGAGCCTGCCCGCCGAGGTCGTCGCGAACGTTCTCACTCCTTTGTAGACCAACTCCATCGCGTGCTGGTAGCGCTCGGGAAAATTGAAAGGAGCTGAGGTCACGTCGGGCAAACCATCGAGTTGCGCCAGGAATCCCGCCGCCGCTTGAACTGGATGGTGCGCCGCCGCGTCGCCGCCAGCGAGGAGTGCGCGACGAAGATGAGCCACTCGCTCAAAACCGTCGCTGATGCTGCCCGCGAAAAATTCGCCGCCCCAGATGATGCCATCGTCTCCGTAGCCTGTGCCGTCGAAACTAACACCGACGACACGTTTCTTCCATTCGCCGCGCTCGGCAAGCACTGAGGCAACGTGTGCGCGGTGGTGCTGGACGCTGCCCTTCCCGGAACACGAAAGCGCCGCCGCGTGCGCCACGGATGCGTATTCCGGGTGACAATCATGCACGACGACCAACTTGTCCCAGCGAACCTCGTACATCGAAACTAAATCCTCGATGGTCTGCTGAAACGCTTGAAGCGACTGGAAGTGTTCGAGGTCTCCGATGTGCTGACTCACGAACGCTTGTCCATCCACAACCAGTGTAATCGTGTTTTTTAAATCGGCGCCGACCGCCAGAATCGGCCGCTTGGACGGAAGGACAGCCACCGCGCTTGGCGCGTAGCCGCGAGCGCGGCGAAGGACAGTGGGGCCGAAAACTCCGGCGCGCGCGATGGAATCGTCCACTCGCCGCGCGATGGGGCGTTCGCCGATCAGGAAGGCATCGGCGATATCGGAGAGGCGGTCCAGCGCTTCAATGTCGTCGAATGCAATCGGCTCGCTCGAACGATTGGCGCTGGTCATCACCAGCGCTTCCGGCGCGCCCGCTGCGAAGAGCAGATGGTGGAGCGGCGCATACGGCAACATCACTCCGAGTTCATGATTGTCGGGAGCCACGCCCGCTAAGGCGATCCTTGCAGGCGCGATCACGATGGGCCGGGCCGCGGACATTAGAACAGCTTCGGTTTCAGCAGAAATCTGGATGAGGCTTCGAGCGACCTCCAGGTTCTTTGCCATTAATGCGAAAGGTCTTTCCTTGCGATACTTTCGGTTTCTCAGAGCCTGAACGGCGTCCGCATTTCTGGCATCGCATGCGAGGTGGTAGCCGCCCAGCCCTTTGACCGCGAGGATTTTGCCCGCTTGCAGCATCGCGACGGCGCTGCGAATGCTGGGTTCATTGCCGCGAACCACTTTGTCTCGGGCTTGCAGATAGTATTCCGGGCCGCACTGCGGGCAGGCAACGGGCTGGGCGTGAAAGCGCCGATTGAAAGGATTGTTGTATTCGCCCGAACAGTATTCGTCGAGCGGCCAGGATTCCATGGTCGTATTCGAGCGGTCGTAAGGAAGTCCGAGGATTACCGTGTAGCGCGGTCCGCAGTTCGTACAATTAATATAAGGATAGAAATAGCGTTTGTCGGCCGGATCGAACAACTCGCGCAAGCAATCTTCGCACACGGGGAGGTCCGGCGAAATTCGAACCGATAGCTGTTCGCTTCGCCGGCTCTCTCGAATCGTAAATTCGTTGCAGCCGACGGGATTCGATGCGCGCACTTCAATGTCCGTGATCTGCGCGGCGGGCGGAGGTTCGGTCTTCAGCGCTTGAACGAATGCTTTCAGGCCCTGATCCGCGCCCTCGAGAAAAATCTCAACGCCTTGCTCGCCATTCAATACCCAGCCCGCGAGAGTATTTGCTCTAGCCAATCGAAACACGAACGGACGGAATCCCACGCCCTGCACCACGCCGCGAACTTTGATAGAACACGCGCTCGCCATTCCGGATTACTCCACGCTCACTACGCAGCCGCGCCCCTGCCAGCCGATCTGAATTACCTTGTCGCCGTCAACGAGCATGGGAACCGTGCGCTGCCCGTTTGCAAGAGAGTGCATTCGCTCGCGGGCCGCAACGTCAGCTTCCACGTCGTATTCGACGAACTCGGTTCCTTTCCATTCGAGCCACTCCCGCATTTCCTGCGTGTATTGGCAGCTCTTCGTTCCGTACAGTTCAAGAATCGCCACGGCCGAGCACCTCCAAAGCCTCGCGGATGACGTGGTAAATCGAAGCTTGAACTTCCTGAATGCGCGGAATGTAATCGGAACGAACCACCAACGGAAAATCGGCTAATCCTCGCCGCTTAATTTCGCCTCCATCGTAGCCGAGCAACGCCACCGTGAGTAGATTGCGCTTTCTGGCCTCTTCCAGCGGCATGATCAGATTCCGGGACCCGCCGCTGGTGGAAATTGCGATGGCGACGTCGTCGGGCTGAGCTTGTGCGATCATCTGGCGTAGAAAAATAACCTCGGTGCCGACATCGTTGGCGATCGCAGTGATATTTGCCGGCTCGAGCGCGAGCGAAACTGCCGGAATCGGCTTCCATCCCGCGGGCGGTGACACGCAGTCGATGGCCCAATCGTTGGCGTCGGTGGCCGATCCGCCATTTCCAAAAATAATCAGCTTGCCGCCGCGGCGCACGCGTTCCGAAATCGCGGAAACGGCATTGCCGATTTGTTCCGCTTCTTCTGCAGCCACCTGCGTGCGCAGCTTCGCATCATCCGCCACTTTCATTTGTATTGAGTTGGCTACCTCGGCGATCACATCGCCGGTGGCCTGCTTCTCGCGCCCGAGAAAGGGGTAGAGAAATTCGGCTGCGCCGACGTCGTGACCCAGCTCGCGATGCTCGAAAAAGACGTGCACTGTCTCCCAGAGAGTGTGATAGAGGACCTCGACCAATTCCTGTTGAATAAACGGGTCGGCATTTGCCGGTGGAATGCTGTAAGAACCTTCGAGACCGGGAAACGCAAACGTCATCGCTCCGCGTGCGCCGGCCGCATTGAGCGCGGCCCAGACCTCCGGGTCGCCTTCGGGCGGCCCGAATCCCATAACTATGTCATCGGAACGGACAATCGCTTCGAGCCACGGCCGGAAAAGAATAGAAAGATCGAGCGCCGGAAGCGCGCGCTTCCCCACGATAACGGGATGAACGAATTCGACGGAGACGTGTTGCGCGTCTGTGGCATAGGGCCCTTGCCCAAACGCGAGCAAGCGGCCGCCACGAAGAAAGCGGTCGGACATTTCGCGGCACGCAACAGCAAGCCGATTAGCTTCGCGCGCGAAGAAAGACTCCAGGATCTGATTCCGCGTCAGGAGGCGCTGTTCAATTTGCGTGGCGAGCTGGCAATCCGTAGCCATTTTTCTTCTTGCTTCCGGCATTCTGCCTTCCGATTAGCAGATACGCGGCAGGGGATCGCCGACGAGCATATCAACGATACGGCTGCCGCCGTAGAGAGTCGTCACCAGAACCGAGCCTGCGGGTTGTTCGCGGATTTCGCCAATGATGCGAGCTTCGTCGCCGCCTGGCGTTTCTTGCAGCGACTTTAGCGCTGCGTCAGCAAACTCTGGCGCAACGACGGCGAGAAACTGTCCCTCATTTGCGATGTGGAGCGGATCCAGACCTAAGAGTTCACAAGCTCCGCGCACGGCATCGTGCACCGGGATACTGTCCTCAAAAAGAATTACTCCCAGGCCGCAATCTCTCGCGAGCTCGTTGAGGGATGTTGCGACCCCGCCGCGCGTGGGATCACGCATCCAGCGAACGCCGGGTCCCGCGGCTTGGACGACGGCTTCAACCAGCGGAAAGACGGAGCGCGTGTCGGATCGGAGATCGCCTTCCATGTCGAGCTCGCCACGGGCCAGTAAAATCGTGATTCCGTGATCACCGATCGGACCGGAAAGCAAAACTTTATCCCCGGGGCGGACAGATTGCGGATTGATCTCGAAGCCCGGCAGCGGAGCGCCAAGCCCCGTCGTGGTGATGTACATGCCGTCGGCTTTGCCATGCTCGACTACCTTTGTGTCTCCGCCGGCAATTCTTACCCCTGCTTTCTGAGCAGCATCGGCGATCGCCTGAATTTCGGCTTGCAAGATGTCCGTGCGCAATCCGGCTTCGAGGATTAACGTGAGGACAAGCGCTTCGGGTTTTGCGCCCGACACGGCCAAATCATTTACAGTTCCGTTGACCGCGAGTTCTCCGATGGAACCGCCTGGAAACACGATTGGTTTGACGACGAAGCTATCCGTGGTCACCGCCATCCGCGCGCCATTGATTTTCAGATGGGCAGCATCCCCAAGCGGCTCAGTAGACGCGCCAAAAAAGAGGGGGGCAAATAGCCCTTCCACGAGACGTCGACTGGCTTTCCCGCCGGCGCCATGCGCCATCTCGATCTGATGTTCGCGAAAGCGAATCTTGGGAGCAGGATTGCCGAGCTTGGCGCCGGCGCTCATGCTGAGGCACTGATAGTCGTCAAGAGATTAGCCTTTCGATGCTCGTAATTGTAATAAGCGGCGCATGATCCTTCTGAAGACACCATCAGCGCCCCGACCGGATTTTCCGGGGTGCATTCCTTGCCGAACAATTTGCATTGCGCTGGTTTCAGAACGCCTTTGAGCACTTCTCCGCACTGCGCGGCTTTCGGATCGGTGACGCGAATTCCCGGAACGTGGAATCGTTGCTCCGTATCCCATTCGGCATACTCCTCGCGGATGCGGAGCGCGGACTGCGAGATGAAGCCCAAGCCGCGCCATTCGAAATACGGCCGCAGCTGAAAAGTTTCAGCCATCGCTTTCAAAGCGGCGCGATTGCCCTCCCAGGGGACAACCCGCTTGTATTGATTTTCGACTTTGGCTTCGCCTTTTTGAAGCTGGGTGAGAAGCATCACGATCGATTGGAGGAGGTCGAGCGGCTCAAATCCACATACAACGATAGGTTTGCGCTCATTTTTTGCAATCCATTCGTAAGGCCTGCAGCCGATCACAGTGGAAACGTGCCCTGGCCCGATGAAACCATCCAGGCGCATGTCGGGAGAGTCCAGAATCGCGCGAATCGCGGGGATGATGGTGACGTGATTGCAGAAAATCGAAAAATTATGAATGCCTTCGGCTTTCGCTCGCTGCAAGGTCAAAGCCGTCGAAGGAGCGGTAGTCTCAAAACCGATGGCAAAAAACATCACATGCTTCTGCGGATTCACTTTCGCCAGTTTGATTGCGTCCGTGGGCGAATAGACGATGCGCACGTCCATGCCTCGCGCCTTGTGCTCGAGCGGGCTGCCGTTGGTACCGGGGACTCGCATCATGTCGCCAAAGGCGGCGAAAACCACGTCTGGCTGCATCGCTATCGACAAGCCGTCGTCGATGCGGCCCATGGGAAGCACACAGACCGGGCAGCCGGGCCCGTGGATCAACTCGATATTCGGCGGCAGTACGTCTTTCAGGCCAAAACGGTAAATTGCGTGGGTGTGCCCACCG
>Ga0302228_10001976_pt1 | contig 14538 bp, 12 predicted proteins | sample II_Palsa_N1_2_FD_193519 | JGI IMG/M metagenome (GOLD analysis project Ga0302228, IMG submission 193519) | Peat permafrost microbial communities from Stordalen Mire near Abisko, Sweden - II_Palsa_N1_2 | ecosystem: Environmental > Terrestrial > Soil > Palsa > Peat permafrost | place: Sweden...
GGATGCGCACGACCGGATTCTCGAAGATTCCGAGGTCAAAAACCTGTCCGTTCCAAAGGCTCAATTGAATTGGAAGATTGTGGCTAAGGCGGATTCCGTCTACCCAGGTTCCTATTCCTAAGTTCACTAACCGATTCAGCAATTTTCCTTCCTTGGGTTCCATGTCGCTGACCTACGTGGTTCCCGGGGCCTCGCGGGCGATACTGATTGCGCGAACTCACCCGGTGAATGCTCCGATGGCGCCGCCATGTATTCGACAAAGCCATTTCGGCGACAAAAGCTCAGCAGGCGTATGCCTGCCTACTGAGCAATCTGGATGGCGAGCGATGGATCGTCTAGTGATGAACGGGGACGACCTTGCCGCGGAACAGGTGGTACTGGTACAGGTTGTAGCCGACCATGATCGGAAAGACGGTGCCGATTCCGAACAGCATGAAGGTGAGTGTCGAGCTATCGGACGCTGCCGACGCGACTGTCAACTGACCTGGAACAATGTACGGGAAGAGACTGACCGCCAGGCCCGCAAAGGACGCAACAAACAGGATGGCGGAGCCGGCAAAAGGACCGTGTTCGCCGCCCATATGAACCGAGTACAGGATGTAGCAGACGGCCAAAGCCGCGAGTACGGCGAAGCCGATCAGAATGCTTAATACGCCGTGCTGATCCCAGCGGCTGACGCCGACCGGGCTGATGACCAGCGTTCCAGCAGAGACGATGATCGCAGCGGTCACGGTTGTGAAGACGGCCGTGACCGAATAGCGCCGCGCGGTCTGTTCCAGGCTGCCGGTGGTCTTCTTCACCAGCCAGGTTGCACCCAGCAACGCGTAGCCGGACACCACGCCAATTGCGGTGACCGCGACGAAGGTCATGTGGAGATGACCGGGAAGCATACCGGTGAGAATCCTGCCGAGGATCACGCCCTGGCTAATCGCCGCGAGCAGGCTGCCCACCCCGAAGATACGGTCCCAGACGGGCTTGCTGCTCGTGGCGGCATGCCGGAATTCGATCGCTGCGCCGCGCATGATCATGCTCGCGATCAGGACCATGATAGGGACATACAGGTCGGACAATATCATGGCGTACGCGGAAGGGAAGGCCCCGAACAGCGCGCCCCCGAGTGCGACAAGCCATGTTTCGTTGGCGTCCCAGACATGGCCGATCGACTGAATCATGAGATTCCGTTCGGACTCCTTGGAACGAAACAGGGTGAGGATGCCGACGCCGAGGTCGAAGCCGTCGGTGATGACATAGAGCACGAGCATCAAGCCGATTATGCCGAACCAGGCGTGGCTTAACAAACTCTCGGTAGAAGCTGGATTCATGGGGATACCTATCTGGGTGAATTTAAGCGGATGTGACGTGGGTCCTAGTATTCAACCGAGCTGTGAGGCACAGTCCGAGAAATCGTCTCAACCGGCGGCATCAACGTGAGGTCCGGGCCCTTCTTCAACCAGCGGCGGGCAAAGACGAAGAACGACGTGATCAGAATCGCGTAGAACGTGGCGAACATGATCATGCTTCCGCTGATGGCGGTGGCCGAGATGTTGGAAGCAGCCTGTTCCGTGCGAAGCAGGCCGTAGACGACCCATGGCTGACGACCCACCTCGCGGACAATCCAGCCGCACTCAACCGCTATATACGGCAACGGAATGGCGAGAACCCATGCGAGCAGCAGCTTGCGCTGGGCGAGCAGGGCGTCGAGCCGGCCACGTGCCTTGCGCAGAGCGAAGATCGTCCAGAACGCCAGAACCATGAAGAGGAAGCCGATTCCCGCCATGACGCGGAACGCGTAATAGAGCAGGGGCAGCATCGGCGGCTGGTCGGCGACGGGGATGTCGGCAAGGCCCTTCACCTGACCGTGCAGCGTGTGCGTGCCGAGGACGCTTAGGAGTCCGGGAACTTCGAGAGACCAGTCATTGGTTTGCCTGGCTTTGTCCGGCCATGCCAGCAAGGACCAGGCTGCACCGGTCCCCGGCGCGTTGGTCTGCCAGTGGCCTTCGATAGCCGCGCCTTTGGCCGGCTGCGTTGCAAAGACATCGACCCCGCTCGAATCGCCTAGCCAGATCTGGACCGGGGCGACGAACGCGAGGCACACCAGTGCGACTTTGAAAGAGCGGACGAAGAATTCAGGGTTGCGGCGCTTGAAGAGGCAGTAGGCGGAAATGCCGGCGACCACGACCAGTCCGGTTTCGAGCGCCGCGAACCACATATGCGACACGCCCCACACCATGTCGGGATTGAAGATCGCCTTGGCGTAGTCGGTGACCACCAGTTTGCCGTTGACGACTTCCACACCAGCCGGGGTCTGCATCCACGAGTTAGCCACCATGATCCAGAACGCCGAGAGGGTCGAACCCAGCGCGACCATGCTGGTGGCAAACAGGTGCACGGGCTTGGGCACACGTTCCCAGCCGAGCATCATGATGCCGACGAAACCGGCTTCGAGCATGAACGCCATGGCGCCTTCGAAGCCGAGAATGTTGCCGAAGAATTGGCCGGTGTACTCGGAAAAAGGCCCCCAGTTGGTACCGAACTGGAATTCCATGGGGATGCCGCTCACCACGCCCACGGCGAAATTGAGCACAAGAAGCTTGCTCCAGAAGCGTGCGTGGCGATACCAGACCACTTCGTTGGTTCGAATCCAGAGCGTTTCGACTACCAGCAGAAAGGCCGAGAGGCTGATAGTGAGAATGGGCCACAGGATGTGGAATATGGCCGTCATTGCGAACTGGCCTCGCGCTAGATGTAGGGCTTCTACAGGCATTTCGGTCACCAAAAAAGCGAATTGAGAGGCAGGCGCGCCAGGCGGCGCGCGGCGGGTCTAAAGGGCGTGGCGTTATGCGGCCGCGGTGGACGGCGCGCAACGATGAAGCAAAACCGGAATCGACTTGGAGGTCGGCGTATTGCACACGTCGCCGACACTGGACAATGGAACCAGCGGGTTCGTCTCCGGGTAATAGGCTCCAATGCACCCACGCGGAATGTCGTACTCGACGAGCAGAAACGAGTCGGCGCGTCGATCGATACCGTCGTCCCAGACCGTCGTCATGTCGACCCGCTCGCCGGCCTTGAAGCCCAGCATGTCCAGGTCCGCGGGATTGACGAACACCACCCGGCGCTGTCCGAAAACGCCGCGATAGCGGTCGTCGAGGGCGTAGATCGTGGTGTTGTACTGGTCATGCGAGCGGGTGGTCATTAACGTCATGACGCGTTCGCCGTGAAGCGCTTTGGCGCGCCGGATGGGCGTGTCCGTTTCGATCTTGTGGACCATGAAATTCGCTTTGCCCGTAGCGGTCTGCCAGTCGCGCTCACGCGAGGCGACACGCAGATGAAAGCCGCCGGGATGCTTGATTCGCTCGTTGTAGTTTTCGAAACCGTCGAGAACCTGTTCAATGTCGTCCCGAATCAGTGCGTAGTTCCGGGCACGTTCCAGCCAATCGACTTTGTCGTCGCCTAGCGTCGCATGGGCAATATTGGCGACGATGGCCGTCTCGGACATCAGGTTCTTCGAAGCGGGAATACTCATGCCGTAAGAGATGTGGACCATGCTCATGGAGTCTTCCACGGTGATGCCTTGCGACACGCCGCCCTGGATATCGATTTCCGTTCGGCCCAAGGTCGGCAGAATCAGGGCGTCCCGACCGTGAACCAGATGGCTGCGGTTAAGCTTGGTCGTGATATGCATGGTCAGGTTGCATGACCGAAGTGCGTCGAAGGTTCGCGGGGTGTCCGGGGTTGCCATGGCGAAGTTGCCGCCCAGGCCCAGGAATACCTTCACATGGCCTTCGAGCATATGTTCGATGGTTTCGACGACATCAAGGCCATGCTCGCGCGGCGGCTCGAAGCCAAAGACGTTGCCGAGGCGATCGAGGAATGCCTGTGATGGCTTCTCCTCGATGCCGACCGTGCGGTTGCCCTGCACGTTGGAGTGTCCACGTACCGGACACAGGCCTGCGCCCTCACGCCCAATATTGCCGCGCATCAACATCAGATTCGACAGCATGTGTACCGTCGGCACGGAGTGTTTGTGCTGGGTAATACCCATGCCCCACGTCACGATGACGCGTTTGCCGTTCACATAGATACGCGCGAGATTTTCGATCTCCTCGCGCGATACACCCGACTCTTCTTCGAGAGCCGGCCAGCTTTCGGCGCGCAGATCCGCGGCGAACGCTTCGAGGCCAAGGGTGTGTTCCTTGATGAACTCCACGTCGAGAATGCGCTCTTCGCCACGTTCGATGGCTTCGTCGTCCAGTTCGACGACCCGCTTGGCGACGCCCTTGATCAGCGCGAAATCGCCGCCGAGCTTGGGCTGGATGAAGGTGGAGGCAATCTTGGTGCTGGACATCGTCAGCATCTCGAGCGGGTGTTGCGGGCTCGAGAAGCGCTCCAGTCCCCGCTCGCGGAGCGGATTGATCGAGACGATGGTCGCGCCGCGCTTCGCACATTCGCGCAGTTCCCCTAACATCCGCGGGTGGTTGGTCGCGGGATTCTGGCCGAAGATCAGGAGCGTATCGGCGTGCTCGAAATCGTCCAGCGTGACGGTGCCTTTACCGATTCCGACGGTGGTCGGCAGGCCGCGGCTGGTTGCCTCGTGACACATGTTGGAGCAATCGGGGAAGTTGTTCGTGCCGTACATGCGTACAAACAACTGATAGAGGAACGCTGCTTCGTTGCTGGCGCGGCCCGACGTGTAGAAGGCGGCCTGGTCCGGATTGTCCAGCTGGTTGAGATGCGTGGCGATGAGCCGATAGGCATCGTCCCAGGCGATGGGCTTATATTTGTCGGTCAGCGAATCGTAAACCATCGGATCCGTCAGCCGGCCATGCTGCTCGAGTTCATAGTCGGTCTGCTGCATCAACTCTTCGACGGTGTGCTCCGCGAAGAACGCAGGCGTGACGCGCTTGGTCGTCGCTTCGGCGGCGACCGCCTTGACACCGTTTTCACAGAACTCGAAGGTCGAGGCATGTTGACGGTCCGGCCACGCGCAGCCCGGACAATCGAAGCCGTCCGGTTGGTTCTGTTTGAAGAGGGCGCGATAGTTGCCGCCGGAGACTTTCTCCTTGATCAGATTAATGGCGACGTACTTCAGTGCACCCCAACCGGCGGCGGGATGGTGGTAGGGCTCAATTCGCCCTTTCTCTTTCGGCTTTTCCATGACCTCGGCTCCATTGACTTCGCGCGTCGCGGTATCCGTCCATTGGGCTTCGCCGTGTTGCGCATTCGGTGATCGAAGAATAAGAGCGTTGACCGGGGCGCAAAGCGCACACATCTGCTGTGCGCCAGGAAGCACAGTTTCGACAGGTCGGCATAAACCGAAATCTGTGCTCCAAAGGAGTACACTTGCGCCATGTTCTAACGGCTGCGAACGGTTCTGGAAGCCGATGGCGCAGCGTTTGCGATCGAGACGACCCGTGAAGCTCTACGAAAAACTGGCCACTGATATCGAAGTGACAATCCGCAAGGGCGTGTTTCGTCCTGGTGACCGTATCCCTTCAGTTAGACAAACGAGTCAGCACCACCAACTCAGTATTACAACTGTCATCCGCGCGTATTTGCTGCTCGAAAGCAAAGGCGTTGTCGAGAGCCGTCCGCAGTCCGGATATTTTGTGCGCCAGCTCGATGCCGGTTCAGACGGCAACGCTCACGAGTTGCGTGCCTCAAGGCCGATTGCCGTGTCGTCTGAGGTGGACGTCAGCCGGCTGGTGCTGTCGACGCTGCGCTCGATCGGCACCGATGAGGCAGTGCCGCTCGGCTCGCCTTATCCCGACCCCAACCTGTTCCCTTCCGACAAGATCAATCGCTACGCTTATGGGATGAGCAGGAAGAAGGAGATATGGGGTGTCACGGATGCGTTGCCGCCGGGCAATCCGAATCTGATTCGTCAGATCGCACGACGCTACCTTGAGAACGGGGCGTCGATCGATCCGAATGAAGTGATCATTACGATCGGCGCCACGGAGGCGATCAATCTTTGTCTGCAGGCAGTCGGCAAGCCTGGCGACACCGTGGCCGTCGAGTCGCCCACCTTTTACGCCATGCTTCACGCCATCGAGCGCATGGGGATGCGCGCCATCGAGATTCCGACGCATGCGCAGGAGGGCATGGATCTTACGGTTCTCGCAGACGTCCTGGAGAATCAGAAGATCGCCGCGTGCATGGTCATGCCGAACTTCCAGAACCCGCTCGGCTTCCAGATAACGGACCAGAAAAAGCGCGAGCTCGTCGATCTGCTGACGCAGTACGACGTGCCTGTTATCGAGAACGCTGTCTACAACGAACTCTATTTCGGCGACGCTCACCCGAGGACATTGAAGTCTTACGACACGCAAGGCCTGGTGCTGCATTGCGCCTCGTTTTCGAAGACCCTTACTGCCGCCCACCGGATTGGCTGGGCGCTACCCGGCCGCTATCGGGAGCAGGTTGAGAAGCTCAAATTTCTCAATACCCTGACGACGTCGAACCTGCAGCAACTGGCGATTGCCGAGTATCTTCAGAATGACGGCTACGAGCACCATTTGCGCCGGATTCGACGGCTCTACGCGCAACAGGCCAACTTGATGAGAACGATGGTCAATCGTTTCTTTCCGGAGGGCACGCGCACTTCAACGCCGGCGGGTGGCTACGTTCTCTGGGTGGAGCTACCCGAAAAAGTCGACTCGATGAGGCTTTACCAGCTTGCGTTAGAGAATGGCATTACGATTGCCCCCGGCAATATGTTTTCGGCTTCGAACGCGTACAGCAACTTCATCCGTCTCAACTATAGCTACGCCTGGTCTCCGGAGATTGAACGGGCGGTGCAGACGGTGGCAAAACTGGCCACGGCCTGCGCCCGATAGCCGCAGCCGGATATTCCTGAAGACAAAGTCACCAACGAGCTAACGGGGCCGCCCATGCGGTCCCGGCTGTGCCTTCCGGCGAACGCACGAACTGTCTACTTTCCCCTCGTCGATATCACGGCACTATTCGATCCAGGTCGCGAAGACCCACGACCCCCAGGGTTCTACAGCCAATCGAAGAGGAAATCGTGCAGATTCCCGTCCAGAAAGGGATCGCCGCGCTCGCCGTTCTTACGATCTCACTAGTCATCGCGGGCTGCGCCAGTACTAGAGGCGTCGCTCCGCAAGCACGCGGCATCGAGGCATCCACTCTTGATGCCGGCGCCGCCATTCGGGCCGCCAATGCCGACGCGCAATGGCCTGCTGCCGACTGGTGGCGTGCCTATCGCGATCCGCAGCTCAACGCCTGGATCGAGGCGGCGCAGGCCGGCAATCCGACACTCGCCGTTGCCGAGGCACGGGTGCGCGAGGCGCAATCCATGGCGGGCGTGGCGCGTGCGGCGCTGTTGCCGCAGGTCAACGGCGATCTGTCGATCGAGCGGCAACACTGGCCGGAGAATGACTGGTACGGTCCAGGCCCGTACGCCGACGCGAACACGTGGGACAACACAGGCAGCCTTGGCCTGTCCTATCACCTCGACCTGTGGGGCAAGGATAAGAACGCTGCCGCGCGCGCGCTCGACACGGCCCATGCCAGCGCCGCGGACGAGCGCGCCGCGCAGCTGGAACTGGAAGGGAACGTGGTGCGCGCGTACATCGGCATGTCGATGAATTACGCGCTGCTCGATATTGCCAGGGCGACGCTGCTGCAACAGCAGCAGATCGTCGATTTCGCCACGCGCCGTCTGAATGGCGGTCTTGGCACTCAGCTTGAGGTCAGCCAGGCGGAAACCCCGCTTCCCGAGTACGAGCGGCAGATCGATGCGCTCGAAGAAGCGATCGCGCTTGGCCGCAACCAGCTCGCGGCGCTGGCCGGCAAGGGTCCGGGCGCGGGCGATGCGATCGTGCGGCCGACGCTCTCGCTCAACGCGCCCGCCGGCCTGCCGTCGGCCTTGCCCGTCGAGCTGCTCGGCCATCGTCCGGACATCGTCGCTGCGCGCTGGACAGTCGCGGCGCAGGCCCGCGGTATCGACGTGGCGAAGGCCAACTTCTATCCGGACATCAACTTGCTGGCGTCGATCGGCGGCGAGGCGGCGGGTGGCCCGATGTTCGCGTTCCTGCGCTCGGCAACCGGCACCTGGACCGCTGGCCCGGCACTGACACTGCCGATTTTCGATGGCGGCCGGCTGCGCTCGGAACTGGGCGCCGCGGACGCGGGCTATGACATGGCGGTCGAGCAGTACAACCAGACCATCGTCAGCGCGTTGAAGGACGTCGCCGATCAGGTCGTGCGGACCCGCTCGCTAGAGACCCAGGAAAACGATGCCGAGCGTTCGGTTGCGACTGCACGCAAGAACTACGACCTCGCAAAGGAAGACTACCGGCGCGGCCTGACCGATTATCTGAACGTGCTGGTCGCACAGAACCAGTTGCTGCACGCCCAGGAAGGCGTCGCACGCATCCAGGCCGAGCGCCTCTCCGTTCACGCGTCGCTGATGACAGCCTTGGGCGGCGGCCTCGCAGAACCCGGCGACAGTCCGAAGGCCGCAGAAACGCTGCCGCAGCACGCAGGGGCGGGCACACGGGTCGAAACGCAGCAAGGAGTTCGCGATGCCACGTGAAGTTGCCGTCCTCGATGCGTACGTGCCTGCCATTGTGTTGCTGTTCATCGCCGGCGCCGCGCTGACCTGGCTGCTCGATCGAGTGATTGCCTATACGGGCCTGTATCGCATCGTCTGGCATCCTAACCTGTTCCGGGCCAGCTTGCTCGTGTGTGTGTGCGGCGTGCTGGGCCTCGCCGTTTATCGTTGATCAGAGTCCAATCATGACCATCCGAAACATTATGGGTTTTGTCGCGACCGCCGTCGTTTTCGCTGCCGCGATCCTGATTGGCCGTATTTTATGGGTTCACTACATGGACGAACCGTGGACTCGCGACGGGCGGGTGAACGCCGATATCGTCGACATTGCGCCGGATGTTTCAGGCGAGATTGTCGGCCTGCCCGTGCACGACAACCAGCTAGTGAAGAAGGGCGACCTGCTGATGCAGATCGACCCGTCGCACTACCAGATCGCCGTCGAGCAGGCCGAGGCCGCGGTGGCCGCACGCAAGGCCGAACTGCAGATGCGTCGCGACGATGCGAACCGGCGCGCGGATCTGGACAGCCTCGTCGTTTCGAAAGAGGGCCGTGAAGACGCGGCCGATACGGCGTCGGCTGCAGATGCGGCCTATCAGCAGGCGCTCGCTGCGCTGGACGCGGCGAAGCTCAATCTCGAACGCACACGGGTCCTGTCGCCGGTGGATGGGTATGTCACGAATCTAGAGACCTTTCGCGGCGACTACGCGACTGTGGGTAGCTCGAAGCTGGCTATCGTCGATAGCCATTCGTTCTGGGTCTACGGGTATTTCGAGGAAACCAAGCTGCCGCATGTCATGGTCGGCGACCGGGCCGAGATGCGCCTCATGAGCGGCGGTGTGCTGCAAGGGCATGTGGAGAGCATCTCGCGCGGCATCTATGATCGCGACAACCCGCAGAGCCGCGAACTGCTGGCCGACGTGAACCCGACGTTCAACTGGGTGCGCTTGGCACAGCGCGTGCCGGTGCGCATCAGGATCGACCATGTCCCGGATGGCGTGACGCTGTCGGCAGGTACCACGTGTACGGTTGTCGTCGCGGCCCGATGACGACGCTTATCGGATCCGCGCGATGGTCTGTCTGGGCACGTGCGACGAAGATGGGAGCCGCGGCGTGGATGGCCGGCGACGGCGTCGTCTGGTTGCATTTGTTGAAAACGGCGCTTGCCGCGTTGCTGGCGATGGGCATTGCGATGCGGCTGGAGTTGTCCAGTCCGCGCACGGCAATGGCCACGGTGGCTGTCCTGATGCAGCCCTTCAGCGGCATGGTCCTGTCCAAAAGCTTCTATCGGGTCGTGGGAACCACGTTGGGGACGATTGCCGCGGTGATGCTAGGGGCCATCTTCCCGCAACAGTCCGCACTCTACATGCTGGGCATGACGGTATGGATCAGTGCCTGTACGGCTGCTGCGGTCCGGTATCGTCAATTTCAGTGGTACGCCTTCGTGCTCGCAGGGTACACCGCCGCGCTGATCGGCATCCCGGTGGTCATGGAGCCGGGTGGCCTGTTCATGGCCGCGCTGACGCGTGCGGCCGAAGTCACGATCGGCATTCTGTGTTCCGGCGCGGTCAGCGCGCTGTTCCTGCCGCTGCGATCGAGCACCGCACTGCAGCGCATCCTGCGTACCCGCTACAGCCAGTTTTGTCTCTTTGCGGCGAGCGTACTCGGAGAGAAGATTGACGACGTCGCTTACGAAGGGCGCTTTGCAGATCTGGTCGATCAGATCGTGGGATTCGAGGCGACGCGAAAGTTCGCCTCTTTCGAAGACCCGAACACACGGGTCCGAAGCAGGCGCCTAGCGCGACTCAATAGCGAGTTCACCAATGCCTGCACGCGCCTGCACGCGCTTCATCAGTTGTTGAAACGCATGCATGCGGGGCGGACCACGCCGGTTCTGGACGCTGTCCGGCCGTATTTCGACGAGCTTTCGGACTTGCTGGTCAGGCTGAAAGATACGATGAAACCCGACGGAACGCGCGCAGCGAGTGCGGCGCTTGAGCTCGATCGCTTCCAGTCGAGGTTGCCGGAGTTTGCCGGCGAAACGCGGCGCTCGCTTGCGACAGCCGCGCCGGAACTCCTGCTCGACTTCGATACGACGATGGAGCTTCTGTATCGCTTTGTGGATGAGTTTCGGCGCTATACAGAAGCCTACGCGTCGCTAAACGACCAGAATCACGCGCTCGAGCGAACGGTCACGCGGCACGCCGTCACCACCAACGGTTACGTCGTCGGCTTCACGTTCTTGCGTGCAGTGCTGGCCGTCGGGGCGATGGGGGCACTCTGGATTGCGACAGACTGGCCGAGCGGCGGCTACGCGGTGATCGGCGCGGCGGTGGCGTGCGCGCTCAGTTCCACATCGGCCGATACGTCGAAGTTTGCGGCTCAAATGGCGGTTGGCGTGGCGCTTGCCACTGTGGCGGGCTATTTTTTCACTTGCTTCGTCTATCCGAACATTGAAGGATTTCCGTTGTTATGCGCCGTACTGACACCCGTGCTTGCCTTCGGTGCGTTTCTGTCGATGCGTCCCAGCACAGCCGGCTACGGGGGTGCCTTTGGTCTGTTGTTTTGTCTATTGGCCGGTCCGGACAACGTCGTTGTCTATACGCCGGATCTCGTCATCAATAACGGCATCGCCGTTGTTGTTGGCATGCTCGTATCCAGTGTCGTCTTCGCAGTGATTTTCCCCACGCAGATGCCATGGCGGATCGAGAGGATCAAGCGCGATCTGCGGCGGCAAATGAAGCTGGTATGCGAGGGCACGCTCGGCGGACTCGATCAGGCGTTCCAGTCGAGCGCGCATGACCTGATGTTCCAGTTGCGAGCGCTGCTCCTGAAGCATTCCGAACAGCATCGCGACGCGTTACGCTGGATGCTCGCTCTGCTTGAGATTGGACACTCGATCATCGATCTTCGCAACGAGACGTTCGATATGCCCTACGCGGAGCGTTTGCAACCAGGATGGGAGGCCGCGTTGGATACGGTGAGGCGGGATCTGGTGGACCTGTTCGAGCAACCGGACAGCACCCGTCTTACGCATGCGGTGACGTCAGTCGAAGCGGCGATCCGGATCGCGCAGTCCCTGAGGGGAACATTGCGCGCAGATCGTGAGAAGCGTCATCGAATGCAACGCATCCTGAGTTATCTGCACTTTATCCGGACGGCGTTGCTCGATAGCGGTGCGCCTTTTCACGGCAGTGCCGAGCGGCTTCACCGCGCCACTGCGCCACGTGTCCTGCAGCCGCACGATTAAATTTTTTTCATGGTGGCGGCATTCCCGTTCCGGTGTCACGCGCCTATCCTGACCTTGAGTTGAGTTCATGCGCGGCCACTGCGTTCCGAATCGCCCCGAATGGCTGGGTACCGGAGAGGCCACACCTCAACACGAGCTGTTTCGTTGAAGCGCGCCAACGCTTCGTATTCGACCGCATGGTCAAAGCTAATTTCCGCTGTGGGAATCAACCCGGCGGGATCAAGGAGAGTTTTCATGGGTTCACTGAGTATCTGGCACTGGTTGATCGTTCTCGTGCTTGTCGCACTGGTCTTCGGTACGAAAAAGCTTCGAACCATTGGTGGCGATCTGGGCGGCGCGGTAAAGGGCTTTAAGGAAGGAATCAAGGAAGTCGAGGCATCGGCCCATGCTGAGCATACCGATTTGCCGCGAAACGACACCGTTGACGTCGAGGCCAAGGAAACGCTTCGGTCCGGCGAAACTCGCTGAACCACAATCAGTCATGTGCTGACAGGACACCTTCATGCTTGATCTGGGTCTTACCAAGATGGCAGTCATCGGCGTGGTTTCGCTGGTCGTACTGGGACCGGAGCGCTTGCCGCATGTAGCACGCACGGCAGGCGCACTCCTTGGGCGCGCGCAACGCTATATCAGCGACGTGAAAGACGAAGTCACGCGCGAGATTGAACTGGGCGAATTGCAGCAGGTGAAGAACGAATTTGTGGCGGCTGCGGCGAACATCGAGAGCGCCATCCACGACAACCTGCGTGAGCAGGAAACCGAGCTCAAGGTCGCATTCAATGGCGCTTCTACCTCGCTACCGGACGTTGCGAACGATGCAGTGCAATCTCCGTCGCAAGGACTGGACACCGTCTCGTGGCGTACCGAACTTGCCGCGGCGCCGAAGCGCAGGAACTGGCGTGGAAAGCGGACCGTTACGCCGACCTGGTACAAGCGCGCTGCGGCACACCGTAGGCGCGTGCAGTCGGTTGCCGCTCGCGAAGCTCGCCAACCCGCGGCATATGCCGCCGCCAGACACGGATTCTTTAATGTCTAGTTTCCTGATTTTTTAAGCGAGAGCCGTTGTGAGTCAAGTTCAGCAGTCCCTGGGAGAAGGGCCGGAATCATCCTTCGTCTCGCATCTCGTCGAGCTACGCGACCGCTTGATCCGCGCAAGCATTGCCATCATTGTCGTGTTTCTCGGACTCGTCTATTGGGCGCCGGACATATTCAAGCTCCTCGCTCGCCCGTTGATGATGAACCTGCCGAAGGACGGCAAATTGATCGTCACCGATGTCACCGGTTCATTCTTTGTGCCGATGAAAGTGACGATGCTCGTTGCGTTCGTCATCGCGTTGCCGTACGTCCTGTATCAGATATGGGCGTTCATTGCGCCCGGTCTTTACCAAAACGAGAAAAAACTGGTCGCACCGCTCGTCGGGACCAGCTACACGTTGTTCCTCTGCGGGATGGCGTTTGCGTACTTCGTTGTCTTCCCAACTATTTTCCGCGTAATGGCGCACTACAACGCGCCGTTGGGTGCGGCAATGAACACGGACGTCGACAACTACCTGGGTTTCGTGCTGACGATGTTTCTTGCGTTCGGCGTCACCTTCGAGGTCCCGATTTTCGTCATACTGCTGGTGCGGATGGGCCTGCTGACTGTGCCCAAGCTCAAGGAAATCCGCCCGTATGTGGTTGTCGGGGCATTCGTCGTGTCTGCCGTGGTGACACCGCCCGACGTATTCTCGCAACTGATTCTCGCGGTTCCTTTGATCGTTCTGTATGAAGCGGGAATCATCGCCGCGCGACTGTTCGTTAGCGGACAACCCAATGCAACACCTGAGCAGGGAAGCGACGCCTAACGTCGCCATCCAGGCGGCACTCGTTAGTATCGATGTGCCTGCCGGGTTGTCTTAAGCGTCGAGGGTCGCGTCAAATGTCAAAGGAACAGGTAGCCTGAGCCTCGAATGGTTCGAATGACCTGGCGTTCTCCCGCTATGTGAATTTTCTTGCGCAACCGGCCAACGTGCACTTCGATGAGATTCGTGCCCGGAACAAACTCGTAACCCCAGACCGCTTTGGAAATCATTTCGCGAGTGAGCACCTGGTCGGGATGTCGCATCATGAATTCCAGTAACCGGCATTCCGTGGGCTTTAGCTTAAGTTCGCGTTCGCGACGTCTGACTTTATGTCGGATCAGGTCGAGTTCAAGTTCCCCCGCGCGCAGGACAGTCTCGGATTCGGTAATACGCGGACGCCTGCGTAACAGCGCTTCAATGCGGACAGACATTTCCGCGAAAGAAAACGGCTTGCAGAGGTAGTCGTCGCAGCCGGCCCGAAACGCTTCGACACGCTGCTCGATATCCGGCATTGCACTCATGATGAGAACAGGCGTCTCCATGCCGACGCCGCGCATGGCGGCGAGAATCGTCAAGCCATCGAGGTCGGGTAACGAGCGGGCGAGAGCGACGATGTCGTAGTCGCCGGCCATCGCTTTAGCCATACCTTCCCGGCCGGTGCGCGCGATATCGATCAGGTACCGACCCGCTGCAAGCGTGCGCGTCATGTTAAGCGTGAGCGATTCGTCGTCTTCGATTGTCAAAATTTTCGGCATTGTACGCGGATGTAAATTGGGTTGATCAGGCAACGGCTTGCCGCGCGAGTGACCGATCCGTTGGGTCGTGGTGGCGTCGGTTGAGGCTCGATGTTTGAGATGTGAACATTGATCGAC
>Ga0302228_10001987_pt1 | contig 14495 bp, 13 predicted proteins | sample II_Palsa_N1_2_FD_193519 | JGI IMG/M metagenome (GOLD analysis project Ga0302228, IMG submission 193519) | Peat permafrost microbial communities from Stordalen Mire near Abisko, Sweden - II_Palsa_N1_2 | ecosystem: Environmental > Terrestrial > Soil > Palsa > Peat permafrost | place: Sweden...
GCCGGGCGGAAGCAGGGCAGCCCGGCGCCGGCGATCTGGCGCACGGTCAGCTCGACGGGCAGGCCGATCTCCACCTGGCCGGGCGCGGCGTCCACGATCCGGGTCATCATCCGCACGCCCTCGTCCAGGTCGACCAGCGCGACGGTGAACGGAGCCTGATCCGCGAACTCGCCGAAGGCCCGGTGCACCACCGTGTAGGAGTACACCTGGCCGGTGCCCCGGGCGGTGAACCACGTCAGTGGGGCGCCGAAGCAGTGCGGGCAGACCGCGCGCGGGTAGAAGACGGCCAGACCGCACGCCGCACAGCGCTGCAGCCGCAGCTCACCAGCGGCGATCCCCGCCCAGTACGGCTGGGTGTCGGCGTCGGGAACCGGCTTCATCGGCAGCTCCTACAGGGTTGCGGGTTCAGCGGATCATAGGACTCACGGGGTCACAGCGGTTACGGTTCACGGGCGCCGAGGATGACGGTGGCGGCTGAGGACAGCACCCCGCCGGTGCCGTGTACCAGCGCGATCTCCGCGCCCGGTACCTGGCGGGGCCAGGCGAAGTCGCCGCGCAGCTGCCGGGCCGCCTCGATGAGCAGGAAGATCCCGTACATGCCGGGATGAGTGTAGGAGAGGCCGCCGCCGTTGGTGTTCACCGGGAACTCGCCGCCCGGCGCGGTACGCCCGCCCGCGACGAAGTCCCGGCCCTCGCCGGGCTTGCAGAAGCCCAGCGATTCCAGCGTCAGCAGGACCGTGATCGTGAACGAGTCGTAGATCTCCGCCACGTCAACGTCATCCAGCGTGACGCCCGCCATCCGCAACGCGGCCGGCCCGGTCTGGGCGGCCCCGGTGACGGTGAGGTCGGGCATGTTGGAGATCGTGTCGTGGGTGTGCGTCTCGCCGTGACCGAGGATGACCACCGGTCGGGTGGCGACGTCCGGCCAGCGGTCTTCGGCGGCGATGACCACCGCGCCGCCACCGTCGGTGACCAGGCAGCAGTCGAGCTTGTGCAGCGGCTCGCTGATCATCGGGGAGGACAGCACGTCCTCGACGGTGATCGGGTCACGGTAGTAGGCGCGCGGGTTGAGCCGCGCCCACTCCCGGGTCGCGACCGCGACCTGGGCCAGGTCCTCGCTGGTGGTGCCGTACTGGTGCATGTGCCGCATCGCGGCCAGCGCGTACGCGCCGACTGGTTGCGGCAGGCCGTACGGCAACTCGAACTGCGCGGTCAGCTGGGCCGGGCGCGGGGCGTTCCGGCTGCGGCTGGTGCGCTGCGTGCTGCCGTAGGTGATGAGCGCCACGTCGATCAGGCCGGCTTCGATCGCGGCCGCCGCGTGCCCCGCATGCGCCTCGAACGACGAGCCGCCGATGTTCGTGCTGTCGGTATAGGCGGGCTGGATCCCGAGGTATTCGGCCAGCGTCATCGACGGCGCCCAGCTCCAGTTGCCGGCCGTGAACACCGCGTCGACATCGTCCTTGGCCAGGCCGGCCTCCGCCAGCGCGGCCCGGGCCGCGAGGGCCTGCTGGGACAGGACCGTGAGGTCCGGAGTCCGGCCAACATCGGACTCGGCCACGCCGACGATCGCGGCGCGTCTGGTGGGCTTCATGAGCTGGCCTGGCATCTGGCGGGATGCACGGGGGCGGCCTGGCGTCTGCGGCAAACCGGCATGGGGTGGTTATGCCCGATTCCTATTCGCCGATCCCGCCCAGCTTGACGTGCCCCTTGAGCAGGTTTCGGGCGATGGTCCGGCGCTGGATCTCGTCGGTGCCCTCATAGATCCGCAGCAGCCGCAGCTCGCGGTACCACCGCTCGACGGGAAGCTCCTTCGTGTAGCCCATGCCGCCGTGGATCTGCATCACCCGGTCCACGACCTCGTTGGCCATTACCGCGCCATCGAGCTTGGCGATCGACGAGGCGTGCCGCCCGTCGAGGCCGTTCTGCACCCGCCACGCCGCGTACAGCGTGAGCCACTTGGTGGACTCGATGTCCACCGCGGAGTCGGCGATCTTCCACTGGATGGCCTGGTAGTCGGCGATCGGGTGGCCCATCGACTGGCGGATCTTGGCGTAGTCGATGGCCATCTGCAGCAGTCGCTCGGCCGAGCCGATGGCGCGGGCCGGGATCAGGTAGCGCCCCTGCCGGATCCACTGCATGGCCAGGTCGAAGCCCCTGCCGGGCTCACCCAGCATATTGCTGGCGGGCACCCGGACGTCCTCGAAGACCAGCGCGGCCGGGCCCCACTCCCCCATGGTCGGGATCGGCTCTGACTTCCAGCCCATGTCCCGGTCGACGAGGAAGCAGGTGATCCCCTGGTCCGGTACCACCGCGAAGACCATCACGAAGTCAGCTTCGTTACCCCGGGTGATGAACGTCTTCTCGCCGTTGATGACATAGTCGCCGCTGTCCTGGCGGGCCGAGGCCCGGATGTTCCGCGCGTCGGAACCCGCCCCGGGCTCGGTGATCGCGAAGCAGGAGATCCGTTCCCCCTCAATCGTGGGGATCAGGTAGCGCTCCTTCTGCTCATCGTTGGCCGCGTACAGGATGTTGTCCGCGTAACCGCCGAACGAGAACGGCACGAACGAGCGGCCGCACTCCATCATGATGATGGCGGACATCACCGCACCAAGGTCCATCCCGCCGTACTCCTCGGGGGTGTTGACCCCCCAGAAGCCGCTCTGCCGGGCCTTGTTCTGCAGGTCCCTGAGGACCTGGTGGTCCAGCCCGGGCTGGCCGGCGCGCTCGTTGCGCAGCACCTCGGCCTCCAGGGGCATGACCTCCTTCTCGATGAACGAACGCACGGTGTCCCGTATCTGCCGTTCCTCGTCACTGAGCGAGAAGTCCACCATCTGCCGACGCCTTTCCTCGGTCCGGTTTATTCGGTCCGGCCGTCACCAGGCTTGTTGCCGGACCGCAACAGAACAAACTTCGATTAACTTTCTAGAATCATGCTCTAGTACTACTCTGAGGCTGACTGCGGGGGGCGCCGTTGTCAACCGGGCCGAGCTCTGGAAACGGCCTCGTGCGGCCGGCACACGTTAGATGGATGGTTGGATGGCACGGAAGCCAACGAGCAACGCCTGGCAGTGGAGCCGGTCCGCGGAGACCCGGCGCGTGCTGCTGGAGGCGGCGCGTGCGGTCTTCGCCGTGCACGGCTACGACGGCGCCAGCATCGCGGATGTCGTCGAGCGCGCGGGATCCAGCGTCGGCAGCCTGTACCACCACTTCGGCGGCAAGGCCGAGCTGTTCGTCGCGCTGTGGCAGGACCACCAGGACGCCCAGGAGCAGCGGGTGGTGGGAGCCGTGGCCAAGGCGCGCGCCAGTGGCGAGGAGGACCTGCTCACCCTCTTCATCCAGGGCGCGCGGGCCTACTTCGACGGGGCCTGGGAGCAGCGCGATGTCGCCCGACTGTTCATGACCGGGGACGGGCCGCCCGGGTTCGAGATGATGCGCCGGACCCGGGGCCACGAGTGGATCCGGCAGAACGCCGTCCTGCTCGAGGCCGGGACCGATCCGGTGGACCGGATGACGGTCGCGGTGCTGACCACCATCATTGGCGAGACGGCCCGGGAGATCGCGGCCAGTTCCTCCCGCCGGGAGGCGAACGCGCTAGCCGCCGCGGCCGTCACCCTCATCCGCCGGCTGGACCCCCTCAGGCCGGTGAGCCCCGGGCCTCAGTAGTCCTCGGGCGGGGCGTCCGGGCGGGGACGCCGGTAGTCGCCAGGCTGGGCGTCCGGGCCGGGGCGCCGGTAGTCGCCAGGCTGGGCGCCGGAGTAGTCAGCGGGGAGATCCCGCTGGGCGAAGTCGCCGCCGGGATTGGCGGGGAGGCCGGGATAAGGCTGGGCGTAGTCCATGGCCGGGACGCGCGCACCGGAATGGGCCGAGTGGCGAGGGCCGCTCCCGCCGTGCATGCGTCCGTGCGTGCCCTGGGCGGGGCGGGCCGGGGCACGGCCGGAGGCGGGTCCCGCAGGGACGCGCTGCTCGTCGCGGTGGGTCACGGCCAGGAAGGCGACCAGGCAGAAGATGACGATCGCCAGGACCAGGGCCACCGGTCCGTCGCCCAGGCCGACGCCGCCGACGCTTTTCGGCTTGCCAAAATAGTCGGCGAACGAAGCCCCGAACGGGCGAGTGGCCACGTAGGCGAACCAGAACGAGAAGACGGCGTTCCAGTGCAGGAACCGGTAGCCGAGCGCGGGGATGGCGATCACCGCGGCGAACAGGAACCCGGAGGCCAGGTAGCCGAGATGGAAGGTGGTCGCGGTCAGGTCGCCGAGCGCGGTGCCCATCGCGAACGTCGCCACGACGGCCAGCCAGTAGAAGATCTCCCGGCGCGGGGTGTCGATGCTGTGAATGGACAGCGTGGGCTCGGTCCGGCCCCAGCTGATGAAGACTGCCGCCAGGATCACCGCGTACAGCAGGCTGGACGCAATGTACGGGACGCCGAAGCCCACGTGCAGCACGTCGGCGGCCATGGTGCCGAACACGCCCACCATGCACACGGCCAGCCAGTACGTCCAGGCGATGTAGCGGCGCACTGAGAACTGCAGGACCAGCGCGGCCACGAAGAAGACGAAGCCGAGCAGCACGGCGGGCACCGGGTTCAGCGCGTGCACCAGATAGTCGGACGTGGATTCACCCAAGGCGGTAGACAGGGCCTTGATCACCCAGAAGTAGACGGTGATCTCTGGCACCCGGAGCGCGCCCGGTGTCGTCAGCCAGCCGCGGGAGCGGCGATCGGTAACCACCCGGCCAGTGTAGAAGTGTTGTAGAAGCACAGGGACAAGGTCCCGGCAAAGGCGGTGCCGCGGATCGGGCAACTCCCGGTAAAGCGGCGGCGCTCAGGCGAGCGGCGCAGGAAAGGGTGCTCAAGATAGGCGGCGGCGGACCCACCAGAAGCAGCCCCAGGCCAGCAGGACAGCGACCGTGAGGAAGATGCCCAGCTCCAGCCACTGGAAGGTCCAGTACCGGTCCGGGGGCTCATAGGTGACCACCGACTTGAGGTTCTTCTGCGCCAGCGCGCTGAAACATGCCTGCGGACCACTCGCCAGCGGCCCCTGGCAGGCCTGCGGGACAGTTCCGAGCGATGTCGAGCCGGACGCCGTGGTGACCTGGTTGGAGATGATCCAGGTCCCCGGCACGCCGGGCGCTGCCACCATTACGTTCTGAATCTGCTGGTTGCCCGGATTGACGCCGAGCCCCTGGATGTTGCCGACCGTGACAGTGGAAACATTACGGACCGGCGTGATCAGGTGCGGCCGAATCCATAGCGGGAAAACGATCTGGACCGCGGCGATCACGGCCAGCGTGACCCCCATGGCCGGGATGGTGCGGCGGATCATCAGCCCCACCAGCACGCCGAGCACGAACGCGAAGGCCGCGTAGCCGATGGGCGCGATCCCCCGCGTGCCGAAAACTACCGGGAAGAACCGGTTCTCGAAGCCCCCGACGGGCTGGATGGTGGCCGCCTGGTCAATGGGGCTGGCCCACCAACCAAGGATAAGGCTGAGCAACCCGGCCGCGGCCATGCTGGCCAGGCCGACCACGCCGAGCTTGACCGCCAGCCAGCGCTCCCGGGTGACGCTCTGGTTCCACGCCAGCCGGAATGTGCCGGACTCAAGCTCGCGGGCGATCAGCGGCGCGCCCCAGAACAGGCCGATCACCGCGGGCAGCAGGATGATCAGCAGCGCCCCGAGCAGGTAGACCAGATGGTAGGGAGCGACCGAGTTGACCGTGGTCAGGAAATCGTCGGCCTGCGTGCCGCAGCTGCTGTGGCAGGAGGCCAGCGCGCTGTCCCGGTACAAGGTGACCAGGTGCGGGCCGGTAACCAGGAGCAGGATGGCGAAAGCGGAAAGCCCGGCCGCCACCACGACGGCCTGCGTGCGGAACTGACGCCAGGTCAGCCAGATCATCGCTGTACCTCCAGGACGGGACGGCGGCCGGGCGCCGCGTCCGCGGCCTGGCTCATGTAGGCGAGGACCAGGTCTTCGAGGCTGAGCTGCTCGACGGTCCAGGCGGGATCGAGGATGGGACGGCGGCTGTGCACGATCAGCGTGCTCTGCCGGTCGGTGTGCCGGGCGTGGATGACCTGCTGGTCGCCCGGCAGCGAGGCCTCGTCCCGGCGGGCGCCGATCAGCCGGTGGTGGCTGGCCAGCAGCGCGTCGACGTCGCCCGCGATCTGCACCCGTGAGGCCGCGAGCACGACGAGGTAGTCACAGACCCGTTCCAGGTCAGCTACCAGATGGGAGGAGAGGATGACGCTGATCTCCTGGTCCGCCACGGCTTCCATCAGGTCCTGCAGGAACTCGCGGCGGGCCAGCGGGTCGAGGCTGGCCACCGGCTCGTCGAGGATGAGCAGCCGGGGCCGCTTGGCGATAGCCAGGGTGAGGGCGAGCTGGGCGCGCTGTCCCCCGGACAGCTTCCCGGCCCGCTGCGCGGGATCGAATCTGAGCCGGTCGATCCGGTGCTGGGCGTAGGAGTCATCCCAGCCAGGGTTCAGGTGGGCGCCGAGGCGCAGGTGGTCAGCGACGCTGAGGCCCGCGTAGACCGGCGTGTCCTGGGCCACGAAGCCGACCTTGGCCAGCTGGTCCGGGCCGCCGGCGGGCTCACCGCCGAGCACCGTGATCGCGCCCGTGGTCGGCGCGAGCAGGCCGACGGCCAGCTGGAGCAGGGTCGTCTTGCCGGCGCCGTTCGGGCCGACCAGGCCGGCCACGCGTCCCTCGGGAATCTGCAGCGTGCAGTCACTGAGGGCCCAACGGCGCCGGTAGCGCTTGCCGAGCCCGCTGGTGTGCAGGGCGGTCATGCTATGTCCTCCTCGGAAGCGGACCGAAAGGTGCTCAGGAAGAGGGCCTCGATGCTCTCCTCCTCCAGGCCGGCCCCGCGCGCCCGGTCCAGCCAGCGCCGCAGATCCCGGCGCAGCGGCGCGTACGCGGCCAGCGACGAGCCGCTCAGGGTCCCGGTCACGAACGTCCCGCGGCCGGGCCGCGCGGCCACGAGGCCCTGGTACTCCAGCTCGCGGTAGGCCTTGAGCACCGTGTTGGGGTTGATCGCCAGCCCCGCGGCCACGTCCTTGACCGTCGGGAGCTGATCCCCCTGGCGCAGCAGGTCCAGCCGTAGCGCGTGCCGCACCTGATGGATCAGCTGCAGGTACGGCGCGACACCGGAGCGGGAGTCCAGATGGAACTCAATCACGTAGCCCTCTATTCATCTAGGTTCCTAGCACATTAGAGTCCTGCGGCCGGGCGGTGTCAAGGGTGCAGTCGGGAGGGGCCGCGGGAGGCCCCGGCGGGTTAAGATCCGCTGCATAGGAGCCGAACGACGCGAACCGGAGCAGGGTGTCACGAACGTCGGCAGGAGGCTCGTGGCGCTGACGGCGGCCGTGGCCGTGCTCGCCGCGGTGCTCGTCACCGGGGCCGGGGTCCACATGGTCATGCACACGTCCCGGGCACCCCGCCTGCTGACCGAGGGCATCGCGGCGCAGCCGTGCGCACCGCAGGATGTCATCATCGTCCCGGCGCACCGCGAGGTCCGCTACGACGGTGCGAGCAGCGTCCTGCTCCCCGCGGCCCGGGCCACGCCCGGCTGCACCACGGCCAGCGTCGCGGCGAGCGAGCGCTGGCTCGCGGCCGGGACCGTGCCGGGAACCGGCCTGGCGATGCGCTCCATGGCCGAACGTGCGTTGCTGGATCTGCACCTCTTGGTCCGGCCGGACGGCGCGGTGGTGGCAGGCTGGTATCCGGGCTGGGATTACGCGTGGCCGCGCGATTCCAGCTGGGTGGCCGTGGCTCTCGCGGTCACCCGGCACGGCGCGGACGCCCTGCGCGTGCTGACCTTCCTGCAGAACGAGCAGAGCCGGGACGGCACCTGGGCGGCGCGGTACGAGCCGGACGGCGGCGGGCCGGTCCGCGACGGCCGCCCGGTCGAGCTGGACGCGGTGGGCTGGGTGCCGTGGGCGGTGTGGTCCTGGTACGAGGCCGACCGCTCCCCCGCGGCGCGGCGCGAGCTGGCCCGGCTGTGGCCAATGGTCAGCGCGGCAGCGAACGCGGCCGAGCAGTCGCTCACCCCGGGTGGTCTGCCCGTTGCCGCCACCGACTATTGGGAGCACGGCACGCAGGTAACGCTGGGGACGGCCGCGCCGCTGCTGACCGGCCTGCGGGCCGCGGCCGACATCGCGGGTGCGCTGGCCCGGAAACCGGCTGCTCAGAACTGGTCCGACGCCGCAGCACGGCTGTCAACCTCGATCCAGGCTTCGTTCGGCTGTTATGGATTCAACCGGCTGCCGGACGATTCCAGCGGTCCGGACGCGTCGGTCACCTTCCTCGGGCCACCGTTCGGGCCGGCCAGCGCGGCACTGGAGCACGCGGAGGAGGCCGCCGAGCGCGCGCTCACCCTGCCGGGCGGTGGTGTGCTCCCCGGCGCCGACTGGCCGGGCGACACTGCCACCGCCTGGACCGCGGAGACCGCCTTCTTCGCGCTGTCCGACGCGGCGAACGGCGAGCACGGCCGGGCCGGCACGCTGCTGTCCTGGCTGGCCGCCCACCGCACGGCGCTCGGGGCGCTGCCCGAACAGGTGACCGCCGCGGGGCGGCCCGCCTCGGTCGCCCCGCTGGCCTGGAGTGACGCCGCGGTCCTGCTCGCCCTGGTCGCGCAGCTGCGGCCACTGCCCGCGACGCCGGTGCCGCCCGGTGGTCAACCGGCCGCCGCAGGCGGCTGCCTGCTGCCGCCGCTCACCGTCGTCGGCCGCTAGCCAGGCCTATTTGTTGGCGACGACCGAAGAGCAGCCGGGATGCAGGGCTCCGTCGAACGCGGCTGCCATGAACCGCTGCAGCGGCGACCCGTCGAAACGGAGGCTGGTCGTGCTGGCCGCGGCGACCAGGCCGGTGATGTCGCTGTGGCTGGCGGTCGTCACTCCGGCCTCGGGCTGCCAGGTGGCTTGGGCCAGGTAGCCCTGCGCGGCGCGGCCGGGCGGGCAGTACGCCGGCTTGTAGGCGTCGTACAGGGCGGTGGGTGCGCAGTTCTTCGCGTCCGGCACGACGCCTTGCGGTGTGGCAGCCACACAATGGACGACTTCGTCGTTACTGCCGTTCGCTATCATCACCGGGACGAGCACGCCATCCTGGTTCACGGGCAGCTTGCTGAGCCCGCTTGTTCCGAGCGGACCTGGGTTGTTGTAGGTCAGCCAGGAGCACAAGGCGGCAACCGCCGCGGGCGGATCTGAGGCGCACGTGTGGTCCAGGTTGCCGTGCTGGAATCCGTTGATCGTCGCTCCGTTTGAGATCGATGGAAGATAGAACGGTTGTGAGGTAAAGGCCGCCGTCTGCTTCACGATCTTCGGTGCGTCAGCGGAAGTCCAGCAAAGGTCGGCGATTCCCGGCAGGGCGGTGATCGCCTGGGGCGTCAGCAGGGCGGGCAGCTGGAGACTGCCGGTGGCCGGATACGCGGGCATCTCGGATCGGCTGGGCGCGGGGTCTTCTGAATAACCGCTCCACGGCCCCAGCAGGTAAGAGTTGAAGAAGGCGACAGCCGCGATCGAGGTGGGGAGACCTGTGAGCCGGATGTTGGTGTGCATGACCCAGTCCAGGAGGCCGTAGCCGGGGGCGGTGCCCGCCTGGCCAGGAAACGTTATAAAGTTTCCGGCTGGAGCCTCGGCTGCGACGCCCGACAAGGTTACCGGCGGGTCGTGCGGTGTGCTGGTCGCCTTGAGGTACGAGGTCGTCAGCTGGGCTGTCCACAGCGCGGCGTGGCCGCCTTGAGAATGGCCCCAGGCGATCAGGTCGTAGGCGCGGAGCGGATAGCCGCTCAGTTTCTCTGTGAGCAGGAAACTCGCGGCGCGCACGAGGTCCAGGCTGTTCGCCGCCTCGATCTTCCCGAGCGTGTAGGGCGTGTACTGAGGCCCGCCCGACAGGCCGTCATAGTAGTCCGTCGCGGTGACGATCCAGCCGCTGTTGATCATGCCCTGGAGGATCCCATCCTGGGGCGTGCCAACGTGGGCATCGCCATTCGCGGCAGTTCCCCACGACACGGTATTGATGCCGTAAGGCGGCGCACCCCAGATTTCTTCATCAGGGTTCGCCGATGGCTGGCACCGGGCGGTGACGCCGAGCGTGCCGTGGTCCCAGTCGACGACCCGTCCCGTCGCGGCGCTGCCTTTCCCGGCGGCGAAGAGCTTCGTCGCGCTGCTGGGCGCGACAACAACTCCGCAGACGAGAGTCCGCTGGCTGTTGTCACCTCCGGTCGACACGTAGAGCACGCGCCACGCCCGCGCGCCGGCCGGGAAGTTGGGATCCTTAGTGTCTGTGATCTCGGTGGCTCCGATGAGGGTGCCCGGCGACATGGACTGCAGTCCGGCCACGTCCGGGCTGACACAAGGCGGTTCACGCCCGGAAGTTGCGGCCGGAAGCCTGATACACGAAATGTAGTTAGTGTCCATCGATGCCAGCTGGCGCCCACCGGCCCGCTTGGTTCTGTTCGCGGCCGTCAGTACCCGCCGTGGTGGTGATGATGGCCGGGGAACCCGCCGGCCGCCGTGGCCGGCGCCGGGGACGTGCTGGCGGCCGGGGCGGCGGGGCTGGCCGCGGTGCCGTTGCTGTCCCAGGTGACGGAGAAGGCGTTGCCGTTGGTGATCGCCGACGGGGTGGCCTCGGTGACGCCGCCGGCCGAGACCATGGTCAGCCCGGCCGCGTTCGCGTTGCCCAGCGGCGCGGTGTCGACGGCCACGTTGGTGAAGTTCACAGTGCCGAAGTTGGACAGCGGCAGCACGCCGTTGGTGTCGCTCGGTGCCTCGGCGATGATTTCCGCCGAGCCGAGCTGGGCGGTCGCCGACGTCTGGCTCGTAGTTTGCGTCCAGCCCCGCGTCTGGTCGCTCAGCGTCAGCGTGAACGCGCCGCCACCGTTCGCGACGACCGACGCGCTCATCGTGTCGCCGGGCGCGACTGGGTTGTTGTAGAAGACCGGCGCGTTGGGGAACATCTCGAACCAGCCCTGGTAGGTGGCCACGCCGTTGTTGCAGTCCGCCTCGGTGCCGGTCTGCTCGACCGATTGTGTGCCGTCGCCGTCGAGGCCCACCCAGAAGCTGGAGAACGTCTGCTGCGCCGTGCAGGTCACGGTCGGCTCGGTCCAGAAGGAGGACACGCTGGTGAACGTGCCGGGCGCGCCCGCTTCCGCGTAACCGGACCAGTTCTCGCTGGTGGCAGACGCGTTGGCCGCGCTGCCGAAGCTGCCTCCTGGGTCCTGGCCGCTCCCTGCGCCCTGACCGCCGGCCGTGCCCTGACCGCCGGCCGTGCCCTGGCTATCCGCCAAGCCCTGACTGCCCGTTGCGCCAGGCCCGGCGCTGATGGAGCCGCCGGGGCCGACTGCCATGGGACCACCGGGGCCACCGCCGAGCGCGCCGGAGGCGGCACGGGCTTCGTCGGCCACCCGGACGGTCCGGACGGGGCTGGATGGCCTGATCAGGACGGCCACCACCGCGAAAGCGATGCAGCCGGCCGCCGCCACGAGCCATAGCACGTTCCTGGCCTGCCGTTGCCGGGCCGCGACCGTGCTGCCCGGCCGTCGGGTGGCCGCGCTGCCGCCCCTTTGGGTTCCCTGATGCTTCACGGCTTCGAAAGCTCCCTTCTCCGCTCGCCTTCTCCGCCCGCGTTCGCACGGTAATCGTGCGCAGGCGGCGCCGTTATCTGCCAGCAACGTGGGACTCCGTTACCGATCCTTAAGATCTGCCGCGAAACATGACGAGACGAATAGTTACCTGGCTTTAACGTGGTCGCGCTAGGGTTCCCGCATGCTGATTTCGCCGCATGAGCAGGAACGGCTGCTGATTCACGTCGCCGCCGGGCTGGCTCGCGAACGGCGCGCCCGGGGACTTCTGCTCAACTACCCCGAGGCGGTCGCGGTGATCACCGCATTCCTGCTGGAGGGGGCCCGCGACGGGGTCAGCGTCGCGGAGCTGATGCAGTCCGGGCGCGGGGTGCTCAGCCGGGCCGACGTCCTGGACGGCGTGCCCGAGATGCTGACCGAAGTCCAGGTCGAGGCCACGTTCCCAGACGGCACCAAGCTGGTCACGGTGCACGGGCCGATCTCGTGATCCCCGGCGAGATCATCTCGGGCGACGGCCCGGTCGTGCTCAACGCCGGCCGCCCCGTACTCACGCTGGTCGTTGTCAACACCGGCGACCGGCCGGTCCAGGTCGGCTCGCACTACCACTTCGCGCAGGCCAACCCGGCGCTGGACTTCGACCGGGACGCCGCGTGGGGGCACCGGCTGGACATCGCGGCGGGGACCGCGGTCCGCTTCGAGCCCGGGATCGAGCGCGAGGTCAGCCTGGTCCCGCTGGCCGGCGCGCGGGTCGTGCCCGGCCTGCGGCTGGGCGGCCAGCGGCTGGGCGGGCCAGAAGGGGCGGCGATCCTCGACGAGGGCGCCAGCAAGGAGGGGCTGGGTGGCTGAGCTCAGCAGGTCCCGGTACGCGCTGCTGTACGGGCCGACCGCGGGCGACCGGGTCCGGCTTGCCGACACCGACCTGTTCATCGAGGTGGAGCAGGACCTGTGCGCGGGCGGGGACGAAGCCGTGTTCGGTGGGGGAAAGGTCATCCGCGAGTCGATGGGCCAGTCCCGCGCGACCCGCGCCCACGGCGCCCCGGACCTGGTCATCACCGGTGCCGTGGTGCTGGACCACTGGGGCATCATCAAGGCCGACGTGGGCATCAGGGACGGCCGGATCGTCGCGCTGGGCAAGGCCGGCAACCCGGACATCATGGACGGCGTGCACCCGGACCTGGTCATCGGGCCGTCTACCGAGATCATGGCCGGAAACGGGCTGATCCTCACGGCCGGTGGCATCGACTGCCACGTGCACCTGATCTGCCCGCAACTGCTGCCCGAGGCCATCGGCAGCGGCGTCACCACCATCATCGGCGGCGGAACGGGGCCGGCCGAGGGCACTAAGGCGACCACCGTCACCCCGGGGGCGTGGAACCTGGCCCGGATGCTGGAGGCCACCGACGGCTGGCCGCTCAACATCGTCCTGCTGGGCAAGGGCAACACGGTGTCGGAGGAAGCGCTGTGGGAGCAGCTCCGGGCCGGGGCGTCCGGGTTCAAGCTGCACGAGGACTGGGGCTCCACCCCGGCCGCGATCGACGCCTGCCTGCGGATCTGCCAGGAGGCCGGGGTGCAGGCCGCGCTGCACACCGACACGCTGAACGAGGCCGGCTTCGTCGAGGACACGCTGGCCGCGATCGCGGGACGGCCGATCCACGCCTACCACACCGAGGGTGCGGGCGGCGGGCACGCCCCGGACATCATCACCGTGGCCGGGCAGCCGAACATCCTACCGTCCTCGACCAACCCGACCCGGCCGCACACCGTCAACACGGTCGACGAGCACCTCGACATGCTGATGGTGTGCCACCACCTCAACCCGGCCGTGCCGGAGGACCTGGCCTTCGCGGAAAGCCGGATCCGCCCCGCCACGATCGCCGCCGAGGACATCCTGCACGACATGGGGGCCATCTCCATGATCGGCTCAGACTCCCAGGCCATGGGGCGGATCGGCGAGGTCATCATCCGGACCTGGCAGACCGCGCATGTCATGAAGCGGCGGCGCGGGCCGCTGCCCGGCGACGGCGGAGCGGACAACCTGCGCGCCCGCCGGTACGTGGCTAAGTACACGATCTGCCCGGCCATCGCGCACGGCCTGGACGACTCGATCGGCTCGGTCGAGACCGGCAAACTCGCCGACCTGGTGCTCTGGCAGCCGGCGTTCTTCGGGGTCCGGCCGCACGCGGTGCTCAAGGGCGGCCTGGTGGCGTGGGCCGCGATGGGTGACGCGAACGCCTCGATCCCCACGCCGCAGCCGATGCTGCCCCGCCCGATGTGGGGCGCGGCCCCGGAGGCGGCCGCGTCGACGTCGGTGTCTTTTGTTTCTGAACTGGCCCTGGAGAACGGGCTGGACGAGCGGCTGGGGCTGGCCCGCGCGCTCGTCCCGGTGGCCGACGTGTCGGGGCGCGGTAAGGCTGACATGATCAACAATGACGCGCTGCCCGACATCCAGGTTGAGCCGGACACGTTCACGGTGCGCATCGACGGTGAGGTCATCGAGGAGGCTCCCGCCGCGGAGCTGCCGATGGCGCAGCGCTATTTCCTGTTCTGATGACGCTCCCCCCGGTCTTCACCGGCTCCCTGCCCGGAAGATCCCCGGCGCCGGAGCGGAAGCCGGATGACGGAGAGTCGCGCGGCCGGGAGCTGGACCCGGCCGGCCGTCCCGGCACCGGGCGGGGGCCGCTCAGCGGGCAAGCGGATGACGGGAAGCGCCCGGACGACGGGAAGCGCCCGGACGACGGGAAGCGCCCGGACGACGGGAAGCGCCCGGACGACGGGAAGCGCCCGGACGACGGGAAGCGCCCGGACGACGGGAAGCGAACCGATCCGGGGAAGCGGCCAGATTTCGGCCGGGGACCGGACACCGGCAGCCGCCCCGACACCGGCCGGGGACCAGACACCGGCAGCCGCCCCGACACCGGCCGGGG
>Ga0302228_10001998_pt1 | contig 14420 bp, 12 predicted proteins | sample II_Palsa_N1_2_FD_193519 | JGI IMG/M metagenome (GOLD analysis project Ga0302228, IMG submission 193519) | Peat permafrost microbial communities from Stordalen Mire near Abisko, Sweden - II_Palsa_N1_2 | ecosystem: Environmental > Terrestrial > Soil > Palsa > Peat permafrost | place: Sweden...
CAGGAAAATCAGCGGGATAATCCAGGAGAACAGGATGTTTGTCGAGCCGAGTACCCGTGCTGCGACCACCAGCAATGCCAGTTTCGCCAGCGAGTAGACGACATTTTCTATCGGGACGGCAACGGGACGCTGGAGACCTACGAGCGCTGCGTCCTGCAGGGTAAATATCTCCCAGACGACAGCCGACACGGCGAAGATGACGGCAAAAAAGGCTGAATCACCCACGAAGCGCCACTCGGAACTGAGTCTCGGCAGGACGGTGACGAATACCACACTCCCGGCGACGGCCGTGACCGTGCTCACCAGGTAGGTGGCGTTGATCAGACGCCTGGCCGACATAGCCCCCAGCTGGGGCAGGAACCGCATCAGCGTATTGCTCAGATTGAGCTGGGAGAGGGTTGCCACCAGCATCAGCCCGGAGATCAGTGCCGTAGCGCGGCCCAGGTCCTCAGGACTGTACAGGTGGGCCGCGACCGCCCAGTAAACCGCGCCGATGACGCTCGTCCCCATGGTGTTCGCGACCAGTGCGTAACTGCCACGGTAAACGGGGTCGCGCAACCCCGAATAAACGCGGGTCACCCAGTTCTGGGGTTCAGGGCCCGGTGTCTGGCGAGGAGGAATCTGGACCCGCCGGTCACGTATGACGGGACGCCCGTCGAAGACCGGCAAAGGGAGCGTATCGTTGGCCCAGTAATCATCCCGGTAAGCAGGCTGCACAGTCGTCCCAGTGCCGCCGAGCCAGTCCTGAGTCCACGCGGTCAGCTTACGTGGCGCCACTGCCCGGGCAAACAGTTCCTGCGGGATCGACCCGAAGGACCCACTTTGGGTGGTACACCACAAGGCACCAGAACGTCGACGGACAGTGACCTGCTGGCGGTCCATCCCGGGGAGGAAACATGCAACCCGACAGTGACGGGCATGCAGCCGTGCCCGGCATCGGCGTGCAGCCCACCGCCGACGTAGACGAGCGAGCAGAACTCGGGGCCGGCACGCAGGTGTGGCATCTGGCCCAGGTCCGCGAGAACGCGCGGATCGGGCGTGGCTGCATCATCGGGAGAGGTGCCTACGTCGGTCCGGGCGTCGTGCTCGGGGACCACGTCAAGCTGCAGAACTACGCCCTCGTCTATGAGCCTGCCCGCCTGGAGGACGCCGTCTTCATCGGTCCCTCGGCCGTGCTCACGAACGACGTGTACCCGCGATCGGTCGGCGTGACGGGGCAGCTGAAGCGGCCCGCGGACTGGGAGGCTGAGGGTGTCGTGGTCCGCGAGGGGGCATCGGTCGGCGCCCGGGCGGTCATCCTGGCCGGGGTCGAGATCGGCCGGTGGGCTCTCATCGCCGCCGGCGCCGTAGTGACACGGGACGTTCCCGACTTCGGCCTGGTCGCTGGCATGCCCGCGCGGAGGATCGGGTGGGTCGGCCGGGCTGGGGTGACGCTGGCGCCGGTAGGAGACTCACAGTGGCGATGCCCTGAGACCGGCGAGCTGTTCACCGAGTCAGCGGGCCTGCTGGCGATGACGGAAGAGCCGGGCACCTAGCGGCTGATCACCGGACGTGCTCGACCATGTACCTCTCACCGGACCGTCGCCTGGCAGGTACTGTTATTTCCTGAATTGCGCATCCAGCCTCCTCTGGGGCGTGACTGAAGACAGCTGAGCGTGGTGGCGCCTGGGCCAGCAGCGGCATAGACCGACTGAATGGAGGACTGGTGCGTATCCTGATCAGCCTGTACGGGCTCCACATCGGCGGAAGTCACATCAATGCGATCGAGATCGGCTCCCTGATCAAACAGCGCGGGCATGATGTGATCGTCTACTCGCCTGACGGCCCGTTGCGGGAGCGGGTTGCGGAACTGGGACTTGAGTGGGTGCCGACCGCGCCACGTGGCCAACGACCGTCGGTCGCCGGTATCCGGCAGCTGAATGCACTGGTCCGCGAGCGCGAGATCGACTTGATACATGCGTTTGAATGGTTGCCGACCTTGGAGGCCGCATCCGGGCCGCACCTCTGGAGGGGCACGCCACTGCTGTCAACGGTCTATTCCGTCGAGATACCCCCGTTCGTGCCGCGGAACCTGCCGATGATTGTGGGCTACACGCAGGAGCTCGACCTCGAGCGCGGTCGCGGCCGTAGCCACGTATACACCGTGGTCTGCCCTGTCGATACCGACGCGAACGCACCCGTTGCCGATAGCGGCCCGGCGCGCAAGCGATTCGGGCTGCGCGATGACGAGCTGGCCGCGATGATCGTGAGCCGGCTCTCCCCTGACCTTAAGCGCGAGGGCCTGTTGTCGGCGATCACGGCCGTGGGCCTGGTGGATCCAGCGCTGAACCTTCGCCTGCTGATCGTCGGTGGCGGGCCGTGCCGCGAAGAGCTGCAGGACGCGGCCGGCGCGATGAACGCGCGCCTGGGCCGCGAGGCGGTCACGCTCACCGGTCCGTTGATGGATCCACGGGAGGCCTACGTCGCCGCCGACATCGTCCTCGGCATGGGTACGTCGGCCCAGAAGGGCATGGCGTTCGCCAAGCCCGTGGTGATCCAGGGCGAACGAGGTTACTGGGAGACGTTGACGCCAGAGAGCATGCCCCAGTATCTGCACCACAATTTCTACGGACTCGGCGACGGCAGCGACGGTGCCCCGCGGCTGGCCGCGATCATCGGTGAGCTCGCCCGCGAGCGCGACCGCTGGCCCGAGCTGGGGGAGTTCGGCCGTAAGACGGCGCTCGCCGTTTTCAGTAACGAGGCGGCGGCCGACCGCGTTATGGAGATATGCGAGGATGTGGCGGCCCGTCCGGAGAGTTCGAGGCGCCGCGCGGCCGGAGTGCTCCATGCGAACGCACTGTTGGCCGGCATCCGCGGCGTCGATCTCGGGCGCCGGGCGGGGGCCCGTCTGCGGCACTCTGTGCCGGTACGCGGCTAGCACATGCTCAAAATGAACCCGGCATGGATCTGAGCAATGCTCTCTCAGCCGGATATCAGCCGATGTAAACACTTTTGCGGGGTCATGCGTCTAACATTCGTTGGACGCCAGGCGAGAAGGGGACCTGGAGGGCCGTCCGCGCTGCGTATCGGTGTGGCGCGTTTCTTCCGGCCCGCAGGTGCGGCCAGAAATTTGCAGCGGCGCAGTTCGATCATGCCTTAACCAGACTGGAGTGCCATGAGTTCTGAGCGCGACGTCAGCAGACCACAGCGGCCGATCGGCCTCGCGGTGGTGGGCGCGGGCTACTGGGGGCCGAACCTCGTGCGGAACTTCGCCAGCTCGCCGAACTATCGGCTTACCTGGCTGTGCGACATCGACAAGTCCCGCGCAGTCCGGGTGCTCGGACCGTATTCGACCGTCGGCGCGACCGATGACCTGGACGTCGTGCTGGCCGATGAGCAGGTCGATGCCATCGCTATCGCGACTCCGGCCGGCACCCATCTGAACATAGCGCTCGCGGCCATGCGGGCGGGCAAGCACGTGCTCATCGAGAAGCCGCTGGCCGCCACCTACGCCGACGGGCTCCGGCTGGTCGGGGAGGCGGATCGCGCTGGCCTGGTGCTCATGTGCGATCACACCTTCTGCTACACCCCGGCCGTCCGCAAGATCCGGGAGCTTGTGCACTCGGGCGAGATCGGGGACCTGCATTTCTTCGACTCGGTGCGAATCAACCTGGGCCTGGTGCAGCCCGACATCGACGTGCTGTGGGATCTTGCCCCGCACGACATCTCGATTCTGGAGTCGATCCTTCCGCCGGGGGTCCAACCGCTGTCGGTGGCGGCGCACGGGGCGGACCCGATCGGCACCGGGCGATCCTGTGTCGCATTCGTGACTCTTCAGCTGACGGGCGGGGCGATCGCTCATTTTCACGTGAACTGGCTGTCGCCCACCAAGGTCCGGACCACGATGATCGGCGGGTCCAAGCGGGCCTTGCTGTGGGACGACCTCAACCGGATGCAGCGGGTAACGGTCTTCGACCGGGGCGTGGACCTGGTGCCCGCGCAGGACGCCGGGGCCGAGGACCGCGAGAAGGCGTTCGTCTCCTACCGGACCGGTGACCTGGTGTCTCCGGCGCTTTCTGAGCGTGAGGCCCTGGCCGGCGTGGTCGAGGAGTTTGCGGACTGCATACGCACTGGCCGGCCGTCGCTCACCGACGGCCGCTCCGGCCTCCGGGTCCTTGACATCCTCGAGGCGGCGTCGCGCAGTATCGCGCTGCATGGGACGCCGGTACAGCTGCGCGGAAGCCAGCCGGGCCAGGCGGCGTCGTCGGTCCTCGAACTAGCTGGCCAGGGAAGCGGTGCATGAGCCGGATCGACGTCGTCGTCCCTTGTTATAACTACGGCCGGTTTCTCAGCGAATGCGTAAGCAGCATTCTCGATGACCAGCCCGGCACCGGCGTGCGCGTGCTGATCATCGACGACGCATCACAAGACGACAGCGCGCAGACCGCACGGAAGCTGGCTGCGGCTGACGACCGGATCGAGGTGCGGGTTCATCCTGTCAACAGGGGCCACATCGCAACGTACAACGAAGGCCTGCTCGACTGGGCGGACGGGAACTACTGCGTTCTGATATCCGCTGACGACAGGCTCGCCCCGGGGGCGCTGCGCCGGGCAGCTGACCTCATGGATGCGCACCCAGAGGTTGGCTTCGTTTACGGCCATGCGGTGGAGTTCCGCGACGGCGAGAAGCTGCCGGCCCCCACGACAAGATGCCGCTCTCAGACGATCTGGCCAGGCCACCGGTGGCTCGAGCGGCGCTTCAGGGAAGCGAGTAACTGCATCGTCTCCCCGGAAGTCGTGGTGCGTACGTCCCTCCAGCACCAGCTGGGCGGTTACGACCCCGCGCTGTACCACACCGCGGACCACGAAATATGGATGCGGCTTGCGGCTCATGCCGATGTCGGGTACATCCACGCTGACCAGGCCTTCCACCGCTGGCACGACAACAACATGTCGCTGGAGCTCAGCAACCGCCTGGTGACGCTCAGGCAGTTGAGGGCCGCACACGACGCCGTACTCAGGTGCTGTGGTGAGGTACTTCCCGATGCGGCCGGGCTCTCGCGGATCGTGCACCGCCGGCTGGCCAGGGAGGCCCTATGGTCGGCCACCCGGGCGTATGACCGGCACCGGACCGACACCGTGCCGGTGGAGGCGCTGATCGCGTTCGCTTTCGACTGCTGGCCGGACGCCGCCCGCCTCAGCGCTTACCGCGCCTTGAAGCTGCGCCGCCGAATCGGGCCGACCGTCATGCCCTACCTCCAGCCGTTCATCTTCTCTGCCGTCGTCCGCCACCTGAATGACAGGCGACGGTGGCACCGAAGGGAACTGCGCGGTGTTTGATCCATTCTCACGCGTACGCATCATCGAGGAGACATTGTGATAGCAGGACAGCGCTGCCTGGTAACCGGCGGAGCCGGCACCATCGGATCCACGATCGTCGACCAGCTTGTCGCAGCTGGCGCAGGTGAGATCATCGTGCTGGACAACCTCGTCCGGGGGCGCCGGGAGAACCTGGCCGGTGCGCTGGACAGCGGCCGGGTCCGCCTGGAAGAGGGAGACATCCGCGACACGGCCCTGGTGCGCCGGCTCATGAGCGGGATAGACGTCGTATTCCACCAGGCCGCCATCCGGATCACGCAATGCGCCTCCGAGCCGCGCCTGGCCCTGGAAGTCCTGGTGGACGGTACCTATGAAGTCGTCGAAGCGGCCGTCGACGTCGGCGTCCGCAAGATTGTCGCCGCTTCCTCGGCGTCCGTCTATGGGCTTGCTGATCACTTCCCGACCACCGAGCGCCAGCACCCTTACGACAACGACACGCTGTACGGGGCGGCCAAGACGTTCAACGAAGGACTGCTGCGCAGCTTCCATGCGATGCGCGGGCTTGACTACGTGGCGCTCCGCTACTTCAACGTGTACGGGCCGCGGATGGACATCCATGGCCTCTACACCGAGGTCCTGATCCGGTGGATGGAGCGGATCGAGTCGGGCCAGCCGCCGCTTATCTTGGGCGATGGTTTGCAGACGATGGACTTCGTCTATACCGCGGACATCGCCAGGGCGAACCTGTTGGCCGCAGCCAGCGACGCCACTGACCAGGTGTTCAACATCGCCAGTGGTACCGAGACCAGCCTGGTCGAGCTGGCCGAGGCGCTGCAGCGGGTCATGGGCAGCGACCTGGGCCTGGAATTCGGGCCACCGCGGGGTGTCAACGGAGTCACTCGGCGACTGGCGGACACCTCCGCCGCGGCACGCCAACTCGGCTGGAAGGCCGAGATAGGGCTGGACGAGGGACTCTCCCGCCTCGTGGCCTGGTGGCGGGGCCAGCGATGATCCCGGTCATCCGCCCGTTGCTCGGTGCCGAGGAGGCAGCGGCGGCCGCTGAGGCCATCATGTCCGGCTGGGTTGCTCAGGGCCCGCGGGTCGCGGAGTTCGAGGCCGCGTTCGCCGAGGCGACGGGCTCCGGGCACGCTGTGGCGGTCTCCTCGTGCACTGCAGGCCTGCACCTGGCCATGATCGCGGTAGGCGTTCGCGCCGGGGACGAGGTCGTGGTTCCCTCGCTGTCCTTCATCGCCACCGCGAACGCGGCACGCTACGTCGGCGCCGAGGCCGTCTTCGCCGACGTGGACCCGGCGACGCTGAACCTCACCCCGGCCACGGTGGAGCCGCTGCTGACCGAGCGCACGCGGGCCGTGATCTTGGTCGACCAGGCCGGTGTCCCGGCGGATCTCGACGCGATGCGGGCCCTGTGCGATCCGCGCGGCATCACCGTCGTGGAGGACGCGGCCTGCGCGGCCGGGGCGACCTACCACGGCCGGCCGGCCGGCGCGAGAGCCAGCCTGGCGACGTTCTCCTTCCATCCCCGCAAGCTGCTCACTACCGGCGAGGGAGGCATGATCATCAGTCCCGACCCGGACCTGGCGGCCAGGCTGCGCCGCCTGCGTGAGCATGGTATGGACGTCAGCGCGGCCGCACGGCATTCCACGCACCAGCCGGTGATCGAGCACTACCTCGAGGTCGGTTACAACTACCGGATGACCGACGTGCAGGCGGCGATCGGCCTCGTCCAGCTCCGCCGCCTCGGTGACATCGTCACCCGGCGCCGGCATCTGGCGCAGCGATACCAGCGGCTGCTCGGCCAGATCCCCGGCCTAAGGATGATCGCTGATCCCGGTTATGGCACCACGAACTTCCAGTCCTTCTGGGTGACGCTGCCCGATGAGTTCGCCGTGACCAGGAACGAGCTGCTGCAGCGGCTGGCCGACGCCGGCGTCTCAGCCCGCCGGGGGATCATGGCCGCGCACCTGGAGCCGGCGTATGCAGACCGAGGACACGGCGCTCACCTTCCGGTGACCGAGCGTCTCTCCTCATCGAGCATCATTCTGCCTCTGTTCCATCAGCTCACGCAGGATGAGCAAGACCAGGTGATCTCCGTGGTCTTCGACGCCGCCGGCTTGCCCTTTTCGCCGGATCGGCAACCGGTTACGGCTGCACCGTGAGAATGGAATCGTTTCGCCGGGTGCTGGGTGATTACCGGCCTCGTCATGTTGCGCACCAGTGTGCCGTAGGGGGAAGGCTGCGCCTCGAGCGTTGGGCCCTGGCCACCCGTCATCGCGTTGCGGCCGGTTCGGCCACGGCCCGGAGAGGCCGGATTCTCGCGTATCACTCGATCGGAACGCCGGAATGGGGGCACAACGACGTTACCCCGCTTGATTTCGAACGGCACCTGCAGATGGCCGTGGACGATGGCTGGAGCTTTGCGACCCCTGCCGAGGTGATCGCTGAGCCCGACAAGCCGCAGCTCGCGCTGACCTTCGACGATGGGCTAACCAGCGTGCTGACCAACGCTCTGCCCGTGCTGCGCCATCACGGCATTCCCGCCACCGCGTTCGTGGTCACCGGGTGGGCCGATGGGCAGATCTCGGACGAGGCCTTCCGGCGGGTCGTGCTCGACTGGCAGGGGCTGAGCGCACTGCAGGAGGGCGGGGTGACCCTGGCCAGCCACTCTCTTAGCCACCCCGACTTCGGCCGGCTTGAGGCCGGTGAGGCGCGCCGGGAACTCGAGGTCTCCCGGGAGCGGCTGCACCGGGTGCTGGGCGTCGAGACCACCGAGTTCGCCATCCCTTTGGGCCAGTCTCGTAACTGGACTCCCGTGGCCGGGCTGACAGCGGCCGAAGCCGGCTACACGACGGTATACGCGCAATGCGTCAGCACCCGTCCCGAGGGAACCATCGCGCGCACATTCATCACCAGGATCGACCGGCCGGTGCTATTCCGCGCGGCGCTGGCCGGCGCTTACGACAACTGGGAAGAGTGGTACTGACCGGCCACCTATCCCCCCTGATGGAATCGGTGTCTGCGCACTTACGTACTGCAACCCCCAGACCGCTTTACCCAAATGTTACCTGCCGGGAAAGCGGAATAAGAGGCATAAACCACCCGTCAGCCTTACGCCGGGCGAACGGTCATCATGCCCGTCACGACGCCACGGGCCGCGCTGACCTGCGCTATCAAACCCTCCCGGCCTGATTCAACTGCCCTCTCGGACGTAGCGTAGCCAAATAGTCGCAAAATGCAACAATGCCGGGCAAAGTAAACCCCGCGGCGTATACCCGCGTCTTCTACGCATTGAACGAACGGCACGCTGATCTCTCGTTCCATAAAAGCCGTTCACTTTTGTGACGTAATGTCCGGTTTGACGGGGCTTTCGGGGAGACAAATAATGACGATCGGCGCGGAAACGGATTTTGCCGAGACCCCGGCGCGGGGCCTGCCGCTCGGCGTCCCGCGGCGGGACCCCGGCTACGGCAGGACCCCTGCCTACGGCGTGGCCGGATCACGGCCCGCACGGCCGGCGTTTCCCGCCCGCGCCCAGCCGTGGCCCAAGGTCAGCGTGGTCATCCCCACCCTGAACGAGGCCCGCAACCTGCCGCACGTCTTCGCCGACCTGCCGGCCGGCCTGCACGAGGTCATCATCGTCGACGGGAACTCCGTCGATGACACGGTCGCGACCGCCCGCCGGCTGCGGCCCGGCGTCCGGATCATCCGGCAGAACCGCTCCGGCAAAGGCAACGCCCTGGCCTGCGGATTCGCCGCGGCAACCGGCGACATCATCGCCATGGTCGACGCCGACGGCTCCGCCGACCCGGCCGAGATCCCCCAGTTCGTCCAAGCCCTCCTGGACGGCGCCGACTTCGCCAAGGGCACCAGGTTCGCCGCCGGCGGCGGCAGCTGCGACATCACCCGGCTCCGCCGCCTGGGCAACCGGATGCTCAGCGGCCTGGTCAACCTGCTCTGCCGGACCCGGTACTCCGACCTGTGCTACGGCTACAACGCCTTCTGGCGCCACCACGCCCCGGTATTCGGCCTCTACACCGAATCCGACGTCCCGGCCGGCAGCGGAACCCGGCTGTGGGGCGACGGATTCGAAGTAGAGACCCTGATCAACATCCGCGTCGCCCAGGCCGGACTGAAAGTCACAGAAGTCGCCAGCTACGAGCACTCACGCATCCACGGCGTCAGCAACCTCAACGCCACCAGCGACGGCTGGCGCGTCCTGCGCACCATCTTCGCCGAACGCTACTACCACCACCAGCGGCAAAAAGCGGAACGCCGTCGGCGCATATCGTCATCGCCTGGGCGGGGAGCGTAATGGCGGGGGCAGGTATTTGGGTTGGCCTGCTGGATCTGGATGATTCTGAACCAATCCGTGGCGTGAGTGGTCCGCTCGGTGACGACCATGGTATGGCCCGGGTATTGATCCGCGTGCACCATGCGCCCATTGGATACGTCCAGCTGCCGGCGGCGCCAGCGGAGAGCCTGACGGCGCGTGCCGCTAGCCTGGCCGAGAAAATGCTGGCAATGCCGCTGCGAGGGCATGAAGAACTTGATAAATCAGCTCTGAATGCGCAGGACTCAGCCGGCTGGATGGCCGAGGTCTGCTGTCCGCACCGGTTCGCCGCCTCTGGCGGCGCAGGTGTGACGGTCATTGTCTGTACCAGAGATCGCACCGAAGGCCTGCGCGAGTGCCTGCGTTCCATCCAGCAGGCGAGCTACGAGCCGCTCGAAATCCTAGTTGTCGATAACGCGCCGACCAGGGATGACACTCGTGAGCTCGTGACGGCCCTGGCCAAGACCGACGAACGGCTGCATTACACCTGCGAGCCGGATCCCGGCCTGTCCCGCGCCCGCAATCACGGTTTGGCCCGCGCGCAGTTCGACTTGGTCTGCTTCACCGACGATGACACACGGGTCGATCCTGGATGGCTCTCAGCCGTCGCCGCCGGTTTCGCGGCCGATCCGGAGACAGTATGTGTGACCGGCCTCGTCGCCTCGAGTTCGCTGAACACCGGCGCGGAGCGGTTCTTCGACTCACGTTACTCGTGGGGAGAGGCCTTCGAGCCTCGCCGTTACGACCTCACCACTCATCGTCATTCGTCGGCGCTTTACCCTTACAGCGCCGGGGTCTTCGGAACAGGTGCCAACTTCGCGATCCGCCGCGGCGCCGTAACCGACCTCGGCGGATTTGACCCGATACTGGGCGCGGGAGGGCCTGGCCGAGGTGGCGAGGATCTAGACATCTTCCTCCGCATCATCCTGGCTGGCGGCCGGATCTGCTACCTGCCGTCATCCCTGGTCTGGCACCAGCATCGCGCGGACCTGGAAGCACTGGGCGAGCAGATCTACTCCTATGGCTACGGGCTTGGCGCCTACCTGGCCAAGCACCTGATCAGCGGCCTGATGCCCGCCGTTCTCCTCGGCCGCGGCCTCCGTCAGGCAGGAGTGATCCTGGGCCGGACGCGGCAGGCGTCGCGGGCCGGCCAGATGCGGGTAGGCGGCAGGCGGCTGGCGCTGACCGAGGCGCGCGGAGTCCTGGCCGGTGCGCTGTGTTACCGCAGGGCCGCCCGCCGGCATCCAGCGCTTCCGGAAAGCCATGATCGCCGACCCGCAAGCGTGGCCTGACGATGCCGGATCACTTGATCCCATGGAGCGTTTTGGTGATGAATAATGGCCAGCGATAACCGGCCGGGTGTAACCGCCGTCATCTGCGCCTACACGGAAAAACGATGGCAGCAGACTCGCGCTGCGCTCGAATCCGCGTTGCGGCAAGAACCTCCGCCAGCCGAAGTCCTGCTCGTGGTGGATCACAACGCCGAGTTGGCAGACCGCGCGCGCCGCGAATTCACCTCAGCATCCGTCCTGGAAAATGCTGGTACCCAGGGACTCTCCGGAGCACGTAACACTGGCCTTAAGGCGGCGACTCAGCCCGTCACCACCTTCCTGGACGACGATGCCGAGGCACGGCCAGGCTGGCTCAAGCATCTGGTGGCGCCCTATTCGTCCCCGGACGTGGTCGCGACCGGCGGCAGCGTGCATCCCCGCTGGCCGGCGACGCGGCCACCATGGCTCCCGCCTGAGTTCGACTGGGTAGTTGGCTGCAGCTACCGGGGACTGCCGGAAACCACCGGTCAGGTAAGGAACCCGATCGGCGCCAACATGAGCATGCGGACCGATCTCGCGCTCGAGGTCGGCGGCTTCGACGAGTCGGTAGGGCGCGTGGGCGCCAATACACGCGGCTGCGAAGAGACTGAGTTGTCCATCCGGCTCACCGCGAGCAGGGCTGGGTCTGTCATCCTCTACGTTCCCGCCGCAGCCGTCGATCATCACGTCGCGCCCGAACGCCTGACATTTAGTTACTTCCTGCGCCGCTGCTGGCACGAGGGCATGTCCAAGGCCGACGTGGTCCGCCTTTCCGGTGCCGCCGCGGGATTGCAGCGCGAACGGCGTCAAACGGCCGTCGTGATTCCGGTGGCGCTCCTACGCGAGCTGCGCAACCTGGCCACCGGCCACGTCAGTGCGGCGGCACGAATAGTTGCGATGGTGGCAGGACTGACAGCCGCCTCGGCTGGGTACTTCAGCGGCCGGACATCGCAGCGCATCCGCTAGCGGGGTCGGATACCGATCGCGAAGGCACCCCAGTCGAGCCGGCGCAACTGGGCTTGGTAGCCGAGGGACTCAAGCAGGGGGACCGCCTCGTCGTAGTGGTCCTGGATCTCGATCTTGATGCAGCGCACGTTCGCGGTCCACCGGCCGTGCCGGAGCATCTCGTACCACGCGGACTCGATATTGACAAGCAGGTAGTCGACCGGCGCGGACCCGGTGAAGGCGGCCAGCAGGTTTGCCGCGTCGAGGGCATCGATATGCCGCACTGTGGCCGCGGAGCCGTTCCCGGGGACCGAGCCGGTGACGATCTGGCCCCAGGCATCGGGTTCCCAGTTGAGGTTGAGCGTCTCGTCGCGGTACCAGACGGCCGTCTCTTCCAGGGCGCAGCGGCCGCCGAGGTGAGCCAGGTTGCGCCGGGCCAGCAGGGCGTTGTCGTGATCCGCTTCCACGCCAAGCAGCCGGGCGTGCGGGTACCGGTCGGCCAGGTCGGCCGTCAGCAGGCCGATGTTCGCTCCGAACACCGCTATGTGCCGGACCGGGCCGGTCAGCGCGGCTGGCGGGAGATGGTGCTCGTAATCCACGAACTCCAGGGCCAGGCGGTCGGTGGACCGGGGACGCAGCCATACGACGTTGCCGCCCGGCTCCCGCAGCCGGACGGGGACGGCGGTGTCCGCGCCGGGCTGGTGCCGCTCGCCAAGGAAGGCCTCCGCAGCGAGCATTCGGGTCATGGTGGCCTTGCTGCCCAGCCCGCTGAGCCGGGCGATCGACTGCCGGTAACGCAGCGAGTGGATGCGCTGCCAGGCTCTCCGCGCGGCGGTCCGTGGCTCAATAGTGCCGATCACCGGCCCCAAATGTTGTCGCTGAGCGGTGGCACCACCTCGGGGTGACCAAATCGCGCCGGAGCCGTCCATGGCGGGGGGAAGGGTATCGGTGGCCAGGGCCGAGTTGTCCTGGCGGTCGGACGGCCAGCCCGCGGGCTGGGGCGGCTGCGGGCTGCGCTCCTGACGAGGCGGCTTGCGGTGCGACAGGTCGTAACTCATATCTGTATTAACGGTCCTGGTAGCCGGTGCCGTTCCGTGTTCGCTCCGCGGGTAACCAAGCGGTAAGAACTTTGGCACCTGGGTGACCACCGGCTCGGCCGTTGCGGGCTGCGCCTCACCGAGGTTTGCGCGCCTGGCGACCTCGCGGCGGATCAGCCAGCCGCCACCGGCCCTTTCTCGATAGTCGCCTATTCACCTAACCCTGAGGTAACTGGTCAGGTCCATTTGGGCGGGGCCGCCATTTGGGCGTGCTGAGCCGGAACGGCGATATCTTTGCGCGAGGACCATACATCGACGACCAGCTGGCTCATCATTTTAATGGGCGTGAAATACGGTTCCATTCATTACAGTCCCACGCCTGAAGAACATCGGGCCAGTCCGCTCGGCCAGAAGTAAGGGCGATTCCTTGGTAGCTGACCATCGCGACCGCGCCGCAGGCATCCTGGTACACAACGACACGCCTCACTCCGGGTGCGAGAATGTCCCGCCGACAAGATATGAGAACACCCGGCTAACTGGCCAGCATCACACTATAGTCATTACAGAAAGCTTAAGGCATCGTAGCTTCCGGCGAAGCCGGGATGGCCGGTTTACCAGTGGGGCGGTGGGTGATGGACCGGGGTGTGACTTCGGTGCGGGCTCGGCGGGCCGTGCCGCCTTGGGCGCGGAGGGTCGGGGCGAAGCTGCTCCCGTCTCCTCCGGTGCTCCGCCAGGGGGTCCATCCAGACCCAGCTGACCTGGCGATCCCGCCCTTGGATCCGCACAGCTGGCCGAAGGCGCGACAGACGGCGTTCGCCAGTGCGGAGCTGGAGTTGTTTCGTGCCTGCCTCCGCCTGCCAGGGACACCCGATGTGCGGGCAGCGGTGCTCGACGACCTAAGCAGCTATTCAGGGCTGCCGCCCGAGGAATGCGTTGAACGGTGCCGGAACTGGGAATCGTGGAGCGTTGAGGAATGGCTCGCCGCGGATCGATCCGGCACGGACCGATTTACGAACTTCTACCGAACTATGGAGTCGTGGGCGTTCGACCTCCTGTGGTACGCCTATATGCAGACCGAGGGCTACGGCTATCCGGCCAGCGTTATGGCGCTTCGTGCCATAGCAGCCAAGGGCAACGGCCGAGCGCATCTTGATTTCGGCTCCGGCGCCGGGGTGACCAGTCAGCTGTTCGCCCGAGCCGGGTACGAGACGACCCTCGCCGACATTTCAACGTCACTGCTGGACTTTGCCCGTCACCGGCTGTCGCGCCGGGGTGAGGCGGCCCGGTTCATTGACCTCAACGACGAGAAGCTTGAGACCGGCCGGTACGACGTCATCACCGCGCTCGACACGCTCGTTCACGTTCCTGATCTTGCGGACGTTGTGGCCGGCCTCCACGGCGCGCTCCGGCCGGGGGGGTGGCTGGTCACCAACTTCGATGTACGTCCCCCGTCACTGGAGAATGCCTTGCACCTCTACGAAG
>Ga0302228_10002012_pt1 | contig 14345 bp, 13 predicted proteins | sample II_Palsa_N1_2_FD_193519 | JGI IMG/M metagenome (GOLD analysis project Ga0302228, IMG submission 193519) | Peat permafrost microbial communities from Stordalen Mire near Abisko, Sweden - II_Palsa_N1_2 | ecosystem: Environmental > Terrestrial > Soil > Palsa > Peat permafrost | place: Sweden...
GTGGGCGTGGAGGATGACGCGCCGATGCTGGAGGATTTGCTGCCGTCGCCCGATGCCGGGCCGGAGGCGATCTATGCGCGGAATGTGCTGCTGGAGGCGATCGACGAAGCGCTGGAAGAGATGCCGGAGAATCAGCGCGAGGTGTTTGTGGCGCATGAGTTAATGGGGCGGAGTTTCAAGGAGTTGTCGGACGAGACGGGCGTGAGTGTGAATACGCTGTTGTCGCGGAAGAGGTATGCGGTGCTGTTTCTGCGCGAGCGGTTGCGGGAGCTGGATGAGGATTTTGGCAAGTAAGGAATTTGGAAGTGAGGATGAGATGAGAAGTTTTCGATTGTTCAAGGCGTTGAAGATTTGCGTGTTGGTAGCGCTGGCGCTGACGGTGTTTGGATTTGTGACGGAGCATTTGTGGAATTGGCTAATGCCCGCGATCTTCGGATTGAAGACGATTACGTTCCTGCAGGGGCTGGGGCTTGTGGTGCTGAGCAAGATTCTGCTGGGCGGATTTCACAAGCATGCTGGCGGCGGCCCGCGGGGATGGAAGCGGGAGATGGGAGAGCGCTGGGCGCGGATGACTCCTGAGGAGAGGGAGAAGTTTCGTGCGGGGATGAAAGGACGACGCGGCTGCTGGCCGGGCGACGAAGGCTGGGCTGGGCGGCGCGGGGGCTGGGGTCCTCGGCCGGAAGGCTGGGGAGGGCACAGCGATACGCCGGGCGCGGAGACGGGGCGCAACGAAGGGTCTATTTAGAAGAATTGATTGGAAGGGGGACAGAGAAAGGATGATGACGATGACGATGCGACTAAAGTTTGCCGGCGCTTCTGCCGATGAAGGCTTCACCGATATTTTTTGGAAACCAGTAAACCTGAAGGCTCAGGGGAACGTACTAGAAGACAGGACCTTGGCACATCAGGAAGTAGCGGATACGGACGTTCGGGCTCAGGGGCCTCGGGCGAAGGGATTGCCGGTTGCGGCATCCGGTCCTGCGGCGCAAGCGTCGCGGCGGCTTGTAGAAGAGGATGCGCTCTCGGAGATGTTGGCGGAGATGAGCCTGAGTACGTTGCTGTATTACGTGCTGGCAGGAGAAGGGACGGACAAGGATGAATCTTCATGATCCAATTCGGATGAATCCACAAGGGGACTGGCGGCTTTGGGTGGTGACAGCGGTGATCGGGCTGGCGTATTTGCTGACGTAGGTTGTGGCGTGGGGCGGATGCGGGCCAGCGCGGGGTGGCGCGGGTGTTGTGGTGGGTGGTAGCCGGGCGGAAAGATTCTGGCGGAAGTTGAATCAATAGCGTGAGGTAGCACGTCTACCAAGTGTTGCCGGTGCTTGCCGAAGTCTTCGGTGAAGACTAGAGTTGCGACGAGCGAGGACCAGCGCGGGGCCCGTCTTTGCTATAGAAACGCATGCCTGCGGAGGCTGCCATGAGCTTGAAACGCTGCTTGCTTCCAATCGTATTCCTTCCTATGGTTTTGGGTTGCGGAAGTCTTTCCGCGCAGACATCGATGGCGCCTGGAGCGGAAACGGCGGCCGCGGATCCCGCCGTGCTGCATCCGAACGAGGTGTATCCGCAGATTGTGCGACTGAGCCTGGTGCAGGGCGATGTGCGGGTGGCGGTGGGCAAGCGGAAGGAGCAGCCGGAGCTTGCGCCGTGGGTGCAGGCGGCGGCAAATATGCCGCTGGAGTCGGGCTTCAGTGTGGTGACGGGAAAGGGTCGCGCGGAGATCGAGTTTGAAGATGCGTCGACGATGTACCTGGGAGAAAACTCGGCGCTGACGTTCAATACGCTGACGACGCAAAACGGGATTCCGAGCACGGACATGGTGCTGCTGACCGGGGTGGCTTCGCTGCATTTGCGGCCAACGGTTCCAGGCGAGCGCTACGATGTGAGGACGCCGACGGATGCGTTCCACGTGCCGTATGGCAGTCATTCGAACGTACGCGTGAATAGTTACGTGGACGCGATGACGATCACACCGCAGGCTCCGGTCGAGATCCACCTGGGCGACGTGAATTCGACGCAGGCGCTGATGGGGAAGACGTTCACGTATAGCAATGGAGTTTTTGTTCCAACGCCGGCGACCTCGGCGAACAATTTTGCGGCATGGGATCAATGGGTAGCCGCTCGCGTGGCGGCGCGCAGCCAGGCGATGCATGCGGTGATGAAAGAGGCTGGCCTGAAAGAGCCGCTGCCCGGCATGGCGGACATGAACGCGCGCGGAAAATTCTTCGATTGCCAGCCCTATGGAACGTGCTGGGAGCCTACCAACGGCTGGGCGAAGGCTCCTGCGGCAAAACCGCGAACAGAGGGAGCACCGGAGGCTGAAGGGGCTCAGTCAGCCGAGGCAGGTTCTCAGACGCAGCCGCAGCAGGCATCGCCGACACAGGAGCAGCTGAGAGCGCTGGATGCCGCTCAAAATGGCGGGTTGGCTGCGCGGGCACAAATGGACGAGCAGCAGGCAGAGGGGCAGACGCAGGGTGGCGTGGGTGTGGCGATGTGGATTGAAAATGAACAGATTTTCCCTTGCTCGCCGTACTCGCTGCAGAACTGGATGGCGCAGGATCCGATGACGGGCGCAGCCGTGGTGCTGGCCAGCGACGTGGCTTATGACGACAGCTGGTACAGCGACTATGGGTTCGACTGGGCGGTGTGCCATGCGGGGAGCTGGGTGTATTGGAATCACGGGTATGCGTGGGTGGCGGGAGATCATCGACACCATCACTGCCCGGTGCATTGGGTGAAGGTGGGCGGCAAGTTGGGGTATGTGCCGATTCATCCGCACGATCGCGAGGGCAAAGAGCCGGGAAATTTGAAGCATGGAGTTTTTGTGCCCGCGGATAAGAAGGGCCAAGGCATGCAGCGCGTGGCCTATGATCCGGGAGCGCACGTGAAGGTATTGGCCGAGACGCCCAAGGAATTTCGTGAACCAGCGCTGCCGACGCTGCGGGCGGCGATCGCGCCAACGTTGGAGGCGCGCAGCGTGCGCGGTGAAATGCCAGGGGGCAAGGCGTTGGCGGCGCCGAGCTTGATTGCGTTCGACAGCCAGGCCAAGGGATTTACGGTTACATCGCAGGTGAGCGAAGGCGGGCGGAGCCATACGGAGGTGAGCCACTTCGACGGAGGAACTGGCGGCGGCGGTGGCCACGGGTTTAGTGGCGGGGGCGGTGGAGGCGGCCGCGGATTTAGCGGTGGCGGATCGCATGCATCCGGTGGTGGCGGCTCGTCAGGTGGAGGGGGAGCTCATGGCGGCGGATCGTCGGGCGGAGGTTCTTCGGGAAGTGCGTCGAGCGGTGGTTCGTCGGGCGGTGGTGGTTCGCACGGACACTAAGGCGCGGCGCAGGCTTCTTTGATGGGCAGGGCATCGTGTGGAGTTCGACACGCGGAGTGAGCCCTTTGTGTTGCGCTTCAGGCCCTAGACTTTGCCTTCTACCAATAGTTGCTCGATCTTGCCGTCGGCTTGCAGGTAGACGGTGAAGAGGAGCGCAGTGCCGTTGGAGAAAGCTACGCGGTAGGAGCTGAAGGTCATGCCACCGCGGAGGCGGGCGTGTCCGACGGTGACCGACGAGATGGTGCCGAGGGGGGCGAGGCTGGACTGGTAGTCGGCGAGGGCGTTGGCGTCGAAGTAGTCATTGCAGTTGGCGGTAAAAAGGGAGCGGTCGATGTTGCCCTTCTGGAGCCCGGCGACGATGGTTTGAAGGCGGGGCGCGAAGGCCTGGGCGGTGTTGGTGGCCGGATCGGCGGCAGTGGTGGCAGCGGCTGCGGCGGGCGGAAGCAAGAGAGGGGCTATCTGCTTGGTAATATCGCCGGCTGCCTGAGAGGCTTCCTGATTGGTGAGCACGGCGATGGCGAGGTGGTCGTCCGGGAAGATGATATTTTCTGCTACGAAGCCGCCCACTTCGCCGGAGTGTTCGATGGCTCTGTGGCCCTTGTAGTCGAGAATGTCGACGCCGAGGCCGTAGTGAGAGTCTTTGCCGTCGGAGAGGATAAAGGAGGTCTCCATCTGCTTGTAGCTGGCGGGGGTGAGGAGGGTTTGGTTGATGATGGTGAGGTCCCACTTGAGAAGCTGCGAGATGGGCATGGCGAGGTCGCCGTCGCCGAAGTACCAGCCGGGAGCCTCGAGCGCGGCGGGACGGATGGGCGCGAGGGCGTTGCGCATGTAGCCGGTGACCTTGAGCTTGGACTGGTCGGTGTTGAGGTTGAGAACGTCTTCAAGATGCGCGGGGGCGATGACGTTGTCGCGGAGGAATTTCGCAAAGGGCTCGCCGGAAACTTTCTCAACGATGAGCGCGGCTAGGACGAAGTTGGTGTTGGAGTACTGCCACTGGGTGCCGGGCTCGAAGTCGAGCGGCTTGCCGGCGAACTCGTGGACGACGGCGAGAGGATCGCCTGGAACTTTCCAGGCGGGGATGGTGTAGTCCTGCGCAGCGTAGTCCTGGTAGCCGGAGGTGTGGGTGAGGAGATTAATGATTTTGACGTCGTGCGAGCGAGTGAGTTCAGGGAAGAATTTGCTGACGGGGTCCTGGAGGGAGAGCTTGCCCTGCTGCTGCAGGATGAGGATGGCGGTGGCGGTGAACTGCTTGGAGATGGAGCCGATGGGGTAGGCCATGGAGGCGTCGGCGGGGAGCGGCGGGGTGACGCGCGCGAGGCCGAAGGCGTGGGAGTAGGCGACGTGGTTGTCCTGCACAATGCCGATGGAGGCCGAGGGAACGCCGCTGTCGGCGAGGATTTTTTGCGCGACGGCGTCGATTTTGGCAGAGGTGTCGGGAGGGAGTTGCTGGGCGGACGCGGTGAGGGTGGCGGAGGCGAGGAGAGCGGCGGTCAGGAGGAGGCGCATGATGGGGAAGGATAGCATTCCGGTTGCAGCATCTCCTCTGGTAGTCTGCTCTCGCAGACGTTCGCGGTACTCCAATGTCTAACGAGGAGTCATACGATGAGCGCACGATCAGCCTCTGAATCTCCACTTCCGGTAGCGTGGCCGCTGGCAGGCAGCCTCATCCTCACAACCGCGGTTGTGGCGTTCGTGTGCACTACACCTCCAGCCCCTCTGCACTCGTGGGCGCAGATCTTCTCGTGCGCCACACTGTATCTGCTGGTTGCGGGCAGCGTGCATGCGTTGGCTGTGTGGGGCGTGTGCAGGGTACGCGACGAGAGCGAAGATGCAGGCCTGCCGCTGATCTGGGGCTTGATCTGGACGGCGTGGATCGCGGTCGTCTGGCTGCCGCTGGTGGCGCTGCTGACGGCAGAGCACTCGCCGTGGGTCGCACTGGTTCTGCCCCTGACGGCTATCTTCGCGACGGTGCTTTTGAAGTGGCGTGAAAGGGAGGAAGAGGTCGAGGACGATTTATCTTTTCGCTACGCTATGCCAACTACCCGATTTCAACTTCTGGAGTCTCAGCCGTTGTGGCGGATCCTGGTACCTGCGGCGATTACGGCCGTTGCTGCAGAGTTGGGGATTTCCCTGCTGGCTGCGGGCCACGGTTGGGAGGCAGGCTGCCTGTTTGGGGTGGGGATTGTTTATCCGGTTAGCAGCTGGTTGGATCGGCACGCAGCGTTGGGCAGGAGACCGCGCGGGCGTGTGTGGGGTCGCACGGCGGCTGGAAATTCACTCACCGTGTGGCTGCTGCTTGTGCTGGCGCTGGTCCCGCTTATGGCGGGCTACACCGGCGCAAAATTGAGCGCCCTGCTCGGCATCGACACGCGCACGCGATTGAGGTTGCCGCCTCCGGCTATCGTGCGACGGAAGTCCAGCGGCTATGACAGCATCATCCTTCTACAGCCGAAGAAGCCGCATGAGTTCGTAGCGCCTGCGGCATCGGCAGAGAGCGGCCCTGCTCCCAAAGACGCCGGCGTGATTCCCTTCGACGGCGCGTACTGGTACTTTCAGGAACCGGACACGCAACCAGCGCCGGACGCACATGTGATGCGCGGCGACCCTGTCAAGAAACGCATGGTATCGACGGATCGACAGCCACTGGTCATGGAGGCGCACCAGCCGCTTGACCGGGAGATCGCGATGAGTTGCTGCCGATCGCTGCGGGTGGATATAAAAAACGCTGATAACGTGCCGGGCAGCATCGCTGTTGAGGTGTTGCTGCGCGACAGGGTCGCAACGAAGAAGACGCTGGCCGTTTCGTTGGGGACGGTTGTGCTTCCCAGCAGCACCGTCTCGCCCATGCCGTTGAATCGACTGCCGGTCGATGACAAGGTCACCTTCCAGCTGCCACGGGCAGCGCACGGCAAGACCTTCAACGAGATTACCGTGCGTATCAAGCCCGAGATCTCGCGCACACTCGCCGGCGCACAGGTCGGGATCAAGGACTTCGTTCTGGTGCCTTAGTGGATCGGAATGACAGCCAAAAAAGCAAAGGCAAGAGAAGAAGCAGATCCCCGCGGGATGACAGCCAAAAAACAAATACAACGCAAAGGCCGCCCGGGTGGGCGGCCTTTGCGTTTGAGGCGGTGACGGCGATTACTCGGCGTCGTCGGTCTCGTTTTCGGATTGCTTCCACTTGAGGAGGTCGCCCAGGGTGGTGCTGCCGGCATTGGCGCTGGAGGAGGAACCGCTGTTGCTTCCCTGCCCCTTGTTGCCGCCCTTGCCTTTGTTGGAGGACTCCTTGTAGTTTTCGACTTCGGCGCGTGTGGCTTCCTCGCCGATGGCCTTGATGGAGAGGCCGACCTTCTTCTCTTCCTGGTTCATCTTGACGATCTTGAACTCGTGCTCGTCGCCAACTTCCAGGGTGATCTGCTTGCCGGTATCGTCGACTGCCTCGGAGACGTGGCAGAGGCCCTCGACTCCTTCAGCTATTTCGACGAAGGCGCCAAACTGCGCAGTGCGCAGCGTCTTGCCCTTGATGACGTCGCCGACACGGTGCTGGGCGAAGAACGTCTCCCAGACATCAGGCTGAAGCTGCTTGACGCCAAGCGAGAGGCGGCGGTTCTCGGGTTCGACGCCGAGGACGATTGCCTTGACCTTTTCACCCTTCTTGAGAACTTCCGACGGATGCTTGATGCGCTTGGTCCAGCTGAGGTTCGAGACGTGGACGAGGCCATCGATGCCGTCTTCGATTTCGATGAAGGCGCCAAAGTCGGTTAGGTTGCGAACGCGGCCTTCGATGACTGCGCCGATCGGATACTTCTCCTCGAGCTGCTCCCAGGGATTGTCCTGAAGCTGCTTCATTCCGAGGGAAATACGGCGGTCGGTGGGGTTGACCGAGAGGATGATGGTCTCCACTTCGTCGCCGGGCTTAACCAGCTTCGAGGGGTGCTTCATCCGCTTGGACCAGGTCATTTCGCTGACGTGGACGAGGCCTTCGATGCCCTGCTCGAGCTCAACGAACGAGCCGTAGTCGGTGACCGAAAGGACGCGACCCTTGACGTGAGCGCCAACCGGGTAACGCTCGGTGGCGTCGAGCCATGGGTCAGGCGAGAGCTGCTTGAAGCCGAGCGAGACGCGCTGCTTTTCCTTATCGAACTTGAGGACCTTGACCTGGATCTCGTCGCCTACGTTGACGAGGTCGCGGGGGTGGGTGAGACGGCCCCAGCTCATATCCGTGATGTGGAGCAGGCCATCGAGGCCGCCCATATCGACGAACGCGCCGTAGTCGGTGAGGTTCTTGACGACGCCGGTGAAGACGGAGCCCTCTTCGAGGGTCGAGAGGGTGATGGTCTTCTTCTCGTTCTGCTCCTCTTCGAGGATCTCCTTGCGGGAGATGACGACGTTGCCGCGCTTCTTGTTGAGCTTGATAACGCGGACTTCGATCTCGGTGCCGATGTAGCCGTCGAGGTTACGGACGGGGCGAACTTCAACCTGCGAGCCGGGCAGGAATGCCTTGATGCCGATGTCGACAGTGAGGCCACCCTTGACGCGCGAGACTACCATACCCTTGACGGGGGTCTTGGTGTTGGCAGCCTCTTCGAGCTTGTCCCACACCTTGTGACGCAGGGCCTTCTCGTAGCTTACGAGATAACCGCCTTCCTTCTCCTCACGCTCCACGACCACTTCGATGACGTCGCCAACGGCAAACTTGGGTGCGCCAGTGTGATCGAGAACCTGATCCAGCGGGATGAGACCTTCGGACTTGAGGCCGATGTCGACCACCGCGTGCTTATCGGTGATCTTGACGACGGTACCGGTAATGACGGCCTCTTCGGCGGTCATCGCCTGGGCGGCGTCCTTTTCGGCAGCCTGTTCGCGATCGAAGCTTTCGAGCGCCTTGGCAAAGTCTTCGGCATCGTACTCGGGCTCGGGAGTGGCAACGCCGTGGTCGGGAGTAGCGACAGCGACGGGGCTCTTCTCGACTGCGGGCTGAACGGTGTTTTGTTCAGAGGCAGTGACGTTCTCGGGCTCGGGGGTGCTGGGGTTAGAAGAAAGGTCAGTTGACGCCGAAGGCTCGGTCGTCGCGTCGTTTGCGGTTGTTTCCAATGTGGTGTTCAGGGCTATGCTCTCGGGATGGAAAGAATTGTGGTCGATGTCGGCCATGGATAAGACTTGCTCCGGGGTCCAGTTTGCTCAGTTGCTTGCATCAGTCGGTGGACGGTCCACTTGAGCGGCAGAAGGCTGCCTCCCAGAGAGGGTGTGGTCTATTCGATGATGTCAGCGGGAATGAGTGGTGCAAATAAATGAGGGCTGCGACTGGATCCCGCGCGCATGTCCTCAATCAAAAGTGTAGCAGCGTGCATGGAGAGGGTCAATGCGCGCGCCCGGAGCGCTGGGAGGAGCGGTCGAACATCGCCCAGTTTGCGCGGTGTGTGACCACGGGCATTGCTGGCGGAAGGACGATATGTTGGAGCCCCATTCCAGGGCACAGCCTATAATTTGCTGCAATGGACCATCTTTGGACACCGTGGCGCTACGCTTATGTGACGGGCGCGGACAAGGCGAGGCCGAAGCTCGGGGTTCCCGAGGTATTGGCGGGCTGGCCTGGCGAGAAGCATTGCGTCTTCTGCAATATGATTGCGGCGGTGGACTATGCGGTGGAACATGGCATGGCGCGGGAAGACGCCGAGGCGGCGGTGTACCTGCTGGAGCGGGGGAAGAGCTGCTTCCTGGTGCTGAACGCGTTTCCTTACAACAACGGGCATTTGATGGTGGTACCGTATCGGCATGAGCAGAGCCTGGCGGGCTTGCCGCTGGAAGAGGCCGACGAACTGCTGCGGATGACGCGGCGGGCGGAACGGGTGCTGCAGGCGGTGTATCAGCCGCATGGGCAGAATATAGGGCTGAACCTGGGGAAGGCGGCGGGTGCGGGGGTGGCGGAACATCTGCATTTGCATGCGGTTCCGCGCTGGTTGGGGGACAACAACTACATGAGCGTGCTGGCAGAGACGAGAGTTCTTCCGGAGATGCTAGAGGAGAGCTGGCGAAGGCTGCGGGCGGCGCTGGCGCTGGATACGCTCGAAGCCTAGTAAACGCAGAAGGCCAGGAACGCGAAAGCCCTTGATTGGTGCGGTCAGGATGCACAATGGATTGCGCTGAAGAGGGTCGTGCGAATTCACGATTATTTGTCCGATTAGCGGCTTTATGCACCGCCGTGCATGCAACTCTTGAGTTGAGGTACGCCGTCTGAGCTAAAGGACGATGCTGCGAGATTAATCCAAGGAGGTTTCCCCATGACACAGCCACCAGCACGGATGAGTTCCTGGATCAGCAAAATTGGCGATGTTGTGCGGATGCCGAAGTTGGCCTCGCGGCACGGAGTGCATGGCGGAACGGCGTGGAGCCTGCCGTTTGCCGAACCTGGGATGCTGCAGCCGCAGGATGGCGCGGTGGACACGCGCACGCGGTTAGCCAGCATGCGTTCGCATCAGCACAGCGACGGGTTGCATGAGCCGGAAGATGCTCGTGTGACCGGCGGAACGCGGTCTCTGGATCGCCGGCTGCTCGGCCTCAATGTTCTGGATGTCTACGTGAAGCGTTCCGCGACGGCGGTCAAGCCGATGCCTCGTGTGGAAGTCGCATAAGTTTCACGCGCTTTGATTTTTAGGCGCAGAGTTCTTACTTGCACCCGGGCCAATCTGGCCCGGATTTTTTGCGTTGAGGGTATGCTTTCGGGGCGGCTAGCTCTGGGTGGCAGGGGTATGGTGCGTCCGGTTTGCGGGGGTGACCTCGAAATTGGTGACCTTCCAGACGTTGCCTGCGAGGCGCTGGTAGACGCGGGTATAGCGATAGGCTCCGTGGAGGGGCTCATTGTCTCCCGAGGCGCCTTCCACCTGCGCCAGTGAGGTAACAATCGCGATGTTGCCGATGAGCTTGATCTTGAGCTCCGAGGTTTCGAGCTTGGTGATCATGAACTTGCGGTCGCGCATGCGATCGAGCTGTTGCGTCTTCGTAAAGACCTCCCCGTTGGCCATGATGCCCAGGTAGTCCTCTGAGAGAAGCTTGTCCATGGTGGAGATGTCGCCGGCGAGGGTAGCCTTTTGCCATTCCTTCTCGAGCGCGACGATTTGGGCGTGTTCGGCGCGCTTGTGCTCACGGTGTTCGCGGTCCTGCGCGGAGGCGTGCGGAAGGGTGGCCGCGAGCAGGGCAGCCATCACAACAAGGAACAAGCGCATTGGCGGCCGGCGCAACATGGGCGTACCGGATGTTAGACCGGAAATCGAGGCCACGTCAAAGCGCTTTGTGACGACTGGGTAAATGCGCATCGTTTCCCCACCTTTACGGGTTCGCCGATAGTGTATCGGTTGGATGCAGGCAAGCGCAGGGGCGGATGTTCATTCACCGGAGGGGGACTCAGACGATGGCAGTAAGGTTTTCGACGTGGCGCTCGAGCATGTGCTGATAGAGGCCGCCGACGGCGTACTTGGCGAAGTGCGGGGTGGCGCGATGGGCCTCGGCTGCGGCTTCGTCGCGATACTGCTCGTAGATGACGATGGTGTCAGGATCGCTCTCAACGATGTGCGGGATGTACACGACGCAGCCGGCCTCCTGGCGGGAGAGGCGGGTGAGCTCGCGAAGGATCTGATGGATATCTTCGCGGTCGTCGGAACGGAAGGTCATGCGTACGGTGAAGCTGATCATTGTGAGTCCAGTGGGTAGTGACTAACGGGTAGTGAAGGGCTAGCTGAACATCTCGTCGAAGCCGGGCTGGGTCATGGTCTGGACACGGTCGGGGCCGGTGGAGATCATACCGATCTTAGCGCCACTCTCGCGCTGGATGAACTCAAGATACTCCTGCGCGAGCTTGGGCAACTTGTCGTACTCGGTAATGCCTTCAGTGGAACACTTCCAGCCTTTGAGGGTTGTGTAGATCGGGTGAATGCTTTTGAAGCCGCGCACGTCGGCGGGGATGATGTCGGTGACGTGGCCGTCGATTTCGTAGGCGGTGCAGACGGGAATCTCGTCGCACTCATCGAGGACGTCCATCTTGGTCACCACCAACCATTCTGTCGAATTGATCATGTTGGAGTAGCGGAGCAGAGGGATGTCGAGCCAGCCGCAGCGGCGGGGACGGCCGGTGACGGCGCCGTATTCCTGGCCACGGGCGCGGAGCAGCTCGGCGGAGTAGCCGTCGATCTGCGTTGGGAACGGGCCTTCACCGACCCGGGTGACGTAGGCCTTGGTGACTCCGATGACGGTGCCGATCTTAGTGGGACCAACGCCGGTTCCAGTGACTGCGCCGCCAGCTGTTGAGGAGGAGCTGGTGACGAAGGGATAGGTGCCGTGGTCGATGTCGAGCAGGGCGCCTTGCGCGCCTTCGAACATGACGTTCTGGCCGGCGTTGAGGGCGTTGTTGAGCATGTAGGCGGTGTCGGTGACGAAGGGAGCGATCTGCTCGGCGGCGCGGACGTAGTCTTCGTACATCTGCTTGGGATCGAGCGGCTCGGTGCCGAAGAGGGCGTGGGCGATAGTGTTCTTCTCGTGGCAGGCGTTGTTAATGTGGGTGCGCAGGAGAGAGGTGTTGAGCAGGTCGACGACGCGGAGGCCATTGCGGTGGATCTTGTCCTCGTAGGCAGGGCCGATGCCGCGGCGGGTGGTGCCGATGGTCTGGCGGCCGGGAGCGGTTTCGGCGGCGAGCTCAATCATGCGGTGGTAGGGCAGGATGACCTGGGCGCGGTTGGAGATGAAGAGGTTGCCGTCGACTTCGACGCCCGCGTCGCGCAGCTTCTGGACTTCGCCGAGGAAGGCCATGGGGTCGAGCACCACGCCGTTGCCGATAACGCCTTTGCAGCCGGGGCGGAGGACGCCGCAGGGGATGAGCTGCAGGACAAACTTCTTGCCGTGGATGATCACGGTGTGGCCGGCGTTGTGGCCGCCGGCGTAGCGGGCGACGATGTCGAACTTTTCGCTGAGGACGTCGACGATCTTGCCCTTGCCCTCATCGCCCCACTGGGCTCCAAGGATGACAGCGGACGGGCGGTGGTTCGCGCGCGGCGAGACGGACTTTTCGGTTTGGCTCACGAGGAAGAGGCTCCGGGGGTGGTGCTCGGGGGGAAGTGCGCGCAGCGTCGTTCCCGAGGGAACCGCTCGCGCCCATGATTCATTTTATACCGGGGAGGCTGTGGAGTGGGTACACCCCTTTATCTGGTAGTGGGTCAGCTTGAAATCCATCCGGCTTTGATGAGCATTTCCAGCGCAACGTCAGTCAAGGATCGATTTTCGTTGGTTACGGTGAAGCCCTCTAACTGCGCACGGTCAAGGATGACGTTCAATGTTGCAACGCGAGCAACATATTCCTGCTGCGACACACCTGAATCCCGCGCCTTTACGCGTTGCTGCATCGCTTCGATGCTGGCGGTGAGACGACACACGACTGTATTTGTGGTTCGAATCATGTCGCGATAGAGATCCAATTGCGCGCGGTCTTCCATCGCGCGTGCCAGCATGAATCGCTGCACGCCGAGAGCAGCATAGTTCTTGCAGACAGACCGGAGATTGCTGTACATCACGCCATCGTTGTTAGCTGTGGACGGAAGATGGGCAAGACCGAGCGCATCCACGTCGATCGCCGCATGTGCAATGTGGCGCAGGGAAAGGATGTCTGACGCTTCGCCCAGAACAGTTGTCTTGCCTGCCCCCATCGTACCGGTGATGATAAGTAACGATTTCGTAGTTGCTCCTTGCTGTCCAATCGTCTCATCGTCTCAGAACTGGTCCGATGGGCAACAATCAAACTGACCCACTACCCTTTATCGCTTGCGGGGCATGGAGAGGTCTAGGTCGGTGGCGGCTAGCTGCTTGGTGAGGAGGATGATCTGGCCTGTGTGCATTTCTACGTGGCCGACGACCTTGAAGATGGCTTCGAGGATGGTAGTGTGGCGCCAGGTACCGGTAGGTTGGGGGTCGATGACGACGAGCAAGCGGTCGGGTGGGAGGGCGGCGATGACGCGGGCGGATTCGTCGAGGGCGACATTGAAGCGGGCGCGGGCTTCGGTGGGGTTAGTGGAGGGGGTGAGGGTGAACTCTTCGTCGCGCTGGCGGATGTCGGGCTGGTCGGCGATGCCGTGGAGGATCCACTGGCGCATGTTGCCTTCGAGGTGGAGGAGAAGGTTGGTGATGGAGTTTTCGTGGTCGCCGCCGCGATGACCTTGCTGGTCGACGGTGAGCTTGTCGAGACAGGCGGCGATGGATTTCTGGGATTGGTGGAGGCGGGTGGCGGCGTAGTCGAGGAAGTTGTCGGCGACAGGGTTGGAGGACATGCGGCCATTCTACGGCGCGTCGATTTCGTGCGGTGAGTAATCTAATGAACGATGCCGGAGTTACCAGAGGTCGAGACGGTTGCGAATGGGGTGGATGCGCGGGTTCGCGGGCAGCGGATCGAGCGCGTGTGGACTAGCGGCAAGCCGCAGACGTTCAAGTCCAGCGAGGCGGAGATTGCCGAGACGCTGACCGGGGCGAAGATTGAGCGGGTGCGGCGCGTGGGCAAGACGATTGTGATGGATTTGAGTCGGGGCGGAAAACCGGAGAAGCAGATTTCCTTCGGGAATGACAGCCAGAAAATCAAGAGCAGGAACGAAAATGGGGCTGCGCAGTTTCTTGTGCACCTGGGGATGACGGGGAGGCTGCTGGTGTCGCAGGCGGATGTGCCACTGCCGTTGCATACCCATGCGGTGCTGTCGCTGGGGGACGGACGCGAAGTTCGGTTTGTCGATCCGCGGCGGTTTGGGCGGCTGTCGGTGGTGACGGAGGCGGGCGGGTATGCGGGACCGGGGGCGGAGCCTACGACGATTTCGGTGGAGGATTTTTCGAAGCTGTTCAAAGGGCGCAAGCTGGCGATTAAGGCGGCGCTGCTCAACCAGTCGATTCTGCATGGGGTGGGGAATATCTATGCGGACGAGAGCTTGTTTCGCGCGGGGATTCGGCCGCGGAAGCAGGCGGGGCGACTGACGAAGGCGGAGCTGGCGCGGCTGCA
>Ga0302228_10002018_pt1 | contig 14312 bp, 10 predicted proteins | sample II_Palsa_N1_2_FD_193519 | JGI IMG/M metagenome (GOLD analysis project Ga0302228, IMG submission 193519) | Peat permafrost microbial communities from Stordalen Mire near Abisko, Sweden - II_Palsa_N1_2 | ecosystem: Environmental > Terrestrial > Soil > Palsa > Peat permafrost | place: Sweden...
GGCTTGGGGCGCTTGGACTTCTTTTTTTTGCGAAGTCTTGCGAGACTCAACATTAGTTCCGATCGCTCTCGTAAGCCCGGCGCCAAAATCGCCTTCTCCACCGATTTTTCGAATTTGCCCGCCAGAATCAACGCCCTCTCGGCAGTCTTCCGCATCCGCTTGCGCGCCTTCTTGTTAAAACGGAATCGAGTGCCCACGAACGCAATCATACTCGCGACTCGCCTCGAACCTCCATGAATCCCATTCAACGCAATTCCTGCGATACTGAGGGCACTACATGTTTTGTCTCTCCAAACCCAGCCGCGATTCGATCGATAAATTCATCGCGCGTCAGCAATCGAAGGAATTCTCGTATCCGGAAGTCGGCATGTCACAGCAACCGGCCCCGAGCAGCTATACCTTGGATCACAATCGAATCAGGCTGGGCGAAGGGTTGAAAACGTTCGACCGCGCCAGGCGCGCCATCAGTCAGTGGAAAATGTTCGATATGCCCTGGCTCGACTTGTGCTGGCCCGAAGCCCGAATCGAACCCGGCAGCACCGTGGCTGTGCTCATATCCCATCTTGGATTCTGGTCGCTGAATGCTTCCCGGATCGTCTACGTGATCAACGAGCCCGGTCCCACGGAGAAACACGGATTCGCCTACGGAACGTTGCCGGGTCACGCCGAAGTGGGCGAAGAGCGCTTCACCGTAGAATTCGATTCCGCCGACCAATCCGTTTGGTACGACATCTACGCCCTGTCTCGGCCCACCGCCCTTGCGCGTCTCGCCTATCCGTTCACCAGATCGCTCCAGAGACGCTTCGCCCGTGATTCCAAAGCGGCGATGCTTCGCGCGGCGCAGCTCTAGTATCGTTCGAAATTCACGGTAACTTTTCACTCGCCCCTGCGTACCATAGGGCAGGGAGCCACATGGCCAATCGTCAAAATCGCAACCGCCCCTCGATTGCCGGCGGGCTGATCGTCGTCACCGTCGGCATCGTCTTTCTGATCGCCAATCTCCAGCCCGATCTCGATTTCTGGTCCATTGCCATGCGCTATTGGCCCGTAATCCTCATCGTCATCGGCCTCGGCAAAATTTTCGACGCCTTCCGCATCCGCAATGACGGCGCCACCGACGCCGACGGCAAGCCTCGCGGCAACAACGACCTCGGCATCACCCTGGCCATCCTTGTCCTGCTGGCTTTCGTCGTGGTCGCCGTCATGCGTGGCCACGGCCGCGTCAAAATCTTGCAGGACGCGCAGACCATCGACCTGCAATCCGCCAAAACCGTCACCGCCAATATCGACATGCCTTCCGGCACCCTCGACCTCGCCGGCGGCGCTTCCAAACTCCTCGATGCGAATTTCACATACCGCGACCGCGATGGAAAGCCGCAAACCAATTACACGGTCTCCAAAGATGAAGGCATCCTCGACATCACCCAGGAAAATCCCAGCCACGTGCACCTCGCCGGCTCGGGCAATGATTGGCGTCTGCGTTTCGCCGACGGTGTCCCGCTCGACTTCAACCTCAACTTGGGCGCGGGAAAAGGAAACGTGAACCTGCAGGGTCTCGAAGTCGCTCACGCGGACCTGAAAGTCGGCGTCGGCCGCCTCGACCTCGATCTCACCGGCCCGCGTAAATCCGACCTGCACGTCGACATTCACGGTGGCGTCGGCACCGCCGATATCATCCTCCCCAGAAATATCGGCGTTCGCGTTCACGCCAGCGACGGCCTCGGCGACGTCAACGCCCACGGTTTTCATCACGACGGCGACGACTACACCAACGATGCCCTGGGCAAATCCCCCAACACCATCTACGTGAATGTTAGCGGCGGCGTGGGCCAAATCACCCTCGAAGAAAAGGGCTCAGCGTCATACTAATTCCGAATTCGCCTCGCGCCAGCAGCGGAGTTGCCGGAGTGATTCGCGAGCCGCATTTGAGCCACCCCAATCGCAACCGCCCGCTGACCCCCGCCGCACCCCATTGACACTTTCCATGTCCGCATTTACGCTACGCGCACCGCTACCCGCCGGGTACTCGCAAGCCGCGGGCTGAACCGCAACTGAGGCGGTGCACTCATGACACGCGACGAAATCATAAAACTGCTCGAAAGTGTGGGCGCCATTCGCACCGGCCACTTCGAATTGTCCAGCGGACGCCACAGCGCCACCTACATCCAATGTGCGCTCGTGCTCCAACATCCGCAGCACGCCGAAAAACTCGGCAGCGCCATCGCCGCCATGTTTAAGGACCACCACGTTTCCTGCGTCGTCTCTCCCGCCCTCGGCGGTCTGATCATCGGCCACGAAGTCGCCCGCGGCCTCGGCGTCCGCGCCATCTTCGTCGAACGCGATCGCTCGGGGCAAATGGCTCTGCGCCGCGGTTTCGAACTCAAACCCGGCGAAAAAACTCTGGTCATCGAAGACGTGTGGACCACCGGCGGTTCCACCCGCGAAACCATCGGCGTTGTCGAACAGGAAGGCGGCCTCGTGGTCGCCTCCGGCGCGATCATCGATCGCAGCGGCGGCCGCCTCGAACTCAACGTCCCGGCCAAAGCGCTCCTCGAACTCGACGTTCCCAGCTACGAGCCGGACGAATGCCCCCAATGCCGCGCCGGGGACACCGCCAGCCGCCCCGGCTCCCGCTTCCAGCGCGCGCAGCACTAAGCCAGCGCGCCACTCGCCGCCGTGTTCGCGTTTAAATTCTAGCGGGCGCCCAACACTAACCAATTCCGCTGAAAGTTAGTTACGCGGTTACCGATCATTGTCATCCCGAAGCGCAGCGAGGGACCTGCTTCAAACGCACTTACGCTTTTTGTTTCGTAGCTGAATTTGCGGGTGCCCCATCCTTCCCGCCTCGGGAAGGGCGGGCAACGCTGCCCATGTCGCCCAACTCTTGACGGTAACGATTAATGTGACGGCCATCGAGCCCCGCGTTTGGCCGTCATCCAGAGGAGCGCTTTTTGCGACGAAGGATCTCTCTTCGAGTGCTGCGCCGCCCAGCCTCCCGCGACGCCAAGTTGCCGTAAAAACCAAAAAACTTCTCGACCCTTCCCGTGTTAAATCTCTTAGTCGCGGCTACGAGCCGCCTCAGCCATGAGGTCCCGTCACCTTCCAATCCGCCTTCTAATTCTCCTAATCTTCGCCATCCTTTTCGTCGCCAGCGTAGCCCTCTCAATTCCCATCCATTTTCTCCTCGGAGCTCGCGCCATCGCCGCCACCCCCAATCGCCACGATGGCCAAATCCAAGTCGATGGGCGCACCCGGACCTACTTCGTCCACACCCCACCCGCCTACGACGCCAAAACTCCTCTTCCGATGGTGATTGTAATTCACGGCGGCGGAGGCAATGCGGAAAGCGCCGAAAAAATGTCTCGCATGAGCGCGAAAGCCGACCAGGAAAATTTTCTGGTCGCCTATCCCAACGGCACCGGCAGGTTCGAAGATCATCTCCTCACCTGGAACACCGGAAACTGCTGCGCCTACGCGTTAAAAAACAATGTCGATGATGTCGCCTTCTTCCGCGCGCTCATCGATACACTCGAACGCGATTATCCCGTTGATCCCAAACGCCTCTTCGTCACCGGCCTGTCCAATGGCGGCATGATGACCTATCTCGCCGCCTGCAATCTCGGGGACAAAATCGCCGCCATCGCTCCCGTCGCCGGCGCCCAGAATTTCGATTGCCACCCTTCGCAGCCCGTCTCAGTCATCGCCTTCCACGGCACCGCCGACGAAAACGTGCCCTTCAACGGCGGCTCCGGATCAAAAAGCATCGGTGGCCCGCGCGTCGATCGCTCCGTTTCCTACGCCATTAATTTCTGGATCAAACAAGACGCCTGCCCCGCCTCGCCCCAGCACACCGAATCCGGCACCCTTCGCACCGACCTCTATGCCCCCTGCAAATCGGGAACCGCGGTCGAACTTAACGCCATCGAAGGCCAAGGCCACGCGTGGCCCGGCGGCGACCGCGGACTTCGCATCCTCGACCAACCCGATCAAACCGTCTCCGCCACCAACTTGATGTGGGCCTTCTTCCAACAGCACCCCAAGCGCTGACGCGCATCCAAGGGCCCCGGGCCGCCATCCATGCCGACATGCGACCAAAATCATGCGCAACCAAGAACTGTCATTGTCATCCCGAGCGCAGCGAGGGATCTGCTTCCAAGCCGTACGCGGTTTGCCTTTTGCATTTGAATTTCAGGGTGCCTCATCCTTCCCGCCTCTGGAAGGGTGGGCAACGCCGTCCACCTCACCCAACTCTTGACGGTGACGATTACTGCGACGGCCATCGAGCCCCGCCTTTGGCCGTCATCCAGAGCAGCGCTTTTCGCGACGAAGGATCCCTTCGATTGCGGCCCCCGCCGGGCGCCGCACTCTTTGCGTTTTCTTTTCAGCAAAGGGTGCAGGTTTAGATTTTCCATTCCAGCCAACAGAGCATTGGCCACAAATCGATCCGGAAGGGCGAGGCTTCAGCCCCTGAAGCCATCCTTGCCTCTCATGCGATAATCCTCGCGCCACAAAATGCAGAACATCAAACTCACCATCGCCTACGACGGCTCCGACTTCCACGGCTGGCAATTCCAGCCCAAAATCCCCACCATCCAGGGCGCGCTCGAAGACGCCCTCCAAAAAATCACCCAGGAGCGCGTCGCCATTCACGGCGCCAGCCGCACCGACGCCGGAGTCCACGCCCTCGGCCAGGTCGCCCACTTCAAAACGCATTCCAATCTCGCCGCCGCCGAATTTCAAAGCGGCATGAATGCCATGCTGCCGCATTCCATCCGCGTCGTCGCCGCCGAGGAAGTCAGCCAAACTTTCCACTCGCGCTGGCTGGCCCAAGCCAAAACGTACAAATACCGCATCGCCCGCGGCCCCGTCCTTCTTCCTTTCGATTACCGCCACGTTTTTTTCTATCCGTGGCCGCTCGACGAAACCGCTATGGACGCCGCCGCCGCTGAGTTTACCGGCCAGCACGATTTCACCACTTTCGCCGCCTCTTCCGGCTCTGAAGAGGACGATCAGGAACGCGACATGGTCCGCGTCATCCACTCCTCCGAATTCCGCCGCGAAATCGGCCGCAACGAAATCGAATACATCGTGCGCGGCAAATCTTTCCTCCGTTACATGGTCCGCAAAATGGTCGGCACCCTCATGGAAGTCGGCCGCGGCAAACTCGTCCCCTCCGACATCCCCAAACTTTTCGACGCCAAAGACCGCAGCCGCAGCGGCCCCACCGTCCCACCCGAAGGCCTCTACCTCATGAACATCGAATACCCCGACCCCGCCGACTCGCTAGCCAACGCCGTCCAACGCCACCGCACCACGCCCTAGCTTCGTTACCGCCAGCTCGATCGATTTCCCAACAAGAAAAAAACATGTCATCCCGAAGCGCAGCGAAGACCTGCTTCTAGTGCCGTTTGCCAGCGTTGCACCAAACGACTCTCTTCTCCTAGCCGCCTGGTCCTACCATCCAACCGCCTTTGGCCGTCATCCAGAGGAGCGCCTTTCGCGACGAAGGATCTCTCTTCGATCCACTCTTCTTGCCCAGTCGTCTCCGTGCGCTCCGCTTTTCCGTGTTAAATCTTTCCGCCGTTGACTTTAAACCCACGCCCCAGCCGAATAACTTTTCCGCCCTCCCATTTCAGCTACAATCACCAAAGATGCCCCCGCCGTCCCAATCCGTCCTCCCACCGCAAATCAATCCGCTACTCATCGACTCCCTAAATCCCGCCACCAACGAAATCAACGCGACCTTCGACTCCACCCACCCCTCCCAGCTCCCAAAAATCTTCGAATCCGCCCGCGCCGCGCACAAAACTTGGTCCGCCCGGCCTCTCGCGGCCCGCGCCGCCGTGCTGAAAAATCTTCGCGACGCCATCTTCAAAAATCGCGACAAAATCGCCGACGTCATCTCCCGCGAAACCGGCAAGCCCCGCGTCGAAGCCATCTTCGCCGAAGTTCTGCTGGCGCTCGACACCGCCGACTTCGTCGCCAAACGCGCCGCGCAATGGCTGAGGCCCGAAAAAGTTCCGCACCACAATCTCGCCATGAAGGCCAAATCCGGCTGGCTCGAATTCAACCCGCTCGGCGTCGTCGCCATCATTTCTCCCTGGAATTACCCGTTCTCGATTCCGATGGCCCAGGTCATCCCGGCTCTCGCCGCCGGTAATGCGGTAATCCTGAAGCCTTCCGAACTGACCCCGTGGTCCGGCGCGCTCATCGGTGAATTGTTCGCCGAACTCTGCGCCCAGTCCAAACTTCCCCAAGATCTCGTACAGGTCGTCCAGGGCCGCGGCGATCTCGGCGCCGCCCTCATCGCCTCCGGCCCCGACAAAGTTTTTTTCACCGGCAGCGTCGCCACCGGCCAGCGCATCGCCGAAGCCTGCGCCAAAAAGCTGATTCCTTCCTCGCTCGAACTCGGCGGCAAAGATCCCATGATCGTTCTCGCCGACGCCGATCTGAACGTCGCCTCCAGCGCCGCGGTCTGGGGCAGCTTCATGAATTGCGGCCAGACCTGTATCTCGGTCGAGCGTATTTACGCCGAAGCGCCCATCGTCGACCAGTTCACCAGACTCTGCGTCGAAAAAACCAATCGACTCCGCCTCGGGCCGCCCTCCGATCCCGACGCGGAAATCGGCCCGCTGATTCGCCCGCGCCAGCTCGAAAAAGTCGAGGAGCAAATCGCCGAAGCAAAAAAACGCGGCGCGCGCGTGCTCACCGGCGGCGATCGCCGCCCCGACCTCGGTCCGAATTTTCTCGACCCCGCCGTCGTCACTCAAGTCGATCACTCCATGGACCTGATGCGCGAAGAAACCTTCGGCCCGGTTCTCGCGATTCAAATGGTAAAAAACGCCGACGAAGCCGTCGCGCTCGCCAACGATTCGCGCTTCGCCCTCAGCGCGAGTATCTGGACCGCCAGCAGACGCCGCGGCCGCGAACTCGCCTCGCGCCTCAACGCCGGCTCGGTCATGATCAACGACGTCGCCAGTTATTACGGCATCGCCGAAGCGCCGCACGGCGGCTCCGGCGATAGCGGCTGGGGCCGTAGCCACTCGCGCCTCGGACTGCTCGAAATGGTTCAGGTAAAATACGTGGATGAAGATCGTCTGCCGCGCGTCCCAAAATCTTGGTGGTTCGGCTACACCGCGGAACTGGCCGCTTCCGGAGCGGCTCTCGTCGAATCACTGTTCGCGCCTACCTGGTCCCAGCGCCTTCACGCCGCGCTGAAGAAAGACGGCGTCCGCGCCATAATTTTCCGCCGCAACCGAATCTAGGCTCGCCAACTCCGTCTAACGCTCCCTCGACGTGGGAGCCTTTGCAATTGCCTTTCCGGGTGCCGCACTCCTCGCGCTTCTCACCAAAAGGTGCGGGTTTAGACGACCCTCTTCTCCTGGCCTTCCAGTCCTACCACCCAAACCGCCCTTGGCCGTCATCCAGAGGAGCGCCTTTCGCGACGAAGGATCTCTCTTCGATGTCCGCTTCTTGCCATCGCCCCCAAATTCCAAGTTCCCATCAACCCCACAAAGTGCAAAAATTAACCTCGACTCATGAATACCGATCTCATCCACGATTGGAACATTTTCACCGGCGCCGAAATTGCCGCCCACCGCCGGGTCGCGCTCAACGACGAAACCCTCCGCGACGGCCTGCAAAATCCCTCGGTCCACGATCCCTCGATCGCCGAAAAAATCGAAATCCTCCACCTCATGGAATCGCTCGGCATCGACACCGTGAATATCGGCCTGCCCGGCGCCGGCCCCCGCGCCTACGCCGACACCGAAGCGCTCGCCCGCGAAATCGTTTCCGCGAAAATGAAAATTCGTCCTAACGCCGCCGCCCGCACCCACCAAAACGACATCAAGCCCATCATCGAAATTTCCGAAAAAATCGGCAGGCCCATCGAGGCCGCCACCTTCCTCGGCTCCAGCCCGATTCGCCGCCTGGTCGAAGATTGGACCGTCGATCATCTGCAACGCACCACCGAAGACGCCGTGAAATTCGCCGTCGACGCCGGCCTGTCGGTCATGTACGTCACCGAAGACACCATGCGTACCGACCCCGCGACCATCGCAACCTTATATAGCACCGCGATTCGCGCCGGCGCCCGCGCCGCCGTGCTCTGCGACACCGTCGGCCACGCCACGCCGGCCGGCGCGTTCAACCTGGTTAAATTCGTGATCGACGAAGTGGTTAAGCCCTCCGGCGAAAAAATTCGCGTCGACTGGCATGGCCACAACGATCGCGGCCTGGCCATCGCCAATTCTCTAGCCGCCGTCGCCGCTGGCGCCGATCAAGTCCACGCCGCCGCGCTAGCTCTGGGCGAACGCGTCGGCAATACGCCCATGGAATTGATGCTGGTCAATTTGAAACTCTTCGGCCTGATCGATCACGATCTCTCGCAGCTGCAAAAGTATTCCGAAGCCGTCTCCAAGGCCACCCACACTCCGATCCCGCCGAATTATCCAGTCGTCGGTCGCGACGCCTTCCGCACCGCCACGGGCGTCCACGCCGCCGCCATCGTTAAAGCCTACAAAAAAGGCGATCGCGAGCTGGCCAACGCCATTTACAGCGGCGTCCCCTCGCATCTCTTCGGCCTCGAACAAATTATCGAAATCGGCCCGCTCAGCGGCCGCTCCAACGTCATCTACTGGCTCGAAAAGCGTAAAATTCCCGCCACCGACGACCTCGTCGATCGCCTCTTCGCCGCCGCCAAAAAATCCGAGCGCGTCATGTCCGACCTCGAAATCCTGGAACTCGTCCGCGCCACCGTCTAAGCCATCACCCACGCCGGTTGCCCACTCCCAAAAAACGCGTGTCATCCCGAGCGCAGCGAGGAACCTGCTTCAAAAGCATCCACGGTGTGTCGCACTCACTTGACGGTGACGATTGCTGCGACGGCCATCCAGCCCCGCCCTTGGCCGTCATCCAGAGGAGCGTCTTTCGCGACGAAGGATCTCTCTTCGATTTCTCCTTCTTGCCACAACCTTCAATCGTTCCACCCCTGGTTTACGCCCGCCAGCGCCGGAGGTGCGGCACGCCCCCGCCGCATCGTCGCCAAAGAAAACGCGGCCCTGAACCCCGAATCCGCAATTGAACCCGTGCCACTCCACATTCCGCGCTAAAATCAAACCCAGAAACCCGTGAAACTCCTCCACATCTGCGGTATCGTTCTTGTGATGGCCACCGTTTCTTCGCGCGCCGCCACCGACTCCGTCGAGAAAATCGCGGACGATTCCACCTGCGCCCAGGCCCTGGCCTGGATCGACAAAAACACCGCCTGGGTCACCGAGCAGCAAATCGCCCTCAGCGAAATTCCCGCGCCGGAATTTACCGAAGCCAAACGCGCCGCCTATTTCCAGAAAATCCTCGAACCCTTCGGCCTGAAAGTCAGTATCGACAAAACCGGAAACGTGATCGCCGAACGTCCCGGCGCCGATCCCAACGGCATCATTCTTCTCGCCGCGCATCTCGACACCGTTTTCCCGGCCGGCACCGAAGTCCGCGTCAAGAAAAACGGCAATCGTCTCGTTGGCCCCGGCATCGCCGATAACGGCGCGGGTCTCGCCGCCCTCCTCGGCGTCGCTCGCGCGCTTTCCGAAGGCCGCGTGCGCACCAACAAAACAATTATTTTCGCCGGCGACGTCGGCGAAGAAGGCGAAGGCAATCTCCGCGGCATCCGCGCCCTGATCGACGCCTACCGTCCGCGCCTCGCCGCCGTCATCGCCGTCGACGGCGCCTCCACCGAGCACATCACCACTCAGGGCATCGCCTCGCACCGCTTTGAAGTCACCATCACCGGCCCCGGCGGCCACAGTTGGTCCGATTTTGGCGCCCCCAATCCCATCACCGCCCTCGCCCGCGGCATCGTCAAATTTTCCAGCCTGGCCGTCCCCGAAGATCCCCGCAGCTCTTTCAATTTCGGCGTGGTCGAAGGCGGCACCTCGGTCAATTCCATTCCTGCTCGCGCCGTGGTCAAAGTCGACCTGCGCTCCGAAGAAGAAGCCGAAGTTGTCAAAATGGAAGTTTCGCTGCGCGACGCCATGCAAGCCGGAATCAAGGAAGAAATGGCCGCGGCCGCGCGCGATTCCGGCGCGCCGCTCGAAGTGAATTTCCGCTCGCTCGGCCTGCGCCCTGCCGGCAAACTTCCCGACAATTCTCCGCTGCTCGATTCGATCCGCAGCGTCGACCGCTTTCTCGGCACCCGTTCGCGCCTCGAACGCAGCTCCACGGACGCCAATATTCCGCTATCGCTCGGCATCCCCGCTATCTCCCTCGGCGGTGGCGGCAAGGCCAGCGGCTCGCACACGCTCGACGAATGGTATGACCCCACCGGCAGGGAACTCGGCTTGAAGCGCCTCTTGCTCACCACCGTCCTGCTCGCCGGTTTGCAGCAATAAAATGATTCGTCCTTCGGCGCTGATCTTGGCCGCGGTCGTGCTCCTCGTCGGAGTTTTTATCGGCGTCCGCCTCGCCACTAAAAATCTTCCCGCGAAGAATCTCGATCGCGCCGCGCGCGCTTCCGCCTCTACCGCCGACGGTCCCGCGGATCTGATTCTCACCAACGCCAATATCGAAACCATGGACGACGGTGACCATGCCGCGGCCTCCGCGGTCGCCATCCGCGGTGAAAAAATCGTCGCCGTTTCCTATGAAACTTCGCCCGACGGCGCCCCCTCTCCGGATATTCAAAAATGGAAAGGTCCCAACACCCGCATCCTCGATCTCCACGGCCAGTTCGTCATGCCCGGTTTCAACGACGCTCACCTGCACCTCGCCAGTGCCGCCTACGTCCAGCTCCACGTAAATGCGGAAGGCGCAAAATCTCTCGCCGAATTTCAGCAGCGCATCCGCGCTCGCCTGCAGGACTACCAGCCCGGTGAATGGATCGTCGTCGATGGCTGGGACCACACCCTCTGGACCGTGAAAAAATTTCCCACGCGTCAGGATCTCGACGCGGTCTCCACCAAAAATCCGATCATCGCCAGCCGCATTGACGGCCACGTCGCCGTCGTCAACTCGCTGGCACTCCGCATGTCGGATCTAACCGCAAAAACTCCCGACCCTCCCGGCGGCCGCATCGAGCGCGATCCTAAAACCAGCGAACCTACCGGCATGCTCGATGAAGATGCCGCCATGAATCTCGTTTCCAAATTGGTTCCCGACTACTCCCAAGCCCAGCGCTCCGCCGCCTTCGAAAAACTTTTCAACTCCATCTCCCAGGTCGGCGTCACTTCCGTGCAGGATAATTCCGTTATCGTCGCCAAGGATTCCGACAACTTCGGCTGGGAAAACTTTTTGGTCTACCGCGAATTGCAGCGCGCCGGAAAATTAAATCTCCGCATCACCGAATGGCTGCCCTTCGAAGTCGATCTCGCGCGCCTCCAGCAAATGCGGCGGGATGGCGGCACCACCGACCCCTGGCTCAAAACCGGCTCGCTGAAAGAAGTTCTCGACGGCTCGCTCGGCGCTCGCACCGCCGCGATGCTCGCCCCTTATTCCGACGACCCCAACGCCACCGGCATCATGCGCATACCGTCCGACAAACTGAAAGCCTTCGCCATCGAGCGCGACCGTGACGCCTTCCAACTCGCCTTTCACGCCATCGGCGACCGCGCCAATCACATCGCCCTCGATACTTTTGCCGCCGTTATCGCGGCCAATGGCCAACGCGACCGCCGTGATCGCGTCGAACACGCCCAAATCGTCGCGCCCGACGATTTCGCCCAATTCGCCAACATGAATATCATCGCCTCGATGCAGCCCGCGCATCTGCTTACCGACCAGCGCTGGGCCACCGACCGCATCGGCCCGCGCCGCATTCTCGGCGCTTACGCCTGGCGCAGCATGGAACGCGCCGGCGTGCATCTCGCCTTCGGCACCGATTTTCCGGTCGAAGCCATCAACCCATTGCGCGGAATTTATTCCTGCGTCACCCGCGAACTTCCCCAAGGCGGTCCCGGCCACGGCTGGCAGCCTGAGGAAAAACTCAACATGCACGATTGTCTCAGCGACTACACGGTAGGTTCCGCCTACGCGGAATTCGAAGAAAAAACCAAAGGAAAGATTGCCGTAGGAATGTTGGCCGACTTCGTTGTCTTTCCACAAGACCTAAACAAAATTCCGCCGCAACAACTCCTCACGCTCCCGGTCACCATGACCATCGCCGGCGGCCGTATCGTCTACCAAAACCCCAACGCCCCGTCGCCACCGTAATCCCCAACCCGTCTCGCAAATTCTCCGTGGCCCCGAGCCTTTCTCTGTGCCCTCGGTCGTTCAATCTTTGGCCTCGCCAGGCGACCACCCCAACCCAAGATTACTGCGGATTCGTCAGCCGCACTTTCACCAGTTCGCCTGAATTCGTTTTCTCGTCGTCCGGCTTGTACTGCACGCCGATTTTCTTTCCCGGAAGCACGCTACACAGGTTGAACTCTCCCTGCATCGGCGGCGCATCGGCCTCGACCTTTGTCTGGCCGCCCGGCCTGACCCGCAATCGCAACGTTCCCGAATCGGTTTTCAATTCCATGTGCAGGCCGTTGGAACAGTCGACCTTGCTCACCAACCCAGTCGCCTCCCGGACGTTCGCCGCCGGCATCGTCGCCGCCGTTGCGCCGTCTGCTTTGGCTCCAGCCGATCCCGCCGCCGGCACGGTGCTAGCTGTTTCCGCCCCACCAGACCCATTTCCCTCCGCGTTGGCGGAATTGCTGATCGTGTCCAGACTCTGCAGGAACTGCTCCGCCTGCCGCCGCTGCCCCGGATATATTGCATTCTTCCGCGCCGCCGTGGCCATGGTCCGCGCATCGGCAATTCGATTCATCACCAGTAAAACCTCCGCCATATCAAACTGATAAGTGGAATTGCCAGGTTCTAGATTCGTAGCTTTCTTCGCCAGGCTCAGCGCCTCCGGCAGATTTTCCCGGTTTTCCGCCAGGTACACCGCGAGCATTCCGTAAGCCGCAGGAAAATTGGGGTCCGCCGCAATCGCCGCCCGCAAATCCGTGGTGATTTTGTCCTGATCGCCGCCGTTCATGGCGTACAGCTGCGCGCGCATGAACCGGGTGATCGCGTTGTTCGGCTCCAGCTCGATCGCTCGCGAAATATCGGCCAAAGCTTCGTCGCGCTTTCCGGTCTGACGCTCGGCGTATCCCAGATATTGATAGCCCAGGGCCAGCTTCGGATCGGCCTTCACCGCCTGTTCTAGAATGGGGACCGCGTCCTTGCCGTCGCCGCGGATCGTCGCAAACCCTCCGCGATAGACGTCCATTTCCGCGTCGGACAACTCGCGAACTCTCAGATCGGATTGTGGAATTTCTGGCGGCGCCCCGCCTTTCAGAATATAAAACGAGTTGCTCCGAATGTACGTCTCCAGCGCCGATTGCAATCGTTTCAGGTCGCCAAATCCCTTGGCCGCGGCTTCCTCCGGCGTCGCGCCTTGCGAAATGGCGTCCAGATACGTCGCCAGCATCGCCCGGTGCGAAGCTTTATCCCCGATCATCAAGTAATGGGTCAGCGCCCAGGACTCCGCGTAGAATATCGACGTTTTTTCCTGCTCGTTGTAGTACGGCGAGCTGTGGTCCACCTTGAATAGCACCCCCAGCGGAATCAGCGAGCTTTGCCGCAATTCCACCACCAGGCTTTCGTCCGGCTTGCCCATTTGCACGTCCGAACTGTTTACGTCGGTGTTGCCCCAGAAATCCGCCAGGCCTTCCGCCACCCACAGCGGCAGGTTCGGGTAGTAGGGCAGCGTCAGCGAGTGGTAATACTCGTGAAAAATCGTGTGGTAGGGATTTGCGCCTTCGGTGTTCAGCTGTACCGCGGCGAAATACATATTGTCGCGCTCAAAGAAAATCCCCGCCGGATGCATGTGATTTTTTGTCCAGTATTCCGGCAACAGCGATTTCATCGTGCCTTCGTCTTTCGCTGCCACGATCGTAATCAGCGGCGAAGCATGCTGCCCGGCCACCGCCAGCGAACGTCGAAACACCGCCCGAATCTGCTCGAAATGAACCGCCGTCTTCCGCGCTTCCTTCTCCCCCGCATTACTCACCACGATAAAATTCGGGCTGCGCACCTCCACCCACTTCTGTTCCGCGCCTGTCGGTTGCAGGGGAATTAAAATCGAAACCAGGAGCAGGGTAACTAGAAGCACAGTTAATGGTCGGGTCATAGGTGAGACTTATGTACTATTTTCCTTAGCCCCGGTCAATCGGCCTGCCCTTTGTGTTTTCCAGAATGTTTGCTGGTCGTTCCGGCCAGCACCGAGCAACGTGTACTCAAAAAGGGGCTTTAGCCCCGGAAGCCATCCTTCGTCTTGTCAGCACTTC
>Ga0302228_10002024_pt1 | contig 14285 bp, 18 predicted proteins | sample II_Palsa_N1_2_FD_193519 | JGI IMG/M metagenome (GOLD analysis project Ga0302228, IMG submission 193519) | Peat permafrost microbial communities from Stordalen Mire near Abisko, Sweden - II_Palsa_N1_2 | ecosystem: Environmental > Terrestrial > Soil > Palsa > Peat permafrost | place: Sweden...
CGAGCTGCTCGGGTGGGAGCCGACCCGCCCGGGACTGATCGCCGACCTGGAGGAGGGCCACTACTTCGCCTGAGCGCCTCGGGGCCGACGGCAGTCGGCACCGGCGGCCGGCGTCAGGCGTCAGGCGTCAGGCCCAACCGGCATCGCTCGCGCAGCCCGGACACGAGAGCGGGTCGCCCGGCTCGGTAGCCGGGCGGCCCGCTCACAGGTCAGCCAACCCGGAAATTTACCGGTCAGGTGCCGGCCGCATGGCCCACTCGGACTTGGCCGCGGCCCGGTAGGTCCTTAACCCGGCGGAATGCCCGCCATAGCCGATTAGGCTTTGATCACGGCGACACCGGTGCGGCCGCCGTCGACGTCGATGACCGTGCCCTGCACGAACGCCGCCTCGTCGCTGGCCAGGTACACGGCGGCGCTGGCGATCGCGGCCGGAGGACCGGCCTGGCCGGCCGGAGTGCCCCGCATCATGGCGTCGCCGGGTCCCTCCCCCGCTCCGGGGTCGTGCGTCACACCGGGGGATATACCGATCCCGAGCAGGCGGCCACCGCGATCCTGACCGCTGTCACCGGCGGCGCGACCATGCTGCTGGCCACCGGCCAGATCAGCTACCTGGAGACAGCGCTGACCGAGGCGCTCGGGCGGCTCCGGCCGTCCCGGGCCGGCTGAGCGCGCGCTAGGTGCCGTCGGCGCGCTGGGCGCGGAGGGCCTCGCCTTTGGCCCGGGCCGTGGCGGCCAGCTGATCCTGGAACAGGGTCATCCGGTGGCGCAGATCCGGGTCGGCCGTGGCGAGAATGCGGACGGCGAGCAGCCCGGCGTTCCGGGCGCCGCCGACCGCGACCGTCGCCACCGGAATCCCGGCCGGCATCTGGACGATCGACAGGAGCGAGTCCAGCCCGTCCAGGTGAGCCAGCGGCACTGGCACGCCGATCACCGGCAGCGGGGTCACGGACGCTAGCATGCCCGGCAGGTGCGCCGCCCCGCCCGCGCCCGCGATGATGACCCGCAGCCCGCGCTCGGCCGCGGTCGAGCCGTACTCGATCATCTCGCGCGGCATCCGGTGCGCGGACACCACGTCAGCCTCGTAGGCAACGCCGAATTCGGCCAGCGTGTCCGCGGCCGCGCGCATCACGGGCCAGTCCGAATCGCTGCCCATGACGACGCCGGCCAGTGACGATGGGCTCATGATTGTGCTGCCTTCCGTCGGGCCCGGATCGCGATCGCGTCCCGGGCCACCCTTAGTCGCCGTCCTCGGTCCCCCAGCGCAGGAAGCTCGCGGCCCGGCGGGCCCGGTCCCGCAGCTCGGCGACGTCGTCGCCGAGCACGGTGACGTGCCCGATCTTGCGGCCGCGGCGGACCGCCTTGCCGTACAGGTGAACCTTGAGGCCGGGATCGGCGGCCATCACATGGATGTACCGGTCGTAGACGTCGGGGTCGGTCCCGCCGAGCAGGTTGGCCAGCACTACCTGGGGGGCCAGCAGGCCCGGCGCCCCCAGCGGCAGGTCGAGAACGGCCCGCAGATGCTGCTCGAACTGGGAGGTCACCGCCCCCTCGATGGTCCAGTGCCCGCAGTTGTGCGGCCGCATGGCGAGCTCGTTGACCAGCAGGCCACCTGGCGTGTCGAACAGCTCCACCGCGAGCAGCCCGGTCACGTCCAGCTCGGCGGCGATCCGCAGGGCGAGCGACTGGGCCGCCTCGGCGCGGTCCGCCGCCAGGCCCGGCGCGGGCGCGAGCACCTCGCGGCAGATCCCGTCCCGCTGGACCGTCTGCACGACCGGGTACGCGGCGCCCTGCCGGTGCGGGGACCGGGCGACGAGGGCGGCCAGCTCGCGATCGAAGCTCACGTACTCCTCGGCCAACAGCCGGAGATCCAGCCCGGCCACTTCGGCCGCCTCGCCGGGCGACGCGCAGACCCAGACGCCCTTACCGTCGTAGCCCCCGCTGACCGCCTTGAGCACCACCGGCCAGCCCCTCTGTTCGGCGAACCGCTCGATGTCGCCGAGGTCGCGGACCGGCGCGTACCGCGGGCAGGCCACGCCGAGCGCGGTCAGCCGCTCGCGCATGGCCAGCTTGTCCTGTGTGTAGCGCAGCGCGTCCGCACCGGGGCGGATCACGACCCCGGCTTCCTCCAGCGCGGCCAGGTGCGGGCCGGGCACGTGCTCGTGGTCGAACGTCACGACGTCGCAGCCTGCGGCGAAGCCGCGCAGATCGGCCAGGGACCGGTAATCGCCGAGCCGGACATCGGGCCAGACCTTGGCGGCGCTGTCGTCGGCGGCGGCGGCGAGCACGCGGAAGCCGATGGCCAGCCCGGCGGCTGCCGGGCAGGTCATCCGGGCCAGTTGCCCGGCGCCGACCATGCCGACGGACGGGATCGCGGCTCCGGCCGGCTCCCCGGCGGGCGGCGGCGCGGGGCGCTCGTCGAGCTGTTCACTCACGGCCCGTAGCTTATGAGCAGGCCAGGTGTGCCCGCACACGGTGTCACGCTTCGGGGCCAACCGGGCAAAATTAACTTTGGCGATACATTCCTTCCCCGCCATCAGGCCTACGATCAACGCGATTACGAGCAGATGAGCCGGAGGACCGACATGGCCATACCCGACCGTGAGGCTGATGTCCTGACCGAGGACGTGCCCCCGGGCGCAGTCGCGCGCGAGGGCACCTACGGCGAGCGGGTAGTAGCCGTCGAGCCGGGCGGTGCAGGGTTCATCCCGCTGCACGAGCGGCACGGCAAGCCGCTCCAGCTGTTCTGGACCTGGACCTCGCCGAACATGGAGTTTGCGACGGTCTTCGTCGGCGTGCTGGCGGTGGCCGGGTTCGGCCTGAGCCTCTGGGAAGCGCTGCTCGGGATCGTTATCGGCACCGGCATCGGCGCCGTCACCCAGGGCCTGCTGTCGCAGGACGGCCCGGTGTACGGAGTCCCGCAGATGGTCATCAGCCGGCTCGGCTTCGGCTACTGGGGCAACGTGCTGCCCGCTGGCCTGAACGCCATCACGGCCGGGATCGGCTGGTTCGCGGTCAACAGCGTGAGCGCGACCTTCGCGCTCAACACGCTCACCGGGCTGGCCAAGCCCGCGTGCCTGGTCATCGTGGTGATCGTCCAGGTCGCGATCGCGTTCTTCGGCCACAACCTGGTGCACATCTTCGAGCGGTACGCCTTCCCCGTGCTGACGATCATTTTCCTGATCGCCTCGGTGGTCGTGCTGTCCAAATCGAACCCGGGCGCCGCTCATCACACGATCCCCGGCGGATTCCTGCTCACGATCGGCGCGTCGTTCGGTTACGCGGTCGGCTGGAACCCGTACGCCTCGGACTACACCCGCTACATGCGCCCCACGGTGAGCAAGACCGCCGTCGCCTGGTGGTCCTTCCTCGGCCTGTTCCTGTCCTGCGCGCTGCTGGAGACCGTCGGCGCGGCCGCTGCGACCGTGGTCAGCCCCGGCGCGGCGCTGGGTAGCAACCCGACCGCCGCCTTCACCGGGCTGATGAGCACCCCGCTGGCCGACGTCACGCTGCTGGCGATCTGCCTGGGCGGCATCTCCGCCAACGTGCTGAACATCTACTCCGGTGCGATGTCGTTCGTCGCTCTCGGGATCAAGCTCCCGCTGGCCCTGCGCCGGGCGATCGTGGCCCTGGCCTTCGGCGCGATCGGCTTCGTCCTCGCGCTTACCGGCCTGCACGACGCGGGCACCAAGTACCAAAACTTCCTGCTGGTCATCGCCTACTGGATCGCGCCGTGGCTGGCCGTGATGCTCTGCGACCGGATCCGGCGCAGGCGGCTGGGCCCGGCACAGATCGAGCGGCTGCTGTTCGACAGGAAGTACGAGAACTGGGCCGGCCCGGTGGCCATGCTGGTCGGGATCGTCGTGTCGATCTGGCTGTTCTCCAACCAGACCGAGTACATCGGAGTGGTACCCAAGCACGTTCCCTCGGTCGGCGACCTCACCTTCGAGGCGGGCTTCGTCATCACCGCGGTCATCTACCTGACCTGGCACGCCATCGAGGACCGGCGGCACCCGGCCGCGGTGACCCGCTGAGCCTGGCTCAGGCGGGGCCGCTGCGGACCGGCTGAGCGCGGGACGCCGGCGGTCGCCGGGGCAGGAACACCGCGAAGACCGGAGGCCGCTGCCGGACCAGAACCACGCGGCCACCGTCCGCCGCCGCCATCGTCCGGGCCAGTGACAGGCCGAGCCCGGTTCCCTCGGGGCGGCCGCTCACGCTGCGCTCGAAGATGCGGGACACAAGCTCGGGCGGGACGCCTTTGCCCTGGTCCTCCACCTCGATGACGGCCGACTTGGTGTTCTGTGACGTGCGGATCTCGACCGTCCCCTGCCCGTGCATCAGGGCGTTGTCGACCAGCGTGGCCAGCACCTGGGCCAGCCCGCCCGGGGTGACGTGCGCCCGGAGCCCCCGCTCGCCGGTGACCGCGAGTTTGCGGCCCGCGCGGCGGAAAGCGGGCTCCCACTCGACGACCTGCTGGTGGATGATCTCGTCGATCCCGGTGAGCGAGGCGGTACCGGACGTGGCCCGCCGGACGGGGTCGAGCAGCTGGCTGACCACGTCGGCGAGCCGTTCGGCCTGGGCCAGTGCCGCGCCGCCTTCCTCCCGGACCGCATCCGGGTCGTCGGCGGCGGCGATCACTTCCTCTAGCCGCATCGACAGCGCGGTCAGCGGGGTCCGCAGCTGATGGGAAGCGTCGACAGCGAGTTCACGCTCGGCGGCCAGCAGGCTGGTGACCCGGCGCCCCGAGCTGTCCAGGCCGTCCGCCACCTGGTCGAGCTCGGCCATCCCGTAACGGCGGCCGATGGGCCGCGGGTCCCCGGACCGGAGCCGGTCGGCTGCTTCGGCCAGCTCCGCGACGGGCCGGGTCAGGGCGCGGGACTGGACGACCGCCGCCGCGGCGGCGGCCACGATGGCCACGGCGCACAGGCCAATGATGACAGCCCGGAAGTTCGCGTCCGCCACAGCCGCGGGCACACCGACTACAAGCACCGCCGCCACCGCGATGGCCAGCGTGGTCAGCATGATGCGGCGCCGCATGGGTCAGCCGCCCTGGCCGTCCGGCCACAGCGCGGGCCCCGGGCCCGTGCGCTGGGGCTCAGTCGCCGCGTTCAAACCGGAACCCGACTCCGCGCACGGTCGTGATGTACCGGGGGCTGTGCGCGTCATCACCCAGCTTGCGGCGAAGCCAGGAAATGTGCATGTCCAGCGTCTTGGTGGAGGTCCACCATTTCGCGTCCCAGACCTCGCGCATGATCTGCTCGCGGGTGATGACCTTCCCTGCGTCCCGGAACAGCATCCAGAGCAGGTCGAACTCCTTGGTGGTGAGCTCCAGCTCCGCGTCACCGTGCCAGGCCCGCCGCGCCTCCGGGTCGATACGCACCCCCATCACCGTGGAGTTCTCCGCGCTGCCGCGCCGCAGCAGGGCCCGTACCCGGGCCAGCAGCTCGGCCAGCCGGAACGGCTTGGTCACGTAGTCGTCGGCGCCAGCGTCCAGGCCGACCACCGTATCCACCTCATCCGCGCGGGCGGTCAGGATCAGCACCGGCAGACCATGCCCCTCGGCGCGGACCCGGCGGCAGACCTCCAGCCCGTCCAGCACCGGCAGCCCGATGTCGAGCACGATCAGGTCGATGCCGTCGCTGAGGGCCCGCTCGAGCGTGCTGGGCCCGTCGGCGGTCACGTCGACGTGGTATCCCTCCCGGCGCAGGGCGCGGGACAAGGGCTCGGAGATGGACTCATCGTCCTCAGCGAGCAAAACGCTGGTCATGCCTCGATCGTAGAGCGTAGCCGACCGTGCCGTTTGCTCGCGCCGCTCTCATTAAGCCCGACAGTGAGGATAGATCGACGGTGCTGCCCGGCTCCAGGCGGTCCAGGGGCGTGCCGGCGGGCCGCCCGGCGAGCGCCAGCCAGTTCGTGAGACCGGCCAGGCCCTTGTCGCTGAGCATCGCGTCGTGGATCGCGAACCCCTGGCGCGGATTGACCTCGCGCGCGTAGTCGATCATCTCGCCGGTCTTCAGCCAGGGGGCGCTGGCCGGCAGGAGCAGGACCGGGACGTCCTCCTCCGGGACGGTGAGGGCGTCACCCGGGTGGAAGACGGTGCCGTCGACCAGGAATCCCGTGTTGGCGACGATCGGGATGTCTCGGTGGATTAGCGCGTGCGGCGCCCCGTACACGTGGACCTCGAAATCGGCGACGCCGAAGGCCTCGCCCTCCTGCACGCCGTGCACGCGGCCACCGAACTCCGCGAACTGCTCGGCCAGTTGCGGGTTGGTCCACAGGGTGAGCCCGGGCTGGCCGGCCAGCGCGGACCGTACGAGGTCCGCGTCCAGGTGATCGAAGTGCTCGTGAGTGACCAGGATCGCTGTCGCCCCGTCCAGGACGCCCGGTCCGCTCCAGGTGCCCGGGTCGATGACCAGGACCTCTCCGTCCTTCTCGAGCCGGACGCAGGCGTGCTCGAGCTTGGTCAGGCGCATGACGCTCCACAGGTACGGCGTATCCGGGCTTGTCCTTGGACCCTACCCGGGCACGACCCGCGCTACCGCTCACCGTTCGCGTCGCGGCTGCCCCGTCCGGCAGGACTAGCGGTCCTCGCCCGCGAGCCGGGCCTGCTCCTGTCCCACCAGCTCGAACAGGATCGCCTGCACGCGCTCGACGCTGGGGATGTCGGCCAGCACGATCTGCCCGTGCTCTCCCGGCGACTCCACGATCAGGCGACCGGCGCCGAGCAGCCGGTCGAGCAGGCTACGGGTGAACGACACGTCGGTGATCCTGGCCAGCGGGATATCCCGGCCACGGCGGGTCACGATGCCCTCACGTACCCGCAGCCGCCCGGTGGTGAGCTCGTAGGTCGTGGTCTTCCAGCGCAGCACCGGCCGGAGGACCCCGACGAGCAGCAGCACGACCGCGACAGCCGCGATCACCAGGCGTTCCGTGCCCGCAGAAGCCCCCGCCGGGATGCTGGCCAGCACTGCGACCACGGCGGCCACGACCAGCACGCCGAATATCACCGGCCACAGCAGCACCTTCCAGTGCGGATGCAGGACGAGGACACTGCGCTCCGGCCCGCCCGACGATGCGTCATGGACCATGTGCCTCATCGTGGCACGGCATCGCCGTAGCCAGGGGCTCGGATCACCCCACTCCGGGCGGAAACGTCAGCGGACGTGCCGGACGTCGCCGGCCCCGATGGCGACGTCCCCCGCCGCGGTGCGGACGACCAGCCGTCCGTCCCCGTCGACGCCGGTGGCAAGTCCGCTGGTAGCCGCGCGCCCCGGCAGCTCGGCCCGGACGTCCCGGCCGATGGTCGAGCAGAGCCGCACGTACGCCGGACGCAGGCCGCTGGCCTCCGCGTCACCCGCCAGGTCTGTGCCGCGCCACGCCAGGTACCAGCGTTCTATCTCATCCAGCATCCGTCCCAGCAGCAGCTCGCGATCCAGGCTGGACGATCCCTCCAGCCGCAGCGACGTGGCCGGCAGGGACGAGGCGGCGGGCGCAGGAAGCTCGTGCCGCGCCGTGGAGACGTTGACGCCGATGCCGACGACGACCGCATCGCCGGACTGCTCGGCCAGGATGCCGGCCAGCTTCCCGGATCGGAGCAGCACGTCATTCGGCCACTTCAGGGCGGCGTCCAGCGCAGAGACCTGCCGGATCGCCGTCGCCACCGCGACGCCGGCGAGCAGCGGCAGCCAGCCCCGCCGGGCGGCTGGCACATCCGTAGGCCTCAGCAGCACGGAGAACGTCAGCGCAGCCCGCGGCGGGCTCAGCCAGCTGCGGCCCATCCGGCCGCGGCCGGCGGTCTGCTCCTCGGCGACCAGGACGGCACCTTCCGGGGCGCCGTCACGGGCCCCCGCGACCAGATCGGCGTTGGTCGAGCCGGTCCGGGCCACCACCGAGACCTCGCCCCAGATTCCACCTGGGCGGACGATCTGCCTGGTCAGTGCCGCGCCGCTGAGCGGTGAGCGAGCCGGGTCCTGAATATCGGTCATAGTGCTGATCATTGTCGCGCGGCCAGGAGCGGGCCCGGGCAGTCGGAGACCGCGCCGGGCATAACGGAGGGGCCCCGCGTTGGCGGGGCCCCTCCGGGCTGATCAGGTGGTCCCCGCTACAGGCAGGAGCCCAGCACGCGGTTAGTACTGCCCGCCGCCCTGACCCTGGTCCTGGCCGCCCTGGTCGCCGTAGCCACCCTGACCCTGGCCGCCCTGGTCGCCGTACTGGCCGCCCTGGTCGCCGCCGCCCTGCTGGCCCTGGTCGCCGTAGCCGCCCTGCTGGCTCTGGTCACCGCCCTGGTCGCCGTAGCCGCCCTGGTTCCCCTGGTCGCCGTAACCGCCCTGCTGACTCTGGTCACCGCCCTGGTCGCCGCCGTACTGACCGCCCTGGCCCTGGTCGCCGCCGAACTGGCCCTGATCCTGGCTCTGCTGCTGCTGGTCGGGCTGCTGCTGCTGCCCGCCCTGCTGCTGACCGCCGAGGTAACTCTCGCCGCCCTGCTCGCCCTTCTGGATCTCGCTATCGAAACGGTTCCCTGTCTCCTTATCGGCCACATCGCCCGCCTTGTCGATACCCTGGTCGACTTGCTGCGAGTGCTCGCCGGCTTCCTTCTTGGCTTCATCCTCGAACTGGCTGAAGTCAGGCATGGGTGCCCCCTCTTCCGTTATTGGCTGAATTGCCCCTACTCTGCACCCGCCTCACGTTCCCAGCCGATGGCCTGGTCAAACAAGGGCTGGCAGCCGTCCCCGCAGGTCCAGGCCTATCTTGACGTCTCCCGTTCGCCGCAGGACCGAGGAAAATCCATCGGGGATTAGCCGGGGATTAGCCGTGGATTAGCCGTGGATCCGGATCCTCAGCCGACGGAAGCCCTTGCCTTTGTTCTCCACCTTGACGACCTCGATCCGGCCGACCTGCCGGGTAGAGGCGACATGCGTCCCGCCATCTGCCTGCTGGTCGAGCCCGACGATGTCGACGATCCGTACGTCTTTGACCTCGGGCGGGACCAGGTTGGTGGCGGTGCGGATGATGTCGGGAAGCGCGAACGCCTCCTCGCGGGGCAGCACGCGCACGTCGATGCGCCGGTCGGCGTCGATTTCCATGTTGCAGAGATCCTCGACGGCCAGCCGGAACCCGTCGGGGACGGTGGGCAGGTTGAAATCCATGCGTGCGGTCAGCGGTTCCATATTGCCGCCGGTGACGAGGGCGCCGAAGTCGCGGAACACGACACCGCACAGGATGTGCAGTCCTGAGTGGGTCCGCATCAGCGCGGTCCGGCGTACGTCTTCTACCGCGCCGCGGACCGTCGCCCCTGGCGACGGGACCGGGTCGCCTTCGCGGGGAATCAAGTAAAGGTCGTCGCCCTTGCGAGCGCCGTCGATGTGGGTCTGCACCCCGCCCCAGAGCAGCACGCCCTGATCCGGCGGCTGGCCTCCGCCACCCGGGTAGAACGCCGAACGATCCAGCACGATCCCATCGGGCCCGGAGGCGAGGACCACCGCGTCCCACTCACGCAGCGTCTGATCGTCCAGTTCGAGCCGGTGCGTCCGCTCTTTGGTCTCAGCCACCCGAGCAGCCTACTGTGGGTCACCTGGCGCGGCCGTCGTACGATCGGGCCGCGGATCGGCCGCCGCCGCAGCTGGGCCGCCCGGAACGCCACAGCCGCCTCGATCGGGGCTGAGCTTCCCGCTGGACCGGAAAGCTCAGCCAGGAGCCGGGCCGCAAGCGCGCCGCATGGTCAGGCGACGCGGCGGCTGGCCAGGATGCGACGGATGTCAGCCGTCTCCTCGTCGCTGTAACGGTCGAGGATCGCGTCAAGGTCGTTCAGGTCACTGGCCGACGTGTAGGTGGCCAGATCGCCAGCCAGCGACCGGCGGGCGGCGCGGGCCTCGCGGCTGTCGCGCAGTTCGTCCCGCAGGGCCGTCCAGCGGCGGCTGAGTGTGTGCGTCGTGCTCTCCATTTGCTCTCCTCAGGATCAAATTGCCTTCGCTGTCCAGTGTCATGACGAATGACCCATGCGTCCAATGACTAAAACTCATTTGAGCCATGAGCTAACGTCATGAATATGGAGACGGATTCGCTGCGCTGGTTCCAGCAGGTCGCTGACGGCACGACCGTGACGGAAGTCAGTGAGCTGGAGCAAGTGACGCAGTCAGGGGTGTCGCGCGCCCTGGCCCGGCTGGAGGCGGAAATCGGTACGCCCCTGCTGCAGCGTTCCGGCCGCATACTCCGGATGACCCACGCGGGCTCGGTATTCAAACGGCACGTCGACGCGATGCTGCACCAGCTCGACGACGGCATCGCGGCCGTCAATCAGCTCATCGAGCCCGACACCGGCACGGTGGCCCTCGCCTTTCAGCACTCGCTGGCTACCTGGCTCGTGCCGGACCTCGTTCGCAGCTTTCGCGCGGCGCACCCGAACGTCCGGTTTCAGCTCACCCAGGTCCGTGACGAGCTCCACGCGCCCCCGCTTGCCGGCGGCCACGCCGAGCTCGAGATCGGGACACGCCACCCGCACGAGCCAGGCATTCGTACCCGGCGGATCGCCATCGAGCCGCTGCGGCTCGCCCTGCCGCGCGACCATCCACTCGGCCAGCAGCAGCACATCCCGCTGGCGGACCTCGCCGACGAGCGGTTCATCAGCCTGAGCCCGACCTCCGCGCTGCGCCGGCTGACGGACAGCCTCTGCGAAGAGGCCGGCTTCGGGCCGGATGTGGTGTTCGAGGCGGAGGACCTGTCCACCGTGCGCGGCTTCGTGGCAGCCGGCCTGGGGGTGGCCATCGTCCCCGCGCCCCGTGCCGGGTCTCCCGAGGCAGGCACCGGGCCCCTGCTCTACCGCGATATCACGGACGCGGGGGCGGTCCGGGAGATCACCCTGACCTGGTCCGCGGAGCGGCGCCTGCTGCCTGCCGCCGACCTGTTCCGACGGCACGTCATCCGCCGGGCGAGCGCCGGGCGGGTCCCCACGCTCTCGGAGTGAAACGCCCGGGACCGCCGGGCCCGTTGATCCGCCGGGCAGATCCGCCGGGCCGGACGGGCCGCCTGCTGACGTCGCACGCCGCAGCTGGTAGACAATTAGCTGAACTCATTGTCTGAACAAAGTTATGCGAAGGGCAGCCGATCCCGTGAGCCCGCGCCCGTACAACCTCGGCAAGCGCCAGGGCCCGATCGACCGGGGCCGCCAGCAGATTCTGGACGCCGCCCGGCGGCTGCTCGCGGACAGCGGCAGCTACACCGCCTTCACCGTCGACTCCGTGGCGAAGACGGCCGACGTGGCCCGGGCCACGGTCTACTACCAGTTCGGCTCGAAAGCCGGGCTCCTGGAGGCCGTGTGCGACGGGCTGGCCGAGGCGGGCCAGATGTCGGAACTGGCGACCGCGTTCACCGATCCCGACCCGGTCGGGGCGCTGCGCCGGTTTGTGGGCTGCTTTGGCCGCTTCTGGTCCGCCGACCGGGCGGCCATGCGCCGACTGCGCGCGCTGGCCGCTCTAGATCCGGACGTCGGCGCGGTGATCTCCGCCCGCGATCAGCGCCGAGAGGAGGGCCTGACGGTGCTGGCGGGCCGACTGGACGGCGCCTCCGCGCTGGCCACTGAGCCCAGTCACGCGGTGCGCGTGCTCTTCGCCCTCACCAGCTTCGAGACCTTCGACGCACTGGCCCGCCCGGACCAGGACCTGACCGCCGTCATCCCCGACATCCTCCAGCTCGCCAAAACGGTGCTGCGGCCCAGTTGACGCGCCCGCTGTCCTGGCCCCGCCAGGCTCCGGCGGAGGGCGGGACCGTTGACATGATGAGCCCCCCGCAGATTTAATTAGACATACAGTATGAGAGAAAGTTAGAAGCGAAGCAGATGTGGCTGGAGCACAGCGGCGGCCGCCGCAGAAGGCGGACTGGCGTGGCGGACGGACCGGCGCAGGCCGGGAACGGCACAGGCCGGGAAACGGCGCACAGAGTGGACCACCGCGGAAAGGCGGACCGCCGCAGCGGGCTGGCCAGCACAGTGAGGGCGGTCCAGTCGCGCCCCAGGGGGCACGGAGAGAGGTGCATCAAGATGCCGGATCGCCGGAACCGTCCCATCGGCCGCCGACTGCAGGCCCGCGCGATGCGCGCAGCTAACGTCCCGATGCGGCTCATTCTGGGACTCCCGGTTGCAACCCCGCTGAGCAAGCGGCTCATGCTGGCCCGGATCACCGGCCGCCGGACCGGGAAGGTGTATCGACAGCCACTCAGTTACGTCCGGCAGGACGGCACGCTGCTGACCCCGGGCGGGGGGAACTGGAAGCTGAACCTGCAAAACGGTCGTCCGGTGCCGATCCGGCTGGGCGGCCACGACATCCTGGCCCGGCCCGAACTGGTGGTCGACATCGATGAGATTGAGCGGCTGCTCACGGCGATGGCCGAGGAGAATCCCAGCGTCACCGCGTTCACCGGGATCCCGCGCGGGCCGGACGGGCGCCTCGACCGCGACCGCCTCGCACTGGCGGTCCAGCACGGCTTCAATATCGTCCGGTGGCACCTCGACCGACAGCCAGCTTGAGGCCACTCGGATGGTCTCCTGATCAGCGGCTCGACGTAGACTTCCCAGGAGTCATAACCGAGCACCGCCCAGTCCCGTTCCTGATACGCGGCGATAATGTCTGCCGTCGTCGCGCGCCACCCGGGCAGGCCCTTGCGGATGCGCTCGGCACGCGCCTTGGCCTCGGCCTCGGTCGCCCGCATTACCTCGTTGTCGGTCATGCGCTTGGCCTCCCCACTCATGCCAGAGCCTCAGGGACTCTTCGGGGGCCGGTCTTCATCAGGGCTGTTCGCAGGCAGCCACAAATCTGCGCCTTGCTGAGTCACCGCTGTTCGAGGTAAGCAGTCCACTCGATTGGCGGGACGTAGTAGTGATAGCCGGGGTCAGTCGAAGGCTGGATGTGATCTAGGCCGTCCCTGGTCTCCGCGATGGCCCTGCCGGTCGGCCGCCCGTTCTCCGGGGGGTCGCGCCCGCACGAACTGCACGCGCGTTCTGCGACACGAAGCCCCCGGTCAGGCGAGGCAACCCGCCGGGGGTCCGTAGCCCAACCTAACGGGGTAGTCACTGCCCTGGCCCGGCCTCCGCTGCCGTAATAGCGCCCTCAGTGACACTCTCAGCCCGCATCAAGGCATTCACGTACTGCTGCGGGCCGGTAGCTGCCAGCAGGGCGTCGATAGCCCTGTCAACGTCCCGGTTCAAGCCGATCACGTCAGCGTTGCACGCCAGCAGGCGAAGGTTCTGGATCGCCAGCTCAGCCAGCCCACCGGACTGATGCGCTTTCAGTACCCGCAACGCCAGGGCGACCGCATTGAGATTGGCAATGGTCATCTGGTCGCCCATGTCAGGCATGTGCTTTCCGATACTCATCGATGACAGACTGCGATATCCGGCCCCTCGCCTTGATCTCATGCCCGTGCGCCACCGCCCACACCCGGATCTGTGCCCGTTTCGGCTGCCCGCTCATGTCACGAACCGGCCCCGGCTGCCCGTTCTTAGGCTGCCCGTTCTTAGGCTGCCCTGACCGTCAGGGTTCCCGCGCTGGGCTGACGGGTCCGCTTCGGCCGGGCTGCCCGCACCGGCCGTCCCGCCGTGATCAGCGGGGCGAATGTTTTCCGCAGCCGTTCCGCGTTCGCCGCGCTCAGATCAATCTCGTAATGCCCCTGCTCACCTAAACCGAACGACACCGTTTCGGTGGCTTCGCTGCCGTCCAGGTCATCCAACCGTGTTACGACGATCTTCTGCATTCTCTTTCCATCCTTTCAGGTGTGTTTACCGTGAACGAAGGGCGTCCCCCGGAGAGGCTGAGGACGAATCCCCCCGGGGGATCACCGTGCAGGCACCTAGTCCACTACTAGGCTGCACCCTGCAACCCTGATCATTCAGCACTGCACGGGGGCGTGCGTGTGAGTGGGCCAGGGGAGGTCTTAACGCCTTTCCCGGGTAGCGACCTTATACACGCCGTAAGGGATCGCGAGCAAGAGATCCACTATCAGCCAAAACACGAAATGAGGCCGATGCCAACAGCGGACCCGGCTTCAGTCGCACCCTTGCAGTATTGGCCCGTGCAATGGGTGACGCCATGGTCGGCTGCCATCCCGCCCGTGACAAGCCAGAGAATAAACCCTGCCTGGACGGCGAGGAACACCCATAGGAATATTCTGCGCTTCCGCCGTTCCGGTACCGGCGCACCTATCTCATCGGCTGATCCTGTTAACATGCATCCCCCCTCAGCACCGCCCGGGGGGACGGGGCACGACCTCCCCGGGTTACAGGGAGATACTATACGCTCACT
>Ga0302228_10002028_pt1 | contig 14271 bp, 14 predicted proteins | sample II_Palsa_N1_2_FD_193519 | JGI IMG/M metagenome (GOLD analysis project Ga0302228, IMG submission 193519) | Peat permafrost microbial communities from Stordalen Mire near Abisko, Sweden - II_Palsa_N1_2 | ecosystem: Environmental > Terrestrial > Soil > Palsa > Peat permafrost | place: Sweden...
GCGTGTGTTTCCCGGTAGCGTTCAGAACCCGAGCGAAAACGGCTTTGACCCTGCTCACCTCCAACATCTTCATGGCTGGGAGAACGGGGTGTCGCAACTGCAAAAAAATGAGGGTCATCGCCTTGATCTGACCACCCACATAACGTTGAAAGGACTTCCAATATGCATTGACGTAAAGCTCCATGGACTGGGTTTAATGACAGTGGATGTCAATTTGGAACGTGCCGGCCTTCAGGCCAAATTCCTCGTCACACCCGCTCAGATTGCACCCTTGAAGTGGACATATAGAGAAAGCATGAGGCTACGTGCTTCCTGGCTTTGCAAGTGGCCCGCGTTGGCGCAGAAAGCCGTATATGCGCTGCTAGTCCCGGCTGTTTACCACCTTTGGTATGTGCGCCAGCTACAGCAAGACATCGATATATGGGAAAGACGAAGTTTTATTCGCCACCCGAAACCCTCTGCCACCGACGCACCACTGGTCGCCTACCGGCGCTGGGCGTTGCAGTTCTACTCAAGCGGAAAAACCGCAGGTTCTGATAGCGGCAAGCAGGCGCTCCTACACCCGGCGATCAGCCGTATTTAAAAAGGTCTTGATACGAGGGACAGTTATGAAAGTCATCCTCGCCCAACCCCGCGGCTTCTGCGCCGGTGTCGTCCGGGCCGTCGAAACGGTTGAGCTGGCCCTGGAGCAGTTCGGCGCGCCGGTGTATGTGCGTCACGAGATCGTACACAACCAGCATGTGGTGCAAATCCTGCGCAGCCAAGGTGCGCGGTTTGTCGAAGCGCTGGATGAAGTGCCGGAAAATGCGGTGACCATTTTCAGTGCCCATGGCGTGGCCTCCGACGTCGTGGACGAGGCCCGTGAGCGGCAGTTACGGGTGCTGGATGCCACCTGCCCGCTGGTGACCAAGGTGCACAATCATGGCCGTCAATACGCCGCCAAGGGCTTTCAGGTGATTTTGATTGGAGAAGCCGGGCACCCCGAAGTCATTGGAACGTTGGGGCAGATACCCGCCCCCGTCGTTGTGGTGCGTAACGTGTCGGAGGTCCAGGCCCTGGCGTTCCCCGAGCACACGCCACTGGCCTATCTCACCCAAACCACCTTGAGCGTCGACGATACACGCGCGGTAGTCGAAGCACTCAAGCAGCGCTACCCGCAAATAGTCGGACCCGATACCCGGGACATCTGTTATGCCGTACAAAATCGTCAGACGGCGGTACGTGAGCTGAGCCTGTGTTCCGATCTGGTCCTGGTGGTGGGCAGCGTCAAAAGCTCCAACTCCGTGACCTTGCGTGATATCGCGGGCGAGCGTGGCAAGCCCAGCTACCTGATCGCCGATGGCAGCGGAGTGTGCAGCGAATGGTTTGGCAAAGGGGTAACCGTCGGGCTTACCGCCGGAGCCTCGACACCGGAATCCATGATTGACGATGTCATCGCCGCCCTGGCGCGCATCGAACCGCTGGACATCGAGACCCTGCCAGGTCGAGAAGAACATGTGCAATTCCGCTTGCCCACCGGGTTGATTGCGCGCCAGTAAAGCATGCACTCAGAGGAGCCGAATCAATGAACCGTGCAATCCCCAGACGTCGCACCACGCAAGTCACCATCGGCCCGGTGGCACTGGGCAGCGATCATCCGATCGTCGTGCAAGCCATGACCAATACCGACACCGCCGATGCCCAGGCTACGGCGCGGCAGGTCGAGAGCCTGGCGCTGGCCGGTGCCGAAATGGTACGGATCACGGTCAACAGCCATGACGCTGCCGCGCAGGTCGCGAACATTCGAGAACTGCTGGACCGACGCAACATCAATGTGCCGTTGGTGGGTGACTTCCACTTCAATGGTCATCGCCTGCTTGCGGCCTACCCTGAATGCGCCGACGCATTGGGCAAGTACCGCATCAACCCCGGCAACGTCGGCAAAGGCGCCAAACGCGACGAGCAGTTTTGCAACATGATCGAGATCGCCTGCCGCTACGACAAACCGGTGCGGATCGGAGTGAACTGGGGCAGCCTTGATCCCGACTTGCTCGCACGCATGATGGACACCAACGCAATGCTCTCCCAGCCGCTGAGCGCGGATGCAGTCATGCGCGAGGCCTTGGTGGTCTCGGCATTGGAAAACGCCTACCGCGCGATCGAAGTCGGCCTGCCGGCGGATCACATTGTGTTGTCAGCCAAGGTCAGCCATGTGCAGGACTTGATCGCGGTGTACCGCAACCTGGCCGCGCGCTGCGAATTTTCACTGCACCTGGGGCTGACCGAGGCTGGCATGGGCTCCAAAGGCATCGTCGCCTCCTCCACCGCATTGGCGGTGCTGTTACAGGAAGGTATCGGCGATACCTTGCGCATTTCCCTCACCCCGGAGCCCAACGGCGACCGCAACCGCGAAGTGCTGGTTGCGCAACAGATTCTGCAAACCATGGGCCTGCGCGCTTTCACCCCCTCCGTCGTCGCTTGCCCCGGCTGCGGCCGTACCACCAGCAGTTTCTTCCAGGAACTGGCGCAGCAGATCGAGGCGTTTTTGCGGGTACAAACACCAGTCTGGAAGGGTCTGTATCCCGGTGTCGAGCATATGCACGTGGCGGTCATGGGCTGCGTAGTCAATGGCCCTGGAGAAAGCCGGTTGGCAAACATCGGCATTTCCCTGCCGGGCGCCGGGGAAAACCCTTCAGCGCCGGTGTACATGGACGGTGAACGTGTGGCCACCCTCAAAGGGCCGGGTATTGCCCAGGACTTCACCGATCTGCTGCAAGCCTATGTGACCGCTCATTACGGGAAGCAGGAATCAGCAAGGCTTGTACTCGAAAGCATGCTTGAGAGAAACACGATCAAGGTACGTAATGAGCCAACCCACGGCGCTTGAGCGTATCCGATGGCAACTCGGAAAACTGCCTGCGGTATTGCTCGGCAAAGCGCCCCAGGTGCACAAACCCGTAATCCAGGGCCAACTCGGTGACGTTCCTCACATTGCAACTGGGGTCGGCCAGGCAGGCGTGCACCCGTGACAACTTCTGCTCGCGGATAAACCGCTGTGGCGTGGTGGACATGTGTTTTTCGAACAGGCTGTACAAGGAGCGCATGCTGAGTTGTGCCTGTTCAGCAAGGCTCTGGACGCTGATGTCCTGCTGAAGGTTGCGAGCGATGTAATCCACCAGCCGTTCAAAGGTGCTGTTGGAACACGCCAGGTGTTCGCGCCGCACATTGTTGTGCATCAGGGTCAACATCTTGCTGGCCACGATCTGTGCATAGTGCTCCTGCACCCGAAGCAACGCTTCTCCGTCTTCGGCTTCGGTGCAAAGGGTGGCGAACAACGGAACAAAGGTTTTCAACTGAACTCCCCCCGGCATCCCCGCCTATTTAAGGCTCCCCGCCAGAAACTGCTTCAACCGCTCGCTTTGGGTATGGTCGAACACGCTGCTCCTCCACTCGCCCCTGATGCAGGAACATCACGTGATTGGAGACGTGCCGTGCAAAGGCCATTTCGTGCGTCACCACAACCATCGTCCTGCCCTCCTCGGCCAGTTGCTGCATGACCTTGAGCACTTCGCCCACCAATTCCGGGTCCAGCGCGGAAGTCGGCTCATCGAACAACATCACCTCTGGCTCCATCGCCAACGCTCGGGCAATGGCCACGCGTTGCTGCTGCCCACCGGACAACTGAACCGGATACTGCGCCTCGACCCGTTCCGCCAACCCCACCTTGGACAAGTACTTGCGGGCGCGTTCCAGGGCTTGCTGCCGACTGATCCCCAGCACCCTGATCGGGCACTCAATGATGTTGTCCAGCACTGTCATATGGCTCCACAGATTGAAATGCTGGAAAACCATCGATAGCTGGCTACGCATGATCCGCAATTGTTGGGGGTCGGCAGCACATTGCTCGCCCTTTGCGTCCTTGCGTGTCAGCAGTTCCTGTTGATTGACGATAATGCGCCCGGCGCTGGGTTGTTCAAGGTGGTTGATACAGCGCAAAAAGGTGCTCTTCCCGGAGCCGGAAGAACCAATGATACTGATCACATCGCCCGCCTTGGCCTTGAGTGATACACCCTTGAGTACTTCATGGCTGCCGTAGTTCTTGTGGACATCTTCAACGATCAATTTATACATGCGAGCATTTCCAGTGAGGTCAGTGCGTGCGGGGTTTCAGGTAGGCCAGCCAATGCAGTTCGCCACGGCGAAACAGCCAGATCAGCAAAAATGCACTGCAGGCATACAACACGCCGGCAATCCCGAATGCCGCAAACGAGGCGTAGGTCGCCGAGTTGACGTCCCGGGCGATCTTCAGCAGATCGGGCACCGTGGCGGTGAATGCGACGGAGGTCGAATGCAGCATCAAGATCACTTCATTGCTGAACAAAGGCAGCGCCCGACGTAACGCTGACGGCAACACAATCCGCCGGTACAGCGTGAAGGTGCTCATCCCGTAGGCCCTGGCGGCCTCGACTTCACCGTGTGGGGTGGCCCTGATGGCGCCGGCAAAGATCTCAGTCATGTAGGCACAGGTATTGAGCCCGAACGCAAGGACCGTACAGTTGAAGCCATCCCGGAAAAACGCATTGAGAAAATCCTGCGCCCGGATCACATGCAGGCTGTACACCCCGGTGTAGAAGAACAGCAGTTGGATATACAACGGCGTACCGCGAAACACGTAGGTGTAGAACCAGACCGGCGTGCGAATCAGCGGGTTGGCGCTGACGCGGGCAATTGATAACGGAACGGCCAACAGGAAACCGATCGACACTGAAAGGATCAGCAGCCACAAGGTCACCGCCAACCCGGACAGGTGCGCCCCGTCGCTCCACAGGTAGGCCTGCCAGTAGTCCTGGAGGATAGTGGTCATAGCACGGCCTTCCTGACACCCACGCAATAGCGGTGTTCGAGCCACATCAGCAGAACATTGGAAACGCTGGTGATCGCGAGGTAGATCAGGCCGCCAACCAGCGTGAAATAGAAGAACTGCATTGAGCCCTTGCCCGCATCCTGCGTCGCCTTGACCACATCGGTCATGCCGATGATCGACACCAGCGCAGTCGACTTGATCAGCACTTGCCAGTTATTACCAACCCCCGGCAACGCGTGGCGCAGCATCTGTGGGAACAAGACCTTGCGAAAGGTTTGTGCTCGCGTCATTCCGTAGGCCCTGGCGGCTTCAATCTGGCCGGCTGGAACCGCCTGAAAAGCACCGCGAAAGGTCTCGGTAAAGTACGCCCCATAAATGAATGCCAGAGTCACGACACCCGCCAGGAAAGGATCGATATCGAGCTGGGCAACGCCCAGCCAATCAGTCAGTTGGTTGAGCAACATTTGCAGGCTGAAGAACAACAACAGCATGATCACCAGGTCCGGCATGCTGCGGATCAACGTCGTATAGCTTGTCGCAAACATACGCAGCACACGGTTTGAAGACAGCTTGGAGCTGGCCCCCATCAGCCCTATCAGAACGGCGAACAGCAGTGACCCCAACGCCAGTTTGATCGTGGCCAGGGTGCCCAACAGAATCTGTGGACCAAAGCCTTCCAGAAGCATTTCACTCTCCTTGTTTTTATTAGGTTGAGGTGAAGGTAAAGCGGTAACAGAGCAGCCCGGGCGGCTGCTCTGCACAGGGTTTCGAGCGGGGTTATTTCGCGCCGTAGACGTCGAAATCGAAGTACTTTTTGTTGATCCGCGCGTAGGTGCCATTGGCGATGATCGTCGCCAGCGCTTTGTTCAAGTCTTCACGCAGCTCAACGTCCGCCTTGCGCACACCGATGCCATCACCCACGCCAAAGAACTCCGGGTTGTCCAGGGTGCCACCGGCAAACGCGTAGTCCTTGCCTACCGGCTTATCCAGAAACCCGTAGCTGGCTTGAATCGAACCCTGCAACGAGGCATCGAGTCGCCCGACCATGAGGTCGGCGTAGACTTGGTCCTGATTCTGATAATAGAGAATATCCACGCCTTGGGAACCCCAGACAGCTTTCGCGAAAGCCTCCTGGGTCGAGCCCTGCTCCACACCTATGCGTTTGCCTTTGAGCGACTCGACAGTCGGTTCCAAACCCGAGCCACGCTTGATGACCAGACGTGCCGGGGCGTTTGATACTTTGTCGGTGAACGCAATCTGCCCCATGCGCTTGGGGGTGACGGTCATCGACGAAGCCACCGCGTCGAACTTGCGTGCCAGCAAGGCCGGAATCATGCCGTCCCAGCTGCTTTCAACCCAGATGCACCGGGCATGCAGCTCTGCACAGAGCGCCTCAGCGATATCGACCCCAAAACCGGTCAGCGTGCCGTCCTGATTTTTATATTCCAGCGGTGGATACGTCGGGTCAACACCCAGCTTCAGTACTTTTCCGCTCCAGTCGGCCGCGCCAGCCAGGCTGGATGCGCTCAAGAACACCAGGGAAACAGCCGCGATTATCTTATTCATTGTTATCTTCCTCGAGGGCTCGCAGAGCCAGGTTACCGATAGCGTTTATGCAGCCCTGCTCAGCGCAGAAACCGTTCCACCAACTTGACCCAGTAACTGGCGCCGATGGGCAGGCAGGTGTCGTTGAAGTCGTAACCGGGGTTATGCAACAAGCACCCACTATCGCCCTGGCCATTGCCGATCACCAGATAACTGCCCGGGCATTTTTCCAGGATGAAGGCAAAGTCTTCACTGGCGGTGAATGGCCGCAGGTCCTCGATCAACTGCCCCTCGCCCAACCACTCTCTGGCGACCTCACGGGCGAATGCCGTCTGCTCGGGATCGTTGATCAATACCGGATGGCAATGTTGATAGTCGATATGCGCCTGTGCACCAAAACTCGCCGCCTGGCCCTGGACCAGTTCGGTGATTCTGACTTCAAGCAGTTGGCGAATCTGCGGCGTCAGCGCTCGCACACTCAGGATCATTTCGGCAGTGGCCGGAATGACGTTCGACACGCTGCCGGCATGAAGGCTGCCGACCGTGATAATCGCCGTTTCCTGAGGGTTGACGTTGCGCGAGACGATGCTTTGCAGGGCAATCACAATGGACGAACAAACCACCACCGGGTCGACCGCCTTGTGCGGGACCGCACCATGGCCACCGACACCCTTGATGGTGATTGTGACCGTGTCGGCAGATGCCATGAACGGCCCACTGTAGAACCCCAATTGCCCGGCGGGATAACCCGGGACGTTGTGCATGGCAAAAATCGCGTCGCAGGGGAAACGTTCGAGCAGCCCGTCCTCCAGCATTTTCCGGGCACCGCCCAGCCCTTCTTCAGCCGGCTGAAACACCAGATGCACCGTGCCGTTGAACGCTCGGGTTTGTGCCAGGTATTGCCCTGCCGCCAACAACGTGGCCGTATGACCGTCGTGACCGCAGGCGTGCATCACCCCGTCATTGCGGCTGGCATATGGCAGCCCGGTGGCCTCCTGAATCGGTAGCGCATCCATGTCGGCGCGTAACCCAATGGCACGCCCGGGGCCATTTTTCAGGGTCCCGACCACGCCGGTCTTGCCCACTCCTCGGCTCACTTCAAACCCCCACTGCGTCAAACACTGCGCCACCAGCTCAGCCGTGGTGAACTCTTCAAACCCCAGCTCGGGGTGGGCGTGAAGACGATGACGCAGGGCAATCATCTCATTTTGCGATGCAGCGATTCCCGGCAGGACATGGTCAGCATGCACGGTGGTACTCCTCGATAAGATCATTCAGTGCCCCTGGCTCAAGGGTGAGTCCGGCGGGCGCTGCCGAATCGATCTTAAGGAACAGGCGCTGGGCCAGGGAGACTCAGTTTGGTTATGATGACAACCATTGGTTGTCCCAAAGGTGAGCCTATGAAGCTGCATCAACTGCAAGCGCTGATTGCCAGTGCCGAGACCGGCAGCATCCGCGCGGCCGCGCGCTCGCTGGATATCTCCCAGGCCGCCGTGACCAAAGCCCTGCGTGAACTGGAAACAGCTCAACAGTTGCCGCTTTTCGTCAGGACCCCCAGTGGCCTGAACTTCACTGAATACGGAAAAGTGCTGCTGACCCACGCCAAGCTGGTACTCAAGCAACTGGAACATGCGCAGGCCGAGCTTGATCAGTTGCGCGGTAAAGCCCAGGGGCGACTCTGCGTCGGCGTCACGCCCTGGATTGCGCTGACGTTTCTACCGCAAGTGGTGTTGGACTTTCGCCAACGCATGCCAGACATCCAACTGGAACTGTTCGAAAGCCTGATGGCGGTGGCCCAGCCGCTGCTGCGTGACGGCAGCATGGACTTCGCCATCGGTCAGTTGCACCCGGCGCAGGCGACCCCGGAATTTGCCTGCGAAACCTTGCTGGACTATCAGACCTCGGTGCTGGTTCGTCAGGGCCATCCTCGACAGAACGCACAGTCGATCCACGAACTGCTGGACCAGAACTGGACGCTGAACTATGCCCCAGACGGTCGCGACGCCCTGATGCAGGAATTGTTCGGCAAACACAGCGCGCACATCGATAGCAATCGCATCGTGCGTGCGCACTCACTGGCGATCCTGCAGATGATGGTGGAGCGCGCCGACATGTGCACCTGGGGGCCAACCATCATGAGCACGGCGCCACCGTTCCTGGGGCGCATTGTTGCCCTGAAGTTGAGCGAAGCGTTCGAGCCGCGGCAACTGAGCATCGTCACCCGGCGTAATGGCTCGCTGAGCAATGCAGCGCTGTGCTTCACCGACTGCCTGCTGCAGGTGATTCGGCGCCACGCCCGTTCGGCGAAAAGGGAAGACCGTGAACTGTTTGAAACCCTGCGGTTGTTGGTTTGAGAGCGACCGCCTGAGGTTTTCGCCGCGGTGCTAATCCCCCAACGCCTGCGCGCGCACCTCGCTGGGTGTTTGCCCATAACGCGCCTTGAACGCCCGGGAGAAGTGCGCCTGGCTGGTAAAACCGTGGCGGTAGGCAACCTCCCCCACATCCAGGCCCCTGACCTGTTGACTGCTCAACAGGCCGTAAGCCTGTTGCAGGCGCTTTTCCAGGATGAAACGCCGTGGTTGGGTGTCTTCCAGGGCAAACAGCCGTGCCAGGTGTCGGGTAGAGATCCCGGTCTGGATCGCCACCCGCTCGCAACTCAAAGTCGGGTCGGCCAACTGATCCCGGATGCATTGCTTGGCCGCCAACAGGTAGGAAGCACTCAAAGCGTTGATCCGGCGGTGCCCCACTTGGCCGGCAATGATATTGCCCAGCAACTCGAACGCATCGTCCTGATAGCTCCCCGCTTCCCCGCTCAACGGCTGCTGGAAAAAAGCCCGGGTGCGCTCACCGAGTGTGCGTAGCAACAAGCGCTGCACGCCGGTGTGGGCGCTGATTTTCAGGGCATTGTCGAAGTGGCTCAAACAGCGGCTGGCAAAGATTTCCTGAGGCACATCGAAGATGAATTGGCGCATGGGCCCGGAAAACCCGAACAGGTAGGGTTTGTCGGTGCGATAGACCATCAACTCGCCAGGCTCCAACAACTGGCACTGGCCGTTCTGAAAGAAAAACGAACCGCTGCCCGTCACGAACGACACGAAGATCGAGGCCTTGGGCACCGCTCGAATCATCGAGCCGTCGCGTTCCACCACGTGTTCGTTACCGACGATATGGGCCAGGTGCATGCTTTCCAGGCTCAGGTTGTCCTGGGTCGCGGTAAATCCACCTTCGCTGTAGGACGAGCATTTGAGGCCCACCAGGGTGGACGCGTTGTATTGCTCCCAAAAGGCCAGGCGCTGGTCCAGGGGAATGCTGTCGGTACTAGCTCGCCGAGTGTCGAGCATGGCACATGGAGTCATTTTTATTCTTCTCATGGCAGCGGGAGGTTGCCCTGGCCCAGGCAAGGCCAATTCCGGGGCTTCCAGAGAACTCATTAATATCTGAACAATCCCCGATGTCAACTGATTGCCCAGACGGAATCGACCGCCGGGCACTCGATAAAGCGGCGTCCGATACAAGCAACCATCACGTCGCTTGCGATCAAACCGCCCATGCTTTGACGCCCTAGAGTGGCCCTGCATCCCCCCACAAGCAGAGGCCGAACATGCCCGAATTAGCCAGCACCGAATTTTGGAAAGACTTGCAGCCGATCGCCAACTGCTTCAAGCCCGACGCCAAGCCCGAGGTTTACCTGCCCAACGCCGCCAGTGACGACCTGCGGCTCTATGTACCGTTCACCGAAACCGTGTCTTCACGCCCGTTGTGGATTTCCCCGAGTGAAAACCGCTGGTGCGACATCCTGATGTCCAGCCGCGCAGGCCTGGTCAATCGGCATTACCACCCCCACGAAGTGTTCGCCTACACCCTCTCCGGAAAATGGGGCTACCTGGAACACGACTGGACCGCCACCGCCGGCGACTTTGTCTACGAGACCCCGGGCGAAGGCCACACGCTGGTGGCCTATGACCACCCGGAGCCGATGCGCGTGTTTTTCATCGTCAAGGGGCCGCTGATCTGGCTCGACGAACAGGGTGAACCCAACGGCTATTTCGACGTGCACTCCTACATCGACCTGTGCCGCAAGCACTACGACAAGGTCGGTCTGGGCGCTGATGCCGTGAACCGCCTGTTTCGCTAAACGCGTTTTTCGGAGAACCCTCATGGCTGACAACAATAATAAAGCCGGTTACGAAAACACCTTGCTGTGCGTGCTGTTCCTGACCTTTGGCTTCGTGTTTTTCGATCGCTTGGCCCTCGCGTTTCTGTTTCCGTTCATGGCCACCGAACTGCAACTGAGCAATAGCCACCTGGGCATGCTGTCCTCGGTGCTGGCCCTGGCCTGGGCGCTGTCCGGCGCGCTGGTGGGGGCCTGGTCGGACCGGCGCGGTGTACGCAAGCCGCTGCTGATCATCGCGGTGATTCTGTTTTCCCTGTGTTCGGCGCTGTCGGGGCTGGTCACCGGCTTTCTCAGCCTGTTGCTGTTTCGCGGGATCATGGGCCTGGCCGAAGGACCGATTCTGCCGCTGTCCCAGTCGCTGATGGTAGAAGCCTCGTCGCCCCATCGACGGGGCCTGAACATGGGCTTGTTGCAGGGGTCGGCAGCGGGCCTTTTAGGCGCGGTGATCGGCCCCCCGGTGTTGATTGCCCTGGCTGAAGCCTACGGCTGGCGGCATGCATTCATTGTGTCGCTGGTGCCCGGCCTGCTGATTGCCTGGTTGATCTGGCGCTACGTGCGCAACGACGAACCGCGCCAGGCGCCGAAGGTCAGTGAGCACCAGACCGGGCATCGCCTGGCCCTGCTGAAAAGCCGCAACATCGTGCTCTGCACCTTGATCAGTTGCGTGTTCCTAACCTGGTTCATCATCCTGATCTCATTCACCCCAACCTTCCTGGTCAGTGTTCGCGGCTATAGCCCACCGAGCATGGGCGCGATCATGAGTTGCCTGGGCGCCGCCTGGGTGCTTTGGGGATTTGCAGTGCCGGCGATTTCCGACCGCATCGGCCGTCGTCCGACGCTGGTGCTGTTTTCGCTGGTGGCCGCGTGCTGCCCGATGGCCCTGCTGTTTGCGCCTTCACCACTGATTCTCGGCGTGTTGATGGTGCTGACCTACACCGGATTGGGTTGCTTCACGTTGTTTATGGCGACCATTCCGGCAGAGACCGTGCCCCGTGAAGTGATGGCCACCGCCCTGGGCATGATCATGGGCATTGGTGAACTGGTGGGTGGTTTTGTCGCGCCGACCGTGGCCGGTTTTGCTGCCGATCGTTTTGGCCTGTCCATCGTGATGTGGATGTCGTGTGCCGGTGCTCTGCTGGCCGCCGTTCTGTCCTTGTTCCTCAAGGAAACCGCCCCCGCTGTGCTGCGCCGTCAGGTGGCAGCCACGTCCATCCTGCAAGGAAACCAGCCATGAAAGCATTGCGTTGGCACGCCGCCAAAGACCTGCGCCTGACGGATCTGCCCGAACCCTCCCCCGGCCTCGGCGAGGTCCTGGTGCAAGTGGCCTACTGCGGGATCTGCGGCAGCGACCTGCACGAGTATCAGGACGGCCCGCATTCGATTCCCCAGCAAACACCTCACCCCCTTTCAGGTTGCCGTGCACCGTTGACCCTGGGCCACGAGTTCTGCGGCCAGGTGATCGCCCTCGGCGAGGGTGTCAGCCAGGTACAGGTCGGCAGCCGCGTCGCGGTTGAACCCGAGTACCGTTGTGGCCACTGTGCGTATTGCCTGGAGGGCAGCTACAACCTGTGCCAGTCCATGGGCTTCATCGGGCTGATGGGCGACGGCGGTTTTGCCGAGCGTGTGGTGGTGCCGGTCTACATGCTCCATCGGTTGCCGGACGCGGTGAGCTTCAAGCAGGCCGCCGTCCTGGAGCCCGCCGCCGTGGCCTTCCATGCACTGAACCAAAGCAGCTTGCAGGCCGGCGACAGTTGCGTGGTGTTCGGCCTCGGCCCGATCGGCCTGCTGTTGATCATGCTTGCGCGTCTGCGCGGTGTGGAGCGGATTTACGCGGTGGACATCAGCCCGCAGCGCTTGCAACTGGCCCGCGAGCTCGGCGCCCGGGAAGTGCTCGATGGCCGCGACGCCGACCTGCTGCCACGCCTGCGAACCTTGAGCGGCGGCGGTGTCGATAGCGCGTTCGAGGCAGCCGGCAGCCAACAGACCTTGACCTACGCCCTGCACTGCCTGCGCAAAGGCGGCGAAGCAGTATTGGTGGGTTTGATGGGTGAGGTGCTGATCGATGCCTTTCACCTGGTCAACAACGAACTGCGGCTGCTGGGCAGCGTCGGGTACCGCCATGCCTACCCGGCGCTGATCAAGTTGCTGGCCAGCGGGCGCCTGGACCTCACTCGGATCGTGACGCGCTGCGTCGCATTGGAGCATGCCGTCGAACACGGTTTCGAAGGCCTGTCAGCCGACAAGAGCCAGATCAAGGTGCTGGTCAATCCCACGCCGTCACTGGCCCATCAATGAACCGCCCGCTCATCACAACAACAATAAAAAGAGTCCCTGACCATGAACACTCCAATGCGTTTGTGCACCTTTTTGCTCGCGGTGTCCGTGTATCCCCAGGCCTGGGCGCAAACCCATGAAGGCCCGCTGGCAGACCTGGGTGAACAACTGGCCGGCTACGGCATCCAGCCCCATGTGCAGTTCTGGAGCCTGTCGATGAAGAACCTCGACACCGGCCCAAGGCCCAACAGCTTTGGCAACAGTGGCGACCTGTTTATCGGTGCCGATGTCAACCTGGGCACGCTGGCCGGCCTCGATGGCTCGGCGTTTCATGTCGAAGAAACCGTGTTCATCCTCGACCAGGGTACCGGGCAACCCACTTCACGCAACTGGCAAGGCGCCGCCGGCAGCTACTTCGCCGGGGCGCCGATTCACAACGACATCACCAGCAACCAACTGAGCCTGCTGACCTTCGAACAAAAATGGCTCGACGGCCAGCTCGACCTGCACCTGGGACGCACCAATGCCCGGCGCTATTTCTATATCTACAACTGCGACACCGTGGTCACCTGCAACGACCCGATCATCGACTCCTCCACCGGCGTGCTGCCACCGCCTTATGGCGCCTGGGGCGGCTACCTGAAATACCAGCTGAACCCAAGCCTGTACATGCACGCGGGGGCGTTCGAATCCAACCCGGTGGACTACCTGAAAAAGCGCAAGGGCCTGGACTTCAGCACCGACGACGCCAGCGGCACCAGTTTCCTGCTGGGGATCGGCAGCAAGCCGGGCGACGACACCACCCAGTACGAGCTCAACGCTTACTTCAACTCCTCGACGCAGGTCGACCCCTTGACTCAGGCCCGCGACCACGGCACCGCCGGCGCTTTCTTCAAGTTTCGTCAGACACTGTGGCGCGCCAACCTGCAAGGCTTGCAAGTGTTCGGCTCACTGTCGGCGGCCGCCGATGACAAGCAGCCCTTCAGCCATTTTGCCGAAGCCGGGCTGACCTACCTCGCGCCCTTCAATCGGCCCCGGGACAAGCTCAATTTCAAGACCAGCTACCTGCGGATCAACCCGCACCAGTTGGAGTTCCAGCAACGGATGCGCACCGACAACAACGGCGACCCGCGCCTGGGCGACCGGGATGTCTACGCGCTGGAAGCCAACGGTCACTTTGCCCTTAGCCGCAATTTGTCCATTGAGCCAAGCGTGCAGTACCTGATCAATCCGGACAATTTCTACAATCCCGGCGCTCGGGAGCTGAGCGCTAATGGCTTCGTTGTCGGGCTACAAGTGATGCTGGATGTCGGCTCGATGCTGGGGCTGTAGAACCCAAGGCCAAAACCTGTAGCCGCTGCCGAGGCACGAGGCTGCGATGCGGGCCGCAGGACCGCCGCCGTGGGGCTGCTGCGCAACCCATCGCAGCCTCGTG
>Ga0302228_10002037_pt1 | contig 14212 bp, 14 predicted proteins | sample II_Palsa_N1_2_FD_193519 | JGI IMG/M metagenome (GOLD analysis project Ga0302228, IMG submission 193519) | Peat permafrost microbial communities from Stordalen Mire near Abisko, Sweden - II_Palsa_N1_2 | ecosystem: Environmental > Terrestrial > Soil > Palsa > Peat permafrost | place: Sweden...
TACTCGCCGACCCGCCGCTCGTTCGCCGGGTCCAGCCCAACCTCGATCAGCGCCTGGGCAGCCTTCTCCTGCAGCACGCTCCGCCTCACACCTTCCGTATGCAGGCTGCCAAAGTAGGTTAGGTTCTCAATCCCTGTCAGCTCGTCATACAGCATCGTCGAGTGGCTCATGTACGCCACCGCCCCGCGCTGGTCCCGAGGACTCTCGCCAAAGATCGACACCGAACCGTAGCTCGGCGACTGGAGCCCGGCAATCACCTTCAGCAGGGTAGACTTGCCCGCGCCATTCTCCCCAAGCATTACAATGCTGGATCCCGCCGCCAGCGACACGGTGACCTCGCGCAGCGCCACGAAACTCCCATACAGCCGCGAAACCCGGTCCAGCGCAATCGCCGGCACTGCGGACGTCGCCGTGTTTTCAGTCGTTTCCGCTCGGAAGTCGTTCATCGTCGGCATAATCTGTCTGTGAGTATAGAACCCGCGGCGGACACCCCATGTGATCCGCGTCGCTGCGCAGACCCCGATCCTGTTGTGGAAACCAAGGTTGCAATCACTCAGAATTGGTGATAAACCTTAAACATTCCTCTCGCTTCGGCGGGTCGGATTTCATGCAGAGTGGTTGAGGGACGAGCCCTACGACGCCACGACAACCGGACAGACCACAGTACCGGTGTCAACTCTCTCCTGGATGGCGCAAGCCACGGGGTACATGAGATTCGGTGGACGCAGACCCGTATCTGAGCCTGATCTCCACGAACCTCCGTACCGAGAACCCCAGACAAGAGAGCGGCTTCCAGGACCATCACCCTTCGACCATCGGAGTCGATCAATGGTGTCTTCCTGTACGAAGTACGAGCTACGCTGCAACGAATGCGGCAAGAGCTTCGGCAATAGGCCTCTGTCTGGCTGCCCAGACTGCCTCGCGCCCCTTGAAGTCCAGTACGATCTGGAGTCTGTTCGCGGCCGCTTCACGCGCGAGACCATCGCCGCCGGTCCGGCCAACATCTGGCGTTACAAAGAGCTTCTCCCCATCCCCGAGGGCTTTCTGCCCGACCTCCCCGTCGGCTTCACGCCGCTGGTGCGTGCGAAGAATCTCGGCAAGCGCATCGGCGCCGACAATCTCTACATCAAGAACGATGCGGTGTGCTTCCCGACGCTCAGCTTCAAGGACCGCGTCGTCTCGGTCGCCCTCGCCAACGCGCAGGGCTTCGGCTTCACCACCGTCGGCTGCTCGTCTACTGGCAACCTGGCAAACTCTACCGCTGCGCAGGCCGCCCGGCTCGGCCTCAAGGCCTGCATCCTCGTGCCCGCCGATCTCGAGTACGCGAAGATCCTCAACACCCAGGTCTACGGCGCGCGCCTCGTTCGCATCGACGGCAACTACGACCACGTCAATCGCCTCTGCACCCAGATTGCGGACGAGTACAACTGGGGTTTCGTCAACGTGAACCTCCGGCCTTACTATGCCGAGGGCTCGAAGACCGTTGGCTACGAGATCGCCGAACAGATTGGCTGGCGCTTGCCCGACAACATCGTCTGCCCCATGGCCGGCGGCTCGCTCATCCGCAAGATCCGTAAGGCCTTCAAGGAGCTCATCGCGCTTGGCCTCGTCGAGCCCAAAGACGTCCGCTTCTTTGGCGCGCAGGCTACCGGCTGCTCGCCGATCTCGCAGGCTGTCAAAAACGGTTGGGACTACATTGAGCCGCAGCGCCCCAACACCATCGCCCGCTCGCTCGCCATCGGCAATCCGGCCGACGGTCCTGCAGCCGCGAAGATGATCCAGGAGACCGGCGGCTGGGCCGAGGATGTCTCCGACGTCGAGCTCGTGTCCGGCATCCAGGAACTGGCCGAGGACGAAGGCATCTTCACCGAAACCGCCGGCGGCGTCACCACCGCCGTCACCGCGCGGCTCTATTCGCAGGGCCGCATCTCCCGCGACCAACTCACCGTCTCCTGCATCACCGGGAACGGCCTCAAGACTACCGATGCTCTCGAAGGCTGTTTCGCTACCGAGCGCGCTGTGAAGCCAAAACTCGCCGCATTCGACGAGTACATCCGTGCCGTTGACGGCCGTTTGATCAGCGATGCGGCGTTGGCAGGAGGTGTGCGTTGAGCGTAAAGATTGTTCTGCCCACCGCCCTAGCCCGCCACACCGACGGCCAGAAGTCCTTCGACTCCGAGGCCGAGAACCTGCCTGGTTTGCTCGCAGAATTCGACACGAAGTTTCCCGCGCTCGCCCAGAACGTCAAGGACGAAAACGGCAAGCTACGCCGCTTCGTCAACGTCTACGTCAACGACGAAGACATCCGCTTCCTCGGCGGGGACGCGCATCCCTTCGAAGACGGTGACGAAATCATGCTCATCCCTTCGATCGCCGGCGGGTCCTTCGCGGACAGCGAGTAGCGCTTCGCGCAAGAACATAAAAGCCGCGGTGGCCTTTGCCACTGCGGCTTTTACTAGAATATCGAACACTAGGTGCTCCATGTCCGGATTTTCGGACATGGATGTACGGCTAGCCCCGATAGGAATCCAGCCGGCGGCAAGCTTCCGCGAGCTCGTCATCCTTCTTCGCGAAGCAGAACCGCAGCAGGTTCTCTCCGGGATTCACGCCCGCCACATCGGCCGCGAAAAATGCCGAACCTGCAACCGCCGCAATCCCAGCATCCGCCAACAGCCGCCGCGCTTTCTGTTTCGCATCTGCTCCGGGAATCCGCGTCGAGTCAGCCAGCACGTAGTACGCTCCGGTCGGGATGGACGGAGTCAGCCCCGACCGTGTCAGCGCTGCGCAGATCAAGTCGCGCTTGACCTGGTACTCCTCCGTCAGCCCGTCATAGAAGCTCTGCGGAAGTTGCAACAAACCCGCCGCGGCGCCGTGTTGCAGCGGAGAAGGCGCGCACACATAAAGCAGGTCGTGGAAGTACGCGATGGCCGGCAGCCAGCGCTCGCTGGCCGCAAGATACCCCAGCCGCCATCCCGTCACCGAGAAGGTCTTCGAGAATCCCGAGATCGTAACCGTGCGTTCAGCCATTCCCGGCAGCGTGGCGATACTTATGTGTTGCGCGCCGTCGTAGATGAAGTACTCGTACATCTCATCGGTGAAAACGAACAGGTCGAACTCGATCGCCACCGCCGCCAGCGCCTCTAGTTCACTCTGCGAAAAAACTTTGCCTGATGGATTCGAAGGGCTGTTGATGATGATCGCGCGCGTACGTGGCGTAATGGCGGCGCGCAACCGATCCGCATCCAGCGCGAACGCCGACCCCTCCAGCGGCACGACGACCGGCGACACACGCATCATCTTCAGCGTGCTCACGTGATAGCCATAGAACGGCTCCAGCACCACGCACTCATCGCCCGCATTGAGCAGAGCCAGCAGGGCGGCGTGCATTGCACCGGTCGCGCCGCTGGTTACCAGCACCTGGCTATTTGGATCTACCGAAAGCCTGTTGAAGCTTGCGAACTTCTGCGCAAGCGCCTCTCGCAGGGGAGCGATCCCGTCCATCCGCGTGTAGATGTTGTGGCCGGAACGAATGGCCGCGATGGCGGCTTCGACCACCGGGTGCGGCGGGTCGGTATCGCACACACCCTGCGCCAGGTTGATGCCATCGACCTCCGAACAGGCAACGGTCATGGCACGAATCTCTGACTGGACAAAGTGCGGCGCCAATTCGCTGAGACGAAGATTGCCGGCGGGGGAGAGTGTGGTGGTAGGCATAAGAGAGGCGCACAACGTACGTGCGCCTCTTATCCTAACGAACTTATGGGTGTCCGTGAAGCGGCAAAGCTTCCCGCTAGATTACGTGGAGCAGCCAAAGAATCACAACAATCAGAAGAATCGTTCCGAGGCCGCCCGCGGGATAGTAGCCCCAGTTGCGCGAGTATGGATAGCTCGGGAAGGCACCAAAGACGAGCAACAGCAGAATGATGATAACGATGAGCACGACGTGCCTCCAGGAAGATTGACTTCTGACTTGTAGATAGATGCTCTTTCGATGGCTTTTGTTATCCAGTCGTAACACAGGAAAGAATTTAGCGATCCAAGCAACGCGGAAACCGACAAACGGCTCTTACGGTGGGTTGTGGTTAAAAGCTTTTCAATCCCATCTCAAGTAAGGCGGCTCTCCCATGTTCTTAATCCTCGCGGTCGTTCTGGTTCTCCTTTGGTTAGGCGGATTTTTCATGTTTCACGTCAGCAGCTTCCTCATCCATATCCTCTTGATCTTCGCGGTGATTTCGCTGGTCATGCACTTCGTATCCGGCGGACGGCGTGCTGCATAGCGTAAATACGCATCGATTCAATGGAAAAAGCCGAACCTGACTAGGTTCGGCTTTCTTTTCTGTCTGTCTTGAAGAATTACTGGTGCGCGATGTTTTCTGCCGGCTGCGGCGGAGGAATCGGCAACGCTGCTGTTTGAGTCAGCGCGGCAGGCGTCTCTTCAGCCAGCTTCAGTGGCTTGCTGACCAGCGCAATCTCCAGCACCTCGTCCATCTGCTCAACCCAATTGAGTTTCATCTCTTTCTTGATGAGGTCGGGAAGATCCGCCAAGTCCCGCATATTTTCAGCGGGAAGAATGGCTTCGCGAATTCCTGCGCGATGCGCTGCCAACAGCTTCTCCTTAAGGCCGCCGATGGGAAGCACCTTCCCGCGCAATGTGATCTCGCCGGTCATGGCGATGTCGCGCCGAACCTCGATTTTGGTTAGCGCGCTCGCCAGTGCGGTCGCCAGCGTGATACCCGCCGACGGCCCGTCCTTTGGAATCGCGCCTTCGGGAACATGCACGTGGATATCGACGTTCCGATAGAAATCACGCGGCAGCCCCAGGGAATTCGAGCGCGAACGGATGTACGTCAATGCGGCCTGCGCGGACTCCTGCATCACGTCGCCGAGTTGCCCGGTCGCCGTCATCTTGCCCTTGCCGTCCAGCACCTGCACCTCGGTCTGCAGAATGCTTCCGCCCATCTCCGTCCACGCGAGCCCAGTGACCAGGCCAATCTCGGACTTCTCCTGCACCAGCGAATCGCGGTACTTAGCCACACCCAGCAGCGTGCTCAGCGACTCCGAGGTCACGGTTTCGACGTGCTTGTCGTCGCCCACAACCTTGCGCGCAACCTTTCGGCAGATATTGCCAATCTCGCGCTCCAGATTGCGCACGCCTGCTTCCCGCGTGTACGAACGAATGATCTCGCGCAGCGCATCGTCGCTGAAGCTGATCTGCGTGGCCGTCAACCCTGTTGCCTCAATCTGCTTGCGGACAAGATACTGCTTTGCGATCTCGAGCTTCTCAAGCTCCGTGTAGCCGGTCAGCCGCAGAATCTCCATGCGGTCCTGCAGCGGGCCTGGAATGGTGTGCAGCACATTCGCAGTAGCCACGAACAACACCTGCGACAGGTCATATTCGACATCGAGATAGTGATCCTGGAACGTGTGATTCTGCTCAGGGTCCAATACCTCCAACAGCGCCGATGCCGGATCGCCGCGGAAGTCCGAGGCCATCTTGTCGATCTCATCCAGCATAATCACCGGATTCTTCGTTCCGGCCTTCTTCATCGACTGAATGATCTGTCCCGGCAGCGCGCCAATGTACGTCCGGCGATGTCCGCGGATCTCCGCCTCATCGCGCACGCCGCCCAAGGACATGCGCACAAACTTACGGCCAGTTGCTTTTGCAATCGACATACCCAGCGAGGTCTTACCTACGCCCGGCGGCCCGACAAAGCAGAGAATCGAACCCTTAGGATTCTTGACCAGCTGGCGAACCGCGAGGAACTCCAGGATGCGATCCTTGATCTTCTCCAGCCCATAGTGATCTTCGTTGAGCACTGTCTCGGCGTTCTCGATGGAGCGAATTTCCTTGGAGCGCTTCTTCCACGGAACGGCCAGCAGCCAGTCCAGATAATTCCTCGAAACGGTCGACTCAGCCGACATCGGCGGCATTGCTTCGAGCTTCTTCAGCTCCTGCATGGCCTTTTCCTGCACCTCTTTGGTCATGCCGGCTTCTTCAATCTTCTTCTTCAGCTCATCGAACTCGCTCTTCTCACCGCGGCCCAGTTCTTTCTGGATGGCCTTGATCTTCTCGTTGAGGTAATACTCCTTCTGCGCGCGCTCCATCTGCCGCTTCACCCGCGACTGGATGGTGCGGTCCATGTTCAGCTTCTCAATCGCGATATCGAGCGTGTCCGCAATGCGCGACAGCCGCACCTCTGGATCGAACACCTCCAGCAGCTGCTGCTTCTCTTCGATTGCCAGCGGAAGGTTTGCCGCAATCACGTCGGCGAGCTTTGCGGGTTCGTCCATGCGCAGCGCCGCGGTCGCTTCCTGGTTCAACGACTGCTGTAGCTTGCCATACTGCTCAAACAACTGGTGCACCCGCGCAACCAGTTGCTCGGTCGCCGGCGTCGCCTGCAACTCAACGATCGAGGTCTTCACCGTAGCAACGAAGAACCCGTCGTCGTCGTTGATCTCGCTCGCGCGGGCGCGCTCCACGCCCTCCACCAGTACCTTGATATTTCCATCGGGCATACGCACCGACTGCACGATATTGCCGATCACGCCAACGGTGTAAATGTCGTCCGGCGTCGGCTCATCGACCGAGGCGTCGTGCTGCGTCGCGAGAAAGATCCGGCGGTCGCCGTTGAGAGCTTCCTCGAGAGCGCGGACGCTCGATTCGCGCCCCACCACAAAAGGGGTCATCATGTGCGGGAAAATGACCATCTCGCGGATGGGCATCATCGGAAGCTTGCGCATAGCGCCGTTCAGGATGTCGCGTTCGTCGTTTGTCATAGGCCTCCTGATTAGACGTGCTTTGCGCAGGAACGATGCGCGGCATGCTTGAACGGAATTGTACGCGCTTGGCCGAGGGCAAAGTGAAGCGAGTTTGATCCCACTAAAGAGGGAATTGGCTTAAGGATAAAACGGACAGCCGAGGCTGTCCGTTGCCTGTGCAAAACTGGTATTAACTCAGCCAGCCTTCTCCAGAACCACGGGCAGCAGGATCTCGCGTGTCCGCACCATCTCGTCGGTGATCACGAGTTCCTTCACCTTCTTGTTACCCGGGACGTGATACATCAGGTCGAGCATCAACTCCTCCAGAATCATGCGCAGACCGCGCGCACCCACCTTGCGGTGCAGAGCCTCGCGCGCAATCTCGCTGGCGGCCTCGTCAGTCCACGTAACCTTCACACCTTCGAAATCGAAGAGCCGCGCATACTGCTTGAGGATTGCGTTGCGGGGACGCGTAAGAATGTCGATCAGCGCTGCCTCGTCCAACTCGTCCAGAATTCCCAAAACCGGAAGCCGTCCAACAAACTCCGGGATCAGGCCATACTTCAGCAGATCCTGCGGCTCGGCCTGGCGCAGCAACTCAGAATCACGCTGCGCCCGGATCGGCGTCACGACGTCATCTTCCTTGGCAGCGACTTCGCCGATTGCCTTGAAGCCAAGCGCCTTCTTGCCTACGCGCCGCCCAATGACTTTTTCCAATCCTACAAACGCGCCACCGCAGATAAACAGGATGTTCGTCGTATCGACGATGGTGAACTCCTGGTGCGGATGCTTGCGTCCACCCTGCGGCGGAACGTTGGCGATGGTGCCCTCGAGAAGCTTCAGCAGCGCCTGCTGCACGCCCTCGCCGGACACATCGCGGGTGATCGAAGGATTCTCGTCCTTGCGCCCAATCTTGTCGATCTCGTCGATGTAGATGATGCCCTGCTGCGCGCGTGCTACATCCCCATCCGCAGCCTGCAGCAACTTCAGAATGATGTTCTCGACGTCTTCGCCGACATAGCCAGCCTCGGTCAACGTCGTTGCATCGACAATCGCAAACGGCACGTCGAGCATCTTCGCCAGCGTCTGCGCGAGCAGCGTCTTGCCTGAACCCGTGGGGCCGACTAGCAAAATATTCGACTTCTGCATCTCGACATCATTGCCGCGCGTCTTGTTCATCTGGATGCGCTTGTAGTGGTTGTAGACTGCGACAGCCAGCTTCTTCTTGGTCTGGTCCTGGCCGATCACATACTCGTCCAGAAACGCCTTGACCTCGGCTGGTTTCGGCAGGTGAGCAGGAGCCGCACCGGCCTGCGCCTCGCCCTTGTCGTCTTCGAGAATGGAGTTGCACACCGCGACGCATTCATCGCAGATATACGCGCGAGGATAATCCGATGGCGAGGAGATTAGCTTGGCAACGGCGTCCTGTGATTTATGACAGAACGAACAGCGGAGGGACTCTTCCGCGCCACGAGAAGTCTTCATAGACAGGGTGCACTCCTTCGCGCCCGCAGAACCCAGCAGGCGTCACCAACGAAATTTAGTTTACACCTGAGAACACAGCCACAGCGAGTATTGCAGCATCACAAGATGTGCAACTCGATTCCCTGTACCCAAATTGGGTCACGGAGCTCAAATGTGCCTGCACCGCAAGAAAAAAACTGCCTCATCCCCTGCAAACTTCTGCACGAAATGAGGCTGTTTCGCTACTTATTCGATGCTGCTATTCGACTTAAGTTTCTTATGTCGTACGGGGACGATCAATGATGTCATCGATGATCCCATACTCTTTGGCCTGCGGTGCGGTCATGATGAAGTCGCGCTCCACATCCCGCTCAATGCGATCCAGTGGCTGACCCGTGCTGGCACTCATCAGCTTGTTGGTGAGCTCGCGAATACGAAGAATCTCGCGCGCGTGAATGTCGATGTCGGTAGCCTGTCCGCCCAGTCCGCCCATCGACGGCTGGTGGATCAGGATGCGCGAATTGGGCAATGTGAAGCGCTTGCCCTTCTTGCCCGCCATTAGCAGGAACGCGCCCATCGACGCCGCCTGCCCGATGCAGAACGTCACCACGTCGTTCTTGATGTACTGCATCGTGTCGTAGATTGCCAGGCCGGCCGAGATCGATCCGCCCGGTGAGTTGATGTACAGCTGAATGTCCTTCTCCGGGTCCTCGCCCGAAAGAAAAAGCATCTGCGCGATGATCAGATTGGCGACATTGTCGTCAATCGGCGTGCCAAGAAAGATGATGTTGTCGCGTAGCAGACGACTGTAAATATCGTACGAGCGTTCGCCCCGGCTCGTCTGCTCGAGCACCATCGGTATAAGTCCCATAGCTCTTTTCCTTTGCGTCTAGTCGTGCGTGAGGTTAGGGGTTAACGTCGGGAGCTCTGATGTTGTGTCCAGCTTAGCTCGCCAGCTTGTCGAAAAGCACGGTTCCCGTCTTTTCCCGGCGCATCTGTTCCCGAATCCGGTCAAGCGACCCATCCTCGGCCAGCCGCTTGCGCAGTGCATCTACGGGCTCACGCGACTGCAGCGAGAGCATCAGCAACTCGCGCTCCATGTCTTCGTCGGTCACCGTAATGTGCTCGCGCTCGGCTACCTGATCCAGAATCAGCGACACCTTCACCTCGTTGACGGCCTGGTCGCGTTGAGCGCCGCGCAACCGCTCGAAGTCGAGCCCCCGCATCTGCTCCGAGGTCATGCCCTGCTGCGCCAGTGCACGCAGACCGCGCTCCAGCCGCGCATCAATCTGCGCTTGCACGAACGTCTCGGGAACAGGGAACTGATACTTCGCCACCAGCTCATCGAGCATGATGTCGCGAGCCCGCGACTCTAGCGCTTCCTTCTTGCGGCCTGCCAGACGCTCGCGCAACTTCGTCTCGAAGTCATTCCAGTCGGCATACGGACCCAACTGTTTCGCGAATTCTTCATCGCGCTCCGGGAAGGTCTTCTTCTTGATCGCCTTCACCGTAACGTCGTACCCGACCGTCTTGCCCGCCAGCCGTGCATCGCCAAACTCTGCCGGGTAGGTCGCCTCAAACGAGAGTTCCTGCCCAACCTTGGCACCGCGCAACGCCTCATTGAACGCCTGCAGCGTGTTCTTGCCGCCGATCTCGATGAGAACGTCCTCTCCGGTGATTTCCTTGGATGGATCCTTATCCTCAAACCCTTCCTCGCCAACTACTTGCGCGAGATCCTGAATCTTACCCTTGAATTCAATGTCAGCCCAGTCGCCATCCGTCAAAGGGCGATCTTCCTCAACCGGCTCTACAGTCGCATGGTGGTCGAGTACATTGGCCAGTTCAGCCTCAAATTCGCCCTCTTCCAGCGCCGCGTTCGGACGCTCCACCTTGGTCGCGTCATAGCCATCGATGTTGATCGCCGGCAGCACTTCGAAGGTCGCTTTGAACTTGAGCGGCGCGCCGTCGGCCAGCAGCAGCTCGCTGATCTGCGGCTGTGAGACTGGCTGAATCTTCTGCTCCTCGAGCGCCTTGCGGAACCGATCGCTCACCAGCGACTCCAGCACCTCCTGGCGCACTTCCTTCGCGAACCGTGACTTGATCAGCGACGGAGGAACCTTGCCCGCGCGGAAGCCCGGAATGCGCGCCAGCTTGGTGTAGCGCTTTGTCACCTGCTGGAATGCCTTGCTGACGTCATCGGCCGAGGCCTCAACCTCAATCGAGCGCGTCAGCTCAGGGTTCAGTGTGGGAGCGGGAGCGTGGTGATGCTCATGATCATGGCCGGTATGGTCATGGCCTGCGTGGTCGTGGTCCAGGTCATGGACTTCAACATCGTGATCTTCCAGCGAGCTAGCGGTCGCGCTCGGGGTGACGTTGTCGTCGTGAATATCAAGGGAACTGCCTGTGGGTGTCTCTGTGGTGGGGGTCAAGTGATTGCCTTCCGAAAGTTTTGGCGGGGTGTCTGGTATTGAGAGCGCATCTGGCGCTTCGCGACCAACCACGCAGTTCGCCAATCCTAAGAATACGAGTGTGTAGCGCGAGGGTCAAACGTTGAGGTAACAATCCTGCAGGTATTCGGAACCGTAGCCTGCGGATTGCAAGCGCAACCGCGCGATCATCGAAAGAAGATCGACTACGGCATGACGGTTGACGCGCCCAGCTGCGAGATCTCGAGCCGAACCTTCCACCGCAGTGTCGCTCCCGGCGCCAGCGTGATCATGCCTGCGTTCTCCGGGCTGTCCCATTCGGGGCCAAATGGATCGTCCAGGTTGGTATTGGGCCCGATCGAAACCCAGGCCTTGTCCCCCGGCGCGATCACGCGCATGCTCGTAATGTCGGGTGTTAGCGGAATCACGCTCAGCCGGTAATTGTACGAAGGATCACTGAGCTCAGCTACCGGTCCGCTCGCCACGCCGGACAGAAGGCTGGTGTACGTCGCACCGATTGCGGTCAGTCCCAGTTTCGTTCCACCCGATTTGGAGAGATCGTTGTCCTTGCCAGCTACGCTCACCATGCGTCCAGTCGGCCTACCTGACTGCTTGTTAAATTCCATGATCGTCTGGGAAGGCACACTGAGCAGGGCATTGGCCCGGTCGCCGCTGGGAATCGCAAAGAAGGGATGCCAACCCATGCCGAACGGTGCCGGTTGCTGTCCGGTATTCTGCGCGGTAATGGTCAAATCGAGATCGTGCGCGGTTAGTTGAGCTTCAACTGTTACATCAATTGTGGATAGCCAATTACCTGAAAAATCACCCGCATGAAAGACTGCGATGACGGATTGGCCGTCAGGAAGAACATCGCTCTTAACACTGTCGGCACCGCGGCTCAACAAGAGCCCCTCGACCGACATGTTGCTTCCAGAATTCTCTGCGGGAAAGCTCAGTCGTTTGCCATTCCAGTTGGTCGACAGCATCCCCTGCGTGCTCGTCGAAGTCCCCGAGAGTCTTTGTGCCCAGGGAAGAAGCACCGCGCCGCCAAGGGTCGTGCTCGCCGAACCATTGGCATCATCATCCTGACCGTTCAGCACTCCAGCAGCGCTCGCCATCAACGGAGAAACCAGGAGCGGAACCTCTCCATGCCCGGGAATCAGCGCCGTAATTTGAAATACATTCATGCCGCGGCCGGGGAGAAAGGTCGCAGAGATGAGCTCGACGCCCTTTCCGATCGATGTCGCACTGCGGCTAAGGCGAATGGGATCCTGCCCACCTGGCCCGGTCGGCAAAACCTCCGCTGGAGGCTGGGGATTCACCCTGGTCTTCAGCTTCTCGAGATTTCCGTGCCCACGCTCGTAGGCTGCGGCCAGGAGCGCAACGCTAAGCAATCCAACCAGGCTCGGCGTCAACCAGCCCCGCGTTGAAAAATGCCGGCCCTCCGCTGAGGATGTTCGTTGCCCTGTCTGTCGTCGTCCCAGCTTCATCTTCCTTCAATCTCCAGGCCATGTTCTCTACTGCAAGGCCCAATCGCTCTCCCGCACTACGAGCCCAGGCGAGGCCTGAACTATCGCACGTTAAACTGCTGAGAGCGGTGTCGCCGACAGCCGGCGGAACTTCTCAGTTTGGAGAGACGTCCTTTTACGCCAAATAGGATGCTCAACTCTTATACGCCTGATCACTACCAACGTTATCATCGACCGACGATAGCAAAACAATTACCCGGTTCCAAGGAAGACACATCGTGCGCCCCCAGCGGCCTGTCCCAAAACATCCCCTCCCCGTTCTTAATCAGCTTCAGCAGAACATCGCAGATTGCACCCGTTGTCCCCGACTGATCACCTACATTCGCGGCATCGGCGAGACGCGTCGCAAATCCTATCGCGACCAGGAATACTGGGCCAAACCTGTCCCCGGATTCGGAGATCCCAATGCCCGCATCCTCATCCTTGGCCTCGCGCCGGGAGCTCACGGCGCCAACCGGACGGGGCGGCCATTTACCGGCGACGGCTCCGGCGACTTCATGTACCCGGTCCTCCATGAGCTCGGCCTGGCCAGCAAACCAGCCGCCACCAGCCGTGACGACGGCCTCAAGCTGCGCAAGATCTGGATCGGTTCGGTGGTCCGCTGCGCCCCGCCCGGCGACAAGCCCACACCCGAGGAGATCCGCAACTGCTCCCCGCATCTCACCTCCGAAATCGCCTCGCTTCCAAAAGTCCACGTCGTCGTCTGCCTCGGCAAGATCGCCTGGGACGGCTACCTCGCGCACCTGCTCAACGAAGGTGTCATCGAGCGCCGATCCGCCTACACCTTCCGTCATGGAGCCGAGTACCTCCTGCCCAACAAGATCACCCTGTTAGCCAGCTACCATCCCTCGCTGCGGAACACCAACACCGGCCGCCTCAATCGACCGATGTTCGCCCGCGTCTTCCTCCGCGCCCTCGAAGTGAGTGGTCTTGCCTAAAGCATCACTGTATATTTCCACATGGAAAGCATAGATTCTGCACAAGTGGCCCCGCGTATCACCTCTCAACTACAACCTGAGGCGCAGTGTCGGAATCATATAGTGTGAACAGAAGATTACGAGCAGTTTGACAACATAGAACGGGAGGACGACATGCGTCATAAGGAATTTTGGATTGCCCTGGGAGTGGGTGCAGCCATCGGAGGCGTTGCGGCACTGCTCTACGCCCCGCAAACCGGCACCGCTACGCGCAAGAAGTTGAAGCGCGGTCTCGAAGATCTCGGCGACACGCTCGAAGATGCCGGTGAATACCTCAAGGACCAGGCAGAGCGCCTGGGCAAAGAAGCCCAGAAGCTCATCGACGCCAGCAAGGACCAGTTCGATGATGCTGTCGATGCGGCCACCGGCGCTGTGAAATCGGCCAACAAGGCAGCAAAAAGCGTGACATCCAAGTTGGTTTAGTTTCAGCATCATCAGACTCTTGCCGACAGAAACAGAAGATCCCGTAGCTATCCGCTGCGGGCTCTTGTTTTATTCCCACCATAAAGAATGCGCCCCGACCTAGGCCGGGGCGCATTCTTTTGCTGCTTGCTTCTTGCCGCTACACCGTGGTGAGTGCCAGGCCAGCGGCCTTCTCTTCACCCTCAGCCGCAATCGGCCGATAGTGCAGTTGGTTGTTCTCGAGATAGACCTCCAGGAACGCAGGCCGCTCGGCAATGAGCCCGGCGATCAGCGCCTCGGAGAGCGGATCTTCGATGAACCGCTGCAGTGCGCGGCGTAACGGCCGTGCACCGTAACTGCGATCCACCAGCGTCTTGTCCAGGATCCAACGCTGCGCATCGTCGCGCACCGTCAGGGTAATGGCCTTGTGCACCAGATTCTTGTTCAAACCCTGCACCAGCAGGTCCATGATCTGCATCAGGTCCGAATCGCTCAGCGACGTGAACACGATGACCTCGTCCAGGCGGTTGAGGAACTCGGGGTTGAAGGTTCTCTTCACCTCGCCCATCACCATCTCCTGCATCTTCTCGAGCACAATCTCGTCCTTGCTCGATTGGAAGCCCAGGCCTTCGCGCTTCATCAAATGCTTCGC
>Ga0302228_10002046_pt1 | contig 14143 bp, 13 predicted proteins | sample II_Palsa_N1_2_FD_193519 | JGI IMG/M metagenome (GOLD analysis project Ga0302228, IMG submission 193519) | Peat permafrost microbial communities from Stordalen Mire near Abisko, Sweden - II_Palsa_N1_2 | ecosystem: Environmental > Terrestrial > Soil > Palsa > Peat permafrost | place: Sweden...
CTCGGGGTACAACAGCAGTTCGCCGTTTTCCAGGCGATAACATTCGTTGATGAGTTCGGTGCGATCAATCAGTGCCAACAACGGCAGGTCGTGTTCAGTCAAATCACGTTCGATCAACATGCCGCGCTCCATAGTGGATAAGGTTGAAGCCTTCGTCTGGCCGAGGCTCCTCGAAATAACCGGTGATCAGATCAAACTGTGCATCACTGGTTTCAAAAGCATGCGTGCCCAGGGTGTTGCGCGCCCGAAGGCGGGCCTTGCAGACCTCGTCGGAAACGTCCAGATAGTGCAAGCGGTGATCAGTCCCGGCGCCTTCGAACAGCGAGCGCATCCAGCGTCGGCTGGCCTGGGTATTAGCGGGAAAATCCAGTACCACCGACACATCCGCTTGCAACAGCGCCACGATATGCGCCGTCAATGCGTCCCGTAGATGGCCGGTGCAGCGCACATAGTCCCCGAGGGTGCTGATCTGCCCAGGGTAAAGCCGTGATAACCAGTCATCTTCACTGATCAGCACAGTCCTTGGCTCCCGCGCCAATTGCCCGGTCAAAGTCGACTTGCCGGACGCGATTTTGCCGCAGATCAGGTGCAGCATCACCGTGTCACTTTCAGGTTTGCACTCACTGGGCTGCATGGGTTTCTCCTTTGCACACACTACGACAGGCAATAAAAAACCCACCGGTTCAAGGGCGGGTTTTTTCGTGCTTATCAAACACGCGTCAGCCCACCCTCTCCTGGAGGGTAGGAATAATCGAGGCGTTCAGTAAGAGAGTCATGGGTTCGACATTAACCGCAGGCATATTCCTACGCAAGATCAATCCCGCAAGTCCGACTCATGAATCGGCTGGTCCCGGTGTGTCGCCCGTTGATACTGCGCCGGCCAGATCGCCTTGCGTCCACCAAGGTCATCGTCGGCATGTAGTGGCCAATACGGGTCCCTCAACAGCTCACGGGCAAGGAAGATGATGTCAGCCTGGCAGGTACGCAGGATGTGCTCGGCTTGAGCCGGCTCGGTAATCATGCCCACAGTACCCGTGGCTATCCCGGACTCTTTACGCACACGCTCGGCGAAGCGCGTTTGATAGCCGGGACCTATGGGGATTTCCGCATTGGCGGCAGTGCCTCCGGACGACACGTCAATCAGGTCAACACCCAGCCCTTTCAGCCGGCGCGCCAGCTCTACGGTTTCATCCGGATTCCAGCCGTCTTCCACCCAATCGGTAGCCGAGAGCCGCACAAACAATGGCAGCTCGTGTGGCCAGACCGCGCGTACGGCTTCGGTCACTTGCAGCACCAGGCGGATGCGATTTTCGAACGAGCCGCCGTATTGGTCCTGGCGCTGATTACTCAGGGGCGAGAGAAATTGATGCAACAGATAGCCGTGGGCTGCGTGGATTTCCACCACTTTGAAACCGGCGACCAACGCACGCTTGGCCGACGCAACAAAGGCCTCGATCACAGCCTGGATTTGCCCTTCGTCCAATTGCTTTGGTGGCGTGTGCTGCGGGTCGAAGGCAATCGGCGACGGGCCAACCGGCTGCCAGCCAGCGTCATCTGGCTTGACGCTGCCATGTTTGCCGAGCCACGGCCGATGGGTGCTGGCCTTACGCCCGGCGTGAGCCAATTGAATCCCTGCTACCGCGCCCTGGGCACTGATAAACCGGGTGATGCGTTGCAAGGGCTCGATCTGTTCATCGTTCCACAGCCCCAGGTCCTGGGCGGTGATACGACCATCGGCGGTGACGGCAGTGGCTTCGGTGAAAATCAGCCCGGCGCCGCCCACGGCACGACTGCCGAGGTGCACCAGGTGCCAGTCATTGGCCAGGCCGTCGGTGCTTGAGTACTGGCACATCGGCGACACGGCAATGCGGTTGAGCAGGGTCAGTTGACGCAGGGTATAGGGTTCAAGCAGCAGACTCATGGGGCACCTCTTCTCGTATCCGGTGGGCTGGCTCCAGGGTTCTGTTTGAAAGGTCGACGAAAATACCCACCCCCCGGTGGGCTGAAACAGGACAAGGTCACAAGACCAATCACACAGTGCTTAGAGACTAGTCGACAACAAGGGATCCTGGAGGGTTCAGCGCGGCTCGATATGCGCGATCATCAACTGCACGGTTTCCTGGCCCCGGAATTCGTTCACATCAAGTTTGTAGGCCAGTTCCACCCAGCGAATGGTCGGGTTTGGCCAGATTTCCCGATCAATCCCAAAGGCGATGCCATCGAGTTTCACCGAACCACATTCGCTCTTGAGCACGACTTTGAGATGCCGCTCACCCACCACTCGTTGCTCCACCAACTGGAACACCCCGTGAAACAACGGTTCAGGGAAGTGTTGCCCCCAAGGACCCGCGTTGCGCAGGGCGCGAGCCAGTTCCAGGTGAAACTCCTCGACCGCCAGGGTGCCATCGGACAACAACCGCCCGGTGAGGTCTTCTTCGCGCAGCTGCCGACGCACTTCGGCATCAAAAGCTTCAGCGAACAGCGGGAAATTGGCCTCAGGCAAGGTCAGCCCTGCCGCCATGGCATGGCCACCGTACTTGGCGATCAGATTGGGATGCTGGCTGGCCACTACCGCCAGCGCATCGCGAATATGAAAGCCCGGTACCGAACGCCCTGAACCCTTGAGCAAGCCGTCGCCGGCATCGGCAAAGGCGATGGTCGGACGGAAATACCGCTCCTTCATCCGCGAAGCCAGAATCCCGATGACACCTTGGTGCCATTCCGGATCGAACAGGCACAAGCCATAGGGCATTGACTCCACCGGCAAGTCCTTGAGCTGGGCCAGCGCCTCGCGCTGCATACCTTGCTCGATGGATTTGCGGTCCTGGTTCATGCCATCCAGTTGCGCAGCCATTTCCCGAGCGGCGGCAACATCACTGGTAAGCAGGCATTCGATGCCCAGGCTCATGTCATCCAGACGGCCGGCAGCATTCAGCCGTGGCCCAAGGATAAAGCCCAGATCGGTGGACGTGATGCGGGTGTGGTCGCGCTTGGCTACTTCGAGAATCGCCTTGATCCCCGGCCGGGCGCGGCCAGCACGGATGCGCTCCAGGCCCTGGTGGACCAGGATGCGGTTGTTGGCGTCCAGGGGCACCACGTCGGCGACGCTGCCGAGGGCGACCAAGTCCAGCAGTTCGCCGATGTTCGGTTGCGGTTTGCTGTCGTACCAACCAAGGCTACGCAAACGGGCACGCAAGGCCATCAGCACGTAAAAAATCACACCGACGCCGGCCAGCGCCTTGCTGGGAAATTCACAGCCTGGCTGGTTCGGGTTGACGATGGCATCGGCTGCCGGCAGTTCATCGCCCGGCAAGTGGTGATCGGTCACCAACACCTTGAGCCCCGCCGCTTTCGCAGCAGCCACACCTTCGACACTGGAGATGCCATTGTCCACGGTGATCAGCAACTGTGGCTGGCGTTGCAAGGCCACTGCGACGATTTCCGGGGTCAGACCATAGCCGTATTCGAAGCGATTAGGCACCAGGTAGTCGACATGGGCCGCCCCGAGCAAGCGCAAACCGAGGGTTCCCACCGTACTGGCCGTGGCGCCGTCGGCATCGAAGTCACCGACGATGAGGATCCGCTGGCGTTGTTCCAGCGCCGTCACCAGTAACTCCACGGCGGCATCGATGCCCTTGAGCTGCTGATACGGGATCAACCGCGCCAGGCTTTTATCCAGTTCGGCTTCCGATTGCACCCCACGCGCGGCGTAAAGACGGGTCAACAGCGGTGGCAGTTCACCGAGAAACGGCAGGACGGCGGGTAACGGACGGGGATCGATACGCATGGGGTGACTGGGGCTTCTCTTTGATACAACGTTGAAAATGAAAACAGCGGTGATCCCGTGCGGGAGCTGTCGAGCTTTAGCCAGGCGGCGATGCGGGCCCTGCGATCTGGCAGGTACACCGAGGTGAACCTATCGCAGCCTCGCTGGGGCTAGACAGCTCCCACATCGACCTGCTTCTGCCTGACCGGGTATCGAAATGTCAGTCGCGCTCGCCAACCAACCATTCCAGCTGGACTTCATGCTGGCCACGGTCATCGGTCACGAAGATCGTGCCTTCGCTGATCATCACGTCCCACTTGATCACCCGTGGCATATCCTTGGCCAGGGTTTCCAGAATGTCCTGGGGCACGGCCGCGATATGTACGTTTTTCAGGTTCTTCGCCACCGGAACCACTTTGCCTTCCCAGACACGCAGGCTGCCATACGCCAACAAACTGGTGCGCTCGGTACGACGCGAACACCAGGTCAGGCGATCGGCATCGGGCTGGCCGACTTCAATCCAGTGCAGAACACGATCATCCAGACTTTTTTCCCACAGGGCTGGCTCGTCTACATCTGACAACCCACGACCAAAAGCCAACTGTTCGTTGTAGAAAAGGGCGTAGGCCAGCAAACGCACGGTCATGCGCTCTTCGGTTTCCGAAGGGTGGCGGGCAATGGTCTGTTTGACACTCTCGTACACCGAACGATCAAGGTCGGTGAGGTTGAGTTCAAATTTGTAGGTCGTGGACGGCTGGGCCATGAACGGGCTTCTAAAGACAGGGAAAGGCGGCAAGTCTAACCGATGGTGGGGTCATTCAACGACTCCTGCGCTGCATCATCCTTATCCCTGTGCCACTGGCCTATGTTAAAAGGCATCACACACCCGCCCTGCGCCTGAAAGGATCCTCATGTCGTTTACCGCCAAACCGCTTGCCGGCCTGAAAGTCATCGAACTCGGCACCTTGATCGCCGGCCCGTTCGCCTCGCGTATCTGTGCCGAATTCGGCGCCGAGGTGATCAAGGTCGAATCCCCGGATGGCGGCGATCCGCTGCGCAAGTGGCGCAAGCTCTATGAAGGCACATCTCTGTGGTGGTTCGTCCAGGCGCGTAACAAGAAGTCCCTGACCCTGAACCTCAAACACCCGGAGGGTTTGGCGATTCTCAAGCAATTGCTGGCCGACGCAGACATCCTGATCGAGAACTTCCGCCCCGGCGTGTTGGAAAAGCTCGGCCTGAGCTGGGAAACCCTGCACGCCCTGAACCCGAAACTGGTGATGGTGCGGCTCTCGGGATTTGGCCAGACTGGGCCGATGAAGGATCAACCGGGCTTTGGCGCGGTGGGCGAATCCATGGGCGGCCTGCGCTATATCACCGGTTTCGAGGACCGCCCGCCGGTGCGCACCGGGATTTCCATCGGTGATTCCATTGCCGCGTTGTGGGCGGTGATTGGGGCGCTGATGGCCTTGCGTCACCGCGAAGTCAATGGCGGCCTGGGCCAGGTGGTAGATGTGGCGCTGTACGAGGCCATCTTCGCCATGATGGAAAGCATGATCCCCGAATTCGACGTATTTGGTTTTATCCGCGAACGTACCGGTAACATCATGCCGGGAATTACCCCGTCCTCGATCCATACCAGTCTGGATGGCAAGCATGTGCAGATTGGCGCCAATGGCGATGCAATCTTCAAGCGCTTCATGTCGGCCATTGGTCGTGAGGACCTGGCCAACGACCCTGAGCTTGCAAGCAACGACGGCCGTGACAACCGCCGTGACGAGCTGTACGGCGTGATCGACCGCTGGGTCAATTCGCTACCGCTGGAGCAGGTGGTCGAGCAGTTGAACAAGGCCGAAGTACCTGCCAGCCGGATCTACAGCGCGCAAGACATGCTGGGCGACCCGCAGTTTCTTGCCCGGGAAATGTTTCTCAAGGCAAAACTTCCCGGTGGCAAGGATTTCAAGATGCCTGGCATTGTGCCCAAGCTCTCGGATACGCCTGGCAGTTGCGAGTGGGTGGGTCCCCAGTTGGGGGAACATAACAATGTGGTGCTCAATGAATTGGGCTACGACGCCGCCGCTATCACTCGACTGCGCACGGATGGCGCGATCTGAAACGGGTTTTCAGGAGAGCACTCAAGACAATGGCCCGTTGCTTCAAACGCCGATTCATTCGTTTGTGTTTCATGGCCGCGCTGCTCGGTGCCCTGCCGCTCTCGGGCCACGCCGAAGAAACCTTGACCTGGCTGGTCCGCGACTTACCACCAATGACGATTTTCGAAGGCCCGCAAAAGAGCCGAGGTACCGTCGACCAACTGCTGTCGATACTCATCGAGCGCCTGCCGGAATACCGGCACCAGATCCTGCATGTGAATCGCGCCCGCGGCCTGCAAATGCTTCATGCGCCCTCCTTCACCTGCGATCCGTCTCTACTGTGGACACCCACACGGGCGAGGTCGATTGTATTTTCCACCCCCGCATTCGCGGTGGTTGCCAATGGGGTGACGATCCGCCGGAGCCAACAGGCGGCGCTGGCACCGTTTATCGCCGATGGTCAATTTGATCTGAGAGTATTTCTGGAAACGCGGGAGGCGCGACTCGGGATCATCGCTGAACGCAGCTACGGCCCCCTCATTGATGAGCGGCTGCAGCAGGCCGCCCCTCACAAGCTGGTAGCGCACTACGGTAATGACGCCATCGGCAGCCTGTTACAAATGCAGCAACGGGGGCGACTGGAGGTGGTCTTGGGGTATTGGCCGGAAGTCCGTTATCAGGCCCAGCAGCAGAATATCGATCCCTAGGGCCTGATCTTCTATCCCATCTCCGGGAGCACGCCCTACCAACGCATCCACATCGGCTGCTCTGACACGCCCCATGGTCGCAATGCCATGACCCGCATCAACCAGGTACTGCGCCGCATCCCTCAGGATAACCTGTTGCAGTCCTACGCCTCATGGCTCGACCCGGTACTGCGAACGCACTACTTGAACGACAACCCGCAGTTTTTCCAGGACGCCGCGGATCAATGATAAAACGCGGGCAAAAAGAAACCCCGAGCAGTGGGGAGACAACTCGGGGTTAAACATGGCCTACAAAGACCAGTAACAACAAGCCACAAGCACCGGAGCACAATGCTTGATCCCGTTGTTACAAAATCTGACTCGCCTTGGTGCAGGAAGGTTCCGAACAAAAATAAATCTTCATGTACAGGCCGGGGAACGGGTCAGGGCCGCGTTGCGCAACGCCGCAATCACCGAAGGCTCCAGTCGACCTTCGGCAATCATCAGGTCGCGGTGCAGACAATCCACCACGTCCACCAAAGTGCGTTTATCGATCAGTTGGGCCTGGTCGACTTCACGTTCGACAACGATGGCGCCGCTTGGGCTCTTCACCGTCACCAGGCATTCGCCCTGCGCGCCCGAGGGGGTCAGCGTAACCTGATAAGGGCTCAGTGCTTCACCGAGCAATAGGCTGATACTTTCCATCTCGATCACCATTCAATAGTTCGAAAACATGCGTGTAAACGGCAGATGTATCTCACTTAAGTGACTACTTTTGGCGTAGAAAAGTTCGCCTTTTCGTCTTTTGTGGCTGTCGGGGAGTGACTTCGACCAGCATACGCTTGCAACATGACAACGAAAAAACGGTTGCACATAACTGCTTACTCATTGGCCTGGAATCTGGTGACACTGCCGCCAATGACGTGATTGGCCAGACCTATACCCGCATAGGCATCTACACAATTGCGCAGGTGCCTGACTTTCTGTAGCCGCTGCCGAGGCACAAGGCTGCGATGCGGGCCGCAGGACCGCTTGGGGGGCGCTACGTCGGAATGCCGCACCAAACCCATCGCAGCCTCGTGCCTCGGCAGCGGCTACAGGTTTTTCAGGGCACTCAAAAAATGTGTAGATGCCTCCACCAGACAGATAGAGGCGCATGTCACAAGGCCCAACCCCGAAGGATGGGCCCATGCTGGAACACACCAAAGAGCAGGCTGAACTGGAGAAGGTTCACGTAGAAATAAAAAAGCTGGTCAAGGCCTTCAGAGCGAAAAACGCCGCAGCCCCAGAAAGGGAATGCGGCGCTTTTTGAACATCGTCGGGCCGTGCCTTCAAGCCACCTCCTCCATTAACAGGCTAGAATCCCCGAATTATCTCGGGAGCCCGCTTTGAAAACCGCGTCTGAAAAACCATTGCGCATTGTCCTCGCTGACGACCATCCGATTTTCCTGATCGGCTTGCGGGCGGTGCTGGAGCGTGATGAACGGGTGAGTATCGTCGGCGAAGCCAGTTCACCCCAGGCCCTCACCGAGTTGCTGCAACACTGTGCCTGCGATGTGCTGGTCACCGACTTCATGATGCCCGCCGAGCCCCAGGCAGATGGCCTGCGCCTGATTGAACAACTGCGCCGGCATTACCCGACACTGCCCATCGTAGTGGTGACGATGCTCAACAATGCGGGGTTGTTTCATTCCATTCTGGAGCTGGGGGTCATGGGGTTGCTCAGCAAGGCCAGCCTGGCCGACGAACTGCCCGAGGCGATTCGACAAGTGCGGCTACAGCGTTGCTACGTGGCCCACACCATTCGTCAGGCGCTGAGCCTGGCTGGCGAGGTGGGTCCTGATCGCCTGCACTCCCAGGAGCAACTGTCACCCCGTGAACTGGAAGTGATCCGCCTGCTGGCCACCGGGTTGACGGTGGGCGAAATCGCGGCGAACCTCAATCGCAGCAAGCAGACTGTCAGCACGCAAAAAATCAGCGCCATGCGCAAGCTCGGTCTTTCCAGTGATGCCGCGCTATTCATCTATGGGCAGGAACACGGCTTGGCCTAAGCCGCAAACTACGGGCATTGCGCAATCCATTGCCGCAGCGCCTGGGCACTCATGGGCCGAGCGATGAAACAACCTTGCAACCAGGCGGGGCCCAGCGCACAAACCGCTTCACGGTCAGTCGCACTCTCAATACCGGTCACCACGACGCCCACACCCAAATGCCCCGCCATGCTCATAGCCCCGGCAACGACCGCCGCCTTGCGCTCGTCGCCGGCCATTCCACAGGCAAAGGCTGGCGGGATTTTCAACTCGGTGAACGGCAACTCCAGCAAACGCTGCAAGCTGGTACCACCGACACCGAAGTCACCGATAGACAGCTTGCAGCCGATCATCCGCAGGCGCAGCAAACCGGTGATATGAGTGCTGTCGGTCTTCAAGCGCGAGGTTTCGACCAATTCCAGTGTCAGGCTGTGGGCAGGGATGGCGAAGCGTTGTAACAACGCCTGCAACGCTTGGGGAAAATGTCCACGTTCGAGCACCCCCCCAGGAATATTGACCGCCACCGGCAATACCTTGCCCGAATCCTGTAACACTTGGGCGGCGATCCCCAGTGCCTCCTCCAACACATGCCAGGTGAAGGCCTCTTCCAACCCGGCAAACTCCAGCACGGATAAAAACTCGTCGGGCAACAACAGGCCTCGTTCAGGGTGCTGCCACCGAGCCAACGCCTCCACACCTTGCAGCTCTCCCGTCTGGCTGACAATGGGCTGGAACCACGCACTGGCACAGCGTGCAATGGCTGCATGACAGGCCCCTGACGGCCCTGGCTGCGCCTCGACCTCGTTCGTCCCCAACAACTGGCGTACCCGTTCCCAAGACATGACTGACGGGCCTGGCCGCAAGCGCTGCTGGCACGCGGTGAGCAATTGCCCGATCAGCGTCGCCGAAGCCGGCTTGGGCAAGCACCCCAACACATTGAGACCGGCCTGCCGCGCCATGCTCGCCACGCCCTCCAGTACGTCGGGCTCAGCATTGCTCAACAGAATCAACACCTGAGCCTGGCGGTGCTCTGCCAGTTCCCGGATCAACTCCAGGCCGTCGCCCTGCTCCAGGTACAGATCGCAGATGGCGATATCCACCGGCCCTTTACTGGCCAGTGATTGACGGGCCGCGTCAACACTTTCCGCCGTCAACACGTTGAACACGCCGTTGGCATTGAGCATCTGGTGCAGGGCCATCAATTGGAACGGGTTATCTTCGAGGATCAGGACTTTGAGTGAACGCATGAGAAACCCTCTAGGCGCGAGCAAAGTCGCCCACACTAGTCAAAACCTGGTCAATACCCCATAGGACGAGTCCTATTCAGCCGTAATCAGATAGGGCTCAATATCTCGTCGCAACTGCGCCAACGCACCGGACAGAGCCCGCCACTGCCTCGGTAATTCATCACTGCGCCGCTCACGCACACTGACATCAAGCGCCACGCAAGCCTTGGCCAGCGGCAGTGCATCCACCAGGCAACAAATACCCTTGAGGCGATGCAAGGAAGCCGTCAGCCGCGCCAGGTCCAGGTCATCCATGGCGGCGGACAGTGTGCTGTGTTCATGCTCAAGGCTTTTCGCCAACTCCTGCAACATCCGCTGCAGGACTGGCCCGTCGGCCTGGGTCATGGTGCGCAGGGTATGAATATCAAAAGAGCGCGGGGGCACCACGCGGGCCAGCACCTGAGCCCATTGCTCCAGAGTCACGGGCTTGACCAGCAGTTCGTCCATTCCGGCCTGCCGGCAGCGCAGGCGTTCGTCATCAAAAGCATTGGCCGTACAACCCACCAGTGCACAGCGCGGGCGCTGCTCCTGGGCCTCGATCTCGCGGATGGCCTGGCTCAAGGCATAACCCGACATCCCCGGCATCTGGCAGTCGGTCACCAGCAGGTCGAATGTCTCGACACGCCAACGCTGCAGGGCTGCCTCGGCGGTATTGAGGGACACCACCTGATGACCGAGAAACTGTAATTGCTGTGCCAACACCAGGCGGTTGGCGGGCAGGTCATCGACAATCAACACCGACAGCGCTCGGCCGGCAGGCTGCGGTGCGACGGCTGCGGGCACATCGTCGCTGCTGACCCGGTCCAGGTGCAGATCAATGCACACCGTCGTGCCCACGCCCAGAATGCTGTGCAAGGTAATTTGCCCACTCATCAGCTCCACCAACTGTTGGCAGATACTCAAGCCCAGCCCCGTCCCACCGTGCTCGGCGGCCGTCAGCGGGCTGACCTGGATAAACGGCTTGAACACTCGCCCCTGCTGTTCAACACCAATCCCCGGGCCGCTGTCTTCAACGCACAGGTGCAAATACTCGGTGCCTGCCTCATCGGCCTTGCACACGACACTGACGCGGACCTCTCCTTGCTCAGTGAACTTGAGCGCGTTGCCCAGCAGGTTATGCATGACCTGGCGCAGGCGCAGCGGATCGAACCAATAATGCCCTTGTGCCTGCGGGTCGAAGGCCAGGGTCAGGTGCAGGCCCTTTTTCTGCGCTGTCGCTTCAAACAGCCGCTGAATGCCTTCGAAAAAGCCTTTCAGGTCGGTGGTCTGCGGGGCCAGTTGCAAATGGCCCGCTTCGATCTTCGCCAGATCCAGGCTGTCGCCCATCAACGCGATCAGCTCCCGCGCAGAGCGATGGGCCACTCGCAGTGCTTCGGACACTGGCTTGCCTGAGGCCATCGCGCGCTCCTGTTCCAACTCCAACAAACCGATGATGGCGGTCATCGGTGTACGAATCTCATGACTGAGGGTCGAGAGGAAGGCACTTTTTGCAAAGTTCGCCTCATCGGCCGTCTGACGCGCATCCATCAACTGAGTTTCCAGGACCTTGCGCTCGTTGATATCAATCCAGCCTCCAAGCAGACCTTGCAGCTGGCCTTGGGCATCGAAGAACGGCACTGTCCACTGATAGACATGGAAAGTTCCTCCGTTGAACTCCAACTCCCGATCAACAAACAATGACTGATGCTTGGCCAATTGCTCCATGTGGCCGGCGTGCAGGCGTGCGGCAGTGGCTTCAGGTAACAGGCCGCTTTCCATCAGGGTCAGGCCCTGGATCAGTTCAAGGCGGGTGGCCAATTGTTGCTCATAGCTTTTGTTGCACGTCACCAGGCGGCCGGCCAAGTCGCGAACAAACACCGGATTGGGCATGCCATCGAGCAAAGCGCGCTTGAATGCCAACTGATCGTTAAGCCGCTGCTCGGCCGCCAGGCGCTGGCGGATCTGGCGCTTGAGCCGACTGTTCCAGACCAGGGACACCAACACGAACAAGATGGCCGTAGCGACCATCCAGTAGGCCCAAGGCGGCACGCGTTGCCAGACCGGCATCGGAATTGCCACTGCCCCCAACCAGCGCAAACGCAAGGCGCTCAACTCGGCCACCGGTAACGCTTCCAGGGCCTTGTTCAGAATACTCAGCAGTTCAGGCTGATCCTTGCGCACCGACAGGCTGTTGGCCGACCACTTGCCGTCGACGCTACGACCGATACGCAACTCATCGGCTGGGTAGCTTTGCACCTCCACTTCACTTTGTATGGTCGCGGTCGCATCACCGCGCATCACCAGCTCACGCGCCTGGGCGTAGTTGTCCACCAACCGCAGCTTGATCATGGGGTGCGCGCGGCGGATATAACTTTCCAGGACATGCCGAGCCGGCAGCGCCAGCACCTTACCGGAAAGCTCGCTCAAGCTTGTCACCGGTGGCGTATCGACACGCTCGACAAACACCCAACCGGAACCGCCAAAACCATGGCTGAAATTGAGGAACGCCTGGCGCTCCTGATTCTCGACCAACGTGGTGTTCATATCCGCCCTGCCCGCCTCCAGCAACGCCAGGGTCTGCGCAGTGGAAAATACTTCTTCGAAGACGAACTGCAAGCCAGTCATCCGCGAGATGCGATTAAGTACGTCGACATTCAGACCAACCCACACACCGTCCTTGTCCTTGAATACGTAAGGCGATAGTTGCTGGGTCGACACCACCACATGGGGATGCCGGAGTAGCCACGCCTGCTCCGACGCCGATAACTCTATGCGCTCACCGGCAAGACCGACGCCCAGACCGGTGGTCCAGCGTGCGAGGATTTCCCGCTGCACCGACTCATCGATAGTCGACAGTGCGCGATCCATCATCGTGCCCAATAGCGGATCGGCCTGGCGCGTGGCAAAAGCAAAACCAATCGGTGCCAGCCTGCTCTCCACCCTGATCTGCAAGCCCAGGTAAGGACGCAGGGATTTGTAGGCCCGCACAATCACTTCGTTGCCGATAAAGGCATCGGCATCGCCCTGCTTCAGGGCTTCCAGGCCGCTATAGAGATTGGGGGCCAGCATGATATGGCTGTCGGGGTACGCCGCATGCACGTTGCTGACGTTGGCGTAGCCCTCCAGCAACACCACTTTCTTGTCATTCAGGCCCTCGTTTTGCGTGTCGTCGTCCCGCCGCACGACCACCACCGAACGGTCCGGCATGTAGTCCCGGGTAAACGCCAACCCAGGCACGTCACGCTCGTAGCCATTGGCACTGGTGAGAATATCGATGGTCCCGGCGCGCAGGGCTTCCACTGCCTGCGCCCGCTCGGCGAAACCAAGCACCTGCATCGGCACGCCCAGGCGTGCACCCACCAGGCTCAGGTAGTCGGCGCTGATGCCCTGGTAGCGATTACGATCGCGGGTGATATCAATTGGCTGATAGTCATCAATGGAAATACCCACTTTCAGCGTTCGGTGGGCCGCCAACCACTGCTGTTCAGCGGGCGTCAGGGGCATGGATGCCAGCGGGATAAACGCCGGCACCAACTTGAAAGGCAGGCTGACGGCAGCCAGGCTTGAGGGCGTGTGGCAGAGCCATAGCACGCACATTAGCCACAAACGCCATCGGGTCGAGAACCACACCGTGTCGGTTTCCTTGATTGTTATTTTTGCCAACTGGCCCGCTGAAAAGAGGGCCTTAGCGAGTATGGCTCGCTAAAAAGAAAAAGCCCGTCACGAAGACGGGCTTGTACAACGCTGTAAAGCCTTGAGGTCAGAGCGGCTTGCCGCGATTGCCATGCTGGCTGACGAACGCCTGTACGGCGCTCAGGTCATTGGCCAGGACAGTGCAACGCTCTTCGCGCTCGAACAGATCCGCCAAATGCGGCGGCAGTTCCAAGGCTTTGCCAACACCGGCCTTTTCCACTGCTTCGGGGAATTTGACCGGATGGGCGGTGCCAAGGATCACCATCGGGATGTCCAGGCTGCGGCGGCATTCGCGCGCGGCCTTGACGCCAATCGCGGTGTGCGGGTCCAGCAGCTCGCCGGTCTGGGCGTAGACCTCGGCGATGGTTTCGCAGGTTTGCGCGTCATCCACAGCCAGGGAGTCGAACAACTTGCGGGTTTCGGTCCAGCGCTCTTGCTCGACGCTGAAGCCGCCACCTTGCTTGAAACTGTCCATCAGGTCGGCGAGGGCCGCGCCGTTGCGACCGTGCATGTCGAACAACAAGCGTTCGAAGTTCGACGAAACCATGATGTCCATGGACGGCGACAGCGTAGCGTGCAGGGTTTCCTTGACGTACTGATTGCCGCTCATGAA